>MDTE01034736.1_pt1 | contig 77469 bp, 81 predicted proteins | sample 811231 | NCBI WGS metagenome assembly MDTE01 (sample SAMN05326651, study PRJNA326480) | marine metagenome | isolation source: seawater | place: Indian Ocean: Red Sea | collected 2010 | reverse complement strand
TCTTTTTCAAGAATAGAATTCATATATATATGTTTATATTATTAAATAGAATCTTCTAAGTCTAGACAGGATAATTTTGAACAAACTTTATAAAGAATTAGCTAATTGTATAAGATTTCTTTCAATTGATGCTGTTCAAAAGGCAAATTCAGGACATCCTGGAATGCCAATGGGAATGGCTGATGTTGCTACAGTACTTTTCAGAGATTTTCTAAAATTTAATCCAAAAAATCCTAGCTGGATTAATAGAGATAGATTTATTCTTTCTGCTGGCCATGGATCAATGTTGCTTTATTCGCTTCTTTATTTAACTGGTTACAAAAGTGTTTCTTTAAATGATATTAAAAAATTTAGACAATTAAAATCTATATGTGCTGGACATCCTGAATATCATCCTAATACTGGAATTGAAACCACTACGGGTCCATTAGGACAAGGAATCTCAAATGCAGTGGGATTTGCTATTTCAGAGGAAATTTTAAAAAAGCAATTAGGGAAAAAAAAAATTAATCATAAAACATATGTTCTTGCTGGTGATGGATGCTTGATGGAGGGAATTAGCCACGAAGCATTAAGCTTAGCTGGACATTTGAAATTAAAAAATCTTATTTTATTATTTGATAATAATTCTATCTCAATTGATGGACCCACTAACTTAGCGGTTTCAGACAATCATGAAAAAAGATTTAGGAGCTACGGTTGGGAATTCTTAAAAATTAATGGTCATGATTTTAAAGAAATATCTAAGGCATTAAAAAAAGCACAAAAATCAAAAAAACCTATCGCAATTTCATGTAAAACTACAATTGGTTATGGATCTCCAAACAAGGAAGGTAAGGCATCATCGCATGGAAGTCCATTGGGTGATGAGGAAATAAAACTTGTAAGAAAAAAACTAAAATGGAAATATGAACCCTTCAAGATCCCAGCTGAATTATTAAGTGAGTGGAGAAAAATTGGGGAAAGAGCCTCACAAAAGGCTCAGAAAGATAAAGTAAAAATTTTAGAATTTAAAAATTTTAAATCATTAAAAAAGATTATTGAAAAAGTGAAAGTTGAGTATTTTAAAAATACTAAACCGATCGCTACAAGGAAATCATCTGAAATATTTTTAAACATTGTAGCAAAGTTTCCTAATTTAATCGGGGGTTCAGCTGATTTAGCTGGATCAAATAATACTAAAACTAAAGATCATAAAATAATTAAACCAGGTAATTTTTCTGGAAATTACATTCATTATGGAGTCAGAGAGCACGCTATGTGTGGAATAATGAACGGTATAGCCTTGCACAGTAGCCTAATTCCTTATGGTGGAACTTTTTTAATATTTAGTGACTATTGTAAACCATCTATAAGATTAGCCGCAATGATGAAACAAAGAGTTATTTATGTATTTACACACGACTCGATTGGCTTAGGTGAGGATGGCCCAACTCATCAGCCAATTGAACAATTAACAAGTTTAAGATCAATTCCTAATTTAAATGTTTATAGGCCCTCCGATACTATTGAGACTTTTGAGTGCTGGGAATTGGCTCTTGAGAGTAAAGATACCCCAAGTGTAATAGCTTTAACTAGACAGAGAGTTGATCCTATAAGATTAGAAAATACCTCTAAAAATGAGTCCTCTTTTGGTGCTTATGAAATTTTAAGAACTGGAGACAACTTAAATGTAACCATTTTAGCAACTGGATCAGAAACTAGTCTAGCGTGTGATATTTGTCATAAATTAGCCACACAGAATATTTATTCAAAAGTAATATCAATGCCTTGCCAGGAATTATTTGATCTTCAAAGAGAAGATTACAAAAATAAAATTTTAAATGAAACTAAATTAATTGTTTCAATAGAAGCCTCTGAAACCCATTATTGGAAAAAGTACACAGGAGCAGAGGGGTTGAACTTTGGAATTAATGATTTTGGAAAAAGTGCTCCTTATAAAGAAATTTATAATCATTTTGAATTGAATGCTGAAAATATAATTAAAAAGATTAAAGAAAAATTATGAAAATAAAAATCGGAATAAATGGAATGGGTAGAATAGGTAGAATGATTACTCGGTCTATAGTTGAGAATAATAACAAAAATATTGAGATTAAACATATAAATAATAGAACAAATTCTGAAGCTTGTTCATCACTATTAAAATATGATTCAATTCATGGGAAATTCAAAGCAGATGTAGATTATGATGATAAGCATTTAATCATTAACAAAAATAAGATTACATTCAGTCAAGAAACAGATTTAAATAATATTAATTGGAGAAAGTATGATGTGGACTATGTTTTTGAATGCACTGGTAAATTTAATTCAAAAGATAAATTAGAACCTCATTTAAATAATGGAGCAAAAAAAGTTATTGTTTCAGCTCCTTGTAAAAATGCGGATAAAACTATTGTATTTGGAGTAAATGAAACAGAATTAAAAAAAAATGATAAAGTAATTTCTGCTGCATCATGTACAACAAATTGTCTTGCTCCTGTAGCTTATGTTTTAAATGAAAATTTTGAAATTGAAAAAGGTTTTATGACAACAATCCACGCTTTTACAAGTGATCAAAGGATTTTAGATAATTCCCATAAAGATCCAAGAAGAGCTCGTTCTGCAAGCCAATCTATTGTTCCGACCTCAACTGGTGCATCAAAAGCAATTGGTCAAATTATTCCATCTTTAAAAGGGAAATTAGAGGGTGTAGCAATGAGAGTACCTACTCCGAACGTTTCTTTGATCGAGCTTGTTTTTTGCACAAAAAAAAATTTAAGTATTGAAAAAATCAATTCGGCATTTCAAGAATTTAATAAAAAAAATAAAATTCTTGAAATTACTCAAGAAAAACTGGTATCTATAGACTTTAATCACAACCCTGCTTCCTCTATAGTTGACGCAAGCTTAACTAGTGTTGTGGAAAAGAATATGGGTAAAATTTCAGCCTGGTATGACAATGAATGGGGCTTTTCTAATAGAATGTGTGACATTGCAGTCTATCTTCACAAAATTTCTTAATGAATAATATTAAAGATCAAGTAAATCTTGCTCATAAAATAGTTTTATTAAGACTCGATTTAAATGTTCCGTTGAAAGATGATTTAATCACTGATGAAACAAGAATAGACAAAATTATTCCAGTCATAAATTTTTTAATGGAAAAAAAATCAAAAATTGTAGTTATCTCTCATATTGGTAGACCGAAAGGTCAAGCAGATAAAAATTTTTCATTAAAACCAATTTGTTTAAGTTTAGAAAAGAAAATCAATAAAAAGATTAATCTAATAAGCGAAAATATTTTCAAATTAAAAAAAGATAATTTATTCAAAAATTCTATCGATGAAATAATCTTTTTAGAAAATATAAGATTTTACAAGGAAGAGGAAAAAAATGATACATCCTTTGCAAAACATTTGGCCAGTCTAGCTGATTTCTACGTAAATGATGCTTTTTCTTGTTCTCATAGAGCTCACGCATCTGTAAGCAAAATCACAGAATTTCTTCCATCTTTTGCTGGAATACAATTAGAGGCAGAAATAAATGCTTTAAAAAAAGTTACAAGTGAAATTAAAAAACCGGTTACTTGTATAATTGGAGGTTCAAAAATTTCAACAAAGATTGGGATAATAAAAAATTTGATACCCAAATTTGATAACATAGTTTTTGTTGGAGGCATGGCTAATAGTATTATAAATTTTAAAGGAAACAAAATTGGTAAATCAATAAAAGAGGATAATTGTGAAATTATCATAGAAGAAATTTTTGAAACATCTAAAAAACATTCCTGTGTAATTACTTTTCCAGAAGATGTTTTGGTGGGAAAAAATTTAGATGATAAGTCTCAAATTAGAAAAATAGATAATATAAAAATTGATGATTTTATCCTAGATATTGGGCCAAAAACAATTCAAAAAATTCAAAATATTATTAAAAACAGTAAAACTATTCTGTGGAATGGACCAGCAGGATATTTTGAAAATCCAAATTTTGCAAATGGTAGTCTAGAAATTGCTAAAGCAATCATTAAGAAAAATAAAAATAATTCAATTTACTCTGTTGTAGGGGGTGGAGATACAATAGCTCTAATTAACCAAATCAAAGCAATAAAAGATTTTAACTTTGTTTCAACTGCAGGTGGAGCTTTTTTAGAATACCTTGAAGGCAGAGAACTGCCTGGTATAAAGGCGTTAAATTAAAATGTCTAAATTAAATAACATAGCATTAAAAATTCTTAAAAACGGAAAAGGAATTCTTGCTGCTGATGAATCCACTGGGACAATGACTAAAAGATTAGAGGCAGTAGAAGTCCCATCTACTCCAGGGAATCGATTGTTATTCAGAGAAACATTATTTAGCGCGTCAAGTATGTCTGAATGTATTGGAGGTGTAATTTTATACGATGAAACAATAAAACAAGAGTCTTCAAAAAAAGATAAGATTCCTGAATTAATCTCTAAAATGGGTAGTGTTCCAGGTATTAAAGTTGATACAGGTGCTAAAACTCTTGCCGGTTCAGTAGATGAAAAAATCACAGAAGGCTTAGATGGATTAAGAGATAGATTAAAAGAATATTACAAACTTGGAGCTAGATTTACAAAATGGAGAGGCGTATATAGTATATCTAAAAATCATCCAAGCAAATTATGTGTGCACTCAAATGCTCATGCATTAGCAAGATATTCTGCACTTGTTCAAGAATGTGAAATGGTTCCAATTGTTGAACCAGAAGTTTTGATGGATGGTGAACATTCAGCAAAACAATGTTATGAAAAAACCTCAGAAGTAATAAATAAATGTTTTGAAGAACTAATTTTACATAAAGTTGATTTAAAGGGAATTATACTTAAACCAAACATGATCCTTGCAGGCAACAAATCTGGGGATAAAGTTTCTAACGAAGAAGTTGCAAAATTAACTTTACAATGTTTAAAAAGTGCAGTGCCTTCTGAAGTTCCGGGTATTGCCTTTTTATCTGGAGGTCAATCTGAAATAGAGGCAACAGAAAATTTAAATTTAATAAATAAACACAATGATACTAATTTTATAATGAGTTACTCTTATGGACGAGCTCTTCAACAAAGTGCGTTAAAATTTTGGTCGAAAGATATTAAGAATATAGAGGGTACTCAAAAAGTTTTTAACCATAGGGCAAAAATGAATACACTAGCAGCTAAAGGAAAATGGTCAAAGGAACTTGAGATATAATAATAAAAAATTTATATATCTCATCTCGCCATTAAAAATTGATAAATCTTTTTATGTTAATTTAATAAAAATTTTCAAACAGAATAAGGTGAAATTTTTTCAATTAAGACTTAAGAGGGTATGTTTTAAAGAAAAATTAGCAATTGGGAGAAAAATCAAAAAATTATGTAAAAAATTTCATGTAAAACTTTTAATAAATGATGATGTTTATCTTACAAAACAATTAAATGCTGATGGTTGTCATCTTGGACAAAAGGATATGAATATTTTTGAAGCTAGAAAAATAATTGGAAATAAAATTATAGGTGTTACTTGCCACAACTCAATTAAATTAGCAAAAAATGCTTTAAAAAGAAAAGCAAACTATTTGGCTTTTGGTGCTTTTTATTCCTCTAAAACTAAAAAAACTAAATACAAGGCTAATTTTAAAATATTAAAAAAGATTAAAGAAATTACGAAAATCCCTGTTGTTGCCATTGGTGGTATTAATTCTAATAATTATAAAAAACTCTTATTGAATAATGCTAACTTTTTAGCTATTTCAGGCTACGTTTGGAATAATAAAAATCTTAAACCATTTGAGGCAATACAGAAATTAAAATGAAAATAAATGCAGGTGAAATAAGAGTTGGCATGTTGTTAGAATATAAAAATGATTTATGGCAAGTACTTAAAACACAACATGTAAAACCTGGAAAAGGTGGTGCATTTGCACAAGTGGAAATGAAAAGTGTAAATAAAAATACTAAACTAAATGAGAGATTCAGATCAAGTGAAACAGTAGAGAAAGCATCTGTTGAGGAAAATTTATATAATTATCTATATGAGGATGAAAATAATTATTTCTTTATTGAGCCAAAAACTTTCGAGCAATTAGATATAAAAAAAAGTGTTGTAGGTGAAAAAGGGAGTCTGCTTACCGAAAATCTAGAGGTATCAATAAGTTTTTTTAATGGCTCTCCAATTTCTGTGGAATTACCAAAACAGGTAACTTGTAAAATTGAAAGTACTGACGCTGCTTTAAAGGGTCAAACTGTATCATCATCTTATAAACCAGCTATTTTGGTCAACGGTCTAAATATTCAAGTACCTCCATTTATTGAGGCTGGAGATGAAGTCGTGGTGGATACAAGAAGGCTGGAATACATTAAAAAAATTTAAGATTATGAATTCAATTTCAGCAAACTTGAATATTATGATTAAAGCAAGTGAAAAAGCCTCTAAAGTTTTGATAAAAGATTTTGGTGAGATAGAAAAATTACAAGTATCAAAAAAAGGTCCAAAAGACTTTGTTACCAATTCTGATTTAAAAACTGAAAAAATAATTATTGATGAATTAAAAAAAGCCAAACCAAACTATTCAATATTAAGTGAGGAAAAAGGAATTGAAAATAATAAAGATAAAAACAATACATGGATAATCGATCCAATTGATGGAACAATAAATTATTTACATGGAGTTCCACATTTTGCTATTTCAATCGCATTAAAATCTTATGATCAAATTATTGCAGGTTTAATTTATGATCCTATAAAAGATGAAATGTTTTATGCAGAAAAAAATAATGGTGCATATTTTAATAATCAAAGAATGAAAGTTTCAAAAAAAAATATAATTGAGGATTGTTTATTTGCTACAGGAAATAAAATTGATTATAATCAAGAACTACCAGTGAGAAAATCTGGTTGTGCAGCTTTAGATATGGCTTATGTTGCATCAGGTAGATACGATGGATATTTTCAAAAAAATCTGAATCTCTGGGACATAGCAGCTGGAATAATTATAGTTAAAGAAGCAGGCGGAATTTTGAATGAAATTAACTTATCTAATATTAGAGAGATAAAAATTATTGCCTCAAATAACAGCATAAATAATAAATTACTTGAAAAACTGAAAAACTTTTAATTGTTTTAAAAGGATCTTTTGTTATAAGTCTCGTCATGAAAAAAAAAATTCATCCTGACTATCACTCTATAAAAGTTGAGATGACCGATGGTTCAGTTTTCAAGACAAAATCAACTTGGGGAAATGAAGGTGAAACTTTAAAACTTGAAATTGATCCAAAATCTCATTCGGCTTGGACTGGAGGAAAACAAAAACTTATGGATAAAGGTCGAATTAGCAAATTTAATAAAAAATTTCAAAATTTTAAATCTGAAAAGAAAAATTAATGACAAATGCTCCTTTAATGCCTATGGCGACTGCTGTTTGGTTAGTTGAAAATACAACCTTAACATTTAGACAAATTGCAAATTTTTGCAAGTTACATGAGGTTGAAATTCAAGGAATAGCTGATGGTGAAGTAGCAAAAGGCATCAAAGCTTACAATCCTATAATTTCCGGTCAGTTATCTAGGGAGGAAATAGAATTATCATCTAAAGATGAAAATAGACCTCTCAAAATAAATAGCTTTGATGTTGAAATTTCTAATGAGGATAAAAAAATAAAAAAATACGTTCCACTTTCAAAAAGACAGGACAAGCCTGACTCTGCTTTATGGTTGATAAAAGAACATAACATATTAAAAGACTCACAAATCTCAAGGCTAGTTGGAATAACTAAAAATTCTGTAACATCGATAAGAAATAAAAGTTATTGGAATTATAATAATTTAAACCCTAAAGATCCTGTGGCTTTAAATATAATTACACAAAAAGATTTGGTTGAGGCTATAGAAAAGGCTGAAAGAAGAATAAAAAGAGAAAAGAAAGAGAAAGAGAAAATTAATAGAGATAATAAAATTTAAAATATGCTTAATATAATTAGACATAAAAAAATAAAAGTGATAATTAAAATGCTTTTTGGAGGTGTTTATTAAAATAGATGTAAAAGATAATAATGTTGAACAGGCTTTGAGAGTTTTAAAAAGAAAACTGCAGAGAGATGGTTTTTTTAAAATAATCAAACTAAAGAATACTTACGAAAAGCCTTCTGAAAAGAAAAAAAGAATTCTGCAAGAAAATATCAAAAGAGTAAAGAAACTCAACAAGCTTAAAAACAGAGTTTAAAATTATCGCGGGGTGGAGCAGTCTGGTAGCTCGTCAGGCTCATAACCTGAAGGTCGGCGGTTCAAATCCGTCCCCCGCAACCAATAATTATCTAATAAACCTGTAAAACTTAAATATGGCCAAAAACCTAGCAAGATAAAAAGTTGATTTTTTAAATTTGAAAAAAATAATATTTATAAAAAATTTAACTAAATAATTAAATATTTTTTTTTTATTTCTACTAAAGATATTATTCTCTATTTTTTGCTTATAGTAATAATACATCTCATCATATGTATAATGAAACTCCCTCAAAAAAATTTTTTTAACAATACTTCCGACTTTTGAAATTCCATGATTGTGAATTGCTTTTGAATTGAAGGATTGTATTACTGAAAGCCTTTTTTTATTAATTCTTTTACATATCTCGTCGTCAGAAAAGTATAAAAAAAAATTTTCATCAAATCCATCTAACTCTTGAAATAAATTTTTTGGAATTAACATCGATGATCCAAGAACTGTATCAACACAAATATCTCCATCAATTAATATTGGTTCATCTTTAATTCCACGCTCAGGAAAATAACCAGAGTTATAAGTTAAATTACCTTTGTCATCATATGTAGTAGGTGAAACTAAACCACAGTTTCTATATTTTTCAATGGTATTAATTAAAGTTTGTATAGATATTTTATCAATTAAACAATCTGCATTAAGGATTAATAAATATTCCGTATTTACATATTTTGCTGCTTGATTGTGAGCTTTACTATAACCGACATTTTTTTTGTTCAATATATATTTTTCTATTGAAAATTTACTTATTATTTTCTTTTAAAGATAAATCATTTTTATTATCGACAATAATTACCTTCATCCCCTCAAGATTTATTAAACATTTTTTTACTAGTTCAAAATTTTCTTCATAAAGAACAATTTGAACTGTAACTTTTTCAACTAAATTTTCCATAAATTGATTGGTTATTAGTAATTTTAATTATAAATTAGTATAAATTATATGTTAATACTAATTTAATTAGATAATGATAGAATATTTTAATAAGAGATTATCAATCTTAAAAGTAAATAAAATTTATCTAAAACTTATAAAGACTTATCTATATTTTTTTGGAGAAAAAAATTTAGGTGATATTGGATTTGATTTTAGCCAAAAACTGTCTAGAATTGAAATTTTAAATAAAATCATATCATCACAGAAATATTCTAGATATCTTGAGATAGGTACTTTTAAAGATGAATTATTCTCAAATATTAAATGCGAAAAAAAAATTGGAGTAGATCCATTTTCAGGAGGTACTCACAGAATGACAAGTGATAAATTTTTTGAAATTAATAACGAGAAATTTGATTGTATTTTTATAGATGGTCTTCATCACTACTCTCAAGTAATAAAAGATATTAATAATTCCATTGAAATATTAAATGATAAAGGTGTTATTCTAATTCATGATTGTCTTCCCAACAATTTAATGGAGCAACAAATTCCTCGTATGACATTAAATTGGAACGGAGATGTGTGGAAAGCTTTTGTAGAATGTAGAACCAAAACATATCTTGATTGTTACACATGTTACGCAGATTGGGGAATTGGTGTAATCTTCAAGAGGCAAAATTCAGATATTTTAAAAATTAATCAAAAAAATTTTAAAAAATTAAAATTTAATTTTTTTTTTCATAATTATAAAAAACTTATGAATATTATAGAATTTGATGATTTGATAAAAAAATTTTAAATTCTAAATTTAGATAATTTACTATCTTTTAAAAATCCCTTGACAGTAGAAATAGATAATTTTTTATCTGAAATAATTTTAAAATTTTCAATTTTTTCAATTATTGATGGTGGTGCAGTAATTATTTTACAACCTAATTTTTTTGCTTGAATATAATTATAAGGTTCTCTTGTACTAGCCCACAATATTTCAACATTATTATAATTTTTGGCTAATCTAATAGACTTTCTTAGCATATTGATTGGATCTTTACCCGAGTCGGCTAATCGTCCAACAAAAATAGATATAATAATTTTTGTTTTAGTTTTAACTCTTTTTAAAATCATATTTACTTGTTGTGCACTATAAACTGCAGTTATATTTAGCTTAATTTTTTTTTTATTTAACTCTTCTATAATTTTTCCCATAAACAAACCTTTTGAGTTTAACACTGGAATCTTTACATAAACATTTTTACCCCATTTGTTTATTTCAAGTGATTGTTTTCTAATTTCCTCATAATTATCTGCAAAAACCTCTAAAGAAACTGGCTTTTTATTACAAATTTTTAAAATTTTTTTTGAGTATTTTTTATAATCTTTTGCTCCAGCTTTTCTCATTAAACTTGGATTTGTAGTGAAGCCTTTGACTATTTTTTTTTGATTAAATTTTTTAATTGATTTTAGATCAGCTATGTCGCAAAAAATCTTTGTATTCAATTGATCCCTATAAATTTTTTGTTATATCCTCTGTCATTTTTTTAGCATCAGCAAATAACATCAATGTATTTTCCTTATAAAATAAATCATTGTCTATACCTGCATATCCTGGGGACAAGCTCCTTTTGACAAATAAAACTGATTTACATTTCTCCACATCTAATACTGGCATACCATAAATTGGGCTTTGTGGGTCAGTTTTAGCAACTGGATTTGTTACATCGTTCGCTCCAATAACAAATGCAACATCTGCATTAGCGAAATCATTATTGATTTCTTCTAATTCAAAAACTTCATCATAAGGTACATTAGCTTCTGCTAACAAAACATTCATATGTCCTGGCATCCGACCAGCAACGGGATGAATCGCGTAAGAAACCTTTATATCATTTTTCTTTAAGGTATCTACCATCTCTCTTAAGGCATGTTGAGCTTGGGCAACAGCCATTCCATATCCAGGTACAATTATAACTGATGACGCATTTTTCATTAGAAATGCAGCGTCATCTGCATTTCCACTTTTAACGGGCTTTTGTTCTTTGTTAGAATTTTTTAAGGACTGCTCTGTAGCTCCAAATCCTCCTAATATAACATTAAAAAAGGATCTATTCATACCTTTACACATTATGTACGATAAAATTGCTCCTGATGAACCAACTAAAGCTCCTGTAATTATTAAAGCAGTATTTTCCAATGTGAAACCTATTCCTGCAGCAGCCCATCCAGAATATGAGTTCAGCATTGAAATCACAACTGGCATATCTGCCCCCCCTATTGGGATGATTAATAAAAATCCAATCAAAAAAGATATTGCAATTAGTATCCAAAACAAATTAGAGGACTGAGAAATACAGAGTAAATAAGTTAAAATCACTATTGATAAAAGAATCAATGCGTTAAGTAAATGTTGGCCTTTAAATGTAATTGGAGCTCCTGACATTATTCCCTGAAGTTTTAAAAAAGCAATTATTGATCCAGAAAAAGTTATTGCTCCAACAGCTGCTCCTATTGACATCTCAATAAGACTTGCCAGTTTAATTTCTCCTGGTGAACCCAAGTTAAAAGCTTGAGGATTTATAAAAGCTGAAATCGCAACGAAAACAGCTGCTAAACCAACAAGACTATGAAATCCAGCAACAAGTTCTGGCATCGCAGTCATCGGAATTCTAAATGCTATAAAAGCACCTATAGCACCACCTACTAACAAAAAAATTATTACATAAAAAAATCCGGAAGAAAAATTTCCTACAGATAAAAAAGTTACTGAAACTGCTATTACCATTCCAATTATTCCATAAAAATTTCCCTGTCTTGATGTTTCCGGTGAAGATAGACCTCTTAACGCTAAAATAAATAATACTCCTGAAATTAAATAAAAAAGTGCTGATAAATTTGCTGATATCATTATTTATTTATCCTTCTTCTTTTTCTTGTACATAGCTAACATTCTTTGAGTTACTAAAAATCCACCAAAAATATTTACTGCTGCTAAAGTGATCGCTATGTATCCAAACAAACTTGAGATTGTAAATATCTCTTCATCCAAATTTGATAGTGCGGCTATTATTGCTCCAACAATAATTACTGATGAAATAGCATTTGTTACTGACATTAAGGGAGTATGAAGAGACGGTGTAACACTCCATACTACATAATATCCAACAAATATTGATAAAATAAATATACTTAATCTAAATATAAAAGGGTCAATTTCCATAATTATTTTATTAGTGTTTTTTCAATTATTTCATCTTCTAGATTAATATTAATTTTTTTATTTTCTTTGTCATAAAGATTAATAACAAAATTAAACATATTTTTAGCATAAAGATTTGACGCAGAAATTGGTAGTTTATTTAATATATTTTTTTCGCCTATTATCTTTACACCATTTTTTTCAATCACTTTATCTACTTCAGTATATGATGTATTTCCACCTTGAATAGCTGCAAGATCATAGATAACCGAACCGGCTTGCATATTTTGAATCATTGTTTCTTTAATAATTATAGGTGCTTTTTTTCCTGGAATTAAAGCTGTACATATAACAATATCAATTTTTTTTAGCGTCTCGCTAAGTAAATCCTCTTGTTTTTTTTTAAAATCATCAGATGTCTCTTTTGCATAACCACCTTCAGTCTCTAAATTCTCTGCCCCCTCAACTGTTAAAAATTTTCCACCTAAACTTTCAACCTGTTCTTTTGAAGCCATTCTAACATCTGTAGCAAATACAATCGCACCCATTCTTTTTGCAGTCGCAATTGCTTGTAATCCAGCGACTCCAGCACCAACTATTAAAACTTTAGCAGCTGGCACAGTTCCCGCAGCAGTCATCATCATTGGTATTGCTTTTTCAAAATATGAAAATGAGTCAACTACAGCTTTATATCCTGCTAAATTAGCTTGAGACGAAAGTATATCCATTGACTGAGCTCTTGTAATTCTAGGCAATAATTCAAGAGAAAAATTATTAATTTTTTTTTTTGTTAAATCTAAAATTTTATCTTTGTTTTGATGGGTGTCTAAAACTCCAATTAAAGTTTGATTTTCTTTTAAAAAAGAAAGTTTATCATCTAATGGTAGTCTTAATTGAAGAATTACATCAGAGTTTACAATTATTTCTTTATCATTATTTAAAAGTTTTACACCCAAAGTTTCATATTGTTGGTTTTTAAAGCCTAAGTGTTCACCGTAATCTTTTGATAAAATCACCTCAAAACCACTTGAAATATATTTTTTTGCAATTTCAGGGGTTATTGCAACTCTTTTTTCCAAAGTTTTATCTTCTGAAATGGATGCAATTTTCATAAATAAATCCTACAGCAAGAATATTGCCATTAATACCAAAACCACAATAACCGCGACAGTTCCCCACAACACAAATTTTGTAAAATTATTCCAAGTTTTTTTATGGTTCTCGTTATCCATAAAAAATTACTTTTGTCTTGCTTTAAATTTAGGATTTGTTTTGTTAATTATGTAAACTCTCCCTCTTCTTCTAACCAATTTAGAGTTAAGGTCTCTTTTTTTTAAAGATTTTAAAGAACTTTTAATTTTCATAATTACAGTTTGTGCCGGCAATGTCCTACTCTTCCGTGCCTTAAGACAAAGTACCATCGGCGCAGAAAGGCTTGACTTCCGAGTTCGGAATGGGATCGGGTATAACACTTTCGCAATAATTACCGGCGGGAAACTTATACTCAATTATCTGTATAAGTAAACAAACTTTTGTGAGAAAAAATACTGATTTTGTTAATGTTTTACTAAAGAAGAAATTATTCTATAAAAAATATAGATTGGGGCTAAGTAAATACTAAAAACTTCTTTTAATTTTTGTTTAAAGGAAGATTTGAATTGATTTTCTCCTATGGTTAAATTTTCATTTATTTCTTGTGAAAAATTTTTATCCAATGATTTTTCAGTAAGAGCAAATAATAATAAAATTCTTAAATTTTTTGATTTATTTTTTGTTCCTCTATGCCAAATAGAGTGATTCCTTATAATTACATCACCCTTTTTCATTCTTATGAATACTTTTTCTTTAAAAATCTCATTTAAATAAAATTTCCAATATTTTATATTTCTATTATGTGTGCCTGGTATAATTTGTGTCGGTGCGTTAGTTTCATTTATTTCATGAATTGCGAGATTTAAAATTATTTTGTTAGATTTTAAAGGTCCGTCTGTGTGAAAATGTTGATAACCTTTATTTGGTAAAACAATATTTCCAGAGCACTTTACATTAAAATTGGATAATTTTTTTCCAGTTATAGCTTCAAATTTATTTTCAAAATCATTATCGCATAGAATATTCCATACTTCAGTTAATTTTTTATCAGGTAAGAGTTCCAAATTACCTGTCAAATAACCTCCAAGATTTTTAATTTTATCAAGATTTTCTGAGTAAAATTTGTTTGTTTCAAATAATATCTTTTCACACAATCTATCAAAATCTTCATTATTAATTTTATTGGACAATTGTATATACCCATTTTTTTCAAAAAATTTTTTTTCTATTGAGTTTTTTGTCATAATAGTTTTTAAATATTAAATTATTAATCCAAAGAATCAAATGTTTAAAACTCCAATTTTATTATTAACTTTTAAGAGACCTTATGAGACAAAAAAAGTATTAAAACGAATTTTATCAATAAAACCTAAAACTCTATATATTTTTCAAGACGGCGCAAAAACTGATTTTAAAAAAAAAGATTTTGACCTTTACAACAAAACTACAAAGTTAATACAAAGCTATCAAAGAAATGAATGTATTAAATATCTAAAATTTAAAAAGAATATAGGTCAACGATTTTTAGCAAAAAAAATTTTAGATATTGTTTTTAAAAAAGAAAAAGAAATTATATTTTTAGAGGATGATACATTACCAGAAAAATCTTTTTTTAAATTTTGTTCATTGATGCTAAAAAGATATGAAAAAAACAATAATATTTTTCATATCTCAGGATGTAATTTATATGATGGCACAATTCATAAAAGGATTAATGATAAGTCATTTCTATTTTCAAAATATCCTCAATTTTGGGGATGGGCTACATGGAAAAATAAATGGAATAAATTATATGAAGCAGAGATTTCTGACTGGAATAAAAATAAAAAAAAATTTTTAAGTCTTTTTCACGTAAACAAAGATGAAAAAAGATTTATTGAATTTTACGTAGAAAATAACTCTAAGGGGAAACATATAGGATGGGATATTCCATGGATTTATAAGTTAATCTTAAACAAAAAATTAACTGTCATATCAGCAACAAACTCCATAAAAAATATTGGATTTAAAAGTGATCCTACTGGAAAGGGGGCACAAAAGTTTAGAAATTTAAAATCTTTCAATCTTAAATTCCCTCTTAAGGCTGAAAATTTAATTTTTCCAAACACTATATATGATAATTTTTTATATAAATCTTTTTATCACAGAAAAAATATTGGTGTCAGAATTAAAAATAAGATTATAAGAATTTTGAATATTTAAATTTAATTAAAATCTATTTTTATGGCTCATGAAATTAATTCTAACTGTGTCTTCCTCATAAGTTTTTTGATCTCTTGGATTCTTGCTAACAACTAATATTTCTGTTTCTTTTGTATAAAGCATTGCATGATCTATCATTGGTCCAGTAAATAATAATTGGCCTTCCGTTACAATTTTTTTCTTAATATTTTCATTTGAATTAGTTTTTCTAAAATAATATTCAAACTCACCTTTGATAACATAAATAAAATGCCAGTCTTTTTTATGATAGTGATTAGCTCTCCATTGATCAGCTTTTGTATAAATCAGAGAAGCGCTTTTCATATTCAGATCACATAAAGGTTGAATAAAGCCTCTGTTGTCACCAAATTTCTCCTTTAGATCAATTATGTCAGCATTCAAATAATCTTTTTTATATTCATCGCACATTTAATTTATCTCCTTTTATTTTAAAAATTTTTTCTTATAAAATTTCATCCTTATTGTAGAGGTATTAGATTTAATCTTATACTTTTTTATACCCTTTATTAATTGATTTAATTCATAATTGAAATTAGAAAATTTTAAATTCTTAAAATATTTTTTTAGATTAATGCTTTTTGTTCTGTAGTTTCTATTATCTTTATTATTTTTAATAAATTCAATTTGATTTAATGAGCCTCCAAAATATTTAATTACTCTAAAAGCTAAGTCTCTAATTGTAGAGTTAAATGCCACTAAATTAGTAATAAATGAGGGTAAATTATCGTTTTTTATTAATGATTTATAAATCTTGCCTACGTCTGATAAAGATATGAAAGGTCTCCATTGATTACCATCGCCATTTACAGATATCTTCTTTTTTAGAATATATGAATTTACAAATATATTTATTACTAAGTCTAATCTCAAATTTTGAGAAAAACCAAATAAGGTTGAATTTCTAAGTATATTGATCTTAAAATTTTTATTCCTCATCTCATAAATTTCCTTTTCAGCTTTTAAATTCGCTTTAGCATATGTGCTTAAAGGATTTGTAATAGATTTCTCGTTCACTACTTTTTTATTGTAACCATAGACTGCACAAGTTGAATTAAATATATATCTTTTAATTCCACAAGATTTTGCAATTTCTGCAAATTTTTTTCTTCCTTTATAATTTACATTCCAAGTGTGCTTCTTATTCAATTCAGAACTTGGATCATTCGGAATACCATTAAGATCACAAACAATATCCACCCCTTCAAAATCATCAAATGATACACTTAATATGTCTTTTTTAATGAATTTAAGTCTTTTATTGAATTTAATTTTTTTTTTATTTTTAAAAAGCCATTTAAAATAAAATTCATCGTAAACAATGACTTTGTAATTTCTTAGTAATACTTGAGTAAGATAAGTACCTAAATACCCACCTCCGCCAGAAATTAATATTGTTTTCATTTATAATTTTTTAATTATAAAGGTCTTATATATATGTGTGTATGTCTGTAAAGAACTTGATTAAATCAATAACACCAGAATTTTTATTAAAATTCTATTATGATTATAAAAATAAAAGGAAAACCTATTATGGCCATCATGAGTTAGATAAAAAATTAAAAAAATATCTAAATTATGAAAAAGGCTTTTTTGTTGAATTAGGGGCCAATGATGGAATTAAGCAATCTAATACTTTCTATTTTGAAAAAAATTTGAGTTGGCGAGGTATACTAATTGAGCCTATTAAAATTAAATACCTTAAATGTTTAAAATTTAGATCACCAAAAAATTATTTTTATAACAATGCATGTGTTGGTTTTAATTTTAAAAATAGACAAATTAAGATAATTTATTCTGATTTAATGTCTTCAATTGATGATAAAAATATAATTAATAAAGTAAATTCAAAAAAACATACTCAAGAAGGCGAGAAATACCTTCTTAAAAATGAAAAGATTGAAGAATTTTTGGTCGATACTAAAACACTTAATGATATATTTAATGAAGTTCAAGCACCCAAATTAATAGATTTTTTATCATTAGATGTAGAAGGTTCAGAGTTGGAAGTTTTAAATGGCATAGATTTCACAATTTATAATTTCAAATTTATATTAGTTGAGTCAAGGGACGATGATGAAATGATTAAATATTTAAGAAATAAAAATTATATTTTTTTAGAAAAAATTAGCAAAAGGGATTTAATTTTTAAATACGAATATTATAGAAGATGATTAATGTTGGATTAATAGGATATGGAAGATATGGAAAAAAATACTATGATAATTTATTTAAAGATAGACATTTTAGAGTAATAAAGATTCTAAGAAAATCAAAAAAAGGAGCTAATAATCTATTTACAAATGATAAAAAAAAATTTTTTAAAATAAACAATATCGATCTTTATATCATCGCCTCGCCCACAACATCTCACTATGAATATATTAAAATTGCTCTTATTAAAAAAAAACATATTATAATTGAAAAACCATTGGTAAGTAAATTTAATGAATTCGTAAAAATTAAAAAAAAAATTGAACAGTCCAAAAAAATTATTTTAATAAATCATACAGATCTTTATATGAATGCTTATTCAAATTTAAAAAAGAAAATTAAAAAAGTTGGAAAAATTAAATATGCAAAACTTATTTTTGGTAAAATTGATCCATATAATGTAAAAAATATTAAAAATAGATATAAACTTCCTCATTTTGAATGGTTACCACATCCTTTAGCAATAATACTAGACTTATTTAAAGATAAAAATTTTCAAATAAAATTAGACGAAAAAAGAAAAATTCATAAAAAAAAATTATATCAAAATCTAAAAATATTTCTTTTTAAAAAAAAAATTAATATAGAAATTAATTTTTCTAATTATTTAAAAAAAAAAAAAAGAAATCTAGAAATCATTGGAACAAATGGAAGCCTGTTTTATAGAGGGTATGATAAAAAAAAAATTTTTTTTAAGAAAAATAAAAAAAAAAATTATCTAAATACAGTCGATATCGATCCATTAAAAAATCTTTTAAAAAACTTTAGAAATAAATACAGAAATAAAAAATTTTCTGATGATAAAGAACTTATTTTTTCCACAACAAAATATCTTTTCAAAATTTCAAATAATTTAAAGATATAAATTAATTACTTTTCTAATTTCGGTGTAGGAAAAGGTGAAATAAAAGAAAACTTATTATTAATTTTTTTACACTTTTTCCTAATACTTTCATAAAAATTCCAAGCTAATATAATTATCACATTATGTTTATCTTGATTGATATTTAAATAATCAAAATTTTTAATTAAAAAATTTTTTCCAGGTGTAAATTTATTTACTTTAAAAGTATTATCATCAATAACATATTCAAAATCACTTCTAGATAAACCAAAAACATGGGTGAGTGTTGTTAATTTTGCTGGTGCACCATAACCAATAATATTTAAATCTTTTTTTTTTATGTTCTTTATTATTTTCTTCAGTTTAATTTTTGTCTCGTTTATTTCTTTATAAAAACGTGCGTATCTATTTGTCAAAAATAAACCCTGACTTACCTCTTTTTTGATCTGGCCTTTAATCTTTTCTTCTTTAACTGTAAAAGAATTTTTATGTGAAACAAAAATTCTTATTGAACCTCCTTGAGCTTCAACTAATTGAAAATCAAATACCTCTAAATTTTGCATTTTAAAAAAATTTACTAATGGTTTTAAAGCATGATAACTCATATGTTCGTGATAGATGGTATCGAAAGTTTTTTTAGTTAAAACAGTAGGTAAATATGAAACTTCCAAAACAAAAACACCTTTAGTTGAAAGAAGATTTTTTACTCCCTGCGAGAAATCATAAAGATGTGGTGAGTGTGCAAAAACATTATTTGCAGTTATTAAATCAAAAGATTTATATTTTTTTTTCATTTTTTCACTAAATTTTTTACTAAAAAAATTTGTATTAATATCTATTTTTTTTTTTAAGTTTAAAATTCTTAGATTTCGTGCTGGCTCAACACCGACAACATTTTTAAATTTTCTATTTTTAAAATATTCTAAAAATGTTCCATCATTGCAGGCAATGTCAAGTATTCTAGATTTACTAGAGAGATTAAACATCGAAATCATTTTTTTAGCATAATCAACAAAATGTTTTTTTAATATTTTTGAAGTACCTGATACATACAAATAATTTTCGAAAATCATTTTTGGGTTAACTAAATGACTCAATTGCAGGTGCCCACATTTTTTACATAAAACACAGGATAGTGGGAAATATAGCTCTTTTATATTTAAATTCTTTTTATAAGAATTTGCTAAGGGTGTTTTCTTAAAATCTAATACTTTTCTAAGTTTCTCTGAAAAACACAGTACACAATTTTTTTTTTTTATTATTTTTTTTCCTCTAAATTTAATTTGCGGAATTTTATGCGTATTCATAATATTGAAATCCTAATAATCCAAAAATTAATCCTAAAATTCTACAAAAATACATTGAGACCTTATAAAAGCTTTTTTTTGTAAAAGTAATTAAACTTAATGAGCTTAATATAAGCATAATAAAATCAAATAAAAGTTTTATTACTAAAAAACTAAAACCGTTTATTGATCCATATGCTTTTTTGTAAATTATATTAGATGAGGCTCCATACCTAAAGTTTCTTTTTAAAAACCACAAAAAATTCTCTCTTTTATTATTTTTCTCCTCAACTACTAATGCTTTTGAATTCCACATTAATTTAAAACCCATTTTATTTAATTTAAGAAAAAACAATTGATCTTCACCACCTATATAATTCATTTTTTTATCAAAATTCATTTTAGTTTCTAATACTTTACTTTTTACAATACAATTATTTGTAGAAACCCATCTCACATTTGATCCATGTTTTTCCTCCCTAACAAGTAACTTACTTAATAAAGATCCAGACTTTGGAAGCTGAGGTCCTCCTATAATATCGACTTCATTTTTTTTGAAAAACTTTAGCATCTCAATTATCCATTTGTTATCTATTTGAACATCATCATCAAAAAAAGCAAAGTAATCAAAATTCCTAATTTTAATTGAATTTAGATATTTATTTCTAGCGTTAGATATCCCTTTTTTTCTCTCTGTAACCATTTTTATACTTAGTTTTTGACTATATAATTTTTTAATTTCTGAATAATTTTGATTATCGTTGATTGATAGCACTGTTTGAACACTGATATTGTTGGGAATTCGTAAATTAACAACACTATTTAAAAATTTGATCAGGCTGGTTTTTCTTTTTCTTGTAGCAACCAAAATACAAATTTTTTTCTTAACCATTGAGTTTAAAATAGTTTATTTTATTAAATTAATATTTAATATATTAATTTCACAAAAAAAATATATTTTATTCAAAGCATGAAATATGCAATCAGAAATTTACCAGAAAATCTATTAACAATATCTATAATTTCACTTTTACCAATATCAATTATTATTGGAAATCTCATATTTCAATTTAACTTAGTAATAATAATTGTTCTATTTTTATTTCACCTAGTCAGATCTAAAAATCAGATTAATATTTTTGAGGATAAAGATGAAATAAAGATTTTTTTTATAATATTGATTTATTTAGTTATAAACACTCTCATTTCCAAGGATTGGACTTTATCAATTAGAAGAAATTTTTTATATTTTGAATTTTTTTTAATCGTTTTAGCTCTTAGATACTTTTTAAGTAATAAAGATGTTTTAAAAAAAGTTATATTCAATTGGTTTATTATAATATGTATCGTATCATTCGATATTTTTTTTGAATATAACTTTGGTTTTAATACCTTAGGTTTTACAAACGAAACTGGCTACACGGGAAGAATTGCAAGTTTTTTTAAAGATGAATTAATAGTTGGGTCATTCATACTATCTTTTGCAATACCTATTTTTTCCTTCTTTTATATTAATAATAAATTCAAACTAAGTTTATTATTTATTTTAATCACGACTGTTGCTATTTTTTTATCGGGTGAAAGAGCAAGTTCTTTAAAAATGTTATTATCATTAATGTTAATTTTTATTTTCTGGGATTATAAAAATTATTTAAAAAAATACGTGATATTAACATTAATTCTTGCTACAGTCTTTATATCATTAAACCCAAAAATTAAAGAAACTAATTTTGTTAGGAATGATATAATTCACAGATATATTTCAACTACATTAAATATAATCTCTGCAGATAATTCAAAATCACTAAAACAAAATTTGATGGCATCTAGATATTTAAATCAAGGCGTATTTAGCTTTGAAATTTTCAAAAATAATATTTTTTTTGGTGTGGGGAATAAAAATTATTTTGAAGCTTGTCGAAAATACGTAATTGGTTATGAAAAAAATCATTGTTACACACATGCACATCAAACATATTATGAATTAATTTCAGAACATGGTTTAATTGGTAGTTTGATAATTTTAATTTGTTTAGGATATTTGATTTTTTTCTACGGTATTAATAATTTAAATAAAAAAGATAGAAAGAAATTAAATATTTTGAGAATTTATTTAATATTAGCTTTTATACCATTAATTCCTAGTGGTAGTTTTTTTTCAAGCTACATTTCATCCTTATTCTGGATAAATTATACTTTTTACACAATCTATAGGCATAATTTAATTACAGAAAATTATGAAAAAAATTAATATTTTATCTAAAGGAAGTAAATTAAAGTGGGGTTATAATTTTGGATATTGGTCCCTATTTAATTTTTTTAAAAAAGAATTATTAGATCTTGGTTACTCATTTAATTTTTATAATCAAATAAATTCTGATTTTTTTAATTGTGATTATATTTTTATCAATAATAAATTTTTTACAGATAATTATAAACTTAAATTACTAGATAAATTTGGTTTTCTAAAAAAATTTATTTCTAACAAAGTTTACTTTAATGAAATTGCTCAACATCTCTCAAAAAAAAATAAAAATCTAATATGGTTTGATTTAACAGATAGTGCTGGAACCACACAATTTGAGGTGCTTCCATACGTCAAAAGATATATCAAGGGACAATTATATAAAAATAGAGATTTATATAGAAAAGATTTATTTAGAAATCGTTATTTTTCAGATTACTACCAAAAGAATTTTAAAATAGAGACAGATATAAAGTTTAATTTTTGTAAACTCAAACCCACCTATGATCATAAGGTATTTTTAGGATGGAACTTAGGTGTTGGAAATTTTTTTGATATTATTAGACACAGTAATTATGATAAATTAGTTTGTTTATCAAAGTTATTTTTCTTAAAAGATAAAACAGAATTATTTGACTATTGTCTAACAAATAGAAAAATAGGTAATAAAAAATTTGATCTTTTTTTTAAACTTAGTAGCAGAGTAAGAAACGAAAAAAAATCTATCCATTATCAAAGACAATACGTCCAAAATTTTTTGAATAAAAAATATGATTTAGATATTTTTAAAAATAAGATGAGTCATAAAAACTATTTAACTAATCTAATGAATTCTAAAATTTCAGTTGGATGTTTCGGTTGGGGAGAAATTTGTTACAGAGAGTTTGAAGCTACTAGAATGGGCACTGCTTTTGTTTATCCAAACTTACAATATATAGAAACGTGGCCAAACATATTTGTTGATGGCAAAACTCACAAAAATTATGAATTAGATTTTTCAAACCTTCAAGAGTCGATTGATTTTTTATTGGATAATAAAGTTATTAGAGACGAAATGGTGTATAATTCTCAGACAGTGTTAAATGAAGTTTATTCGAATAACGGACTAAATTATATAGTTAAATTTCTTAAACAATTAGATTAATTAATTTTTTGTTTAAAATGTTTTATTTTTTTTAATAAAAATAGATAACAATATGTATATAAAATTGTATTAATCAGCAAAAGAACTGTAAGTCCAATTGAACTATTGTACAAATAATATGCTAAGAAAAAAACTATTAAATTGAAAAGATTTATTATCAAACTTGAAATAATATTAGTTTTTTTTTTATCTTTAAATTTAAGCATAAAAAATTTAAAAATCAGTTGATGAAAATGATTAGAGTCCGGTTTTGATGGATCAATTTTATTAATTTTTTTTCTAATTATTGAAAATAAATTTTCAAAGGCTGGATACCAGAGTAGAGTTACAATGAACAATGCTGATATTTCAGAATAAGATATATAAAAATCAACAAGCACATACCCTGTCATAAACGCGACTAAATAAGAGCCTGAATCTCCTAAAAAATTTTTTCCAAATAAATTAAATGGAAAATTTATTATTAAGATCATTATTAAAATTGTAAGTAATGAATAATCATAAGAGATATTTTTATTAAGTATAAATATTAATAGTACACCTAGACTCAAAATATAATACCCGATTACTAAACCATTTAAACCATCGATAAAATTAGTTCCATTTATTAATATTAAAAAACAATAAATCGTAAAAAGGTAAGATATTATGTTATATTCTAAAATTAAATCTAGATAATATATATCAGTAAAATAAATATTATTTTCAAAATAAAATATAAAAAAACTTATTATTATTGATTGAAGAAATAATCTTTTAGCAGGACTATTTATTAGATTTAAATCTGAAATGATTCCGATTATAAATACCAAACAACAAAAAAGTTTTAAAAAATAATTTCCTTCAAAAAATAAAAATAAAAGCAATAGAAATGATAAGCCACCAGTGAGCAAAGTATTTTTGTTATCAACCGCTAATTTTTTGTGCTTTGAAAAAGACAAATTATCATTAAAAAACATTAATTTTTTAAAAACTAGGTTTAAAAAAAAATGAAAAATTATACCAAATAAAACTTTGAGACTTATTAAACTCATAAATCTTTTTTTTGTTGAAATCTTTTTACAAAATAAAATATTGATAATCTTAAAGTTAAATATATTGAAAAAAATAAATTAAATTTTTCATAAAAATAATACAACTTAAATGCATCAAATATTTTTTGTTTAGTATTTGATGAAAGAGAAAATGGACTTTTTCTCCAACTGCTTAAGGTTTTGTTAATACCTGATATTTTTACTCCATTTCTTAATAATTTAAGCCACAAAGCATAATCTTCTTTAGTTTTTAAACTATTAAATAGATTTTTTTTAAGAATTTTCGTTTTAATAATCACAGTTGATAAACCTATATCACATGATTTAAGTAGTTCAGAATATAACATTTTTTTTTTAATTTTCATTTTACCAATAATTTTATCTTCATCATCTATAATATTATAATCAGTATGAGAAAAATCAGCTTTCATTTTTTCCATGAAATAAATTTGTTTTTTTAATTTATGTTTTTGCCAAATATCATCTGCGTCACAAAAAGCTATATATTTTGTCTTGGTAATTTTTATTCCTTTATTTCTTGATCTTCCCACCCCTAAGTTTTTTTTATTAATTATAATTTTAATTTTTTTATTTCTAAAATTTTTCAAAAAATCTAAATCTTTTTTATTTTTATCATCATAAATAATTATTATTTCAAATTTCTTATAACTTTGATTTAAGATGGAATTAATAGTCTTTGAAAAAAATTTACGTTTTTGATAAAACGGTATTATTATTGTAACTAAATTCATTTCAAAATTTAGAAAGATTACTTATACAAGATGATATAATTTCATCCATTGAGTTATTTGGTTTCCAATTAAAAGTTTTAGTTGTTTTTTTTACATCTGACAAAGTTGAAATAAGTTCTTTGGAGCTGATTTTTTTATGTCTTAATTTTAAATTTTTTTTCATTTTTTTGGGTAATTTTTCCGAAATTAGTGTCAGTATTTCATTTAATGAATAGTTAATTCCCATACCAACGTTGTAAATTTCTTTTTTGTTAAATTTATGAAGCTTTTTAATAATTTTGATAATCAGATTTAGCAAATCATTTATGTGGAGATAGTCTCTTTTTGGATAAATTAAACGATTATTTCTATTTTTAACATAGATAGGTATATATCTTTTTTTTATTATCTTTTTAAAGATTAATGGAAAAATTCGTAAATTTTTATCAATTTTTTTTTCTGAGTATTTGAAACTATCGGTATATCCAACAATATTAAAAAGTCTTAAAATAATAAGATTTTGAAAATTTTTTTTCTTAGATATTAAAAATCTTTCTATTAAAAATTTAGTCTTACCATAATTATTTTGAATATACGATAATTTAATTTTTGAATTTTCTATTTTTTTTTTATTTGTGTCTTTGTAAACATTTGAACTAGATAGAAAAATAAAATTTTTAATTTTTTTTTTTATACATTCATTAATAAATTTTTTGGTCTTTTTAACGTTATTATTAAAATATATTTTTTTTTTTTTTCTCACCCTCTAAAACATAAGCATAAGCAGCACAATGAATCACTGATGAAATAGAATTATTTGCAAAAAACTTTATTATTTCATTTTCATTCCCATAGTCTAATTTTAAAAACCGTTTTTTGTTAACAAGGTTGTTAATTGAGCTTTTTGATAAATTATCAATTCCAATATATTTAATTTTATTCTTTTCAAAAATATGAGATATATGCGAGCCAATGTATCCCGTTGATCCTGTTAATAAAATCATTTTACTTTTATAAAGAGTATTATAATAATTTCAAAATTATATTCTAAAATCTGTGAAAAAAATTATCTATTGGTCTCCGTATTTAGGACATATCGGAACAAAAAAATCTACTCTAAACTCAGCTAAGGGATTATCTGTTTACGGTAAAGACAAATTTGATGTAAAATTAATAAATGCTTTGGGCGAGTGGAACGATATTAATGAGATAAAAACTGTCAGTTTTTTTAAAAATTTATACAACAGGCTACCCCAAGGAGGTTTTTTAAAAAGTAGAATTTCTTTTTTAATAATCTTTTTGCTCTCTATTTTGCCGTTATATAAACTTTTAAAAAAAGATAAACCTGATTATATAATAGCTCATTTAATTACTTCGCTGCCAATATTTTTATTCAAAATTTTTAAATTTAAAACTAAACTTATCTTAAGAATTTCTGGCTACCCAAAATTAAATTTTATAAGAAAATTTTTTTGGAAATTGTGTTCAAAAAATATTCATTTAATTACTTGTCCAAGTATAGAATTGAAAAACCAGCTAAAGAAATTAAATATTTTTGAAAATAAAAAGATTGTTGTGCTTTATGACTCAGTTATAAATATCAAAGAAGTAAATAAGCAAAAAAATGATCCCCTATCAAATGGAATAACAAAAAGTAATTATTTATTAGCTATTGGTAGATTAACAAAACAAAAAAATTTTAATCTTTTGATAAATGCATTTTACGAATTCAATAAAATAAACAATAACTATAAACTATTAATAATAGGTGAGGGTGAGGAAAATAAAAAAATTATTAGTAGAATTAATCAGTTGAAATTAGAGCACAAAATTATTTTATTAGGCTTCAAAAAAAATGTTTATAAATATTTAAAAAATTCAAAAGCTTTTATTCTCTCATCTCTTTGGGAGGAAATGGGCTTTGTAATCATCGAGGCAGCTTCATGCAACACTTTAATCATTTCAAGTAATTGTCCAAACGGTCCAAGTGAATTTTTAAACTATGGAGAGGCGGGTTATTTATTTAACAACAATTCAGTGAATGATCTTGTACAAAATTTAATAAAATTTGATAGAGAAGAAAAAAACATTAAGTATAATAAAATTTTGTTAGCTAAAAAAAATGTTAAAAAATTTACAATTTTTAATCACTATAAAGAATTAAAAAAAATTTTAGATAATAAATAATGAGAGAAGTAACTGTATTTTGTCCCACAATTGGGGTGGGTGGTGTTGAGAAAAATTTATATATAATTTTAAATTATCTTGTAAAAAAAAAAATTAAAATAAATTTGTTAACATGTAGTTTAGATAAAAAAAAAAAATTTGATAAAAAGATTAAAATAATAGGTCCATCTAATAAACGTTATAGAGAGAGTTATCAAATAACAAAAATTATTATTTGTTTAATTTATTTTTTAAGAACAGATTTAATAAAAAAAAAGACAGTTCTATTTTCTTTTCAATCAAATATTTTTTTGATCTTATTTGCAAATCTATTCAATCTTAAAATTATATCAAGAATTAATGCTTCTCCAGATATTTATTTAAAGAATAGATTTAAAAGATTTTTCTTTAGTAAAATATATAAACTCTCAAATGTAATAATTGTTAATAGTAATGACTTAAGGAAAAAGATTCAAAAATATATCAATATAAATGCAATAGTTATTTATAATCCCTCTTTTAACTATAAAAAAAATAAATTAATTTCAAAATCAAAAAATAAGAAAAAAAATAATTGTGTGAATTTATTAAATGTTGGAAGATTGGTTCATCAAAAAAATCAAATCCTTTTAATAAAAGCCATGAAATTTCTTAAATATAACTCGAAATTAAAGTTTAAGTTAAATATTATTGGAAACGGGGACTTATATGAATTTTTAAATGAAAGTATAAAAAAAAATGATTTAACCTCAAATATAAAAATAATAAGAAATATATCCAACCCATCAAAATTTTATTTAAAAACAGATTATTTTATTCTCTCGTCCTTATATGAAGGTTTGCCTAATGCACTAATTGAGGCAATTTCCTTTAAAAAAATTTGTTTATCGAGTAATTGTCCAACAGGGCCACGGGAGATTTTGCTAAATGGTAAAGCTGGTTATTTATATGAAAATAATAATTATAAAAAATTAGCTAGTACATTGCTTAAGGCAATAAATAATAAAAAAGAAAATCAAAAGAAACAGAAATTAGCATATCAATCTCTTTCAAGATTTGATGAAGAAAATAATTGTAAAAGATATTTATCTATATTAGGTCAATTTATTTATGATTAAAAATATTATTTTTTTTTTACCAGTTTTTAAGCTAGGTGGAGCAGGAAATTCAATTTTCAGATTGTGTACTAAAATTGATCTAAAAAAAAATAAATTATTCATCATATCAATAGGTACAAATGAATATAAAAACAAATTTAAAAATTACTCCAAAAAAATTAAAATAATTGAAATAAACAAAAATAGTACTATCAGCTCATTTTTTGTTTTAAAAAAAAAAGTAAAAGAAATTTCCAAAAATAGTTACCATAATATTTTTGTCTCTAACCAACATTATGCCAATGTAATTTCTATATTAGCTTTAAGAAAAATAAAAAATTTAAAATTAATTGTTGTTGATAGAATAGATATCTCTGAACTTAATAAATTTTATAATTTGGCTAATTATGTAAAAAATCAAATTGTATTAATTTTAGTTAAATACTTATATAAGTATACGGACAGCATAATTTCTAATTCGAAAAGCGCAAAGAAAGATATAGAAAGGATTACAAAAACAAAAGTTATTAATATAAGTCCTCCATCTCTAATTAAACTTAGAAGGATTAAAACTAAGTCAAAAATTAATAAGAAAATTAATATTTTAACCGTTGGTAGTTTAGTAAAAGGTAAAGGTGTTGACACAATGATTAAATCATTAAGTTTATTAAATAGCAAAAACTTTATATTTACAGTAGCTGGAGATGGTGAGGAAAAAAAAAGTCTGAAAAAATTAATTAAAAAATTAAAACTTATAAATAAAGTTCGTCTACTTGGATGGCACAAAAATGTTGAAAAATTATATGAAAAGTCAGATCTTTTTATTCATGCTTCTCATCAAGAAGGTTTTCCAAACTCAATTGTCGAGGCTTTAAATTTCAATTTGCCAGTAATCGCCTCAAATTGTAAAGGTGGTACTCAAGAAATTCTTCTTAACGGCAAAGGTGGAGATCTATTTCCTGTAAATAATCACAGATTATTAGCATTAAAAATCCAGAGATTTATAGATAATCAAACAAATCTAAAAAATAAATTAAAATTTGCTAGAAAGCATATAAATAAATATACAGTGGATAATAATTACAATAAATACATGAAAATCTTTAATAAAATATAATCATTATGAAAAAAAGGAATATTCTTGCGATTGCACCTCATGCAGATGATGTTGAAATTGCTATGGGTGGAACGATTGCAAGATATGTAGATGAAGGACATAATGTTACTATCGTTACAGCAATTATTCCTCAAGAAGACTCAAAGGGTAAGGTTGATAAATTTATGACTGACAATCGATTAAATGAGCAGAAAAACGCTGCAACTGTTTTAGGTGCAAATTTAGATGTGATGAACTTAGATCCTTATAAATTTGATTATAATAGAGAATTTATAAAAATCTTTGACGAAAAAATAAATTTTTATAAACCTGATATTATATTTTCATGTTGGGAACATGACACACATCAGGATCATAAAAAGTTAGCCCAAATTTTATTCTCAGTTACAAGAAAAAACAATATTTCATTTAACATGTATGAGGTAATGCTTCCAGGAGGGATAAATACATATGCTTTCAATCCACAATATTTTGTTAATATTTCAAAACATATTGAGAAAAAAATAGAAGCGATAAAATGTTATAAGTCAGTTTTTGAAAATAAAAAAAATAATTATAGTAAATATTTTGAGTCGATTGTAGCTAGAGCAAAATTCAGAGGTGAAATAATTGGTGTGGATTATGCTGAGGCTTTTGTTGTTGCAAAAAAAATTGAGATTTAAATTTTAAATTATAAATGGATAGGTTAAAATTTACTATTAAACCTAATTTAAGAATTAAAGAATTTAAAAATTTAATAGTTAAATTTAAAAAAAATAAAAATTATAAAGTCAAAAATATTAAATGGGATTATTTTTCAAACCCTTTTGGCAAATCTAAATTCTTTATAGCAAAATATAATAATTTAACTATTGGAATGATAGTTTGTTTTAAACAAATTTACATCAATCAAAACAAAAAATTTATTGGATATCGCATTCAAGATGTGGTCACAGACACCAAAATGATTAGAAGTTTGATTAGAAATAATAAAAACTTTCTATCAAAAAATAATAGAGGAATATTTGAAAATTTAATAATAAAACTAAATGATTATCTTAAAAAAAAATCTGAAATTAATTTAGGGTTTGCCAATCATCTTGCATTACCATACTGGAAAAGAAATTTTTGGAAAGATTTATCTAATTTTCCTATTTTTGAAAAAAAAATAGATACAAAAAAAAATTTCAACTTGAAGTTTAAAAAAATAAATAAATTTGATATTAAACATGAAAAAATTTTTTTAGATAACTTAAGTAAGAAAATTGATATTTTTTGGACATCTAAATACCTCAATTGGAGATATGTTAAAAATCCAAGATCTAATTATTATATATATGAGTTTTTTTACAAAAAAAAATTAATTGGATATACCATTTTAAAAGAATATTTATCAGATCAAGAAAAGATGGGTCATATATGTCAAATAATTTCTATTCCTAAGTTTAAAAAAGAAATAACATCATTTGCAAATAATTTTTTTTTAAAAAAAAAGATTTTTAAAATGAGTCAATGGTCCTCAAATTATGATTTAATGAAAAAAACTAATTTTATCAAAAATTTTACGGAAAATAAAAAAATTGTTTATTTTGGAAAATTAAAATTAAATAAACTAAAATTTGATATTAATATGGGTTTTTCAGATATTTATTAATTGAAATTAAATGATTGAACAAATAAAGATCCGAACATGATCAAAAAAATAATAAAGAAATTAATAAATTTAACAAATTTTAGATTAGTCCATAAAAATGATTGGTATGAACGTCAAGTCAATTTAATTCCAGAAATAAATAAAAATGATTTGAATTTTATTAAAAATTTAGAAAAATATTCAATGTGCCCACCAGCAGCTCATTGGTCAATAATTCAATCAATAAATTATATTTCAAAAAAAAAAATACCCGGAGATTTCGTTGAATGTGGTGTTTTTAAAGGTGGTAATCTTATTTTAATGAATCATATTCGAAACAGATTAAATTTAAATAATAAAATTTTTGCTTTTGATACTTTTGAAGGAATGTCAGAGCCAACTATATATGATAAAGATTTAAAAGATGTACCTGCTGATAAAACGTTTGAAATTTATAAACAGAGTGGTGAAAAATGGTGTTATGGAGGCTTAGAAGAAGTAAAAAAAAATATTAGTTTATTTGATAAAAATTATGCTCAAAACTTTAATTTTATTAAAGGGAAAGTCGAGGAAACATTAAAGATAAATAACAATCTTCCTAAAACAATTTCATTATTAAGACTTGATACAGATTTTTATGAATCAACAAAAATTGAGATGGAAATTCTGTTTCCAAGACTTGTAAAAGGAGGAATACTTATAATAGATGATTATGGTCACTGGAAAGGGTCACAAAAAGCTGTTGATGAGTATCTTGACTTAAAAAATAATTTTCATTTTTTGCACCGTGTAGATTATGGTACTAGACTTTTAATTAAAGATTATTAATTTTATATAAACTTATAAAGTATGCTGATCTTTTGAACCACGTATACTTTTTAGCAGTAATCAAGGCATTCCTAGATATAAATTTTAGTTTTTTATAATTTTTTGAGACTTTTTTAATTTTTTCAATCCATTCTTTTTTATTCTCAAAGTTATTGATCAATATAGAATTATACTGATTTTTTAAAACTTCTCTCAAAACTTTAATATTTGAACATAAAATCGGAGTTCCACTTGCCAAAGACTCAAATAATTTTAATGGTGACATGAACCTCGAATTATCTGAACTTTTTATATCAGATGAAATATGTACTTTTTTTGAATATGGTAACAATAAAAGATCGGATTTATTTAATATTTGTGGAATTTTAGACTGTTGAACAAATGGTTTTAAATGAACATTTTTTTGTAATTTGTAAAACTTTTCATTCCTTTTTCCATATAGATAAAATTTAAAATTTTTTAATTCTTTCGCAATTTCAAAAATAAGCTCTACACCACGCCCTTTATAAAAACTTCCGACATAAGAAATTTTACTTACTTTTTTAATCTTTTTTTTTTTAAATTTATTTAAATCAACACCATCGTGAAGAACTTTATATTTTTTTGTTTTATATTTATAAAAATTAGCTAGAGATTTTGAAATAAATATATTTTTTATAATAAATTTTGAATTTATAAAATTTAAATTTATTAAAAAAAATTTAGTCAAACCTTTAATTTCTTGATGAATTTCTAAGAAATGTTTAATCTTAAATAAACTCAAAAAAACGCTCGTTATTAAACTTCTGGTAATAATTAAATCGTTTGTAGAATACGTTTTAATATATTTTGCTACTTTATATCCGAATATAAATCTGATTAAAAAATTTAAATTGATACTATTTTCAAAAATTCTATCAATAGAAATTTGCTTTGAATTTTTTAAGTCAAAAAATTTTATGGAATTTTTAAAATTTTTTTTTTCAAAATAAGGTATAAATAACTTCGATTTTATTTTGTGATCACTAAAAGCATCTAGCATTCTAAAAACATGTATTGCATAAGCTCTGTTTGTTGGTAAGGTGAAATCAGCTATATACAATACTTTCATCTTAAGAAAAGACATCAATAATTTTTTTATTTTTTAAAGATCGTATCAATTTTTTAATTGAATCATGTTTTGTTAAAACAATATATACATCAAAATTTTTAATATTCCTTTTATCTATTAATAGATATTTCTTTTTATGAATTTTATCTATTAACGGATCATAGCAATTTAAATTGTGAAATTTTTTTTTTTAAAGATTGAAAAACTTTTATTGAAAGAGAATTTCTTAAATCTGCAACATTTTTTTTATAAGTTAAACCCATTATCAAAACTTTAATTTTTTTCGAATTAAATTTATATTTTCTGATTTTTTTTAAAATCATTTCTTTTGTAAATTTTACCATTTCATTGTTCGTTTTTCTGCCTGCTAAAATAATTTTTGTATTTAAGCCTAGTTTTTTTGCAAACCATGAAAAATAATATGGATCTACCGGCAAACAATGGCCCCCTACTAATCCTGGGCTATATTTTATAAAATTCCATTTTGAACCAGCTAACTTTAAAACATTATTAAAATTTATTTCTGATTTATCACAGACCTGATATATTTCATTCATTAAACCTATATTTAAATCTCTTTGAATATTTTCTATTACTTTTGAAGCTTCAGCTTCTTTTATATTTTCAGAAAAGATAAGTTTTTTTGCCAAATTTTTATAAACCTTATTTGCGATAGAAAATTTTTTTTTATTAATAGCAACTATTTTATTAATTTTTTCTATACTGTGCGTTTTATCGCCAGGATTTATTCTTTCAGGAGAATAACCAATATAAAAATCTGTATTATTTTTTAAACCTGAACCCTTTTCTATTATGGGCACACAAACTTTTTCTGTTACACCTGGATAAACAGTTGACTCAAAAAATATTATATCGTTTTTTTTAATTATCTTTTTTAAAATATTAGATACGCTGATTAAATTTCTTAAATCAGGGCTATTATCATTAAAAATTGGTGTTGGAACTGTAACTATAAAAAAATTAGATTTCCTCAACTCATTATATCTACTTGAAAAAAATGACCCATTTTTTAACTTTAAATTTTTTGAAGTAAATTCTTTGTTAAAATCTTTTTTATTCGAAAGTTGATTAACTCTAGATTTATTACTATCAAAACCAATAGTTTTAAATTTCTTATTTAATCTTATAAAAATAGGTAAACCCACGTATCCCAAACCTATAACGGCGGGATTTATTTTATTTTTAATTTTATTCATGTTTTCAGACCTCAAACAATCTATAGTTTGTTTTCTATATCTTTTATTACCTTTTCAATTCTAATATTTTGTTTTGTGAGTTGTTTATGACTCTTACAATCTATATCAAAGCACGGATAGCAAGGGTAATCTTTATTATTTTCTATTATAATATTGTTTTTATATTTAAAAGCCTCCACTGGTAAAAACCCTGTATGTATCAAGAAAATTTTTTTGTTAAAACAGGAGGCTAAATGATTAAATAAACCCTCATAAGATACAATGAAATTCGACCTATAAATTACATATGCTAATTCTCTTAAATTTAAATCTAAACGATGTTGACAGTTATCTAATTTTGGTTCGTCTGATTTTCCAATCTGAATCCAATTTATATTTTTAAAATGATCAATAATTCCTTGCATTCCGTTTATACTCCAATCTTTATTAGACGTATACGTTTGTTTCGTACTTGATTGAATTAATGCAAACTCATTTGGCAATTTTATTTTTTCTTTAAAGTTAATTAATTCTTCTTTTGAAAAGAAAAATTCATTTTGAAAATTCCTATAATTTAGATCTATATTAAAATGTTCTGACATTGCTTGGGATAAATGAATATTTATACTTTTATGATAAAAAAGAAAATGTTTATTACCTTTTTTATCATGTTGGCTTCTAAATTCTAAAATATTTTTTCCTTTAAAAATATTTAAAAAAAACCAAATATAGCTTTTTGAATGGGGTCTAAATAATTTATGAATTCTATAATTATTTTCAAAAAGTTCATAAAAGTTTGAAAATAAAACTATCTTTATTTTTTTTTGAGCTATTTCTCTTAAAACACTTGTCATGTAAACATGGTCTCCTATTGCAGAGCCATTTCTAAAAACTACTATAATATTTCGTTTATATAAAATAGTGTTAATCAAATTTTTGAAAAGACTTTTCAATATTTTTTTTAAAATCTTATTTATCATTTTCTTCAAAAAAAATTTTAATACCATCATTAAGATTAACTAATTGTTTTTTATATCCAAAATTTCTTAAATTTATCAGCTTTGCTCTAGTATTACTCTGGTAACCTTTTTTTAACTTTTTTGGAAATTTTATATATTCAATTTCTCCTCTTTTAAAATATTTCAGAAATTCTTTAGCTACAAAATTAAATGTGTGACTTTTACCAGATCCTACATTTAGAATTGTTGGATATTGTATCCTTTTTTTCATTGCCCAAATATTAATTGAAACACAATCCTTAACCGATACAAAGTCTCTTTTATGCTCTCCTTTTTCATATCCATCAAAATCATCAAATATCTTGCATTTGTTTTTAAATTTTATTTGATTAAAAAAGGAATGAATAGGACTTGCCATTCCCAGTTTATGGTTTTCATTTAATCCATAAACATTAAAGTATCTAAGTCCAATTATTGGCATTTTTTTTTTTATATTTTTTTTGACGAATTGATCTAATATAATTTTCGATTTAGAGTAATAATTTAGAGGTTTGAAATTATCTAAATTTTTAATTTCATCAGTATTTCCTGTTTTTTTTCCATATATTGATGCAGAAGAAGCATATATTAACTTTTTGTTATTTATTGACGAAAATTCAATTAACTTTTTTGTGAATAAAAAATTATTCTCATACAAATAATCCCAATTTTTTTCTTGGGTATTTGTACAGGCACCTAGATGAAATATTACACTTATTTTTGTTTTATTAATTTTTAAAAATTTAAAAATTTCTGACTTATTATAAATTTTTTTAAAATCAAGATTATCTAAATTTGGTTTTTTAAGATGAGATATTCGATCGAAAATATAAATATCATTAAATCCTTTTTTGTTTAACCCTTTTATTAAATTACTGCCTATAAATCCTGCACCACCGGTTACAACTATCATCTGCTTTGCTTTGAATTTAATATTATTTTTGTTGTACTTATATTTTTTAAGTTTTTAAGTACTTTCACCTTACCTCCATAGGAATTGACATATTTTTTTCCAACTATTTTTTTATTCATATAATCACTTCCCTTAAATAAATAGTCCGGTTTCAATTTTTTTATTAATTTAAATGGAGTCAAATCGTTAAAAATAATAACATAATCAACATATTTAGATTTTAACAAATTTCTTTTTCTAAGTTGTGCATTTTGAATAGGTCTTCCTGTTCCTTTTAATTTTTTTACAGAATTGTCAGAATTTAATAAAATTATTAATTTATCACAAAATTTTTTTGATTGTCTTAATGAATGTAAGTGTCCTTTGTGAAGTAAGTCAAAACATCCATTTGAAACACCAATTATGTATCTTTTTTTCCATTTCTTAATTTTTGTGATGTAAGTCAAAATTTATGTCTTTCAATTTCTTTAAGTTTAATAACTGAAGTGTATTTTTTAGTAACAACTTTTTTTGATGCTTTTATAGCTTTCTTGATGGCACGAAGTATATTTAAATTTTTATTTAGATATACAGACAAGGTAGCTAAAAATGTATCACTAGCTCCCGTGACATCTATACTTTGAACTTTATTTACTTTTAAATAATTGATCTTATTATCTCTACTACCCAATATAACATTTTTATGACCTCTGGTAATTATTAAATATTTCAAACTTTTTACTTTACAGAAAACAGAGTTAATCATTTTAAGTAAAGTATTCTTTTTGGGAAAAAAATTTTTAAATTCTTTTTCATTGGGAACTAAGATATTTGAGTAATTGTAAAATGAAACATCTTTTCTTTTAGGATTAGTTATTATAAGTTTTTTTTCTTTTTTAAATATAAGAGAAATTTTTTTTATAAAATCTTTATCAAAAAAACCTTTATTATAATCTGAGATAACTATTAAATTAAATTTTGAAATATTTTTTTTAATAAACTTTAAAATTAATTGCTTATGTAATAATTTCAAATTTTTGGGTTTTTCTTTATCTATTCTAAAAATTAATCTATTTTTTAAATGACCTCTATCTTTGTGGGTTGTTTTATAATAAGTATCTTCAATTAATTTATTTTTAATTTTGTTTTTCCTTAACAATTTTTTAATTATTTCACCACTAGTGTCTTTACCAATCGAGGAAATTAAAAAAATTTGACTTGATAATTTCTTTATATTATTTGCTACATTTCCTGCACCTCCTAAAAAAAATTTATTTTTTTTTAAAACTAAAATCGGTAAAGGTGCTTCTGGTGAAATTTTATTTGAATAAAATTCTTTCACCTCATCCAATATTATATCACCGCACACCAGTATCATTTTTTTAGATAAACTTTAACAAGTTGGACATGTACATTTAAATGAGGAATGTAATCTTTTGGTTCTAAATATTCTATCAAATATTTTTTACCTAAATTTTCAACAATTTTATTGCATCCAAATTTTTTAATTAATTTAATATCTCCTAAATAATAGTCATCGAAAATAACTATGCTATTATTATGCATTAATTTTTTTGACTGGTTCCAATCACTTCTTATAGTTTTTACCGAATGTCCTCCATCTATAAAAATGAAATCAAATTTTTTTTTTTTTGAAAATTTAGGTAGAGTAATAAGTGTATTACCCTTAACTAATTTAACACTGGCATGTTCTCTAAGCAAATCACTTATTACTTGCTCACTTTTTGGCTTTTTACTTAATTCATTTCTTAAAATATTTTTTTTTTCAAAAAACATTTCAAACATATCAAATCCAGTAAAGATAATTCTGCTATTAAAAGATTGTGCAGCTTTAATCATTTCTAAAGATCTTAAACCTTTGTAAACTCCAATTTCCAATATACTAATTGGTTTTTTTTTTAAAATTATTTTAAGTAGATTTGAATATCTTTTATACTCTGACAATTTATACTTATATATAGTTATTTGAGTTTGAATATATTTTAAAAGATTTACAGACATAATTTAAAATAATCCTTTGATTTTTTTGATTTCATTTTTGGAGTTCCATATTTTATTATAAATACTATTGATTAAGTATTTTTTTTTCTCCAAATTTTTTAAAAATTTATAAAAATTATTATTACCTGAATAACATATTGCTAGATTATCTTTAATCAAATCAAAAGAGTAATCATTTTGAGTTTTTAATATTATTGGAAAACAATCATATAAAGTTGCTTCAATTAAAACACTCGAATTTGTAGCTATAAAAAATTTCGGTTTATACTTTTTAACTACTGTTTCTATACTTGTTTTATTTGCATCAATAAAATTATTTTTTTTTATATATCTTAAAAAATTTATATTTTCTTTCTCATTACTTTTTAATCGAACTAAAACTTTTATATTCTCCCCTTTTAGTTGATTAAGATATTTTATCACTGATTTATAATCCATCATAGAGTCAGAGAAAAATAATACCGTTGTTTGAGCAGAAAATTTATTATATGAAATTTTTTTGAAATTTCTAAAGTTATTAACAATAATTTTCTTTTTATATTTAGGATTAATTTCTATTAATTTTTTTTTAAAAAAATCTGTCCAAACAATATATTTATCGAAACAATCATAACTTAACGAAACTCTATATTTCGAGAATCTAGCATGCATGTACCCCAGTGTTGTAATATTCAATTTTTTACAAATATTAATAAAATTTTGTATCTCACGATAGTCATCAATCATTATTAATTTTCTAATTTTAAGAAATTTAAAAATCTTTAAATAAATTAAATTTTGTCTTTTTTTACATTTATGAATATTTTTAAATTTTTCTTTTAATGTGAATTTCTTTTCTATAAAAAAAAATCTTGAGAAATAGACAATACTCTCATGTAGTATAACATTTTTTATTTTAAAGTAAGTTAAAAGAGATAATCCTAAACCTGAGGTTTTTATAATGTTGATATTTTTGTCTGACTTAAATATTGAATTAATATTATTTGATCTAGGATCCATTAAATCATCATTAAAAACAATATAATAATTAATCTTATCCAAATTAAAGATTTTACATTTTAAAATTGTTATTATGCTTAAAATTAAACTTATTAAATTTGTTAAAAATTCAAAAAAATTAAATTTTGGTTTATAAATTTTTTTTGTAAGAATAAGTTCAAATAACTCAAATGAACTTATATTATAATCTTGCCTAAAAAAATATTTTTTGCGGATATTGTTGTATTTCGAAAACGTGCTGTTGAACATTTCTACTTATTTTATAAACTATTGTATTTTAAGTTCATCTTTAAGAATATTTATTTAATATCTTAATTGTTTTGAGCTTTAGATATTAGAGACAATACTGAGTTTTTTGTACATTCATATAATTTGTATATCATTTAGTTTTTATAAATAAAAAAATTTATACTTTTCCGCATTATAGATTTTGTATCAATGGTTTTCATCGGACCTACAGAATGCAGAGAGTTATGAGTTTTAATAAATAGAAAAATTTGATTTTTATTAAATGGAATTTCATGAACTGTTTCAGTAGCCTCATAAGGAACAGTCTGATTTGTATAATTATATTTAAATTTATCATCAGTCGATCTTAAAATTTTTGTACCGCTGTTTTCAATATTTGAAATATTTTCATCGTCGATAATCGGTATTACAAAACTGATAAGTTTATCTGGTCCATCTGTATGTGGTTTTATAAAACCTCCATCTGTAGAGATCATAGAAAATTCAAAGCCAAAATTTTTGATTTTTTTTATCTTTTTTAATATTGATTTCATAAAACCTTGATTTTTTTCAAAATTAGGAAATCGAACATTGCTTTGCTCTAATAAATCCAATATTTTATTTTTAAATTCATAACTTATTAAATAATTATATAAAGAGTTCATGTTTTTTCTTTTTTTCAGAATACTAAAAAATGTTTTTTGATTGTCATTCAAAACAAATTTCATTTGTTTAATTTGATTTTGTTTATCAAAATCAAATTTTTCAAATTTTTCTTTCTCAGGAAATTCATTACACAATTCTTTGTAAAAGTTTCCTTCAAAAACGTTTTCAAACAGAGCATGAGGGTATGGTTCGTAAAAAAGTTTTTTTTTATCTAAATTAATCATAATTAATAATAGTCTTTAAATATGGCATAAGTTGTACCTCGTAAATAAATAATTTAGTAAACAATTTAGTTATTCAATAAAAAATATTTTTTCTTTTAATTATTATATTCTATATTCCATAACTATAATGGTGCAAAATATTAATCAATTAAACTGCAAAATATATGGCCAATTAAATGATGAACTTCCTGTATGTTAGCTGTTGAATTTGAAGGAACGATATAATTGTAGTTACTTATACTTTTGCACAAACCTCCATTTTTACCTAATAATGAGATTGATCTAATATTTAATTTTTTTGCCATTTGAAGAACTTTTATAATATTTTTACTATTTCCTGATGTTGAGAAAGTTATAAGTAAATCACCCTTTTGACCTAATCCTTGTAATTGTCTTTCAAAAATTTTATCATAACCAAAGTCATTTGCTATACAAGTTATAACTGATGTATCCGTAGTTAAGGATAATGCTTTATAAGGTTTTCTATTTTTTTTATATCTACCAACTAACTCGCCAGCTAAATGTTCACAATCAGCAGCACTTCCCCCATTCCCAGCAAAAAAAATTGTTTTTTTATTTTTTAAAGTTCTTTTAATTTCTTTTGTTATCATCTCTATGCAATCAGAGATTTCGTCATAGTTATTGTTAATTAATTTAATGTGCTCGGATATATGACTTTTAATTATTTTTTTCATTTATATTATTGACGCTAATTTTATTTCAAATTGTGTTTTTTTCTATTTTGTAAAAATAGTTTTTAATTTTATTTACACATGCAAATGTAAGATAACTGAAAAAGATTGTTGACAAAAGTGTATTAGAAAAAAAAGGTATTGCTAAAATGTAACAATTAATTAAACCATTAATTGTTTGTTCATATAAATTACTGTTTACCCAAACAAAAAAATTTGTAATAAAATAAAAAATAAAGGATCCAGCAAAAGAATAAACAATTAAATTTTTATAATTAATTTTATTAAAGATAAAATAAAATAATATTCCAATTATTAATAAGGTGATATAAGTAAATATTATTCCAGGATAGAAACCAATTATAAAATCACTTATTAACATTGAAGAAAGAAAAATAATTATAGTAAGAATAAATGAATGAAACAAAACTCCACTTAGAACTACGATAGATATAATTGGGGTGAAATTAGGTGGATGAGGTATAAGTCTCGAAAAGACTAATAAAATTATTAGAAAGCAAATGCTATTTTTTTTATTTATCAATCCCATAATGTTATAATTTCTATCAGATTTGACTTAAATATATACTAAAAATTATTTCGTAGACCAAAGTTAAATGTTCTAGGCATTTGCGAATAATCTCTTGCTGTTTCATATTTTTCATCAAATAAATTTATAATATTAAAATATAATTTATTATTTTCTGACAAATTATAATCTATATTTAAATCATTAACTAAATAATCGTCGGTTCTTTCATCATCAAAAGTTCTATTTCCATTTCCATAATCTCTTGCTACATCAGACCACTTAGTACTTAATAAAAAATTAAAATTTTTAAAACCAGGTATCTTAAAATTAGTGTTTAAGTTTATTAAGTTTCTTGGAACTCTCACTAATTGAGCATTAGTTTGACCTGAGCTCTTGTTTGGATTATCTTGTTCTGCTCCATCGTAAGTAGAAGTATAAGTATAATTTAAGTTAAAATCCAAAAATTTATTTAATTTGAAATTTGACATTAATTCTAATCCTTGAGATTTAACCGTGCCTGGATGATTACCAGCGTCCCAGCCTGATGCCTGCCAACCTTCAAGCACATCATGATATTTAATATTAAAATAACTCATATCAATTTTTAAACCTATTTCAGGAAACGATTTTTCAATACCAATATCAAAACTTTCGCTATTTTCAGCTTTTTCATTTCCATCATAACCTGTTGATGTATAAAAATAAAATTCATACAAAGAAGGATACCTAAATCCTGTACCGTAAGAGCTTTTTATTTTAGTAGACTTATCGTCAAAAAGATATGCAGCTGTTATTCTATGAGAGTCCTCATTTCCGGCTAAAGAATGATTATCAAATCGTGATCCAAAAGTCGCAAAAATATTTTCGGAAAATCTTTTTTGAAAATCGAAATATTTAGAGGTTACGTATGCATCTTTGTAGTCCATTCCTGTCATATTTTTGTTGTAACCAATTGAATCATCCTCTCTTTCAAGACCAAAAACTATACTGTTATCCAAATTCAAATTGTAATTTCCTTGATAAAGCAGAGAGTATCTTTCACCATAATAGCTATCTTGCTTTGTATTTTTGCTATTAATTGCAGCGTTATAAATTCTTTTTATATATGTACTTGCAACAGTAAATTTATTTTCAAGATTTTTTAATGGTTTGTGTATCAAACTTATATTTCCAGATGACTCAATTGCATCCACATCTTCAGCATGGTCATAACTAGGTGAACAACCAAACCGATTAGAAACACATGCTGCATCATATTGCAAATATGTATCTGCAATCCTGTAACTACTATTTAACTCAAAATTATCTAAAAAATTATAATTATAACTAGCTATTATACTGTTATTTCTGTACCTATCTTTTTCATCGTTATGCATCATTTGAGAAATTCCCTCAGTCTGAAACCTTTCAAATCCAACAAAATAATTTTTATAATCATCACCTCCAGAAATTGAGGAAGACAAATTATGTGTTCCTTTTGAGCCTGTTAAATAATTTAATTCTTTATTAAAACCAGGCTTACCTTTTTTGGTGGTAATATGAATTGTTCCCCCTATAGCTCCACTTCCATAAATAGAACTTTGATTTCCTTTTAATATCTCAACTCTTGATATTTGGCTCGTTAAAATATTATTAAAGTCAAAATCATTTGAAACACTAGAGGGATCAGACATTTTTACTCCATCAATATAAACTGTAGAGTATCTTTTAGGCATTCCTCTTAATTGAATTGCAGAAGCAGTCCCGTGACCACCACTTTGAAAAAAATTTGCGCTTGTTGTTTTTGAGGATAAAACATCACCTAAGAAATATTCAGTACTATTGTTCAAATATTCTTCATCTAAAATTGTTACTGAAGTACCTACAGTTGATAAAGATTGCGGTTTCTTATTTGGTGCAATAACAATAACTGGAATTTCTTTTGAATAAGAAGTTACAGGAAAAATCAGCAATAAAATTAAAAAGTATACTCTCAACAGCATTCAAACCTCACAAATTACCTAAACATTAAAGTTTAGAGTTAAATTATGCCGCTGTTAATTTCTCATTGTAGAATTAGACTTTTCCTGGCCCTCATTCAACACCGGACTTTACTGGGTGGCGCTCCGACTTTAAACGGTTGCAGGTACAGCCAATGAATTTCACACTGATTTCCCACCATGCATTTCAGTATAATCCTAAATAACTTATTTGATTATTATGTCAATAATATTATTATTGCAGAATTCACCATGATTGAACTAAAATTAAAAAAAATTTTATCTAACACATTTAAATGTAATATTTCAGATATAGACGAAGAATCTTCAATTTATAAAATAAAAAATTGGGACTCGCTAACACATTATGAACTTATTGATGCATTAGAAGATGAGTTTAATGTTAAAATAAGTGATGCGGAGAGTGAAACTTTAACATCATACAAGATTATTTTAGCAACGATAAAAAGCTACAATGCAAAATAAAAAAATACTTATAATCGGAGACTCAAATACTTTACCCCATTATAATAAGAATAAAGAGGATTTAATAAGCGTGGAAGATGTATATGTTAATCTTTTAATCAAAGAGTTAAGTAATTTCCAAATTGAAAAAACTTCTATTGGAGGAATTACAACAGAACAATTATTTTATTTTTCTATACCTTATTATGCCTCTTGGGTGCCAGATTATATCATTGTACACTCAGGAATAAATGATATTAAGTCTCAAATTATAAAATCTAAATATACTTCCATTTTTTATAAATTTTTTTCATTTTTTAAAGTTAAAAAATCGTTTTTAAAAAAAAAATTCATTTATAATAAATCATTTTTAAAACATACCTCTACACCAAAAGTACCATTGAGTAATTTTAGACAACAAGCCATTAAATTAAAAAATGTATTTAGTAATTCAAAAATTTTTTGGATAGAGATACATAGCGACAAAAGAATAAATAATGAAAGACCCAATACATTTGAGAGACTCACAGAATATAATAAAACATTAAAAGATATTTTTGGAATAGATTTTGTTGAATTAAATGATTTTGATATCTCAAATTTTACATCAGATGGTTACCATTTAAATAAAAAAGGACAATTTAAGCTATTTCATAAATTAAAAAAGATGATTTTAACAAGTGATTAGGGATACTTTAAAACATATCTCCGTAATTCTTAACAAAAAAGAAAGAGCAGGTTTAAAATTATATTTCTTTTTATTTTTGACTTTAAGTATTTTAGAAGCAGCTAGTGTCGGTTTAATTCCAGCTTTTTTTACTATCTTAATAGATAAGAACTTACTTTTATCAAAATTTGAATTTAGTCCTGATTTTTATTTATTTTTAAAAAATATTATAAATAAAGATAACATAATTCTTCAATTTACTATTTTAATACTAATATTTTTTGTAATTAAAGCCATATATACGATGCTTTTTTATATTTATGAAGCAAAACTGTTTAACAAGTTCAAGATCAGAATGAGTTCTTCATTATTTAAAATTTATTTGAATAAAAATTATTTATTTCACTCAAAAAATAATCCTTTAATTTTAGGTAGGAATATGTCATCTGAGATAAATACTACTGTATATTATATTAGATCTTTCATACTTATTATAAAAGAATTTATACAAATTTTTCTAATAGGCTTAATTTTAATTTTTGGAAATCTGAAAATAAGTGTTTCTATATTTTTTATATTAACGTTAGCGGCATTTATTTATTTAAAAATGTTTTCAGGAAAACTAAGCGAAAAATCAAAAATATCTTTTTTTGAAAGAGGAGAAAAAAGTAAGATAATTAACCAAATATTAAATGCTATTATTGAGGTCAAATTATATTCGAAATCAGAATATTTTATAAAAAAATTCACAAACTCAATCAAAAGAGAATTTCAATCTAAAGTTTATATGGATATCATTAGTAAATTACCTAAAATCTCAATTGAACTTTTGATAGTTATAATAGTTTGTTTGTCAATAATGCTAGCAATGTCATTTAATTTTCATTTAGATGTAATAATTCCAACTATTGCATTATATTTTTTTGCAGCAATCAGGGTTTATCCCTCTATAAATAATATTTTACTTAACAGACTATCATTAGTAAGGGACAAAGTCTCATTGTCAAAAATTTCGAACGAATTTCAAAATTCTGAAAAAGATGTTGAGCCAAAAGATGTTAGTCAAGAAAATTTTGATTTCAACAGTGTTATTCAACTAAAGAATTTGTCCTTTGTCTATAATAATAGAGATCCAATTTTTGAAAATATTAATTTAGAGATAAATAAATCAGATACAATCGGTATTGTAGGTGAAACTGGATCAGGAAAAAGCACTTTAATGAAAATAATAATGGGGCTGATAGATCCAAGTGGGGGGTCTATCTCTATTGATGGCAAAAATATAAATAAGATAAGAAAATCTTGGCAAAAACAAATTGGATATGTCCCACAAAATTTTTATTTATTTGATGATACGATATATGAAAATATTATTTTTGGAGAAGATAGTGAAAAAGTAAATGTTCAAAAAGTTAATAAAGTTATTGAAGATAGTTTTCTTGAAAAATTCATAAATAATCTGCCCAAAAAAGTAGATACTTTGATAGGTCCAAATGCAAAACAAATTTCTGGGGGACAGGCACAAAGACTGGCGATAGCTCGAGCTTTATATCAAGAAACAAATTTTCTAATATTTGATGAGGCGACAAGTTCAGTAGACGTTAAAACAGAAAATGAAATTATTCAAAATATTTATTCTCTTAAAAATAAGAAAACTTTAGTTATAATCACTCATAAAGAAAGTCTACTAGATGGTTGTAATAAAATTTTTAGAATCAAAAATAGACAACTAATTAAAGTTAAATAATATTTTGATCTTCAAGATTTCAGAATTTGTTCTATATTAATTTTGATCCAAACTGTAAAATTTTATATTTTATTCCTGCTTTAATTGCACAAAGTTTATCAGTTTGATTATCTCCTATTAATATAGATTTCTTTAAATTTATATTTAACTCATTTTTTGCTCTCAAAATCATACCAATATTTGGTTTGCGCATATTTCTTTTTTTTCTATATTTAGGAAATTTTGAGTGCTTGTAGTACGGAGCAAAATAAATTTTATCAATATTTCCTCCACTCAATCTAATCTTATTTTCTATCCAAGAATGCAATTTAATAACATCTTGTTCTTTATAATAACCCCTACCCACACCTGATTGATTTGTAATTACAACAATATAATAATTCTTATCGTTATACTTCTTGATGTATTTATTAATATCTTTCCTCCATATTACATCTTTTATTTTATATAAATATCCAATGTCTTTATTAATAACTCCATCTCTATCTAAAAAAACTGCTGGCTTAAAATTAATTTTTTCTAAAAATTTAGGAAGTTTTTTTAAGTCTTTGGGTGTACCCATATCTATAAAATCATTCTTATATATTTTGCCACCCATTTTATTTTGTTTGATTATTTCTGGATAAACATCTTTTTCTAAGGAACCTTTTTTTTTTAAAAATTTAATAATTTTTTTTGAAAAGATTATAACCCCAGTGTTTATATATTTTTTTTTATCACTTCTTAAAAAATTTTTCTTATTTAAATTATAACCGTCATACCTTTTTTTTTATTTTCTATTTTTTTTAATGCAACAAATGCTAGGAACTTTTTTTTTGAGAAACGATTAATCAAATCATAAATATTTATATCAAAAAAAGTATCTCCATTACAAAATAAAAAATTTCTTTCTAAAAACTTTTTTGCATTTAAAAGGGATGCTGATGTGCCAAGTAATTTTTTATCTATAATACATCTAGTTTTTATGCCATAAAAAGTTTTGTTATGGAATTTTTTAATAAATAAATCTTTTTTGTGGTAACAGAGAAGTAATACTTCTCGAAACCCAAAACGGCTTAAATTTTTTATCAAATGTTCTAAGATAGTTTTTCTATTAATTTTAATTAGTGGTTTGGGTGTTTTTTTTGTTATATCTCCTAGTCTTGTTCCAAGTCCTCCACATACGATCACTGCCTGATTAATTAACATTAAATATTATAACTGAATAAAAATATATTATTTTGAATTGTAGAAGTCACCTTGTTCAATCATTAAAAAAGAACCTCTTTTAGTATAAGCTTTTTGAAATTCTTTAAAAATTGTTTTTGGGTTGTCCAAATATATAATATTTATATTTGTTAGCATTTTCTTAAAAGCTTCTTTGTAATTTTGCGTATGCTGAGGCCCACCATCTAAAGGTTTTTTTGATCCTACAGACGTTCTAATTATTACTTTTGGATCAAATTGCCCTTTTGACATGGCCTTCATTTTATCCAAATGGTTTACCATTTGGTTTATAGCCAATATTAGAAAGTCAAACCTCGGATAACATGTTATCGGCACAAAGCCATTCATAGCTAGACCTGTCGATATACCCATTTGTGTGTCCTCAAACACTGGTAATTCAATTTTTTTTTTTTTCTGCACAGTAGTCAAGGTATTAAAAATTGCGTTGCCTGAAAACATAACTGATTGCCCTAAGAAAATTGTATTTTTTTTTTTGGATAAATAATTCATTGATCTAATTAATTCGTTTTTATAAGTTTTCATTAAAATAATATCCAAGATCCTGTTCCATGATGAGGATAAATTCTTTTGTATTTGTAGTGAATAACATCTTTGGGGACAGGCGATTTAAACTTCCAGACTTTATCAGTAGGCGTGTTGGTGCTTAAATTATTATCTTCAACTACAAATTTAATCGGTAAGTTGTGATTTTTGCTATATTTGTAACATTCATGAAATACACCAGTTTCAAAAGTCATATCGCCTATGAATACCCAAACTTTATTTTTATAACCTTTTTTTTTAATCGATATAGCAACCCCAAGAGCAATAGGAAGAATACCACCAACTATTGCTGAACTATAAAATCTATTTGGTTTATTAATAATCCCCATACTTCTTCCAGCTACAATTTCACTTTCTAACCATTTAGGAGAAATACCTTTTAATAATGCATGATAGTGACTTCTCCAAGTTGAAAAAACCCAATCATTTTTTTTTATTTTTTTAAAAATTCTAATTAATTGATCCTCATTATTTCCAGATAAATGAATTGGAGCCTTTATTTTTTTTGTTTCATAAAGTTTTTTGATTTTCTTTTCAAAAGAAATTAGATAATTTTTTGTAATTTTATTACTCATGTTAATTTCTATTATAAAATTTTCCAAACCACATAATTATAAGAATCCATTAAAACACTTCCAAAATAAGTTCTTTTAATTTTAATAATTTTTATTTTTTTCTTACTTTCAAGAAATTTAAGATAATTCAAAAAATTTTTGGCATAACCTCTTTTTTTGATAAAAATATAAGAAAGTAAATCCATTTTATTATTCAAATTATAAATTTCCTTGAATGGTTCCATGTTTATTACTATGTCTGGTTTTTTTTCAAGTAAAAAGTTTATAAATTTTTTATAATCATCAGTAACTTGCTCGATTACACCTGTTGTAAAAACTAGAGAATTAGACTTTATATTATATTTTTTATTGGGTTTTTTTACATCAAATAACTCAAATTTAATATTATACCTGAAAGTTTTATTAATTAAATCTATTATTTTTCCTGAACTTTTCACAAAGTCTGATCCAAAAATTGATTTATTAGGAAATTTTTTTTTCAAAGCTAATAAGTTAATCCCGGTACCACAACCAAATTCATGTATATTTTCATATTTGGTAAAATATTTTTGAAATAAATCCTCTCTAAATAATTCAAATAGAGAATATTCAAAATTTTTACTTTTCGGTATTATAAATTTTTTGAGAAATCTTTTTGGAAAATTTGATTTAATAAAATGCGGAGTTAGCGAATTTAAATTTTTTGGGTTTTTTTTATAATCTATATAATTTTGATTCCATCCACTCATCCAAATTTTTTTTCTTTTTTGTGAATTAATTTTTTTTTTATCTTTTAAAATAATATCAATGCAATCTTTGATGATACTTGAATTTATTTTTTCATTTACTTGAGTATATTCTAATTTTTTTTTTTTAAAAATCTTAATAAAATTTGAAGAAAAAGATTTTGTACCAAAAGTTTTTTTCAAATCTTTTAAAGTAACTTTTTTCAAAGATTTGTTCATGTATTAAAGTTCTTATCTATCTAGAAAATTATTTTTTGAGACTTTTTCTCTCCAATAATTTAATAAATCTATCATTGTTTTTTTAAATTTTATTTGTGGCTTCCAATCATAATGACTTCTAAATTTTCTAGTATCTGGTATTTGAAGATTTGCGTCTATTGGTCTAAATCTAGATTTATCTTTTTGAATTTTGATTTTATTTTTATAAACAGAATTTTTTATTAATGTTTTTAACATATATCCAACAGTACAAGAATAATTTCCACCTATATTATAAAATTGCCCAGCTCTTGGTTTTTTATTTAGTAATATATAATATGCTCTAACAGCATCCCTAACATCTGAGTAGGTTCTGAGTGATTTAAGATTTCCTACTTTGACGATTGGAGGAATAATTTTTTTCTCTATCATAGCAATTTGTTTTGCAAATGAAGACTCAGCAAAATAGTCACCTCGTCTTGGACCTGTGTGGGTAAACATTCTAGTAGTTAAAGTTTTTAAATTATATGCCTCAAAAAAAAATCTTGAAATTAAATCTGTTCCTACTTTAGAAATTGCATATGGCGATGCAGGATGATAATTTGTAGTCTCTTTTATTGGAATATTTTTCTTATCAACTTTTCCAAAAATTTCAGAAGAAGAACAAATGTGTATCCAAGGATTTATTTTAGAGTCCTTAATAGAATTTAAAAGATTGTATGTGCCATTGATATTTGTGTTAAAAGTACTCTCTGCCATGTCAAAGCTTGCAAGAGGGAAGCTTTGAGCTGCTAGGTGATAAATAAAATCAGGTTTTTCATTTTTAATAATTTTGAAAATAGAGAAGTAATCGTTTAAATCCCCATAAACAAATTTTATTCTTTTTTTTTGTTAGCAAGTTCAAATAGATGAGCAACATTGTCAGTAGGGCTTCTCCACCTACACATCCCAATTATAAATTGATTAGTATTTTTTAACAAAAAATCTGCAAGATGAGAACCAACCATTCCTGTTATTCCTGTAATTAATACTTTTCTAGCCATCTCTTTACAAAGTTATTTAAGATTTATTTTTTGTATCAGAAAATTTGAAAATAAACATTTAAAAATGATATTTTATAGGTATATAACTATCGATAAATTAAAAAAATTAGTTTTGAGCCTAGAATAAACTAAAAGATCAAATTACAAAAAACGAATAAAAATTAAATATTAAATTTAATGATTATTACTAGAACTCCATTTAGAATATCTTTTTTTGGTGGGGGAACTGATTATCCAGAATGGTATGAAAATAAGGGAACTGGATCAGTAATAAACTGCTCAATTAATAAATATTGTTACATAATTGCTAGATATCTTCCACCTTTTTTTGATTATAATTATAGGATTAGATATTATTTGAAAGAAGAGGTTCAAAAAATTAATTCAATTAAACATCCAGTGATAAGAGAAACGCTCAGGAATTTAAACTTTCAAAACGAAAAGATTGAAATTGTACATAATGCTGATCTTCCAGCTCAATGTGGATTAGGAACAAGTTCTGCATTCACAGTTGGATTAACTCAAGCTCTAAATGGTTTAAGAGATAAAAAATTAAGTAAAAATCATTTGGCTATGAATGCAATCAGGATGGAACAAAAAATATTAAAGGAAAATGTAGGATCTCAAGACCAAGTAATTGCCGCTATGGGTGGATTAAATTATATAACTTTTAAAAAAAATAATAATATTTCTGTAAAAAAAATTTTTATGTCTAGAGAGAATAACGAAATTTTTCATAAGAGCATGGTTTTAGTTTTTACAAAATTACAAAGAAATGCAAATGATATAGCTAAAGAGCAAATATTAAGAACTAAAAATAATCTAAATGATAAATACCTTTATCAAATGTCTGATTTAACTAATGAAGCAAACAAAAAAATATTTAATTCAAAGAAGTTTGATATTAAAAATTTTGGTTATGCTTTAAATGAACAATGGGAATTAAAAAAAAAACTTTCTAACAATATATCAAATAAAAGAATAGATGAAATTTATAAAATTGGAATCGAAAATGGTGCGATAGGAGGAAAATTGTTGGGTGCGGGAAATGGTGGTTTTATACTATTTATAGTAGATAAAAAAAATAGAGGAAAATTAATAAGAAAATTTAAAAACATATTACATGTCCCATTTAAAATTGATAGACAAGGTAGTAAAATTATATATTTTAACAGATCATAACTAATAGAATTTTCATGAACTTAACTTCACAATTTAACAACAAAGGTTTTTGTGTAATAAATAATCTATTCAATAAAAAGACTCTATTCAAAATTAAAAAGGAAATATTAAAAAAGGTTAAAACTAAAAATAATTTTTTTCCAGTTAAAGATATAAAATATTATGAAAAAATTAATCATAATCTACGAGCACCAAATGGTAGCCTGAAAAAAAATTTAAAAAATAAAGATTTAAATAAAGGATTAAGTCACATTAAGTATTTTACAAACAGTCTTTCTTTGAAAAATCCATTGATTAATATTAAATATCTTAATAATCTTATTTATGAGAAAAGATTATTCAATATTGTAAATAAAATTTTCAAATCGAAAACTTTTTATTTAGGTTACATTAAAGTTGGTTTTTTTTTTAACAATCAGCTGCCAAAAAATTGTATCAATTATTTCCATACGGACGATCTAAAAAACCGAAGTTCTAAAGATATATCAACTATTAAGTTCTCAATTGCTTTAAATGATGAAGATAAAACAAAATCAGAGTTCGGAATTATACCTATTAATAAAAATAAACTTTCTATAAAAAAACAATATTTTTTAAAAAATGAAATAAGTAAAAAAATTAGTAAAAAGATAATTCATCCTATAATCTCAACTGGGGACGCAATTTTATTTGATCCAATAAATTTCTACCATGTAGCTAATAAACCAAAAAAAAAACCTAGAATCATAATTTATATTGAGTTTTTGAGACGTTCGAAAAAAAAGATTTATAATAAAATTAAAATCAAAAAAAATTTTTATAATAAACTTACTAATGAGAATAAAAAAATTTCAAAGAATTTTTTAATTGTTTAAATTTCTTAAAAAATTTTCAAGATTTTTTTTGTCTATTTTCAATTTTTTAAATAAATCTTCTCTACTCTGTGAATATAAAAAAATTTGCTTTGAAGGCACTAATTTATAATAAATCTTAAAATTTTTTTTTGCTTTTAAAAGAACTCTCAAAATAATTGGGGTGATACCACCCTCATATGTATTTTCATCATAAAATATTACTTTTTTATATTGTCTAATATCATGCAAAAAAATTTTTTCATTTATTCTAATTTTGTAGATATCTAATAAATCAAAAGATTTATTTTTTTTTGTTATTTCGAATGCCTTATGTGAAAAATAGCCACTTGATATAACTAATTTTTTATTTTTTTTATTTTTTTTTTTATAATAAAAACTATAACCTTTGTCGAAATTATCAAATTTTTGACTAGGGAATACTCCCTTATCTATTCTGATATAAGTAGGACATTTGTTGCGTAAAATATTTTTAGAAACATAATTTGCTAAATTAGGTTCAGAAATATTTATGATTTCAAATTCAGGTAAGCTGTTAATATTGCTTATATCTTGTGTCGCATGATGCGTGGGTCCATCGTAGGGAAAGGAAAATCCTGGACCAATCCCAACTATATTGACTGGTAAATTCATGCTAGCAATGTTTATTTTTATTTGTTCAAAAGCTCTATGGATAAGAAAGTTACAAAAACCGAAAATGATTACCCTTTTTTTTTGAGATGCTAGTCCAGCAGCTATATTAATCAAATTTTGTTCACATACCCCTACATCTAAAAAACGCTTATTTCTTTTTATATCTTTGAAAGCAAATACATCTGCATCATTTGTTAAAATATAAAGATCCTTTTTTTTTTTTAAATAGTTTATTTATATTCCCGAAGAAAATATCTCTTATATCTTCATTAGTTTTCAACATATTTTTTAATTATTTCATTTGATGGCATGTGATGAGAAAATTTCAAGTTGTTCTCAATTTCTTTTATTCCTTTTCCCTTTATTGTTTCACAAATAATTAAACTTGATTTATTAAGGTTACTTACTTTTTTAAAACAATTACTTAACTTATTTAAATCATGTCCATTTATTTTTTCTATATTAATATCTAATTTTTTAAGAAAATTTAAATCTAAAATCTTTTTGTACTCAATTACAGAACTTGCAGAAACTTTGTTATTATCAACTATTATTATTATATTTTTAATCTTCTTGTCTGAGATATAAAAAAGTGCTTCCCAAATTGAACCTTCATCAAATTCCGCATCACCTATTATTGTCCAAACTTTTTTCTTTCCAACTAAAGCTATTCCAATACACAAGCCAAGAGAATGGCCGAGTGATCCAGAGTTCCAAGCAAACATTTTTTTCTTTGGATAAAAAATATCTAATTGATTTCCAATTACAAAATTTTTTTTTTGTTTAATTAATTCCTTACTAGTAAGGATTTTTTTTTCAATTAAAATTGAATGAAATATTCCAAGCGCGTGACCCTTGCTCAAAATAAAATTTTTAAATCTATTTTGCTCAAAATTGATAAAATTATTGTAAACTAGAGTACATAAGATATCTATACAAGACAATGATCCACCCAAATGATACTTTGATCCTGATAGAATAAGATTTAAAAAAATTGATCTTACTCTATTGCATTTTTTAATAATTTTTTGCTTATCCAATTTCTGTGCCTATAATTTTTTGGTTTTTTTTTGTAACTACTTCAACCAAGTAAGGTTCATTATCATTCAAAATTTTACTAATTTTTTTTTTAATCTCACTTGATTTTTCAATCAATTGATATTTTAAATTATACGCTTCTGCAATTTTTTTAAAATTAAGAGTTCCAACACCAGTTTTCTCAGCAGTATCAAGCCTATTACCTTCAAAAAAAGTATCTTGCCAATTTGTCATGGAGGCATATCCTCCATTATTAATAACGAATGTTTTAATATTTAAATTATAATGTGATATAGTCTTCAATTCCTGAATATTTAATTCAATTGAACCGTCACCAGTAACTGAAATAATTTGATTTTTTGGTCTTGCGATGGCTGCTCCAATAGATAATGGAAGCGACAAGCCCATAGCTGCATTTGTTGACGAGGCTATTTCTATTTGTTTTTTTTCGTAATGCCATGCTTGTCCTCCAACATAATAATTTGAACCTGCATCGTTTGTAAAAATGGAACTCTTTTTTGATAATTTGTTTAAAGTATACATAAAGTGATACAAATCTATAGGGTTTGAAGAGTTATTTATAAACTCAATTTGATTTCCTAATTTTGTTTTTTGACAATATTTTTTCCATAAATTTTTATTATTACTCTTTATATTATAAAGTTTAATTTTTTTTAAAATTGATTTTAAGAAAAAATTTAAATCATAATTGAAAAATTTATCTATTTTTAATAATGGATGTCTCGAAGAAATCTTATCAATATCTATCATGATTTTTTTTGCATTTTTTGCAAAATTTTTTGGATTTCCCATTGTAAGAGTTGGGGCGAATCTACAACCAAATGAAATTACTAAATCTGATTTATTGATGATTTCTGAGTTATAAGGCTGACCTTTAATCCCAACTTGACCTAGGTTTAGTTTGTTTGAGTATGGACAGATATCATTTGCAAATCGAGAAAGCATAAATGGAATATCACATAATTTTGCAAAATTTAATGCCAAGCTTTCTGAATTAGATTGTTTAATCCCATTGCCAAATAATAAAACTGGTCTTTTACTTTTTTCTAAATATCTAAAAAATTCTTTATGATTTAAATTTTTTGTCTTTTGTTTTGGATTAACAAATTTTTTTAAATTTTTAGGACTCTTAATTTTAAAAGATTGAATATCCAAAGGAATTTCAATCCATACAGGTCCTGGTCTTCCTGATTTAGCGATATAAATAGCTTTTTGTAATTCATACAAACAAAGATAAGGATCGTTAATTGTTTTAGAATGCTTTGAAAATTTTTTTATTGCTTCTGAAATGCTAAATTCAGCCACTCCAAAAGATCTTATTTTATAATTTTTATATTTGTCTGTAGTAAATTTACTCTCAACTTGACCAGAAATAATCACAATAGGTGCGCTATCAACATACGCTTCAGCTAAACCAGGTATGGCATTTGTGCTACCAGGACCTGCAGTTACACATACTGCGCCAATGTTTTTATTTATCTTAGCATAAGCTTCTGCCATCATTGGGGCTGCAGCTTCATTTCGAGAAGCTATAAATTTTATTCCAGCTCTTTCAACAGAGTCGTTTAAATACATTGCTCCATATCCAGTTAGCATAAATATATGTTTTACATGTTTTTTTAGTTCTTCTGAGACAATATCGGCTACATTAAGCATTTTGGATTTTTAATATGTTCTTCAATTTATAAATAAAATAAGATTTTGTCATTTTCAAATAGTTTTTTAGTAAAAATAAAAAACTTAAATTTTTCATTTGTTTTATTTCGTTGTCATTTTTACATAAAATTAAATGATTGATATCTTCATATAAAACCCTCATTTCTTCAAAATCTAATTGTGAGATTTTATTTTGATTTTTTATGATTAAAATGAATGCTGAATTTTTTTCAATATACTTTTTTATGGCATGAATAAAGAGTAAATCACTTTCATTTACAACAATTAAATAATTATTATCTTGAGTCAGAAAATTTAGATTTAACTCATTAAAATCTTCTAGTTGTATTGGTTGAAAAAAAGCCGATTTTATCTTGGAAAGTACTGTTCCGATTGGAATATGAAATTTATTAATATTATTTAAACTATTAATGATTGAAATAAATTTAATTCCTTTAAATAACTTGCATATTGAATAAATTTCAAAAAGCGATTTACTATTCAATCTTATTACTTTTTTAATCTTAAAATTATTTAAAATATTAATAATTTGAAAAGTAGTTTTGAAATAATTGAAATTTTTTTCAAAAAAATGACACTTATAAAATATTCTTTGGATGTTAATGAAATTTTGTTCTTTTTCACCTAAATCAAAATCTAATTTATTCTCACCAAATACATTAAAATATTCAACACTTTTTATATTATTTTCTTCAATATATTTTTCCTCATATTCGATCCCTTTATTTAAAAAGTTTTTTTTAGTTAGCTTTTTTAATGGTTTTCTCGGACCAAATATTCTTATTTTTTTTTGTCTATCACTAAATTGAGAGTTTTCCATTTTATGACAAATAACCCCAAAATTTCCTAAATTTTGAATTAAAAAATTATTTATTAATTTAAAATAAATTTCTGAATCATTTGAATGGTTTTCTTCTACATCTTCATCAAATCCACCAGATTTGTACCATACTTTTTTTGAGGCAAATAAAGCACCAAAGCCTCCTCCAATAAAATCTTTGTGAGTATGTAAATTAAGGTTATTTATTGGTAGTTTTTCTATAAATTTCGAAACTTCTATATTGTCTGGATTTCTTAGAATAAAATCCAAAGGTATAATCATTCTTGGAATTAAAAAAAAACTTTCTTCATTTTTAAAATTTGTGATTAATTTTGTGTCTATTAGATTTATTAAGTTTTGTAAAAAAATTGTACTAAAAAGATTATCCATGGTAGATGTGATGCAGTAATCTGTCTCGATTTTGTTTAAGTAAAGATTCATACCTTTTTCAATAAAAAATGAAAATTTATATTTATTTGGTTTTGATTTTTTTATACTCTCTTTTGAAACATACAATATTTTAACAATATCTTTAAAATCTGGGTCATGTAACAAAATTTCTTTATTTAATGGAATTTCACTTCCTAGATCAATAATTAAAACTTTAAATCTTTTTAAGAGTGAAAGTTTCTTGATATTAAATAGATTAAAATTTAATGAAAAAATAAATTTTTCTATTAATTTTTTTTGATAATCGTCATTTCGTAAACAATAACAAATAGTGATTGATTTATTCATTTTGATTTTTATAGTAACAACGAACTTATATAAGCAAATTATGATGAAAAAAAGACTAATTATAGGCTCTGGATTTGAAGAAAATAAAAGTAAGTTTGATAAGAATAAATTTTATAGAATTTTGAATTTAAGTCTAGATCGAAATATTTACCATTGTGATACAGCAGATACTTATTTAAAAGGCAATACTCAAAAAATTATTTCAAAATTTTCAAAAAAAAAAAAATTAAAAATAATTAATAAATTTAATCTTATTAATAATTTTGAAACTTTAAAACTAAATTTAGATAAATCACTCATAAGATTAGGAGTTGATTATATAGATACCTATATGCCTCATTGGCCTAATCAAGATTTAAATTTTAATTTATTAGCTGACTTTGCGGAATATGCTATCGAAAAGAAAAAAATAAATTCTTTTGGTCTTTCAAATTTTAATCTTAAAATGATTAAAAATTTTCAAAAATTTTATAAAAAGAAAATTTCAGTTCAATTTGAACTAAATATTAGAAATTATAGCTTTAATAAAAAACTCATAAAATATTGTAAAAATAAGAATATAGATATGCTAGTATATGGAATAAGTAGAAATTTTCCAACAGATTTAAAAATATTTAATCAATTAAGTGATTATAATCCATACGAAATTTCCTTAAAATGGATTTCTTCTCTTAAATATATAAGTCCAATTATAAAATCGCAAAAAACAAAAAATCTATCAAATAATATTAATGCATTTAAGCAACCTTTTAGAAAAAATTATAAATTTAATGAAGAGTCAAAAATAATAAATGTTAAGGTAGAAAAAATAAATCAGATTTACTCTGGCAGCGGGGTTGTATATAAAAATTTATCTGAGGCCAAAAAAAATAAATATAATTTAAAACCTGGGCCATTGGAAATAGCTCAAGAAATAAAAAAAAATAGACTCTTAAAACCTTTTTTTTTTAAAAAAACCAAAAATGGTTATATTCTTTTATCTGGTCAAGCTAGATATTGGGCTTACAGGTTTCTTAACAAAAATATCAAAAGAATAAAAGGTATCCTTTTAAAATAATTATAAGAACTTCAAAAATGATAAGGAAGGAAGTGTTCCTTCTAAAGTCAGTAGATATAGATTTTTATTAATTTTTAGAATATCTCTTATACGATTATTTAAAAAGAAAGTTTCCTTAATTTGAATATCATTATAATTATTATTCTCTGCTGAAAAAATATATAAATTACCCCCCTTGAGAGATGCTACAAAAAAATTATTATTTTCCTCAATATTTTGAATTGAACTAACACCGTGATAATTTTTATCAAAAAAATGAATTGGTTCTAAAAATCCATTATCACGATGAGATTTTTTCAAAGGTGCTTCTGGTCTAAATTTACCGTCATAATGTTCACCATATGAGGCAATAGGCCAACCATAGTTTTGTTCTTCAAAGGGAATATCCAAACTAATTTTATTTATTTCATCACCTCGCTTAGGTCCATGTTCTGTTGCTAATAACAAATTATCATTGATTAATGTCATACCTTGGGGATTTCTATGACCCATTGAAACAATTTGGTATTCTCCAGACTCCATATTAATCTTAATAATTTTGCCAAAAATTGACTTTTTGTTTTGTGCGAGAGTTCTATATCTATAGTCACCAATACTTAATAACATTTCTGTTTCTGACAATTTTAAAAGTTTTCCACCCGACTGAACTCCCTGAAATTCATTCTCATTTTTAAGGCAATCACTGTAAGTAAAAAAATCCTCAAAATTCAAATATTCAAAATTTAAATCTGCAACTAAAACCGAGGTATTCCAACAATTATCTTCAACCTCTTTTACATAGCTCAGATATATTTTATTTTTAATATAAATTGCATCTTTAATACCATTCCAATAATTTGTTTGCATCACAACTTCGTCAAGATGTTCACCGGCTTTAAATCCATTTAAGTTGCTAGGTAGTTCAACAAAATTTAGATTATCAGTATTTTCATAGTCAAAAATTTCTATATTTTCATCTAAATAAATTATTTTGCCTGACCAAAAAAATATAAAAATCTTATCATTAATTTTTTCAATATAGCTGGGTTTCTTACTTTTCAAAATTGAGTTAGCATTATAGGCAAGTGAACCGTCATAATTAGCATTTATTACATAAGGAATATAAAAACTTTTAATATTTAAAGAATGTTCATTACCAATATAAGAATTATCATCGACTTTTTTTCCAGATAAAGACTCACTTAAAATTGACAAAGCTTGCTCATTTATTCCTTTATTATCGTATAAGTTTTGTATTCTATCATTTGTTTTAAATAATTCTTGTCTATTTTTTTCATGTTTCCTTAGCATGAGGTCATAAGATTTAAACATCAAAAGTAACAGTATTAATAATATAAAGTATATAAATCCGATCTTCGAAAAAAATTTCATAATTTTAAATTTTTAATGTTAAATTTCAAAATAAACTATTCTACTATTATACTGCCATCTTCTTAATTCAATTTTATTTAAATCGAATGTTTCTTTAATTGCCTCAGTTTCTCCAGTAGATAATTCACATATCGCGTCATCAAAAACAAGTATACTTCCTTTAACTAAGCATGGTTTTATCAACTTTAACACATCTTTAGTCGGCTTATAAATATCCATATCAAAAAAAGCCATCGAAATAACAGTTTCTTTATTTTTCTGAAGGAAGTTTTTCACTGTTTTACTGGCATCTCCTTTTAAAATTTCATATCTTTTACAATGAGGCAAAGCTCCAAAATTTTCCTTTGATTTAAAAATTTCATCTAAGTATTCTTCATACATTTCAGGAGTCTTAAAGTCTGAAGATTTATAAATTTTATCTTTTTTTTTTGTTATATTTTTCAGTCCTTCAAAAGTATCACAAGCTATAATTTTTCTTGTTCTGTTGTATGGCTCATAAATATCTCTCATAGAAACGAGTGCGGATGCAAAATTCCCATATCTAGTTCCAAATTCAAAAATATAACCAGGTATCTTTAAAATTTTTTGATAAATAAAATTAAAAAATAAAAGCCTTGAAATTAATTTTGGATCAGTAAATAAAAAAAGATTATCAATCTTAATTCTATCTTCAATTACTTTTGATTTGAATAATTGAGTTAATTTATTTTTTGCAACAATATAATTATCTGATGCAAACATATCATAATCTGTTTTGAATTTTTTTCTATTAATTATAGACATAAATGTACTGATATATATAAACTGTTTATAATCAAGTAAAAATAATGTCAATTAATGATGATTTTGATTATTTCTTAAAAAATAATTTTTGATGGTAAAAAAAGTTTATAACAACAGATGGCTCACGATAAGTAAAGATAAAGATTATTACTTTTATGACGAAAACTACGATCAAGTAGTTATTATTCCTATAATTAACAAAAATAATCTTGTAATGGTTAATCAATTTCGTAAGCCCTTAAAAAAATATTGTTTGGAATTCCCTGCAGGAGGCGTTAATAAAAATGAGAGTCCCTCAAAAGCTGCTATAAGAGAGCTTTATGAAGAAACAGGAATAAAAGTAAAAAATGTTCAAAAGATTTTTAGACAAATTAAATTGTCCATTAATCCTCAAAGGTCAAAAGCTTATCCATATGCATTTATGGCGAAAATTGATAATAAATATATTGAAATTTTAAGAAAATATTCTAAGAAAAAATTTAGCAAAGAGATTGAAAGTGTAAACATTATCAAGATAAGAGATTTTTTTAAACTAGTTAGAAAAGGAAAGATAGTTTCATCATATATGATTGCGATATTTTATATGTATCTATTAAAAGAAAAATTGATAAGTTTTAAAGATTAAATGAAAAAAATACTAATAGGCTCAACTCAGATCAATAATGGATTCGCCGGCCAATATTATCTTCCTTATTCTATTGGTATACTACAGGCATACTTTATCCATAATACAAAAAAAAGAGATGATGAATTTTATTTTGAACCAACTATCTATAAAAGGATTCCTCTAAAGGATAGTATAGATAGATTAAAACACTGTGATATAATTCTATTTAGCACCTATGTGTGGAATAAAGAAATTTCTCTTAAAATCGCTGAAGAGTTGAAACGGATGGATCCAAAGAAATTCATTATTTTTGGAGGACCCTCAGTGCCAGATCCTATAGAAAATAAAGCTCAAGAATTTTTAAAAAAATATAATTTTATAGATGTGTGTATTCATCAAGAGGGTGAAAGAACAATATTTCAACTGATAGAAAATTTTCCAAACAGGAATTTGAGTGAAATACCAAATATTAGTTATATTGATGATAAATCATTTTATAGAAATAATAAAAACATACCCAGATTAAAAACATTTGAAAAAGCCCCATCTCCTTATCTAACCGGCGTGTTTGATCAGCTCATCAAAAATAATCCTAATGAAAGATGGTTGGCAAGTTGGGAAACTAACAGGGGATGCCCTTTCTCATGTGCATATTGTGATTGGGGATCTGCAACTAATAGCAAAGTAGCTAGAATGGAATTAGATAGAGTTTTTGCTGAACTTGATTGGTTCTCAAAAAATAAAGTAGAATTTATATTTTGTTGTGACGCTAATTTTGGAATGCTGCCTAGAGATTATGAAATTGCAAAAAAAGCTGTTGAGAATAAAAAGAAATATGGATATCCACATGTGTTGTCAGTGCAAAATACAAAAAATGCTAGAGAAAGAGCATATAAAGTTCAGAAATTACTTGCAGAAAATTCCTTGAGCAAGGGTGTTACCTTGGCTATGCAATCAGTGGACTCTCATACTTTAAAAGAAATCAAAAGAGATAATATATCAATCAAAGATTATGAGGAATTACAAAGAAGGTTTGCTAAAGATGGTATACCTACATACACAGAATTTATATTAGGTTTGCCAGGTGACACTTACAATTCATTTGCTGAAGGAGTTTCTATGGTAATAGAGTCTGGTCAACATAATAGAATACAATATAACAATCTTTCAATTCTACCTAATGCTGAGATGGCGAGCGACATATACATGAAAAGAAATGAAATTAAAACTGTTGAAACACCTATTGTAAATCCACACGGTTCCCAAGAAGAAATACCTTCGGATGGCATATATGAAAAACAAGAATTAGTGATAAGTACTAAAGATTTATGTAAAGATGACTGGATTAAAACAAGAGTTTACGCGTCTATAAGTGAGTTTTTCTATTTTAATAAAGTTTTACAGTTACCAATAATTTTAATTAATAAATTACTTGGAGTTTCTTTTAAAGACATATTTGAGGATTTGATGAAACTTAGAGGCAAAAAAGAATATCCTATATTTGATGAAATTATAGAGTCATTCTATGAACATTCAAATGATATTACTAAAGGAAAACCAGAATTTATACATAATAAAGATTGGTTAGATATTTTTTGGCCCCCTGGTGAATATATATATATTAAAATCTTAAAAGAAGATAAATTTGATCTTTTTTATAAAGAGAGTGAAAAATTTATAATGAAATACGATTATAAAAAAATCCCTAACTTTGATAAAATTATTTCTGAGGTAATTTTATTGAATAAATTTTTAATGAGAAAACCATTTGAGTCACAAGATAAACAATTAACTTTAAGTTATAATTTTATTGAAACATTAGAATTAATGAAACAAAATTTAGATTTTGATCTTTTGAAATCTGAAAATAAATACAAAATAATAAAATCAGATTCAATTTATAATAATTGGGAAGACTGGATGAGAGAAGTGATATGGTATGGTCATAGAAGTGGAAAATATGTTTGTGACATAATATCATTAAATGAAAACTCAAAGTCATCAATTAATGAAAATGACAGGTCTAATATAATTGGAAATTCATACATTGTTTAAAGCCCAATACACAAAAATAGGTTGGGCTAAAATTAAAGTTTCAAAAATATCATTAGGAACATGGGGTTTAGGGGGTAGCACGACCAACAATCTTTCATATGGTTTTTTCTCAAAAAAAAAAGCAAAAAAAACTATTTTAGAAGCTTTTAAAAATGGAATTAACTTTTTTGACACTTCTTTAACTTATGGTAATGCAGAAAAAATAGTGGGTGAAACAGTTCAAGAAATAAGGTCGGACATAATTATTGCTTCAAAATTGGGAGTTTCTAAAAATTATTCAAGAATTCCATTTGATGAGAAATCTGCTGATAAACAGGTTTTTAGTATACTCAAATCAATTAAAAGTGATTATATCGACATTCTGCAGTTATATAATCCAAAAGTTAATAGTGAAGATTGCGCAAGATATATAAATTATTTGAAAAAATTAAAAAAGAAAGGGGTTATAAGAGAATATGGATTGACCTTAGGTTCACCTAATGAAATTTTAAATTTAGATAAAAATAATATGACTTCTGTTATACAATGCAACTTTAACTTATTAGACCTCAGAATTCTAAATCCAAAAATTTTAAAAATTATTAAAAAAAATAATATTTCAATTCTAGCAAGAACAATCTTAAATTTTGGGATTTTCACTGAAAATTTTCTAATTAAGAAAGATCAAATATTTAAAAAAAGAGATCATAGGAATGGCCTTGCAAAGCAACAGCTAAATTTGTGGAGAGAGGCTTTGCTTAAAATAAAAAAAATTTGTAATGAGGATATAGAAAGTACAGCAATTAAGTTTGTTAATAGCTATAAATTTGTATCAAGTTTAATTATTGGAATACAAAATAAATCAGAGTTTAAAAAAAATTTAAAAATCTTAAATCAAAAAGCTTTAAAAAAAAATCAAATAAAAAATATTTTATTGGTTAACAAAAAAAATTATTTCAATAAAAATTTAAAACCAAAGAATCTTTTAGGTAATTAACTATTATTAACTAAAATGTATATGAAAGTTTATATATTAGTGATATCATCCTTTTTTAAAACATATGATAACATATAAAAATTGGAAATTTAAAAAAACAAAATTAAATGGAGTTTTTGAAATTATCCAAACAGAATTTAGTGACTTTAGGGGAAAATATATAGAGATATACAATAAAGAATTTTTTACTAAAAAGAAAAAAAAATTAAACTTTCTTCAGGATGACATCTCTATATCAAAAAAAAACGTTTTAAGGGGAATTCATGGAGATAATAAAACCTGGAAATTGGTAAGATGTATATTTGGTAAAATTTTTTTAGTAGTTGTTAATAACAATTCCAAAACAAGCCAATATCTAAAAAGTCAAACTTTTATAGTTTCTGACAAAAATAGAAAATCAATATTGATACCCCCCAAATTTGGAAATGGACATTTAGTGTTATCAAAAAAATGTATTTTTCATTACAAACAAACCACATATTATAATTTCAAGTCTCAATTTACTCTTAAATGGAACGATAAAAGATTGAAAATAAAATGGCCTATACAAAAGCCAATTTTATCAAAGCGAGACACTTAAAGTTTGTTAATGTAAATAATAATTGTTTTAATATAAAAATGAACTCAAAAAAAATTTTAGTCCTTGGAGGCTCAGGGTTTTTAGGTACAAATCTACTGCTCAAATTAATAAAAAAAAATAAGAATATAACTGCCACATATTTTAAGAATAAAAAATTTAAAAAACTGAGAGGTGTAAAATATAAAAAAGTGAATTTAGAAAATATCGAGGAATGTAGAAAAATTACAAAAAATAAAGAAATTGTAATTATGTGTGCAGCTAATTCATCTGGTGCTGCAATAATAAAAAGAGATCCATTATCACACTTAGATTCAAATGTAATAATGAATTTGAACACATTAAAGGCATGTTATTTTAATAAAGTAAAAAAATTTGTGTTTATTAGCAGTAATACTGTTTACCCTCAAAGCAGAAAATCAATGAAAGAGGATGATATAAATTATGAATTGTATAAATCATATTTTATTGTTGGTTGGATGAAATTATTCAGTGAAAAATTATGCGAGATATATTCAAAAAAACTAAAAAATAAAATGGTCACTTTGATAATAAGACCTGGAAATCTATATGGACCTTTTGACAAATTTGATATAATAAAATCAAAAGTAATCCCATCCTTAATAAGAAAATTCTGTAATAAAAATGAAAAAGTTGATGTTTGGGGTGATGGAAAAGATATTAAAGATTTTTTATATATTGATGACTTTTGTGACATACTAATTAAAATAATCAATAAATCTAAAACTCATAACACATTTAACGTGGCATCAGGTAAGTCAGTATCAATAAATCATATAATTAGTATTCTCTCAAAATTGACAACAAATAAAAAAAAAATAAGATATTCTAGAAACATGCCAACAATGATACCGTTTAGGAAAATATCTATATCAAAAATAAAAAAAGAATTTGGTTTCAAAGAAAACACAAGTTTAAGTCAGGGATTAAACTACACTTTACAATGGTATAAAAAAAATATTCTGTAAACTAGAATTTATCAGAAATTAAATCATCAATTAATTCACTAAAATTTAATCTATTTACTGACTGAGAGTAAGCCTGATAATTTTCATTATTTATGTCTAATTCATCTTTAAAATCATCATAAAAATTAATACCCTCATTAAATAATTTCAAAAAATATAAATTTCCAAACCTTTTTAGACTTAAAGATTTTAAACAAAAAACATCAATTTTATTACAATTTCTTTTTAAATCTAGTAATGCAGATGACATTGTTCCAAAGGCAACCTTATATTCACAAGATAGATTTGAAAGTTTTTCATCTTTGCTTAAAATTTTTATTTGGATACGCTTATTAATCTTGTTCTTAAGTTTTTTCTCAAAAAGTTCAATATTTTCACTTGTAGATCTTGGGTGATGTTTTACATCTATTTTTTTTAATAAGGGATTTTCATTTATTAATTTATTTATAAAATTAGATATTTTTAAAATTTGATCATCTAACATTTTATAATCAGGATCAATCTCCGTCAGAGGCTTTACATATAAAGGACCTGATGAAATAAATAAAATTTTTTCTTTATGATCATCATTGCATTTACAATTAGAAAATAGATTGCATAAAAAAACATTTTTATTTTTATACCATTCATTCCAAAAAAAATAACTACTATAAACGAATGAAATTCTATAATCGAATTGATCTGTTTCTTGACCAGTTTTTAAATCATATTTCTTATAAGTAAATTTTTTTCCATAGAAAATGTATGGAATTATTTGTCTATCTAAAACTGTATCCATAAAACGATTATATACGTTTGAAATTTTTCTGATTATAGAATAATTTTTTTTAATTTCTTTTGTTTTATCACTTCTTAATTTATGGACATTTTTTGTAACATCAAATACATCTTCCCCTTTTAATATTTTTTCAAACAGTTCCAATGGGAGAGGTGTAGCTTCATGAGTAATACCAATCTTCAAACATTCTTTTGGTAATAAATGCTCTATTATAATTCTATTCCATAAAAAAAATTTATTATCAGCTAGACAACAATTAATATCTGAAAATTTTATTTTATCTTTCAATTTTTTTAAGTAAAATTGAGTTTTAAAAATTGAAAAAACTGACCTTGTTGTTTTTTTTTCATAAAAAGGTATTATAAATAACTCTTTAATATTTGCTTTACTAATATCTTTTCTAATCGTTTGCTCCCTTTTTTTATCTATTAGATAATTACTTAATATCAATTTAATTTCATAATGTTTTGATAAGATCTCAAAATCTTTTATATATTGATTAATCGCATAATAATTGTGAAAACAAATTAATATTTTTTTTTTCATAATTTCTTGGATGTAAAAAAAATTCCTTATCTAAAATTCGTTTTTTCCAGATAATCTGTAAAAAATCAATATTATTTGAGAAGAGATAGGTCTTCCAGCTAATCCAACATAATTTTTTTTAAAATTATGATTAATTTTATTCATTTTAGGTTGTTTTATGTATATATATGAACATTTTTAAATGTCCAAATTAAAACATAATCTAGTTTACTTAGAAAAAATATCATCCAAACATATTAATGAAGGATGGTTAGAATGGGCAAGTAATAACAGTAACGCAAGAGTTTTAAATGAACGACCTTATAAATATAATAAAAAACAACTACTAAAATATTTGAAGGATTTAAAAAAAAAAATGATCTTATGTTTGCTGTAAGATTAAAAAAAAATAAAACATACATCGGTAATATTAGAATATCTGATATTGATCATTACAATAAAAGATGTGGATATGGTAGATTGTTAGGCAATATAGATTATAGAAGTAAAGGATATGGACTTTTGTTTCTTTACAAAATTTGTGAGGTTGCTTTTGGAAAATTAAAAATGAATAAAATTTTTTCACCATGTTATGCTGATAATCATAGGTCTTTGGCAAGTAATCTGGAATTCGGTATGAGAATAAGTGGTTATTTTAAAAATCATGTTCGAAAATATGATAAATATAAAGATGTTTATTATCTTGAACTAACAAAAGAAGAATTTAAAGAAATAAAAATTAAATACCAATAAGATTTATGTTAAATTAAAATTCTTAAATTTTGATTTAATAAATAGAATTATTTTTTTTGATAATAAGCTTATCTTATAATAATTGTTAAAATTATTTTTTATTTTGCTTTTATTGTTATTAAATTCTAAAAATATTTTTTCTGTAAGATCTTTTGCAAAAGGAAAATTAAAAGTTTTTATTAATTTTTTATTCTTATAAAAATAACATTTCCTTTTATTATTGAGCTGCAAAACAAAGCTATTTCTTTCATCTTTAATTTTAAATGTGTGATATTTTGTTCTACTGGTATCATGAATTCTAAGTAAACCAATCTTTGACTTTAAAACTATTTTTCCTGTCATTTCATTATAATCTTTTCTCCTCTTAGATTTAACTTTTTTTAAATCAAAAGCTTTAATATCAAAATCTTTGTTTTTAATTAATGAACTAAATAAATCAGAAATGTGTATTAGGCTTGAACCAAGTCCATTTTTTCTCAAGTAATAGCTCGCTATAAAGTTACCATTCAATTTTAATTTTAATTGGTTAAAAATATAGTTGCCCCAAGAGTTGACATAAACATTATGAATTTTTTTATTTTTAAGGATATACTCACATTGTGAGAAATTATTAATACTGTTAAATAAAAATTTTTCTAAAATAAGATTTTTAACTAAATTAAAATTAAGTAGATCTTTTAGTGCTTTTAACCTTTCCTTTGAGTTTGTAGAAATAATAGCTAAATCAAATTTTTGATTTTTGGGAATTTTTGAAAAAAATTTAAGTTTATTCTTAGTTTTAAGATGATCAATATTTTTTTTTAATTGATTTATTTTTTTGTCGCAAAGATAAATATCGTAATCAAATTTTGAATTAATAAAAGAATTAAAATGTGAGATTCCCATTGAACCTATTCCAATTATTAAAATTTTTTTTGGTTTCGATTTCATGATTTTTATAATATATCTATAAATATTTTTTATTCATGTATAATTTATGTATAATCGGATCTTCCGATATTGTTTCAAAACATTTAACTGCTGCAAGAAATAATGGATTTAAACTTTATGCTATAACAAGTTTAAAACATAACTCAAATAATGCAAGAAATCTTAAAAGAAAATTTAAGATAAAAAAATTTTTTTCTGACTGGAAAACTTGTATCAAGACATGCTCTAAAATTAAAAATATCTCTTTTTTGGTAGCTCCAAGAATAGAGGATACAATTAAAGTTTTAAATTATATTTCAAATTTTGATAAACCAATTATTGTTGAAAAACCAATTTCGACTGACATAAAAAAACTCAAAAGAATAAAAAATAAAAATTTTTTTGTAGGATACAACAGAATTTTTTATAAATCAGTTAATTATATAAAAGAAAAATATTTGAATAAAAAAAATAGGAGTGTTTTAAATGTACTTTGTCCAGAAAAAAATAAAAAAAGTTTTATCACTAATTCTTGTCATATTATTTCAATACTTATTTACTTATTTGGTGATTTGAATGTGCAAATAATAAAAAAAAATAAAAAAGTAATTTTGTGTGTATTAAAAAATAAAAATGTTCACATAAATTTATCAGTAGTTTTTAATGCCCCAGCCAATTTCAAAATAGATTTTTTTATTGAAAATACTCACTTAAAATTGTCTCCTGTAGAGGAACTCACTGAATACAAAGGATTAAAAAAGATCCAGAAAAAAAATTTTAATTTATATAAACCTATTTTAACAAAGTCTATTAATGATTATGATATTTATTTAAAACCAGGTTTTAATGCTCAATATAAACTTTTCAAAAAATTTTGTGATAAGAAAAAAATTAAAATACCAAACACTTATAATTTTGCTGAAAAAATACTGAAAATTTGTTTAAAAATTGCAAAATAAAATGCAAAAAAAACTAAAACATATTGCAATAATACCGGCTAGAAAAAATAGTAAAGGATTAAAATTCAAAAATAGGATTTTATTTAATTATACTGCTAAATTTTTAAAAAAAATAAAATGGTTTAACCAAGTTATTGTTGCTTCGGATGATGAATATCTAATAAATTCTACTAAAAAATTTAAATTCAATTTTTATAACAGAGAAAAAAAAAATGCAAAGGATGATTCTTCAATAAAGTCCTTAATGCAAGAATTGGTAAAAAAACTTCAAATAAATAAAAATTGTGTTTTATGGTTATTTTACTTAACTATCCCAACAAAAGAAAAAAAAGATTTTATAAAATTGAAAAATATTACAAATAAAAAAAACTTTACTAGTGCATTAAGTTTTGTAATTCCAAAATCTCATCCTTATGATTGTTGGATAATTAATAAAAAAATAACAAAATTTATTAAAAATGATATCTTTAGAAGACAGGATAAAATCAAATTATATGAGCATCATCATTATTTATGTGCCTTTAAGGTCTCAGAATTAAATAAATTGAATTCTGAACTTTTAAATAGTAATACTGCGCCGATTATTTTAAAAAAAGATATTATAGAAATTGATACAAAAATGGATTTAAAGAATTTTTTAAAAAATAAAAAAAAATGAAAGTCTTTATTATTGCAGAAATTGGAATTAACCATAATGGTGACCTAAAGTTATGTAAGAAATTAATACAAATCGCAAAAAACTCAGGTTGTGATGCTGTGAAATTCCAAAAAAGAACTTTAGATAAAGTTTATTCACAAGAACAGTTATCATCCTATAGAGAAAGTCCATGGGGTAAAACGTTTTACGAGCAGAAGAAAGGTTTAGAATTTGGAATTAAAGAATATAAAAGTATTAATGAATTTTGTAAAAAAATAGGTATTCACTGGTTTGCATCTGCTTGGGATATTGAAAGTCAAAAATTTCTTAATAAATTTAAACTCAAATATAATAAAATAGCATCAGCGATGATAATTGATAAAAATTTTTTAAATTTTGTAGCAAAGCAAAGAAAATACACTTTCATATCTACAGGCATGAGCAATATGAATATAATTAGTGAGGCTGTAAAAATCTTTAAAAAAAGAAAATGTCCTTTTGAATTAATGCATTGTGTATCCACTTATCCCCTAGATGATGCTACTGCAAATCTAAGGGTCATTGATTCTTTAAGAAAAAAATTTAAGTGTAATGTGGGCTACAGTGGACATGAGAGTGGTCTAGCCATTTCAATAGCTGCAACTGCTTTAGGAATATCTTCACTAGAAAGACATATTACAATTGATCGAACAATCTACGGATCAGATCAAGCTGCCTCTATTGAACCAAGCGGTTTAAGATTTTTAGTAGGTTCTGTTAGAAAAATTGAAAAAGCATTAGGTAATGGAAAAAAAGTATATTTGCCAAAAGAAAAAGAAATGGCAAAAAAACTCAGGGCTCATCTTTAATTATGAAAGAGGATATTAAAATTTGGGAAAATTATAATAGCCTATTATTAAGCAATGATATTTCAAGAATAAGAAAAATTTTAGCAAGATATGAATTATTTAAAAAAACAATAAACATACCGGGAGACATTGTTGAATGTGGAGTTTTTAAAGGGGTAAGTTTTATGTTTTGGCTTAAGTGTTTAAAAATTTTTTCTCCAAATTCTCAAAAAAAAGTCGTTGGTTTTGACATGTTTTCTGGTTTCCCAAATAATTTGAAAAAAGTTGAGAAAATTAGTGCAAATAAATACATTAAAAAAAGTGATTTTAAAGGTTTGGATCCAAAAGAATTGTCAAGAAAGGCAAATAAAATTTTGAATGAAAGTAGATTTGAATTTGTAAAAGGGGATGTTGTTAAAACATCAAAAAAGTATGTGAAAAAAAATTATGGTTTTAAAATATCTTTACTTCATCTTGATTTAGATACTTATAATGGCACAAAATCAGCATTAATAAATTTTTTTCCAAAATTAAGTAAAGGAGGAATAGTTATTTTAGATGAGTATGGTAACCGAGGATGGGGTGAAACGGAGGCAGTAGATGAATTTTTAAAAGATAAAAAGCATAAAGTAAATCTCCTCGATAATACAGAAAGTCCAACTGGCTACATTATTAAATAGTAAGAAAACCTCAATGAAAAGAGTAAAAAAAATTAAAATAAAAAATTCTAATAAACTTTTTAAAAAGGCACTTAAGATAATTCCATATGGATCTCAAACTTATAGTAAAGGAGTTAAAGCCTTCAGTGATGGTGTTTCACCAAAATTTTTAACAAAAGGTTTAGGGTGTGAAGTATGGGATGTAGATGGCAATAAATTTATTGATTATGTTATGGCAAATCAGCCTCTTATATTAGGTTATGCTGATAAAGATGTTAATAACGCGGTGAAAAAACAATTAGCCCTAGGTTCTACTTTTAGTGTTAGCAATAAACTTGAAATCGACGTTGCAGAATTATTAGTTAAATATATCCCGGATGCTGAAGGAGCAAGATTTGGTAAAAATGGAGCTGACGCTACTGCTATTGCAGTTAGATTATCTATAGCGATTACTAAAAGAGATCATATTGCTTTTTGTGGATATCATGGATGGCATGATTGGTTTATTGGTACCACAGATTTAAATTCAGGAATTCCAAAATTTAATGATCAACTAGCTCATTCTTTTGCTTATAATAATATTTCTAGTTTAGAGAAAATATTTTCAAAATATAAGAATAAAATTGCATGCGTTATAATGGAACCAATTACTGTCAATGGTCCTATGTCACAGCCATCTGGATCAACAAAATGGAAAGATTACAATAAAAAAAATAATTTTTTGAGGGATGTAAAAAACCTTTGCAAAAAGAATGGAGCTCTATTAGTTTTCGATGAAGTTGTTACGGGATTTAGGTATGACATAGGTGGTGCTCAAAAAATGTTTGATGTTATTCCAGATTTATCTTGTTGGGCAAAAGCAATGTCTAATGGTATACCAGTTTCAGCAATAACAGGGAGATGGGAATACATAAAATATTTAGAAAAAACCTTTTTTTCTTTTACCTACGGGGGGGATTGTATTGGACTTGCTGCAGCAAAAGCTACAATTACCAAAATAGAAAAAAAGAATGTTATTGATCATTTGTATAAAGTAGGAGGACGATTAAAAAAAGGTATGAACGAGCTTGCTAAAATTTTTGACTTGGAAGATATGATAGCTTGCGCTGGATATCCTTGTAGAACAGTTATGACAATTAAAAAAATAGGAAAATATCAAAAACCTTTAATTACGAAAAGTTTAATACAACAGGAATTAATGTTTAGAGGTGTCTTATGGTCTCAATATCACTCTATTTGTTTTTCTCATAAGGAAAAGCATATAGATTATTCTTTAAATGCTTTTGAAGATGCATTCAAAAAATTGAGAAGTATAATAAGAAATAATAAAAAAATTGAAAATTATTTACTAGGAAAACCTTGCGAAACAGTCTTTACTAGAGTAGCTGATTTTCAAGCTGTAGCAACAAGTCAAAAAAACTAATGTTTGATTTAAAATCAAAAATAATACTTATCACTGGTGGTGCAGGGTTGTTAGGATCTAGAATGGCTAAGACCATATTTAAAAATGGAGGTACGCCGATAGTTATAGATAACGATCAAAAAAAAATAGATAAGTTAAAAAAAAGTATTAAAAATAATGATATTAATTCTGCTTATTTTTATAAAGTTGATATTACAAAAAAAAACCAAATTAAAAATTTAATAAATAAAATTAACAAAAAATTTAAAAAGATTGATTGTTTAATAAATAACGCAGGTTTTAACCCTAAAATTACTTCAAAAAGTAACCAATTTGAAAATTTTTCAATAAAACAATGGGATAAAGAAATTCAAATTGGTTTAACTGGCTCATTGTTAATTACTCAAGAAGTAGTGAAAAAAATGATTAATCAAAAAAACGGTAATATAATCAATATATCTTCTGATCTAGGCATAATTGCCCCTAATCAATTTTTGTACGAAAAAAATAATAAAAAACCAGTAAGCTACTCAGTTGTAAAGCATGGTATAATTGGTTTTTCAAAATATTTGGCAACATATCTTGCTGATTACAACATAAGATCGAACTCTTTGTGTCCTGGCGGAATATCAAATAATCAACCTAGAAAATTTGTGAATAAAATCAAAAAACTAATACCGCTAAAAAGGATGGCTGAGATTAATGACTATGACGGAATAATACTTTATTTATGTTCAGATTACTCAAGTTATATGACCGGATCAACAATAGTTTGTGATGGTGGGAGAAGTTCTTGGTAATCAAAAATTATAAATAATGAAATCAAATTTAATTGGATTTGTTCAAGGAAGATTGACTAAATCGCCAAATAATAGTCTTCAATATTTTCCAAAAAAATGGGATGAAGAATTCAAAAATGCTAATAAACTTAGAGTTAATTTTATAGAATTATTTTCAGAAAGAAAATTTAATTCAAAAAACCCTATCTGGAACAAAAATGGAGTTGAAAGTTATAAAAAAAATTTAAAAAAAAATTCTCTTAAACCTTATGCATTTACTGATAATTACATCATAAGTAACAACCTCAAACTCACTAAAACAAAGAAATATTTAAATAGACTAATTAAACAAATTAATTCTTTAAATATTAAATTTTTAATTTTACCGATGTATGGAAAAAGTATTTTGACGGATAAAAATTATGTATCGTTTATCAAGTCCTTGAAAATTTTAACAAAAAATAAAAAAGTCAAATTTTTAATTGAATCAAATATATCTATTTCAACTTTCAAAAAAATAGAGAAAGAAGTAAATAATAGAAACTTATTTTTTTTGTATGATGTGGGAAATCGTGCATTACTGGGTAACGATCCAGAAATAGATATATTGCAGCTTGGAAAAAAAAGACTAAAACATGTTCATATTAAAGACAAAAATACAAAAGGGATGAATGTAAAGTTAGGAACTGGCATTGCAAAATTTAAGAAAGTGTTCAAAGCACTAAATAAAATTAACTATAGAGGGGCATTTGCATTTGAAACAACTAGACAAAACAACCCAATTCAAACAATGAGATACAATATAAAATTTTTAAAAAACGGACTAAATGTTTAAGGAGTGACTTTAAAAAAAGAGGTTTTTGATCTGAGATTGTCTAACATTTGTCAAAAAAATCAACTTGATTTCATCTTGACTTCAAATATAAAGTTGAAAGTTTACTCAGTTATGTTTAAAAGTGACTATTAAATTGAGAACGATGCAAAATAAAAAACCTATTAAAATAATGTTTACCGATTTTGCTTATTATAATCGGTATACTAAAGTACAAATGTATGTTCCTTTGGGAATAGGTTACATTGCTCAATATGCAAAACAAAAATTCGGAGATGAAGTTGAAGTTTCACTTTATAAAGAAATTGATAAATTTCTAAATGAAGTTAAAAAAAACCCACCAGATGTCGTTGGTATGGCTTTGTATTACTGGAACGATGCTATAAATAAGTATGTAACGAAAAAATTGCGAGAGATCCTTGGAAATAAAGTAACAATAATAATTGGTGGTCCAAGCATTGATAGTAATGTCGATCAACAAAAATTGTTTTTAAAAAAATCTTTTCCATTGGTTGATGGAATTGTAATAAATGAGGGAGAAATTGCTTTCTCTAATTTATTAGAAAAAATTTTGAGTGATAAAAAAAATACTTTCACAGCGCCAATTGATGGGTTATCTTTTCTTAAAGAGGGTGAAATAGTATCTGGACGACCAATTGGAACTTCAACTGATATTTCTAAACTTGGTTCTCCTTTTTTATCAGGATTACTTGATGATTTTCTGCATTCAGACTATCAACCATTAATACAAACCTCACGTTTTTGTCCTTATACATGTGCTTTCTGTGTATCTGGAAAAAATAGAGGAAAACTAAGGGGTTTTCCTATTGAACAAGTTAGAGATGAAATCAATTATGTTGCAAAAAAATTTGCAGATAGACCACATCACATGTTGTATTTAGCTGATGAAAATTTTGGTATTCTCAAAAGAGATGTAGAAATAGCAAAAATTATTAAAGAGGCTAAATTAAAATTTGGTTATCCTCAAAGTATATCATTTTATAATGATAAACGTTTTACCGAAACCTCAAGAGAAGTGTTGGAAGTTTTAGGTGATATATCAAAAATGGGTGTCACGCTATCTTTGCAAACAGAGAATCCCGAAGTTCTAAAAGCAATAAACAGAAGAAATGTCACTAACGAAGAAATAGATAATGCTATTATGTGGGCTAACAAACTTAACATATCGACATCGACTGAACTTATATTTGGCCTTCCTTACGAAACAAAAGCAAGTTACGTAGATACATTAAATAAATCAATTGATAGAGGTTTTGATGCTATCTTATCCCATGCTCTTTTCATAATGGATGGAATTGAGTTAAATCGACCAGATGTAAGAAAAAAATATGGAATTAATACCAAATTTAGGCCTCTTAATTCGAGTTATTTTAAACATGAAAATGAATTCATCGCTGAGCATGAGGAAGTGGTGGTTTCTACGAATACATTTGATTATGATGATTATTTGGATGTCAGAAAACTAAATTTTATGTTTTACTCTGTATTTACCTTAAATTTTCAGAAATGGTTTTTTCAATTCATTAAATTTAATAAAGAAATTTCTATATCTGATATTTTTACCAAATTTATGAATCCAAATCCAAACTTAGATTGGCCAAGTGAGTATATTAAATTTGTAAAAGACTTTACAACTGCAGCGAAATCAGAATTATTTGATACTAGAGAAGATATGGTAAAATATTTAAAAAAACTTTATGAAGAAAATAATAATGATGTTGCTGAGCCTTCGCGTATAAATGTTGCTTTTGTAGCAAGATTAATTTACCAAGAAAAAAAATGGATAAAGGATGTTTTGTTAAAGCTTTTGAGAGATGTATTAAAAGAAAAAATGACAGATGAAGATTATAGCATTGCATCTTCATTGATCGATTTAGGAACATTGGAAAGAATTGATTTAAAGGCAGAAAAATTAATCAACAATAATGAATATGTAATCAGCTATGACATTAATGAGTGGAAAAAAAATAAATTTAAAAAACCAATTTATGATTACAAAATAGAGAGAAAGAAAATAAAATTTTTAACGTGTAACAGTAGATTAAGTCAAATAAATGGACTAAGAGAACATTCAAAAGATTTAGTAAAAGAGGATTTCTATATAAAAGCAATAGACTCTATTAATCCTAGATCCAATTTATTACATATTTTAGATTATTAATCTTCTACAATATTCTGTTGAGTTTTTCTCTTTTATAAAGTCGCTTTATATCTATCAGCACAATTAATAATTAATTTACTTAAAATAAAATTTTTTTCAGTGCATAAATCAAGCCAATTGAGCTATTAGTACTGGTCAGCTACACGCATTACTGCGCTTCCACATCCAGCCTATCAACGTGGTGG
>MDTE01147052.1_pt1 | contig 77513 bp, 52 predicted proteins | sample 811231 | NCBI WGS metagenome assembly MDTE01 (sample SAMN05326651, study PRJNA326480) | marine metagenome | isolation source: seawater | place: Indian Ocean: Red Sea | collected 2010 | reverse complement strand
GGCGGCACGCTCCCGATGATGTCCAGGCTCGCCGACCGCATGGCCGTGATCCGTTCCTACCGGCACGGCATCTCGAGCCACGGCCCTGCCGCCATGCATGTCATGGCCGGCGGCAACCCGACTGGTGCCCAGATGGGATCGATCTACTCACGCATCGCCGGCCTGACCGACCCCGGCAGCGGCATGCCCCGCAACATGCTGGTCACGGCCCACGCGGTGGGCGACGAATACAAGAAGAAAAAGCTCTACACCAACGTGGGCCGACTATCTCAGACCGGCAGCCTGCCCGATGTCTACAGGCCGTTTGATCCGAGTGCCGGTGGTGAAATCGTCGACAACATGAAGCTGCGGATTGCTCGTAATCGGCTCGACGACCGCCGAGGCCTGCTGACAGGCCTCGATTCACTCCGTCGAGACTTCTCTGACAGCGGCCTCGCCGACGCGTCCGGCCGCTTCCAGCAACAGGCATTCGACGTGCTCGTGAAGGGCGTGGGACAGGCGTTTGATCTGACCCGCGAGTCTTCCGAAACGCTGGCGCGCTACGACACGTCGATGATGGCAACAACCGAAGCGGTCAAGAAACGGAACGCCTACGGGGCCATGTTCTCGCCCATCGCGCTGGGCAAGCAGATGCTGTTCGCCCGGAGACTTGTCGAAGCTGGTTGCGGTTTTGTGACCGTCGGCAACGGCGGGTGGGACATGCACGGCGGCGGGAAGGAATTCCGGGTCGACGATGGTCTCGCCACGCTGCTCCCGGCCGTCGACAAGGCCACCTCGGCGTTCATCGAGGACATCGAACAGCGAGGCCTCAGCGAAAAGGTGCTGTTGGTGATCACCGGCGAATTTGGCCGGACTCCCAGGATCAACAAGAACGGTGGTCGAGACCACTGGGGCAACCTCTGCACGCTCGCCTTCGTGGGCGGCGGTCTCAAGACTGGACAGGTCGTGGGACGCTCGGACCGCACGGGCAGCCGACCGGCCTCGCAGCCGATCTCCAGCGGCCAGGTCCTCTCGACGATCATGCATTCGCTGTTTGACATCGGCGAACTGAGAGTCCAGGCCGATCTGCCCAAGGAACTCGAGCAGATCGTCGTCAACCAGCAGCCGATCGCCGAGTTGTTCTAGCCGGGGTGTTCGCCCGGACTGTAGCCGCGTTGGTTACAACGCGGACGGGCGCAGATGAGAACCGAAGCCGCCGGTGACCCGTCCAATCTGTTACCAGACTGGCCAGGTTTCGCTGATCGGTCACTCAGCCCAGTAATCGAACACCAGCACGTCCTTGACCCTCGGTCTCACGAGCTGGCCGAACGCCTGGTGAGCCGGATGCGGCAGGTACTCGTCCCGGCCCTGCTCGTCAGAAAAGGTCAGCAGGAAACCGTGAGTGAATCCCTTCTGCTTGTGCTCGACACTCACGTCGACGCCGTGCTCGAAGTCTGTGATCACGTCGATCTCCTCGGGCAGCCGCGAAAACGCCTCGACAACTTCCGCGATCTCTTCCCCGGTCGTCTCGTCGTCAAAGGCAAACAGCACGACGTGCCTCAGACGCCGCGTCTCTGATTCGGACATGGCTGTCCCCGATTCTCCTACTGCCCCAGCAGCCACTTCGCGGCCGCCTCGAGAGCCTCGTCGTCCTGTCCCTTGTGCGACACGACATACTTGGGTCGCTTCATCACCCGGTAGGCACTCGCCACGCGATCGGGCACCTGGCCCTTCTCACCCACCAGGAACAATGGCAGCGGGGCCGCCAGGGACAGCAGCCCGGGCACATCACCGTACTTGACCGCACCGGGCAGAAACGCCGGTTCCCGGTAACTCTTGACGTTGACGAACCGGAAGCCCCCGGTACCAACCACGGCCTTGTCGACCAGGTCCTGCACGATCACACGAGCCGTCGCAGCCAGTGGCCCGGCCCCACCGGTTCCCACCAGCGCCACCGCTCCTGCCTTGTCTTCCTCGTGACCCTTCACGAAGGCCAACAGGGTCAGGATGTCGTGCACGCGACTGGCGAACACCGTGTGATTGTAGCCAAACGTGTACGCTGCAAATTCGCGGTTGTTGGCCACCTTCGGAGTGACAGACAACGGCTTTCCACCGGCCAGGAATTCCCCCTGGTACAGCAGGTCGCCCCCGATCACTGCGGCACCACCATCGAGCAGCTTCTGGATCGCTGCGATCGGCTTGCCGTTTCTGTCATACAGGCCCGCCTTGCCACGACCGTCGACCCAGACCACGGCCAGGCCGTTGTACTTCGCCTTGACCGGGAAGAACGAAACCACCGGAAGTGACTCGCCATACGGCTTGACCCGGAGGATGTCGCTGAATTCCAGGTAGTCGCCGCGGTCGTGCTTGGCCACCTTGGTCCGGTCGATCTGGTTCGCCTTCGGCAATCCCCGGCCAATGATCGTCTTGATCGCACCGCCGACGATCCCCCGGTACAGCGTCATGTCCTCGGGTTGCCTGGGAAACAGAGAGGCCAACTGAGCCCTGGACTGTTTCGACATGAACCTCGTCAGCCGCTTCTCGTGGGCATCACCGCCAGGAGGAGCAGGGTGGTCCTTGTCCCAGACCGTGTATTCCTCCTTGGTCAGCGGCTCGTAGTCGGTCTCGACAACCGGCTCGTTGAGCTTCAGCCCCAGGTGGCGGTTGAACAGGTTGTACATGATCCCGCGACTGACGTAGTTGTAATTGTGAGGGAACCGGACGAGCGATTCGCACAGCACGTTGTCACGCTTGCCATACATCCCGTAGAGCTTGCGCAATTCGGGATACCCCTTGGTCATCATCTCCTTGGTCCAGTCGTTGGCAGCCGTCATCCCCTGGGGCTTGGGAGCGAACAGCGCCGCGAGTTCCACGTTCCCCGTGTCGATTCTCAACAGGCAGCAGTTCTCGCAGGTGCACCCTCCCTGCATCGACGTCGACACCATCCCGTTGGGAAACGCGACGACGGGGCGCGAGTCGATCGCGCACAGCAGGATGGTCTGAGTGCCCCCGCCGCTGCCTCCGGTCACTCCGATGCGTTTCGGGTCGACATCCGGCAGGCTCACCAGGAAATCCAGCCCCCGGATCGAATTCCATGTCTGCAGCCCCATGATGCTCTGCAATCGGAGTTCAGCCTGCGTGCTGATGAAGCCCCATCCCTCGGGACTGTTCATGTGAGCCCGCTGTTTCTGCAGGCGATGCGCGACTCCCATGCCCAGCTGTTGCGCGTCGGCATAGCCCTCCATGTCATAGATGAAGGTCACGCAACCCATCCGGGCCAGGGTCGCACAGCGAGCCAGCTTGGGAAAACGGCCGGACTTCCTGAACTTCTCGGCCCCGCTCTTGATCAATGCATCCATCGCCGCCTCGCCGTAATCCTGCAGGCGACCACCGTGGCCATGAGGACAAAGCACGGCGGCGTGTTTGCCTGACGCCCTCTTGCCGGCCGGCCGAAACAGCAAACCGGTCACGAAATGACCCGGAAGGCTCTCGAAATAGACCTTCTCGACCGTGAATCCCTGGCGCTCGACCTTGCCGAAGATCACCGGCTTCAGTGGCGTCCGCTGGGGCATCGGCCACAGCCCCGTCGACACCAGGATTCTCTGCCGCAACTCGCGCTTCCGCGATTCCCACGCCTCGAGTGTGCTCGGCACCTGGAAGGGAAAGTAACCGTTGAGGTCCTTTTGAGCAGCAAGTCGAGCGTCATCGGGAAGCTGCCCGGCAGGAAAGACTCGAGGTGATGCGGCCGAAACCGGCACGGGTAGTGCACAGGTGACCGCGACCAGGAAGACGAGGATCGACAATGAACGGCGCATGGGATTTCTCCGGACCATGTCGGCACGTGATTAAGTGAATTCATCAAGCCGCAGCCGGGTCAGCCTAACCACCTTGGCTGCGTCTGGCAAAGTCGCCGCCGTCGTCACTCACCGTGACTTCACTCGCCAGCGTTCATCAAAGAAATTCGCCTCGACGATCTTGCCCGGCCAGACCGTTCCTGGTGGCGTCGACAGGTCCACGACAGCCCAGTCGGGCAGCATCGGCACCTGGCGGGCATTGTTGAGATACGCGTATTCGCGATAGGTGAAGCTGCTGTTGAGCACCACGTAACGACGTGGATTCCCGGGATTGGGGTAGATCATCACCGGCATGTGCCCTCCGGCGTCGTACGAGGACTTGTCAAAACTCAGCTTCCCAGCAGTCCACGTGATCGGGAGATCGCCGATGATCTGCCCAAGCAACTTGTTGCTCTGAGGGTCACCCCAGAGCACGAGGTTGGAGGAGGCGACGTCCTGCTTCGTCACCGCCACGTCGTCCTTGATCCTGGCGTGTCCGCGGAACTGCTTTCTCCAGTGAACGACCGCTCGCTTCAACTCCGACGACACCCACTCCGCTGTTTTGGCGTGCATTGGCTTGCCGGTCGGACGGACAAACAGGAACGAGTTCATGAAGGCATCATCGATTGGCCCCTGCAGCCCGTGCCGCTTGCGGAGCTTGCCTCTCAGGCCACCCACCTGCCAGCCACCTTCCTGTCGCGTCAGACGACACGACCAGGACCGATCCGATCGGGCCCGAGGTGCGTCCAGCTCGATGCCATCAACGACCACGGTGATCGGTCGCGTGACATCCAGCGGAGCAAACCCCGGGGGAAAGGCCAGCCGCAAACTGGTCACGTTCGAGGTGGTCAAGGTGATCCGCGTCGACGCGTTCACCTCGGCGGTGACACGAGCCGGCTGCCAGTGCTCGCCGAGGCCTTCCACAGTCAGCCAGTGCATCCGGTTGTATTTGAGGGTGTAGGTCTTGAGCACGACCCGTCGAGGAAACCGCTCGCGTCCCGCCCAGGAGATGCTGGACAGCCGCCTCTCGATCTCTTTCTTCGAATCCGCATGAATCGCGTGCTTGGTGCCCGGTCCGATGATGTGCACCAGGTCAATCCCTTCGGCCTCCAGCGCCGTCTCCATGATGTCGGCGGCCTGCTTCTGGATGTCCAGCTCTCCGCTGTAGGCCACGGTCGGACAGTGTGCCAGGTTGACCGCCCAGTCGGTGCAGTCGTACCAGTGCCATAGCCGTTTCTCCCACCACGTCGGCTTCAGAGTCTCTTTCTGGAAGAACCTCAGGAACTCGGGCGTCTCCGAGAACCCGGCTCCCGGATTGGCGGCGAACCAGCGATCGGGGTAGTGCACGGCAAATTGCCAGCAGGCGGCACCGCCCATCGAGAATCCTCGCACCGATGTGCGACGATTGTCGATCCGATAACGCGTGCGCGTGTCGGCGAGAGCCTCGAGCACATCCACCTCGCCGGCGAACTTGAACGCATTGGAGTACCGACCGTAGGGATGCAGGACGATCGTGTCGCGAGGCTGGTAGGCGCCCGCGTTGCGTTCTCGCTGGTGAATGAAATTCACCTCGCTGAGCGTCTCGCCACGCCCGTGAAACCAGATGTCGAGCCGGTGCCGCCGCGTCGCGTCGAAGTCATACGATTCGGGGATCACCAGGCCATACGGCTGGACCGTCTGGTCCAGCTTGGAGATGAACCCGCGAACGACCAGGCCGGTCTGCCGAGTCCAGGGGGCCTTGCCCGCAGCCAACTGGTCGGCTCGCACCACACCGGTGGCCAGCAACTGCTGGGCCTTCTTGATGTCGGCCGCTGAAAAGAACTCGTTGTAAGTCAGTGCGTCCCGAACAGCGCGATAGTAGATCTCGACATCCGGAACCAGCGCCAGCACCTCGGCGTCTTTCGAAGCAGCCACCCGGTCGATCCGGGCCCTCAGATCCTTGAGCCCTGCTGGCAACTTCACGATGCCGCTTCCGGCAGGCCGAACACCCGGACGTGGCACCGGGCGGACATTTTTGGGGTCGTTGTCCCGCGGTCCATCAGCCAGGACTGGATGCACCAGCTGGGACGACACCAGGATGGCAAGAATCAGCGCGATCTGACGAAACATGGAAGGAGACTCCGGGATGACTGGTGCACCTGACGGCGACCAGATTAACGAGCCGTCTGCCACTCGGCCACGTCACTGACAAAACCGCTCTGGCGATCGGCAAAGGAGCTTGAGTACCATCCGCCCGGCTTGGCGCGATTCGCCGAGACCGAAGTCGATCCGGTGACCAAGACACATCAGGCCACTTGACATGACGACCGACAAGCTGCGGATCCCCGTCGGACTGAGAATCCTGCTCACCCTCGCTGCGTTCGTCGTGACCGTCGCCGGAATGTGGGCCGCCAGGCCCATCCTGGTACCCGTGCTCTTTGCAGCCTTCCTGGCCATCATCTGCGGGCCATCAATGGCCTGGCTGGTCAGCCGACGTGTTCCACGGCCGCTCGCCCTGTTGGTCGTGATCCTCGGGATGGCCGTGCTGGGTGGCACTGTGATCGTCGTCATTGGCCAATCGGTCTACAGCTTCCGAGGCAATCTCGATTCGTTCAAGGAGCCACTGCAGGAAAAAATGGCGGCGGTGACATCGAAGCTGACTGAACTGGGGGTCAAGGTGCCTGACAGCGTCCAGGCCGGCAGCCTCAACACCGATCACGCGGTCGACTACCTCGGTCACCTGCTGGGCGGCCTGACAGACCTGTTCGGGCAGGCGTTCTTCGTGCTGTTCTGCTTCGTATTCATCGTGCTCGAAGCAACCGGGTTTCCGGCCAAGGTCGCCGCCATGCCGGGAGATACGTCGGCACGCAAGCAGCGATGGGAGACGATTCTCACCGAGACACGCAGATACGTCGCACTGAAGACGATCATCAGTCTCGTCACGGGTATCTCGATCGGGCTGCTCCTTGTCTGGCTCAACGTTCCCTACGCACCGCTGTGGGCTCTGCTCGCATTCCTGTTCAACTTCATTCCCAACGTCGGGTCCATCATCGCCGCCGTTCCTCCGATAGCAGTCACGTTCATCACCCGGGACAGTTCAACCGTAGTCTGGGTCATTGCCATTTACGCCATCGTCAACCTCGTGGTCGGCAATGTCATCGAGCCCCGGATCATGGGCAAGGGCCTGGGACTCTCGGCCCTGGTCGTGTTTCTCTCGTTGGTCTTCTGGGGCTTCGTCCTGGGACCGGTCGGCATGCTCCTGAGCGTGCCGCTGACGATGATCGTCAAGATCGTGTTGCAGGCGTCCGACGAAACGCGCTGGCTGGCCATCCTGCTCAGCGACCAGGCGCCCCAGCAATCCGCAACGACATCGGCCTGAATTGTCGATAGAATAAGTGGTGGCTGATACGTGCGCCGTCCTGCGCTTCGCTCGGAACCAGCCACACCAGTTGTCACCCCATCACGGGAAACCCGGTCATGTCGACTCACGACCCCCAATGCGGATGCTCGAACCACGGACTCTCGCGACGCCACCTGCTGGCCGGTGGAGCGGCCGGGATGGTCGGCATGGGAGCCGCCGGCCTGGCTACTCCCGCCGCGAGCGCCGCAACGATTTCGCGCGCCAAGCGGGTGGTCTTTGTCTTTCTGACCGGGGGAATCTCGCATCACGACACGTTCGACATGAAGCCACATGCGCCGGCCAAGGTGCGAGGCACATTCAACCCAGTCTCGACTGACGTCTCGGGCATCCAGGTCGGTGAGCACCTGCCGTTGTTCAGCCAGAGGATGAAGAACTACGCGGTGGTCCGCTCGATGGGGACCGGCAGCAATGGCCACGAGCAGGCCTGCCACATGATGCTCACCGGACGTCTCGACTTCCCCGTCGGCTTCAACACCCGCAAGGTGCCCAGCCCGAACGAGTGGCCGTCGATGCTCTCAGTTGTGACCTATGCCAAGCGTCACGAGAGACGCAACCTGCCGCCCGCGGCGGTGCTGCCCGAGCCGAGTGTGAACGAGGCGGCTCGAGTCCGTCCCGGGCAATACGCCGGGCGACTCGGAACACCCTACGAGGCCTGGCACATCAACGTCGCGGCGCAATGCCCACTGGGCAACGGCGCCTGCCCGGACTGTTTCCGATTCGAGAAGGACGAGTTTGACCACGCGGCCAGCTCCATCTTCAACACGCCCGAATTGCAACTGCCCACCGGTGGACGCACTCGGCTCAAGGACCGCGTTGGGTTGCTCGGCACCGTCGAGCAACAGCGGCAGTTTCTCGAGGAGCGCAATGCGGCGAGGAAACTCGACCAGAGCCGGATCCAGGCGCTGACCGTGCTCGCCGACCCGAAGACGAGCCAGGCCTTCGATGTTGAGAACGCCGACCCAAAGACACTGGCACGGTACGGCAAGAACAAGTTCGGGCTCTCGGCCCTCATGGGATTCCGGTTGCTCGAGGCGGGCGTGGACTTCGTGCAGATCAACCTCGGCAAAAACTCCTCCTGGGACACGCACCGCCGAAACTTCGTGAACCTCGAACGCAACCTCCTCCCGCCGTTCGACCTCGCCATGAGCGGATTGCTCGACGACCTGGTCGACAGCGGCCTGATCGACGACACGCTGTTCATCATCAGCGGGGAGTTCGGTCGTACGCCCAACATCAACAAGAATGCCGGTCGCGACCACTGGGGCCCCGTCTTCACGGCATTATTCGCTGGTGGTGGAGTGCAGGGTGGACAGGTGATCGGGTCGTCCGATGATCTCGGCGCCTACGCCACCAGCCAGCGGTACATGCCCGAGAACTTCTCGGCGACGATCTACGACGCCCTCGGCATCCCGCAGGACGCGCACTGGGTCGACTTCGACGGGCGGCCGCACGAGATCTACCGCGGACAGCCCATGTCGGTTCTCTACGGCTAACCCCCAACTCGCTTCCAACTTGGGGCCAGAGCTTGAATAGTGGGTGGGTTGTGCGCGCCGGGCGTTCACCACGCGACCCCATCTCCACTCTTCAAGCTCTGACCCTCATTTGAGAAGACGATGAATACACCACCCGACGAAACTCTTGCTGCCGTGAATGATCTCACCTGGGAGTTGCTCGAGAAGCCCAGCACGGCAACGCTGGCCACGGTCCTGGCCAAACACGGGCTCTGGAATGTGTTTGTCACCGGCTCACGACCTCTCGCACCCGGTCGCCGCATGGTCGGGCAGGCCTACACGCTCCGCTACCTGCCGGCCCGCGAGGACCTCGACCACAACCTCGTGTTTGACAACTCGAAGGACCCCCAGCGGCTCGCGATTGAATCCGTGGGTCCGCGCGACGTACTGGTTATCGATGCCCGGGGCGACGAACGAGCCGGAACAATGGGCAATATCCTGGCCACACGGATGGTGGCTCGTGGTGCTGCCGGGATCGTCACCGACGGGTGCTTCCGAGACTCACCGGCCATCGCCGAAATGAACATTCCGGCCTATGCCCGCTCGCCCCATGCCGCCACCAACAAGACCATCCACCACCCCGTCGACACGCAATTGCCCGTCGCCTGTGGTGGAGTGGCCGTGTTTCCTGGCGACGTTCTTGTCGGAGACGACGAGGGCGTGGTCGTGATCCCTCGCTACCTGGCTGACGAGGTCGCTCTGGCGGCAGCTCGGCAGGAGCACAAGGAGGATTTCATCCTGTCACGTATCGAACAGGGTGCCCCGTTGGCGGGAACCTACCCCGCTGATGAGCAGACCGACGCCGCGTACGAGGAATACTGCCAGGACAACCCGGCCCCCTGAACATTTCCCCTGGAGGCCGTGGGGTCAGAGCTTGAATTGTCGTTCCAGGAATCTCTGGATGAGGAGGTCGTGTTCTTGGCCTCCCAGGCCATGGCCGCCGTTGGGGACGGTCACCAGCTTGACCGGCACCCGAGCTCGCTTGAGCGCAGTTCTCAGCAGGACCGACTGGAGGTACGGCACCAGTCGATCTCGAGCGCCATGGACCACAAGAAACGGCGCGTCATCACGCGTGACATAAGTGAGTGGCGAAGCGTTGCGGCACCGGTCCGGGTGATCCTGGATCTTCCCTCCCACCAATTGGCTCTCGGGAGAATCAGCCGCGTCGTGATCAATCTTGCCGGGAACGTCATTCATCTTGAGAAAGTCGGTCGGACCACAGAAATCGACCACCGCAGCGACACGGCTGCTCACGTTCGTGTGCGGCCCCAGTTGCCCATTCATTTCGCGGACTCCACCCGTCACGCCCAGCATCGCCACCAGGTGTCCTCCGGCAGAGTGCCCGTACACCGCGATCCGATCGGCATCGATTCCATAGCGATCGGCGTGTGCCCTGATCCAGCGAATCGCTGCCTTGCAATCATGGATCTGCGCTGGCCAGCGGGCTTCCCCAGTCAGCCGATATCCGATGGTTGCACCGACAAACCGGCCCCCGACCATGAATGGCAGGACGCGACCGCGTCCGGCATGGCGGTCACCGCTTCTCCAGGCTCCGCCGTGGATGTAGACCAGCACCGGCAACCGCACGGCTGCCGGCCGACGAGGCAGAAACAGGTCGAGCTGTTGCCGGGGATTCTGATCTCCCACGTAATCCACGTTGAGCACACCTCGCACACTGTCGGGCAAACGCGGCCGGTTCGCGCGACGGCCTTCGTCCTCGGCCTGCGCCGATGAGCTGACTGCCACGAAAACAAGCACCGCAGCACAACTGACACGTGTCGTCCAGGCCCCATTCATGGCTGACCCCTCGGAACAGTGTTCCACAGGTGCTTCACAAAGAAATCTCGTCGGCGACGCACGCCATAGGCACCGCCAATGCCGTGTCCTCCTCCGGGAACCACAAGCATGTCAAAGTCCTTGTTCGCCTTGATCAACGCGTTGACGACCTGCATGGTCGATGCGGGATCGACGTTCGTGTCGAGTTCCCCGACGATCAGCAACAGGTTCCCTTGCAGCCGATGAGCCTGGGTGACGTTGGACTGCTGGGCGTAGTGCGGACCAACCGGCCAACCCATCCAGAGCTCATTCCACCAGATCTTATCCATACGGTTGTCGTGACAACCGCACACCGAGACGGCCACCTTGTAGAAGTCCCCGTGCATCAACATGCCTCTCAGGGCACTTTGGCCTCCTGCCGATCCTCCGTAGATGCCGACCCGCGTGAGGTCCATCTGCGGGTGCTTCCTGGCTGCCGCCTTCATCCACAGGATGCGATCCGGAAATCCCGAGTCGCCCAGGTTCTTGTGGCAGACGTCGTGAAACGCCTTGGATCGATTCGAGGTCCCCATGCCATCAACCTGGATCACGATGAACCCGAGTTCGGCCAACTGCTGTGTGTCGTGCACCTCCCGGAACGACTTCGGCACAAACGACCCGTGAGGACCGGCGTAGATCTTCTCGATCACCGGGTATTTCCGATCCTTGTCAAACATCGTGGGGCGGTAGATCACGCCAAAGATATCGGTCTTGCCATCTCGGGCCTTCGCCACGAAACGCTCCGGTCTCTGCCAGCCGGCCTCCTTCAGATCCTTGATATCGGCTCGCTCCAACTGACAGACCTCTTCCCCGGAGGATGCGTGGCGGAGCGCCGTCTGGTCGGCACGGTCCACGCGAGACCATCGGTCCACGAAAAACCTCCCGCTCGGTGAATACCGAACCGAGTGTGTCCCGTCTCCCTTGGTCAATCGCACGAGCCCGGTGCCGTCGAATCCAACACGACAGTAGTGCATGTGGTATGGATCCTCGTCGGCATCCATGCCGCTGGCACGAAACCAGACCAGGCGGCGCTCATCGTCGACGCGTTCAACTCCTCGAACCACCCAGTTCCCGCTGGTGATCCGATGCCGGACCTCTCCGGAATCGCCGTCGAGCAGATAGAGGTGATTCCACCCGTCGCGTTCTGACATCCAGATCAACTCATTGGTCTTGCCAACGCGGTGCAGGAATTGCTTGTACGCGTAGTCAATGAATGTCTTGCTGGTTTCATCGATCACCGCGCGAGCTGCTCCGTTCGAAGCGTCGACCCGAATCAGCCTCAGGACCTGGTGCCCCCGCTGGTTGTACCGAAACGTGAAGTGAGAACTGTCCGAACTCCATCGCACCTCGCGTGTTCGCCACGGATTCGGAAACAACCTGTCCGAGACCGGAATCTCGCAGCCGGTGGTGACATCAAACAGGTGAGGCTTGACGAGAGGAATCTTGTCGCCCGGTTTCAGGTAATGCCGCGACATCAACTTCGGCTGCAGCCGGTCACGGGGGGACGACTCGACCATGTGCACCTGCCGGTCGCCGCCGTTCTCGGTCCTCATGGCCACAAACCGTGTGCCGTCCGGCGACCAATAAGCTGAATCGGACCAGGAGAACTTTTCGGTGCCTCCCTGGCTCATTGGCACCTCGACTCCCGTCTTGCGGTTTCTCAGCACCAGGTCATGTCCCACGACCTGCAGTTCCCACCGACCATCTGGCGAGCGGCGATTGCGAGGGGAATCCGCGCGAGGCCGCCGCCAGCCAGCCGGCTCTTTTTCGCTTCCGGCCTGAAACGACTTGGGACGCGGCGATTCCTTGAGTTCCACGGGTTCGAGCTGGCACAGCCACTGCTTGCCCAACGCACGGAACCAGCAGGCATCGGCCTCAGGAGAGAAGTGCAGCTGGTCCAGCGGCAACCGGTTGCGATCGACCTTCTGGTCCGTGGCCCGTTCCAGTGCCCGGGCCAGGTCACCGTGGTCACAGATTGGCCGTCGACGCCCCCGTTTCGTGTCGACCATCAGAAACTCGTGTTCGCCGCCACGACGATCGATGCGATACCAGGCAAATCGATCGTCAGCGAACCACTTCAACCGCACGTTGCGACCATGCACTTTGCCCGACATCTTCTTCCGCAGGGAGTTGGCCCGCTTGTAGTCCTCGTGTGTCCCCTGTGCGCACACCGGCGTGCACGCGCAGGCCGCGAGGCTCAACCAGGCCACGAACACCATCACGAACTGCCTGGTGAACGAGAGCTTGTCGATCGACATCATGAGATTCCGTGTCGTGTCATGTGGCCAGGGTGAATTCACCGTTCGAGAGTAGCCATTCGACCGGCACTTTGTGAGTAGGAACGAGACTGCATGCGGCCGCGCCACGCAGGCCGGCATGCTTGATGACGCGCGGTGAATCTCGACAATTGAAGTCCGGCGAATGACACGCCGCCATCTGTCACATGAAAGACCACCCCATGACTCGCACGCTTGGACTGTTGCTTCTTGCTGTCACTCCCCTGTCGGCCGCCGAACCGGAATGGAATCAATACCGTGGTGGTCGAGGCGACGGCACCTCGAACGCCACAGGCATTCCCACGTCGTTCAGTGAAACGAAGAATGTGAAGTGGAAGACTGCGATCTGGGGCAAGGCGTGGTCCTCGCCGGTCGTCTGGAAGAACCGGGTCTGGCTGACGACGGGAACCGAGGATGGCAAGCGACTGTCGCTCCTGTGCCTGGATCGCCAGACCGGCAAGATCCTGCATGACAAAACACTGTTCACACACGAAAAGCCCCAGTACTGCCATCCGTTCAACAGCTACGCCTCGCCCACACCGTGGGTTGAAGACGGGCGGATCTACGTGACGTTTGGTGCATTGGGCACGGCGTGTCTCGATACGGACACACTGAAGGTGTTGTGGACTCGCGAGGATCTTGAGTGCAACCACTGGCGTGGACCGGGGTCCAGCGTCTCGATCTACAAGAACCTCCTGTTTCTGCCGTTTGACGGCTACGACTTCCAGTACGTCGTCGCTCTCGACAAGCGCACCGGCAAGACGGTTTGGAAGAACGACCGCAACGTCGACTACAAGTCGGACAACGGTGACATCAAGAAGGCGTACTGCACGGCCCGGGTGATCACCTACAAGGGTCGCACCCAGGTCGTGGTCCCCGGTGCAATGGCGACGATGGCCTACGATCCGAACAGTGGCCAGGAACTGTGGCGAGTGATCCACGGTGGCATGAACGCCTGCATCCCGCCGTTGTTTGGCAACGGAAAGGTCTACATCAGCACGAGCGCCCCGGCGACCCTGTTGGCCGTCCGTCCCGACGGAAAGGGCGACATCACCGGAACACACGTGGCCTGGAAGACGCGGCAGGCGGTGCCACAACGCCCCTCTCAGATCCTGGTCGGCGAATCCATGTTCATGATCGACAACAGCGGCGTCGCGTCCTGCATCGACACGAAAACCGGCAAGGCCCGCTGGACCAAGCGCATCGCCGGCAAGTTCACGGCGTCACCAGTTCTGGTCGGCAATCGCATCTACTGCTTCCAACGCGAAACCGGCAAGTCACATGTTTTCGCCGCTGACCCAAAGGCCTACAGGCCGTTGGCCGCCAACCTGCTCGACGAGGGTTGCATGGCTTCGCCGGCCGTGACCGACGGCCTGCTGCTGGTTCGCACCAAGACTCACCTGTACGGCATTGGCGAATAATCGAGAACGGCCACGAGTGTGTCTCGCCGATTTCTCTTCAAACCCGGCGCTGTCTCGGATCGATGAACTCTGATAGGATGAGGGATACGACAACGGGGTACGCATTGTGTACTTGGCCCTTTTTGGGCTGATTCCCCCCATAACGGGACGCTGACGATGCTGAACGTCTACGACGGACATGGCCGTTACGGCCGCCGCGATTTCCTGAAGATCGGAAGCTTGGGCCTTGGTGGCCTGACACTGGCCGACCTGATCGCGGGTCGTGAAGCAGCGGCAGCGACAGGACAGGTCGTCCGCGACAAGGCGGTTGTCTTCCTGTTCATGCACGGCGGTCCGTCGCAGGTTGAGACGTTCGATCCCAAGATGACCGCGCCCTCGGGCATCCGCAGTGCCACCGGTGAGATCAAGACGGCGATTCCCGGCGTGACCTACGGGTCGACCTTCGAGAAACTGGCCGCACTGGCCGATCGCACATCGATCGTCCGGTCCTTTGTGACCGGGGACGGTCGCCACGACATCAAGCCGGTCGTCGGCAAGAGCACCTTCGGCGGCAACCTCGGATCGATCTACTCGCGGATCGTTGGCCAGAACCGCGCCGACAACGGCATGCCGACCAATGTCCTGCTGCTCCCGCGGGCCGTTGACGAAAAATCCCAGCCCGGTGTCACGAGTTTCGGCAAGTTTGATTCGACCGGAACCATCGGATCGGCGTATCAGCCCTTCACACCCAGTGGCGGTGGAGACCTGAAGGCGGATATGAAGCTGACCTTGCCGATGAATCGCCTGACTGACCGTCGCGGCCTGCTGACCCGGCTCGACCGGCTCAAGCGGTCCTTCGACGGAAACGGACGTCGCGAGGGTCTCGATCGGATTCGTGAACAGGCCTTCAACACGATTCTTGGCGGCGTCGCCGAGGCTTTTGACCTGTCGAAGGAAGACCCCAGGACGGTCGCACGATACGACACCAGGGGGCTCGTGCCACAGGCTGCGACCGATCCACGTTGGAATAACCGCAAAAACTACCGCGACAACGGCAACACGCTTGGCAAGCTGATGTTGCTGGCCCGGCGACTCGTCGAGCGCGGCTGTGGATTCATCACAGTCACGACCAATTTCGTCTGGGACATGCACGCCGATGTGAACAATGCGGACATGATCACCGGCATGAACTACATGGGCGTCCCCTTTGACCATGCGGTCTCCGCCTTTCTCGAGGACATCCACGAGCGAGGACTCGAGGACAAGGTGCTCTTGGTTTGCTGTGGCGAAATGGGCCGCACACCCCGGATCAACAAGAAGGGTGGTCGGGATCACTGGGGCAACATCGCCCCGCTGATGCTCTCCGGTGGAGGTCTCGAAATGGGACAGGTCATCGGCCAGTCGACCCGCAACGTCGGCGAGCCACTGACGACCCCCTACCGGATCAATAACCTCATCGGCACGGTGTTCAACACCTTGTTTGACGTCGGCGAGCTGCGGCTCAACCAGGGCGTGCCGCGTGACATCGCCCGTGCGATGGAGACTTACCAGCCGATCCCCGGCTTGCTGTAATTCCACGCCAGCCAGCGACCAGGCCACCGGCTGTCATGCCAGCAACGGCGTGACGACCCGGGCCTCCTCGACCCCTGTCAGCCTCTGTTCCAGCCCCTGGAACGGATAGGTCAGCCGGGTGTGGTCGAGCCCCAGGCAGTGCAGGATGGTGGCATTGAGATCATTCACGTGAACCGGGTTCTCGGTGATGTTGTAGCAATAGTCATCAGTCTGGCCGTACTCGATGCCGCCCCGGATCCCTCCCCCGGCCATCCAGACGCTGAAGCAGCGCCCGTGGTGATCTCGACCGTAGTTGCCGGGGGTCACCTTGCCCTGGGCATAGACCGTGCGACCGAATTCTCCTCCCCAGATGACGAGCGTGTCCTCGAGCAGACCGCGTTGCTTGAGGTCCTTGATGAGAGCCGCTGACGGCTGGTCCGTATCACTGGCCTGGCCACGGATCGCCCGTGGCAACCCGCCGTGCTGATCCCAACCCCGGTGAAACAACTGGACGTAGCGGACTCCGCGCTCCGCAAGCCGGCGAGCCAACAGACAGTTGGCCGCAAACGACCCCGGCTTGTCGATATTCGGCCCGTAGGCCTCACGCGTCGCCCGCGTTTCCGATGAGGTGTCCACGAGATCGGGGACGGAGGCCTGCATCCGAAACGCCATCTCGTATTGTGCCACCCGCGTCTCGATCTCGGGATCTCCCACGCGGCCCTGGCGGATCCGGTTGAGTCGTACCAGACCATCAAGCATCGACCGCCTGCCGGCTCGATCGATCCCCGGAGGATTGGCCAGGAACAGCACCGGATCGCTTCCACTTCGGAAGCGCACACCCTGGTGATTCGACGGCAGGAATCCGCTGCTCCAAAGCCTCGAAAACAGCGGTTGCCCGCCGCGAAGTCCCGTGCCCTGGGAAATCAGGACCACGTACGCCGGAAGATCACGGCTCTCATTTCCCAACCCGTAACTCAACCAGCTCCCCATGCTGGGCTTGCCCAGTTGCTGGGTACCGGTGTTCATCATCGTGATCGCCGGATCGTGGTTGACCGCTTCCGTGTGCATCGACTTCACAACACAGATCTCGTCGGCAATCGACCCCGTGTGAGGCAAGACCTCGCTGAGCATGCGTCCGCACTCTCCGTGAGGCCGAAACGACAGGCCACTCGGCACGCACGGAAACCGGCTCTGCTTGTGAGTCATCTCGGTCAGTCGTTGGCCGTTGCGGACCGAATCGGGCAATTCCTGGCCGTCGTGCCGGGCCAATGCGGGTTTGTGATCGAAGAGATCAATGTGCGACGGACCGCCCGACTGGAACAGGCAGATCACGCGGCGGGCGCGTGGAGGAAAATGCGGACCCGGCGAATCGACGGCCGAGTCGGACTGGAGATCTGCCCACGCGGCAGTCGCGAGGATCCCCCCCGCGCCACGAAACAGCGAACGCCGGTCGAGTGCCGGGGCGAGATCGGTCGATAGCCTCTCCGACATGCCGCCTACTCCCTGGTGATCACTTCGTCGGTGTTCAGCAACACGCTGCAGACGACCGTCCACGCCGCCAGCTCTTTGACCCCACTACCACCCGCCTCTTCGGGTGGTGGGCTGGCCCCCACGCCGACCAGGGACCTGGCCGCATCGGGTCGCTTCGAGTACCGGTCGCGTTGATCACCCAGCAATCGCACGAGCGTGTCCGTCTCCGCGGCGATCGGAGGTCGCGCGGTGATCCGAACAAACAATGCTTCAAGCCGGGCACGATCCCCATCAGCGGCCTCGTTCAAGGCTCGCGATGCGAGAACGCGAGCGGCCTCGACAAACGTCGGATCGTTCATCAACACCAGAGCCATCAACGGGGTATTGGTCACCTGCCGTCTTGTCGTGCATGTTTCGCGGGTTGGTGCGTCGAGCGCGAACATGTTGGGCGGAGGAACCGAGCGTTTCCAGTAGGTATAGAGACTCCGGCGATACAACGATGCACCGCTGCCCTGCACATACGGCCGATTGGATGTCTCCTTCCACAGCCCTCCAGGCTGGTACGGCTTGACGCTCGGGCCTCCCAGCCGTTCGACCAACAGCCCCGACACCGACAGCGCGGCATCACGGATCAACTCGGCTTTCAGCCGATACCTGGCACCACGCGACAGCAACCGGTTTTCGGGATCTCGAAGCCATCCTTCACGATGGGTGGCGGAAGACTGTCGATAGGTCGCCGACATGACAAGACGTCGCAGCAGGGACTTGGTGTCCCAGCCTCCGCAGATGTACTCTCGCGCCAGCCAGTCGAGCAGCCTTGGATGACTGGGGAGCTCGCCCTGCGTCCCCAGATCCTCACTGGTGGCAACCAGCCCTCGTCCAAACAGGGTTTGCCAGGTTCGATTGACGGCGACCCTTGCTGTCAGCGGATGGGAGGGGTCGACCAGCCAGCGAGCCAGCCCCAGCCGGTTTGCCGCCGCGCCCGGCGGCAAGGGGGGCAGGATCTCCGGTACCCCGGGGCTGACCGCGTCACCAGGCTGATCGTATTGACCTCTCATCAGCACAAACGACTGCCTCGGTTTTGCCAGGTCCTGCATCACCATCACGGTAGGCCGATTCTTCCTCGAGCTAGTCAGTTCGCGACGCCGCTGTCCGAGCCGACTCTGCAGGTTGCGGAAGCGCGTGTCGTACAGAGCCAGGTAGCCGCGCTTGAGCGCCTCCTGCTGCTGAGGCGTTCGCTTGCTCCGTCGGATCGCCAGCAATTCTCCGAGGCCATCCGAACCGGCCAGCGCCTGCACCTCGATCGCAGACAAGGCCCGGGAGTAAATACGCACGTCGTCGAGGGCCCCATTGAACCTCCCGCTCGGATTGCGTCGACCCAACTGCAACCCGCCGGGAACCCGGATCGAACGGGTCAAAGAGTCTCGCGTCGCTTTGACCTCGAACCTCTTACCATCGACGTACAGCCAAACCCCCTTCGCCTGGCTCGAACCGTCGTAGGTCACAAACACGTGGTGCCAGTCCGCGGAGTCCAGGCGGGCAGTCGACTTGACGTGGATGGCATTGGCCGGCCAGGAGTGCACCAGGTGTACTTCGATGAAGCCCCCGGTGAGAAAAACATCCCAGCCGCGGTAGGCATCCGCGTCGCTCATGCGCGAGACAATCGCGCCGGAATCAGCACCTCGCACCCAAGCCCCATAGGAGAACGCGTCGGTGCGGTCAAAATCAGCCAGGTCACCGAGTTCCGCATGAGCTTGACCACCCAACTTCGCAGCACCACCCAGTCGTCCCTTCACCCATTCCACCTGGCCGTTGAATGTCGACCGGACCGAATCGGTGACCGAGAATTCTTTGCCGGAACCCTCGTCGAGCCGACAACGCATCACCAACCCCGCGTCTGAGACTCTCGCCGGGGAGGGGCGAGAGGCCTTCCGGCGGTCTTCCCAGCGGGCCACCACCTCATCTGCCTGATCCACGATCGTCCGCAACCGCGACTCCAGGCGCTTGATGGCCTCACGCAGCGTCGATTCGACACTTTGCTGGTCGAGCGGAACGATCGAGATCAGGGGATCCACGTTGCCCGCCCGATTCTCGACCCCCCTGTCGGTCACCGAGTTGAAGTAGGCAAAAAAGCGATAGAAGTCCTGCTGGGAGAACGGGTCATACTTGTGGTCATGACATTGGGCGCACGAAAGCGTGAGCCCCATCCAGGCCGTGGCGGTCGTGCGAACACGATCGAGCACGTATTCGACCCGATATTCCTCGGAAATCCCTGACGCCGTGACACCGTGGTTCCGGTTGAAGCCAGTGGCGACGACCTGCTGTGGCGTCGCCTGCGGTAGCAGGTCTCCGGCGAGTTGCTCGATCGTGAACTGGTCGAATGGCATGTTGTCATTCAGTGCTCGAATGACCCAGTCGCGCCACGGCCACATGTCTCGGTGATAGTCCTCGTGGTACCCGTGCGTGTCGGCATATCGGCTCACATCGAGCCACTCGATCGCCATGCGTTCGCCCAGGCGCGGTGACGCCAGCAATCGATCAACGAGTCTTCCGTACGCACCAGGCCGGCGGTCCGCCAGGAAGGCTTCGACCTCATCCACTGAAGGAGGCAAACCCAGCAGGTCCAGGGACAACCGTCGTATCAGCGTTCGTGGATCCGCCTCGGGCGAAGGTCGCAAGCCCTCTCGCTCGAGCCGCGCGAGCACAAATCGGTCGATCACCCCTCGCGGCCAACTCAGATCCTTTACCGCAGGTGGCTTGACGGCCGTCGGTGCCACGAAAGACCAATGTCGCTCAAAGTCCTCGCCCTGGGCTCTTACGGTGGACGTCGTGAGCAGCAACACACTGACGAGGCAGGATGCGAGCGTCCGAGGACGCCAGCGAGTCGGTGAGCCCAGGTACTGACCCATCACCTCGCATTCGCACCTGGCTCGCATGCTGACTCCCCACATCGTGTCCGCGCTCTAGTGCTGGAACAGGAAGTCCTTGCTGTTGAGGATGGCCCACTGGATGTCCTCGTGGGCGATCACCCGCTTCTCGGGGCCATGCAATTCCAGGTGCTTCGCGGCCGCCTCGTGTTCCTTGCTTGTCGGAAACCGGCCGAACGCCGCCAGGATCAGGTCCTCGACGATCTGTTTGTCGGTCCAACCCTTGTCGATCTGCAGACGGAAACGATTCCCGGGGTTCATGATCTTATCGTTGAGCAGGCTGCCGTTGGCCAACGTCAGGAATTGCGTCAGGGTCGACTGGCCCTGTCGTTCGCAATCGCATGAGGTCTCGCGTTTCGGCTTCCCAAAGATCCTGAGAAACGCCGGCGAGCCCTCGGGCGAGGGCAACTGGGTGGCACGCGTTCCGGGCGGCACGTTGGGGAATGACTCTGGAATCCCGGTGACCTGGCAGACCGCATCGAGAATCTGCTCGGCGGTCAGGCGACGGACCAGCCCGTGAGAAAACGAATCGGTGTCCACCTTGTTCAACGGGGTTGCCAACGAATCCCGTTGATAGGTGTGGCTTCTGAGAATCAATCGCAGAATGTGCCGGCGATCAAAACCGGAGCGACGGAATTCCACGGCCAGCCAATCCAGCAACTCGGCGTGAGACGGGGGGTTGGAGGCACGAAAATCGTCAACCGGCTCGATGATGCCGCGTCCGCAAGCCCACGCCCAGAGCCGGTTGACCTCGACCCGGGCGAACATCGGGTTGTCATCGCGAACCAGCCAGCGAGCCAGGACGGCTCGGCGATCCGCCTGTGGGTCCTTGATGTCCGCCGGGCCAGTCAACGGTAGCCAAGGCGGAGCCGTTTCGCCGGTGTAGGGGTTCTTGGTCTCACCCCTCCGACTGACCCAAACGACCATGTTCCCATGCTTGTCCGGCTTGGTTCTCTTGATCCGCAGAAAGAACGCCCCGATGCCGTAGTAGTTGGCCTGCGTCCAGCGTTCATAGGGGTGGTTGTGACATTTTGCGCACTGGATCCGGATCCCCAGAAAATGCCGAGCCGTCATCTCCGTGGCGTCACTTGTGTCAGACGCGGCCCGGTAGTAGTTGGCTGCGGGCGTCGAAAACGTATCGCCCTGGGCGGTCAGCAGTTCGGTAACAAATTCACTGTAGGGCTGGTTGTCGCGGATCGATGCGACCAGCCACCTGTGGAACTTGTCGACGCCGCGGGCCCCCAGTTTGGCGCGTGTCACCCGGAACATGTCTGCCCACTTTCCGGCCCAAAACCGGGCGTGATCATCGCTCTTGAGCAGTTCGTCAATCAGGCGGTTCCGTTTGTCCGGCGACTTGTCGGCCAGGAAGGCACGAGCTTCTGCAGCCGTTGGAATCAGCCCGGTGACATCGAGCCTCACCCGCCTGTGGAACTGGGCATCACTGCTATTGGGCGAGGGAGGAATCTGCAGGACCTTCAGCCTCTGGTGAATGAGACGGTCCACCTCGTTGGCATTGTCCTGCTCGGGCCAGGTGAAACCGGGACGATCTTCGACCAGCGTGATCCTCGCCGCTTCCATCTTTTCCAGGTACCGGACGAGGATGCCGACCTGCCCTGTCCCCTGGCGGTTGCTTGTCACCTGTCCTCGCCGATCGACCTGGGCTCGCGTTTCATCGGAACTGGTGTAGACGGCCAGGTGCGTGACATCTCGCTGGCTGCCGTCGTCCATGTGCGCCACCACCCTCAATTGCAGGGATTCGGCCGGGGACTTGATCACCCGATCACGTGGAAACACCTCGGTGCGAACGCAACGCGCGGCCTTGTCAGAGTCCGGTCGGCAGCCCTCCGCGATCCAGCGACGGATCACGCCGTACGCGGGATCAGACTTTTCCAACCTCTGGCCTCCACCGTGAGCCACCCGCATCAGTGGCTTCCGCAAGAGCAGGCTGGTGTCCGGATCCACAACGTTGACCCGACGAGAAAACTGCTCGCGGATCAGTGTCTGTGTATCGAGGCGAGGATCAAATCCTCTCAGGGACAGCCGGAACCCTCCCTTGCCACTGGGAGCCCCGTGACAGCCTCCCGAATTACATCCCTGCTTGGACAGCGCCACCAGCAGGCCGTTGGCAAACGGCACTCGCGGTGGATTGGCCAGGCGACTCACCTCGACCGGGACGTCCAGGTGTCTTCCTCCCATGGCCACACGCAACTGGCATCGCCCCTCGCTCAAGGGGACCACCCGACCTCGATCCACAGCAACGGCCCCAGCGACGCTCGGCGTGAACGATGCGAACCGGGTCACATCGACAAGGCGCCCATTCGGGCGAACTCCGGTGACCACGATCTGCACGCGATCCAGCGGTCCGGTGAGCCTGACTGTCTCGGGATGAACCCGGATTGCGTCAAACGGTCCCTGGGGCGCAGCGAGCTTGTCCTCGGCCACGCTCCCGACAGGGACGGCAACCGACAACAGGGCCGACAGGATCATCAACCGGAGAGATGTCACCTGGCCGCCTCCAGGCTCAAGATCAACGGGCCATCAAGCGTGGCCGGGACATGAGTCATCCCACCAAGCGATCCTCGGACCGCGCCCACCGTGCTCGCCTGCGCCGTCACGCTCTTGGCCGGCTCTTTGGTCCGCGGCAGGGGTCGTGCCACTCGGACAGTGGTCAGGTGAGAAAAGACGCCGGTCTTTTCCAGGCGGAGCACGCTCTTGCCGCGCGGAAACTCCACGAGGCCCTCGTTGAACCACCGGGCGGTCTTGATTTCCCAGCTCCCGGTCGTCTGCGTCATGATCTGGCCGCTGGCGACTTTGCCGTTGAGCTTCAAGGTGGCGACCCGGGTGCTGAGCGCGGCGTACCTCAACAGCACCAGGTATTTGCCTGCCTCGGGAATCTCGACGTCATACTCCGCGTAGTTCAAGCCGCCCTTGTTGTCGCTGATGAAACCGTCGTACTTGCCGAGGTCGCCCCGGTCGTATTTCACCGAGGCCCGCTCAAAGACCGTCATGCCCTCGGTCGGCGGTTCGAGCAGTCCGGAACCAACAATGCGAAGCGAGAGGAGTTTGTCAGTCGGTGTGCCCTCGGGCCAGGTCATTGACAGGGTGGTCTCGTTCTTGCCCCGCTCGATCCGGTTGCCCGTGACCTTGACCCCCTTGCTCAAACCGTCGACTGACAGTTCGATGGCGCCGTCAAAGTCCCGTCGAGTCGCGGTGACCTTGAGCTGTACCGCGCTGCCGATTTTTCCGTGCAGCCGATCGAGACCGGCGTTTAACTCGAATCCTCGTTGCGCACCTCGCCCCTCAAGCTCATAGGCAAATGACGGGCCGCCTCGCTGTTGCAGTTCTTCGACGACCAGGAAGGCCTTCCGATCCAGTCCGGTCATATAGGTCAGCGTCGTCCGCGTGCTGACCGTCGGCGTCGATTCCACGAGGATTTCACCGCTCTCGTCGACGAGCTGCATGTACAACCGGCCGGCTGCTCCCAGTGACGCCGTGTCGCCCATCACCTCGAACTTGACGTTCTTTTTCAGCGTCACGGCGTACCAATCGCGATCACCCTCTGCCTGGAACCGCCCATAAATCCGCCTCGCCAGGACCAGGGGTTTGGCCAACTCGCGACTGTCATTGGGCTCGGTCTCCAGGAGAACCGCCTGTTTCTGGACCTCGACCCGCGCCATCGCAAGTCCTGCACCGGGTGCGGCGGACCCACCCAGCCACCTCGTCCCCACCGGTGTCGACGCGGGCAGCTTACGGACTGCCGACACCCCGTCTCCCAGCAAGGTGACCTGCTGCTCGCGCCCGTGCATCACCACGGGAGGAAACACGAGCTGCACCGGTTGAAAATGGCCGACACGGAGCCGGTAAAAGTGACTGGCTCCGCCTCCACGGCTGACGTCGCTGATCGCGATCGAGTGCAGGCCAGGCGTGGCCGTCTCGATGGAAAGAACCGCATCGCCATCCAGCCCCGGCGAGTCGTCGACCGACGTCAGCGACCTGCCATCCGGACCCACCACCGACAGGACTGGATCCAGAGACGACCCCAGACGTCGTGCCCACGCCTCGACCGTCAATCTCTGCCCCTTGGCCAGAGTGACGAGATACAGGTCCGCACGCGCCGGTTCAACGGCGCCATCCACCCCTGATGGTCCTTGCAACACGACATGGCTGCCTGGTCGTGGAGTTCTCTTGTTGACCGTCCTGAGATTGTCCGGCGACGGTGTGGGTAGATCGTCCGCCAGCAGCAGGCGTGCATTGGAGACCCCCGCCGTGGCCACGACTCGAGCCGCCATTCGCCCCGGGTCACGCGAGTCGGTGGTGACCGCAAACACAGCCTTGTCGTCACTGGCAGACACCCGCTCGACCTTCGCAGACGTGCTCAACCACAAGGACTTCGCTGTCGCCAACGACTTTCCGCGGAAAGTCACAACCGTCCGCTGGCCGGGCGTCACCGCTCGTGGCGTCACATCCTGGATGGTCACCGGCGATACCTGGGCACGCAGTCCGTGCTGCATCGTGCCGGGCGCCAGCACGAACACGATCAAGAGCCACCAGTGCGAGCGTCCTGGCATGCCTAGACCCCCCGGAAGATCTCGGGACGCAGCACTCCCGTTCCAGCCACCGGCATCGGACGATCCTGCCGATCGGGAATCGTCGTATGAGCATCGATGCCCATCAGGTGCAGGATGGTCGCCAGGATGTCCTTCGGAGATACCGGGTGGGTCTTGACGTCGCCGGCCAGCCGGTCGCTCGTACCGATGATATTGCCGCGACCAACGCCCGCTCCGGCCATCGCAATCGAGTAGACACGCGACCAGTGATCGCGACCGGCGTTCTTGTTGAACCGAGGCGTCCGCCCGTGTTCGCTCATCCAGACCACCAGCGTATCGTCGAGCATGCCCCGGGACTCGAGATCGAGGATCAACTGCGAGAAGCCCTGGTCGAACCCAGGCAGCAGGCGATCTCGCAATCGATAAAAGTGATTCCAGTGGGTGTCCCAGTCCGTATTCAGAAACGCGTACTCGTCCCAGAACACGGTCACGAACCGGCTGCCGGCTTCGACGAGCCGACGTGCCGCCAGGCAGGACTGGCCAAACAGGTTCATCCCGTACAGCTGCCGCATCGAGTCGGATTCGCCGTGGATGTTGAGTGCCTCGTGGACCTGCGTCGTCGACAGCAACGACAGCGCCAGTTTCTGATAGCGGTCAAAACTCAACGACTCGGCATTCCGATCCAGCTGCTTCCTGGCTTCCCCAAATCGCGCCAGCAGACTGTTGCGGCGATTTTGACGCTCGAGGGTCATCGTGTCGCGCCGCTTGGCACCCGCCAGCGTGAATCGCCCGTCGGGCTTCATCCCGGCGTACGGATCGCGGACCTTGTGCTTCTTGCCACCGGCCGGCGAGATCTTGATCGAGATACGGCTCCCCTCGCCCTCGAAGTCCGTCAACACCGGGTCATAGGCGGGCCCCAGGAACGCGGCATAAGGACCAGCCTGGACGGCCGCAGCCTTGGGGCCACCACGGGAATTCATCTTCCAGGGCAGAGCCATGTTGCGTGGCACCGCGGCTGGCGTCTCGAGCCCCTCACGCTCACGTCGGCTCATCACGTAATCGACCACCGAGCCGATATATGGCCAGAGCTTCGGATCGCGCGGCCGTGACTCCAGCGCCGGAGTGTAATCGGGGATCCCGCTCGTCACGTAGGCCGTGCAGTGAACCGGGAACGGGTGTGTCATCGAGCGAATCACCGTCAACCGGTCGGCGATTCTCGAGATCCTGGGAAGACCCTCGCCAACCTGGTAACCGGGGACCGAGGTGGGAATCCCGGTCATTTCGCCCTGGATCTCCGAGGGAGCGTCCGGCTTCGGGTCGAAAGTCTCGTGCTGAGGAGGCGAACCATATGGCAACAGCAGGATGCAACGCTTGGCCTGGCCGAAGGTCGCATCCAGCGACCCGGCTGCACCACTCGGAGCCGCCTGCAACTGCTGGCTGGAGAGGTCCTGGAGACGGAGAACATCGGGAAGTCCCAGGCCGAGGAAGCCCAGTCCACCAATGTTGAGCCAGTCTCGTCGCGAAAACCCATCACAGAGTCGACGACGATTGCCCAGGATCCGAAACATCTCAGTCACTCCTCAAAGCCGCCTCTCAACGACTCGGCCATAGCGGTCCTGTATTCTAACACCCAAGCGAAGCTGGGTCTGCCACGATCCAGCCAACACCTCAGCCAACACCGCATCAGACACCCGGGACGCCCCGATGAATGAATCGACACACGGGAGACCAGCGACACAGCCTTGTGAGGATCAGAAGGTCACCTGGGAGCTGTCACTCGATTCTCCCGAGGCCTTCACAACCACTCAGCCACCCGAAGGACAGGATTCGCAGATGTCATTTCGGCCGGTCGATCCCCCGTGTGCGGCCTTCAACTGGTTCCTGTTTCAGGCGGTTGGCGAACGCCACCGATGGGGAGGACGCGGGGAGTGGGACGAGTCGCAATGGACGGAGCTGGTAACAGGCGAAACGTTCGAGACCTGGGTCGGTTACCTCGCCGGGACACCGGTCGGCTACGCGGAGCTCCAGGTCCAGGACGACGGCAGTGTGAGAATCGTCTGCTTCGGGCTCCTGCCCCAGTTCATCGGACAGGGTCTCGGCGGAGTGTTGCTGTCACACGTCGTGAGCCGGGCATGGAACATGGGCGCCAACCGGGTGTGGTTGAGAACCTGCAATCACGATCATCCGCACGCTCGGCCGAACTACGAGGCCCGTGGATTTCGCCTTGTCGAAGAGACGGTCGATGTCCCCAATCCCGAGTTGAGGCCGGTCGTGTTCACCGGCGGCGTCCCCGCATAACGGCCCTGGACAGACGCCACCCTGCGAAAGCCGTTCAGCTGGCCGGCAGCCAGATGTCATGTTCCTCTGCCAGGAACTCTCTCGTCACCTCGACCAGCTGGCCGTAGAACGGCGAGTTGGTCGTGTTTCTGGCTGCCTCGAGGAACCTGCCGATCCAGTCGACGTGCGTGCCGAAAAACGCCTGTGCCAGCCCGATCAACTCCGCAACAGCGTCCTGGGTCTCATCGGGCTCTGCGGCCGTCGTGGCCAACTCGTCAACGATCCTGGCCATCACGCCCAGTTGGACGCCGAGGTGGTCACACAGGGTGTGATCGGCTTCCTCCCCAACCACCTCGAGAAACTGCTGCATCGAGATGACGGTCTGGCCCTGGAGTTGGCCCTCGACCCAAACGGACTGGTGAGGCGACACGTGTTCCTGGGGTCCGATCAACAGGGCACAGTACTCGGTCGCCAGCCTCTCGCGGAGTTCAGCCAGCTCACCGCCGATTGGCAAATCGAGATCTGACGCCGCATCGGCCAACGATCCCTCGCGCAGCGCCGTCAGCCATTCGTCATCGAGCTCACTGATCCAGAGACGAGACAGCAGGTGATAGAACCCGGCCAGCCCCTCGAGATCATCGGCATCCATCGCGAGAACACCGGACTCAGTCACGCACAGCTCCTCACAGCTTTCGAATCGACACCACGGTGTCGTGGAATGCCTGCTGGCCACTGATCGGATCGGGTGCGATCGGGATCAGGCGGTTCTGGTTCCAGCCATTGCCCGTGTTGCGTTGCCAGGCCGTGTGATCGCCGTCGCTCGCATCCTCCCACCACATGTTGCGTTCCCAGTCCGGGTCGACGAACTGCTCCTGGTCGCTCCCGACCAGGTGGCCGGTCTCGACCGGGGACTTTTTCGCCTGAGCGACGCTTGTGTACTGCGAGTGCCCGCAGCTGTTGCTCATCGCCAGCGCCCGGGGGTGGATCCCCTCCATCGTGACAATCGGCACCCTCATCGTGGCCACCTTCCGGCGGCCATTGGTCAGTGCCAAGTCGTCACGCTTCAGGTGAGGCGACCGCTCCTCGAGCTCCTGCGAGTAGAACGACGTCAATTCGATCCAGTCACCATCAGCCAGACCCAGCCGCTTCGCCGTCTCGGGATTCATCCATGCAGGGTTGGAATGGACGATTTCGGCGAGCCACTTCAGGTTCATCGTGCGACCGTGATTGTGCACGTTCCACTTGAAGCTTGTCATGACGAGTTCGTTGTCCGCGAGACCCGTCATTTCCCGGGGCATGAACCATGTCGGCATCTCGTTGATATCAACGTCGTGCCCCTTGTGCCCTGCGGGGCGGCTCTTGGTCTTGGTCATGCCACTGCTGGCAATCAGTTCCGAGCAGTCCTCGTTGCGTCCGATCTTGTGAATGAACGCCGACCGGATTTCGAATCGCCGGCTCGGCGTCTTGAATCCACGAACGGGCTTGCCGTCAAGCATGACGCCGAGTCCCACGCCGTCCTTGCGGATGATCCCCCCGGCATCCACCTCGGCCCCCTCCATGTCCGACTCGGACACCGGCTGCAGGAACGGTTCATAGAACGGCTCGCGGTCCGCCTCCCACGCGCCCTCATCGAGGAGCCTCTCGAGACCTGACTTGCCGGTATCGGGGTTCTCGGGCACCGTGGACGCCCAGTGCTCCATGTACTCCCGAATGTCTTTCTCGGGATACCACTTCTCCATCCCGCCGCCGATCCGCCGTGCCAGTTCGGGAAAGAACTCGCGGACGTCCTTTGACTCGCCGAGCGGCTCGACCATCGGAGTCCTCAGGCCGACATATGGACGCAGGTTGTAGGACGCTCTCGCGTCGAGGTCCCATCGCTCGAGGTAGGTCGTCCACGGGAGTACGACATCAGCGTAGTGCGCGGTCTCGTTGTAGAACGCGTTGATGCAGACGTGGTACCCAATGAGCGACTCGTCCGAGAGCACCTGCTGGGTGAGCCCTTCCTCGGGCCAGGTCAGCGGGCTGTCGAGGTTGTAGGTCATGTAGGCCTGCAGGCGGGCACGGCCCTGCAGCAGGTACAGGTAGATGATCTCGCCGACCCGCATCCGCCGCCAGACATTGGCGAGTGGATACTCGGGCGGATCCTCCAGCACGCTCTCTCGCTTGGCGCCGGGCGGCATCGGCGGCGTCTTGACGATCGGGTCGAGTCCTCCCCAGGGCGACCAACACCAGCCACCCTTGCGTCCGACGCTGCCCACCAGGGCATTGAGCAGGTTGATGGCCCGGTCGTTGTAGAAGCCGTTGATGTGTGCCGAGCTGCCCCGGTTGCACATCGTGGTCGCCGCTGGCGCCGCAGCAGCAAACTCCAGTGCGAGCCGGGCGATATCGGCGGCCGGTACGCCACTGACCTGCTCGGCCCATTCCGGCGTGTAGCTCTTGTACAGCTCCTGCAATTCTTCGACCGTCACATTCGTCCAAGTGGAGATGAACGCGGCGTCATGCTTGTTCTCTCGGAGAATGACATGTCCCATGGCCAGGGCGACGGCTCCGTCGGTGCCGGGATACGGGGCAAACCACTCGTCGCTGCTGCCCGCCGTGTTCGAAAGCCTCACGTCAAACGTGACCAGCTTGGCCCCGTTTCGAAAACGACCGTTCTGGATCCGATTCGCAAACGGGATGTGCCCCTGGTGAGCCTCAAAAGCGTTGGACCCGAAGTTCAGGATGTACTTCGAGTGCTCGACGTCGTTGAGATCCCAATCACTCTCCCAGAGATAGCTCAGGTTGGCCGCACGGCGGTTTCCGGAGCACAGCGAGCGGTGCGAGAGTTGCGTACCGGTGCCGTAGGCATCGAGGAATCGCTTCAGGGCGTCCTTGCTGCGTTGCCGTCCCTGGTGGAACGCAAATTCCTCGGGATGACCACTCTCACGAACCGCCTTCAGCTTCTCGGCAATCTCGTTGAGCGCCTCGTCCCAACTGATCCGCTTCCACTTGCCCTCACCCCGCTCACCGACTCGCTTCAACGGGTAGAGCAGTCGTTCAGGATGATAGAGGTGATTGAGCCCGGCCTGGCCGCGAGCACAGAGGAAGCCACGGCTGTTGGGATCGTTGGGGTTTCCTTCGACCTTGATCAGCCGCCCATCCTTCACATGGCCGATGATGCCACATACGGTACTGCAGAGCTGGCACATGCCAGGCACCTGCGTCGTGTCCTTGTACTTGTTCCGATCCGGCCAGTTCCGCTTCGCCAGTGGTCCAGGCAGTTGGCACGCGCCAGGCATCTGGCCAAACGTCCCGAATCGATACGGTTCTCCCTTGATCGACTTCCATTTCTCAAGGTCAACGCCCTGCGGCAGCTTGCCGCCCGTCTTGCCATCTGGGCCCGCCCCCGAGCTTCCGGATGGATCAGCAGGGTCGTCTCCGCATCCGAGCAAGCCACCTGTCAGGGCCGCAGCCGCGGAAACGCCAACTGTCAGAAATCGTCTGCGTGTGGAAAGTGAGGTGCTCATGATGCCGACTCCCTGACCGCGTCGGCGTCGCCGACCCGATCTGACGATTTCGCTCCCTTCCAGTTGAAGATGCTGTAGGCGTCCGGCGAATAGGATTCGCCCTCCCGCGGCACCCGTTCCTCGATCACCTCGGGTGCCGGGCCAGCGAACCACATGCGAGGCCGCGTCTGCTTTTCAGGACGCAGCTGAGTCAGCTCCACCTCGTCGGTCTCCATCTCCTGTCGAGCCTGGCTGATCTTCGACTCCGGATCATTCAGGTCACCAAAGTACAGGGCCTCGGATGGACAGGTTGGGACGCACGCCGGCTCCATGCCGTTCTCGGTGCGGTGGTAGCAGTTGTGGCATTTCACCGCCTGTTTCGCGACCGGATCCATGTAGATGGCCCCGTATGGGCACACGTCGACGCAGGTGCCGTGGCCGCAGCAGATGTTGTAGTCGATAGCGACGGTACCACCGGCCTCCTTGTGCAGAGCACCACATGGGCATGCCTTGATGCACGGGGCGTCCTCGCAATGCTGGCACGCCATCGGCAGGAACATGCGGGCCACCTTCGGATAGGCACCCTCGTCCTGGTAGATCGTCTGCCGGATGAAGTGGCCCAGCGGCACATCATTCTCGGACTTGCAGCTCACCTCGCACGCGTGGCACCCGAAGCACCGTCGCGTATCGACGAGCCAGCCCAATTTCTTGCCGTCGTCGGGAGCCTCGATCCGGTCCTTCCAGAATGACTCGGGCTGGAACTTGTCGCTGCGGACCGATGGCGCTTCCGAGGCGGCCGCTGCTGTCCCGACCACAACGGCCGCCGAAGCCCCTTTCAGGAAGTCACGTCGGTCAGTTGGCACGGGAGCGGATGGTCGGTCTGGCATTTCACATCAGGCTGAATGGCAATACTGGCAAACGGACATACTAGATGATCGGACGAGGCCTACCAATACGCCCTCGGTCATGGCGGCGGCTGTGGCCGCTCGCCGGATCGAGGGCCAGCGGGGCTCACCCCACGACAACCGCAATCTTCTCGACGCCATTCCACTCATACCCCGAGGGATTCCAGTGGACCGATCCATCAAGTGGCTGAGATCGACCGAGGCCATCCACGGCGCGGAACCACGCCTCCTGTGGACCATTCGGCAACGCAACCGCGGCCGACCAGCGATACCAGGCGTAGCGGCTCTTTGGCACGTCGAGCCGGACACGAGCCCAGCTTTGTCCTCGATCGGTCGAGACCTGGACCGAGTCGATGCGAGTGCTGCCGTCATTGAACGCGACACCACGAAACGCCAACCGGCGTCCTCCCGCGACACGAGCACCCGGCTCGGGAGACAACACGACACACTTGGTCTTCATTTTCCAGCAGGCGCGGCTGTTCCCGAACGTGTACTCGATTGGCTTGCCCGGAACCAGTTGTTTGCGGGGCACGCGATAACGGGGAATCTGGTTGTGATTGTCGGTCTCGTCACTCTCCAGCCTCAGACCCGTGACCCACTTGAGGTGCATCGTGCCGTAAAAGCCTGGTGTCATGAGCCGGACTGGTCCGCCGTGCACGGCCGGGATCGGCACACCATTGATGTGTGTCGCCAGCAACGACTGCCCCATGGCGTCGGCCAGCGGCAGGCTGTGCTCGAAGTCGTCCTTGCCCGGAACCGGAGCGTCTCGGCCCTCGGCAGTGAGATACTTCGCAGCGCGCTTCACCCTTACGCCCAACGTCTCAAACACGTCAGCGAGCCGCACACCACGCACCAGCACGTTGCCCATTCCACCGCGCGTCCACTGGGTTCCCTTGGCCTTGACCGAACCGGCAAACAGCGATCGCCCATTTCCGCAGCACTGCAGGACCATCTCGTGCTCGACCTGGTCCATCCGACCAAGCCGCACCGCATCCAGGACGAGGGTCTCTTCAACCAACCCGCTCACTCGGATCTTCCAACCCTCAAGCGGCAGCGGCTTCAGCGTGGCCGCGTTGGCCAGTGGCTGGTTGTTGCGGACAAACAACACATCCAGCGGTGTGATCTGCGAATCCAGCAACGACGGCGGCGTCTCGAGGACGGGGATTGTCGACTTGTGCACAACCAGCCCGTCGCGTTTGCCCACGACGACCTTCGAGGCTGCCGGTGGACCCGATTCACCAGCCCAACTCCATGCGCCCACCCCCAGGCTCGCGGTTGCGGCCAGGAATCGGCGACGGTTGACTTCTCGCAGCGTGCCGTGACTCATCGTCTTGCCTCGAGTTGGAGATCCGGCCCACACGGGCGCCGCACCAGGGATTCGCGTATCATTCATTATCAGTTGGACACAGCAAGTTGCGCACAACCACTCCAGACCCACATCTTACGTTCTCGGATCACATGCAACCATGAGCGACTCAACCCAGGTCTCGAGACGGAACTTCCTGCAGCAAACGCCATCGACGGCCGCCGTGCTGGCCACCGGCGCATTGGCGACGACAACGACAGAGGCGGCGTTGCTCCCACCTGAACGAGATCCGGATCGAAAGACGATCCGGGTTGGCGTTCTCAACATCAGCGTGTACTCGCATCTCGCGGCACACTGGGTACGGATCATCAACGGGCCGATGTCATACACCAACCTCAAGATCACGCGATGCTGGGACATCGACCAGAAGGCGGCAATGGGATTTGCGCGAGGACACGGCTGCCAGTCGGTGAAAGACCCTGCCGACATGCTCGGTCACGTCGACGCGGTGATCGACGGAGGCTATTACAACCACCCATTCAATCACGTGCTGATGGCCCCTTTCCTGCAGGCCGGTTTTCCCTGCCTGGTCAACCGGCCGTTCTCCAATTCGGTTGGCAAGACTCGGACACTGGTTGAGCTCGCACGCAAGCACAAGGCACCGTTACTGGTCCCATCAGCATTCGGCCACAACCGGGTGGTTTACGAAGCGAGACAGTTTCTCAAAGAGTCTCGAGTCACCGGGTACCACGCCACGACCGGCGCCGAGGACTTCCCGACCCACGGCACACATGGGCTCTATTTTCTCAGCCGAGCCATCACCGACGCCGGCAATCCGATTGTCTCGGTGGCCTACCGCGGCAAAACATGGGAGAAGCCACCGGCGGTCCTGACACTCGAGCACCGCGACCGGGACGGCGGCACGTTTTTCGGGACGCTGCACTCGGGAGAATTCGGTGTCGGGATGCTGCACATCCATACCGAATCTCATGGCAGTGGCCGATCCTTCACCCTGTCGCTCCCCAACGACCCCATCTATCGCGACACCGACTTTTGGGCCCCGGCCATCTGGGCATTTCAACAGATTGCCAACGGGGAACCGATGCCGCAGACCTATGACCAGATCCTGATGAAACAGCAGGCCTACCTGGCCGGTTTCTACAGCCACCTCGAAAAGAACGGGCAACCAGTGCGGCTCGACGAGGTCCCCGACAATTGGGAAGCGCCGGCCAAGCTGCCCGCTCGCCCGGGCGAACACGCCTATTACGATCGTCTCCAAAAAGAGCTGGGGCCAAAGCTTGACGAGTGAATAACAGCGAGCGTTGTCGTGCATTCAACGGTTACGAACCGCTGCTATTCACTCGTCAAGCTCTGACCCCAAGTCGGGGATTCCGTGTGACGGACTCGACGACCCGAGTCCGGGCAGGCATCATGTCAGGAGGTCTCTGCCAGAGAGCCTTGCGGATTGCCCCGCGCATGGCAATGGCCGCCAGTCCGTTGTCGACAGTCCCACGTCCCACCCGGATGCCCACATGACTTATCGCCTGCTGCTGCTATCAGCCCTCGCCATGCTCCTCGCGTCTCCGGCCGTCCCCAAGCCGCCGCCGCCACCCACCCGCGTCTACTCCAACGTGCTGACGCCCATCAAGAACCCCAAGCCGATCCTGGCCGATCACCCCGAGTTTTTTGCTCCGATCATCGAGCAGGCTCACTTCGAAGCAGCCCCCCTCGTGGTGGACTCTCACGCTGATCTGCATGTCCGCGCGTGGCGTTTTTCCTACAACGCACGGGGCATCATCGAAATGCCCAACCACCTCAGGGCCGCCGAGACCGCCGTCATCATGGTCCACCCCTGGGGGATTGACGACGGCCAGGGTTGGGACACCCCGGAGCCCGCCGGTGTTGCCGATTTTTGCACGAAGGAAAAGAACCATCTCGCGGCACGTCACACCCGCGAGGTGATCCGGCCGTTTATCAACCGCCTCCGTGATCGCGTCGGAGCTGTCCTCTACAGCCTGCCTGGCGGCAAGGATCCGATCCGGGCCAAGCTCTACCGCTCGTTCACGCACACGCCGAACGAGGCCGACCGCAAGCAGGGGGCCCGGGAACTCAAGCAGAAGCTCAAGAGCTTCAACTATGTCGGCAAGCCACTCCCCGAGACTCTCAGGCTCTCAACACGGACACCCGTCGTGGACTACTTCAAGCAGTTCCCGGGGCTCGATGCAGGACCTCGTTACAACAACGCCGGTTTCTGGCAGTTGCCGATCCCTGTCACCGTCGACGTCGACGTTCATCCGAACGACGTGGTCATCTACGACGCCGAGGGCTACGCGCCGCTTCGGCAGTTTCTCAAGGACAACGGCATCCGCCACGTCTTGCTGACGGGTTACGCCACCGACATGTGCTACTGCGAAACGACGGCGGGTTACAAGAACCTCTCCAACGACTTCAACGTCTTTCTCGTGGGCGATGCCTCACTGGCGACGTTCCCGTCGAACACGTCGCCGAAGTACGCCGTCAATGCGGCCATCTCCTTTGCCGCTCTCCAGCAACTGATCACCCAGGAGTCCTGGGTCAAGCTCGACAAGAAGTCGGCCAGGTAACATGCCCACACTGACACCACGCATCGGCCTGCTCGCCGTGCTGCTCGTCTGCGTCATGGGTCGGTACGGCGAAAATCACCTGATCGCCGGGCCACCACGTGGCCCGCGCCCCAACGTGCTGTTCATCGCCGTGGATGACCTGAGACCCGAGCTCGGTTGCTTTGGCACCCGGGCCCTGACGCCACAGATCGACCGACTGGCCGCGACGGGACTGCAATTTGATCGCGCCTACTGTAACCAGGCCGTCTGTGGAGCAAGTCGGGTGTCGCTCATGACAGGGCTTTATCCCGAGTACACGGGTGAGAGGACCTACCACGTCACCGGGTGGCGCCAGCGGTGGACCAAGATCGTGACGCTCAACCAGCACTTCAAGCAGTCCGGCTACACCGCCGTCGGTCTGGGCAAGATCTACCACGGCAGCAGCGGTCCGGGAGTCGATCCCGAAAACTGGACCCGCTGGATCAAGGTCAGTGGCCAGGAATACGGTGACCCGGCCAGCCTGAAGAACCGCCGCAAGCGAAACGGCCGCCTCCGCGGTCCGTCGACCGAGTCCGCCGATCGGCCGGATGCGTCGCATGCGGATGGCCATCGTGCGAATGTCGGAGTCACTCAGCTTCGCAAGCTGGCCAAGGCCGGCAAGCCGTTCTTTCTCGCCGTTGGATTCACCAAGCCGCACCTTCCCTTCGTCGCGCCGGCCAAATACTGGAACAAGTACCAGCGAGGCCAGTTCCATCTCCCGAAAAACCTCGGCATCCCGCCGGGTTACCCGCAATTCGCTCGTAATCGAATGGCCGGAGAATTGCGGTCCTACAGCGACATTCCCATCGACGGCACGCCCGACAGGTTTCCCGAGTCACTCAGCCGCCGCCTGATCCACGGCTACCACGCATGCGTCAGCTACACGGATCGCAATGTCGGACTGCTGCTGCTCGCTCTTGAGGAATCAGGAGTGGCGGACAACACCATCGTCGTCTTCTGGGCCGATCATGGCTGGAAGCTCGGTGACCACTCCAGCTGGTGCAAGCACACGAATTTCGAGTGCGACACGCGCGTGCCACTGATCATCCGCCACCCCGGCATGACCAAGGCCACCGGAAAGACCAATTCCCTGGTCGAGCTGGTGGATCTTTATCCCACCCTCTGCGAGCTCTGTGGACTGGACCGTCCTGACCACCTGCAGGGCCGAAGTCTCGTGCCCATCCTGCGTGACCCCTCGGCCACCGTCCGTAAGACCGCCTACTCGTCCTACCCTCACGGTCGCGGACAGGGACGCACTCGTGCAACCGGCCACTCGATCCGCACCGAGCGGTACCGCTACACCGAGTGGTGGGAACAGAAGACCGACAAACGGGTCGCCGGGATTCTCACGGATATCGAACACGACCCCGGCGAAACGTCCGCCGTCACCGACCAGCCGGAGCGGCAGGCCGAACTCTCCAAGCTGCTCCGTCGGCGAGTCACATCAGCCAGGCAGACGATGCGATTGTCCGATTGAAAGAGCGTCACATCGAGATTGGGCGTATCGAAGCCGAATTCTCTGAGCCCCTTCACGAGACACTTGGCATTCTGCTGGCTCCGGTCGACCCACAAGTCGATGTCTGCCCATCGCTCCTGCGCCGTGCACTCCAGCCAGTAGTCCAGATCATCTGTCGGCTCGGACAACGTCGACACCGAGACCCTGCTCTTGTCGATGGCAGGCCAAGGGTTTGTCACAGTGCTTCCTCCAATCGCCGTTGCTCTGCAGAGATCTTATTTGTAGCTGCGAATGATCAACAAGTTGGAGATCACTTCACGGCCAGAGAGTCTCTTGCTGCTTGCAGTTGTCCACCGGCCAGCCATCCGGCGACGCGATCAAGTGCTTTTCGCTGCGCGCGGCTGGTGTCCTGACGCCGCCGCCGCAGCAACTCCAGCGGCAACCGGAGGTCCGTGCGGGTGGCTTGAGCGGTGAGGATCGTCTGTTGCCGCCTGACCTGTTGCAGCCGCTCGAGATCTCGATATCCGTATTCACGACTCGGCTCAATGGCCGTCCCTTCTCCCCAGTCGTTCCAGGTCGCCAACTGCACGATCTCGTGCCCACTCCTCAGGGCTCGTGCCAGCGTCCGGCCCAACGTCTGGCCATCCCGATCGGCGATCCGACCGTGACTCTTGCTGACCCCGGCCTGCTGATAAATGTCATGGAATCGAGGAAAGACGACCGGGATCGCGTGAGGCCATCCACGAGACGCCATCTCAAAACGGTCCATGGCCGAGAGTCCCTGACTGGGGATCGGCCAATCGAAGGCACCCACCGCATGGGATCGTCTTCGATGCTCGCTGAAGTAACTCACCGGGGCTTCGAGTCGTTGCCACACCTGCGTCCACTCGGCGTCCGTCAGCCCCGTCTGCCCAAATGACAACAGGACCGGTTGACCATCCAGTCGGACGTAGGAACCTCGTCGGAACCAATGGTCGGCGAGCCATTTGATCTCACCCGCCACATACCCCACCCGTTGACCAGCCTGGATCTTGCCACCGGCCACCAGCTTGCCGACCACCTGGTCCTCGAAGCACACCGCCAATTTCATGCCGAACCGCTCGACCAGTTCCACGAGCTTCAACGTGTTCCTGTGGAGCAGGGCGTAGTCGAAATGGTCCATCCTCCCGTACCAGTCCACGATGACCCCATCGATGCCGGCCAACTTCATGGTCAGCAGGTGGTATTCGATCACGTCGCGATCACCCGAGTCGTACGGGCCGATGAGCGGGTAGAGGTGCGAAGCGATCTTTCGTTGGCCGTTGACGATCTTGTCGGGATCGAAGTGATCCATCGTCCAGTGCCAACCCCAAGTGGCGCTGTGTGGCTTGGCGACAAACCACGGCATGTAGTGAGCCAGCACCAGGGGCCGCCCGGACCTCGGCGATTCGGATTCGGCTGCCGTGGCCACGGCAGTGACCGACAGAGCCGCGATCAAGATGGCCAGCCATCGCATCATGTCGTGTCCGTCGAGTTGTCATGGCCTGGGAGCCTGAGCGCAGGAGCCCACCTCATCTCACACTGCCTCCTGGAGGCTGTGCATGCAAGCCTCCGAGTGTCATCATGCACGGCAACTCCGATCACCAGCACTCCCACGGTCCAAGCGGAGCGACACCTGCCATGAAGAGACTCTCAGCGATCCTGGCTGTCCTGACACTCGCGTCCTGTGTGACCTCGACCGCAGACGCCGCCGAACCGCTGCTGGTCTATATTCTCGCCGGCCAGTCGAACATGCAGGGCCACGCGCAGGTGCGGACCCTGGACCACCTGGGAATGGACCCCAGGACCGTGGGAATGCTCAAGAAGATCCGCAACGCGGACGGCACGCCGCGGATCCACAAGGACATTTGGATCTCGTCGGTCGATACCCTGGGCGAGGATGCCGAACGACACGGTCGGCTGACAACCGGGTACGGAGCCTCGGGACGCGGAGCCAAGATCGGCCCGGAATTGACTTTTGGGATCACGATGCACAAGCACGTGAAACGACCGATCCTGATCATCAAGACGGCGTGGGGTGGCAAGTCGATCCACACGGATTTCCGCCCACCGAGTGCAGGGCCCTACCGTTTCAACTCGAACCAGATCGAGGGTCTCAAGAGGCAGAAGAAGGACATCAAGAAGATCCTCGCCGACAAGGAGAAAGCGACCGGGGCGTATTATCGCCACATGATGGCCCACATCAGAAAAGTGCTGGGGAACATCAAGCGGGTCGTCCCCGACCACGACCCCAGCGACGGTCACCAGTTGGCCGGATTCGTCTGGTTCCAGGGCTGGAATGACATGGTCGATCGCGGCACGTATCCCAGGCGGAACGAACCGGGCGGCTACTCCCAGTACACGCATGTGCTGTCACACTTTATCCGGGATGTCCGCAAGGACCTGAACGCCCCCGGGCTACCATTCGTGATCGGAGTCATGGGTGTCGGCGGCCCCACCGACAAGTACGGCCCGGGCGAGAAGCGTTACAAGCCGATCCATGACGAGTTTCGCAGCGCAATGGCGGCTCCGGCTCTTCTGCCGGAATTCCGCGGCAATGTGCTGGCGGTGCGGACCGAGAAATACTGGGATGCGGAGCTCTCGGAGTTGGTCGACCGAATGGGCAAGGTCAATGGCAAGCGCCGCCAGTTGTCCAAGGACAAGTCCTTGGATGCCAAGAAGCGAAAGGCGCTGATCGAGGCCTACACGGCTGAGCTCTTCACCGAGAAGGAACTCAAGATTCTCAAGACGGGCCAGTCCAACGCAGCCTACCACTACCTGGGTTCGGCCAAGATCCTCGGCGGAATCGGCAAGGCCTTCGCCGACGCTCAGGAGAAGCTGGCGCAACCCTAGCCCACCATCGGCGATGCCAGGCCAGAAGACTGCGGAGCGGATTGCCCAGCCTGACTCAACTCCTGTTGCCTTTCCGGTCGAAAGTAATACAATGTAATTACTTCGGCTGACAGGCAGGGGAGGGGTATCATGCGAGTGGATCTTGTGCAGATCGGGAATTCCAGGGGTATCCGTTTGCCCAAGGCAGTGATCGAGCAGGCTCAGCTCACAGACGAATTGGAATTGGAAGTGGCGCCAGGCACGATCACGATTCACGCCATCTCCGCGGTGCGTGAAGGCTGGGAGCAGGCGGCCCAGTCCTGTCGTGACAACTCGGACGATTGTCTTGATGACTGGGATGTCACCGCCGCTGACTTCGAAGGAACCTGGTAGTGCGCCGATTCGAAGTCTGGCTGATCAATCTGGATCCGACGATTGGCAGTGAGATTCAGAAGACTCGTCCAGCCGTGGTCGTTTCACCCGATGAGCTCAATGCTCACCTGAACACCGTTGTGGTCGTTCCACTGACAACCGGACGAGACTATCCATTCCGGGTCGCGACGCGAGTCCAGGGCAGGAAGGGAATCGCGGCGGTAGACCAGATTCGGACGGTCGACAAACGACGACTGGTCAAGAAAGTCACGACCATGGGCAAATCCACAGCGGCGAAGCTGCTGGAGTCGCTCGGCGAGATGTTCGCACAGTAGCGGTCAATCACGGAAGTTGTCGTGGCGACGTTGAGGCTCGGTGCCTACTCCCGGGATTCCAGGATCCTGGCAATTTCCGGTCTGGCCTTTTGCAGCCGGACATAGTCCAACTTCAACCCGAGCGGAGCGAGTTGACGTTCGAGATATTCGAGTGCCGGCTTCACGGCCTCAAAGGGCGCCTTGACGATGGCCTCAGGGGTCGTGCCATCCTTGTTCGGAATTCTACGGTCCGCCCCCTTCTCGAGCAGCAGTTTCAAGATCTCGGTTCTGCCGAACAGGGCAGCACAAAACAACGGCGTTGACCCCTGGGTATCCTTGGCATCCAGGTCAGCCCCTGCGTCCATCAGCAGTTTCGCGGCCTCAACATTGCCAAACACAACTGCCGTCACGAGCGGAGTGTTTTTATCGAGATCCGTTTTCGCCTTGATGTGCTGCTGGATCGCCTCCAGATCACCTTCAAGAGCAGCCGTTGCCAGCTCCATTTCCGGTGCGGCGTTTTCCTGGGGAGGCTCCGGCGATACCACATTTTCGCTTTGCGGGGGCTGCGAGCTCTCCCCAGCAACTGGCAATGCCGCGTCACCGCCACACCCCACCAGGACGACTTGCGTCCACAGGGACGTCGCGAGGGCGGCAATCCGGACACAGGACATGTTCATCATTTGATCCCCGGCAGGTGGCAGTTGAAGAGTCGCCGGGTGATCCTAGTCCAATCGCAGGGACGAATCACGCCAGATCCTCAGAGTTCTATCCTGTCCGCCGCTGGCGAGACTCTGTCCATCTTGACTGAACACCGCGCAAAAGACGGGTCCGGTATGACCGTCCAGTGTCAACAAGGCCTGACCCGTCAGCGTGTCCCAGAGTTTGATGGTTGCATCATCACCCGCACTGATGATCCGTCGGCCGTCAGGACTGAAACGAACGCTCCGGACGAATGAGCCGTGGCCGCTCAGAATGTGCAGGGATTTCCCAGCTCGCACATCCCAGGTTCGGAGTGTCTGGTCGAAACTGCCACTTGCCAACTGGGTGCCATCCGGGCTGAAGGACACACTCCACACGGAATCCGAATGGCCCGTCAAAGTCGTGACCTCCTGGCCTGTCAGGGCATTCCAGATTTTGATCGTCCGGTCCATGCTCCCACTGGCCAGGTGTCGACCATCTGGACTGAAGTCCACGTTTGTGATTCTTCGCTTATGACCTCTCCACTCGGCGACTTCCTCGCCGGTCGACACGTCAAAGATTCTGATGGTACGGCTACTGCTGCTGGCCAGTCGGCGACCGTCCGGGTGGAACGCCACACCGGTGATGGGGCTGGTGTGACGGGGCAGGTTCCTCTGCAACTTGCCACTATCGAGATTCCACACCTTCAACGAACGATCGTCGCCGCTGCTGACCAACCGAGTGCCATGAGTGTTGAGGGTCAGCCCGGTGATGCTACGGTCATGGCCCGCCAACGTCGAGATCCTTGTGCCAGTCGCGACATCCCAGATCTCGATCAGACCATCGTCTCGTCCGCAAATGACCCGGCGCCCATCTGCCTGAAAGACGGTCACTGTGACGGACGTGTCGCCACTGGCCAGCACGTCCGCCTCCTGGCTGGTTGTTGCGTCCCACACCTTGACCAGTGCGTCAGCACTACAACTGGCGATCCGCTGGCCATCGGGACTGAAGTCAATGCTTGTGACCGGGCCGGAGTGACCACGGATCGTAAAGAGCGGCTTCCCCGATTCGAGGTCCCACATTCGCACAACGTGTTTGTCATCACCGCTGGCAATGATGGCCGGCTGAGATTTGCTGGCGGCACAGGCAACCGCCCACACTCCACCTGCATGTCCCTCGAGAGTGAGCAGGGCTTCTCCCACAGTGGCGTCCCAGACCATGACCGTCTTGTCCACGCTGCCACTGACAATCCGCTTGCTGTCCGGGCTGAAGGTGACGGCGGTGACATAGCCGGTGTGCCCTTCCATCACGACCTGTTTCTGTCCGTGTTTGGCATCCCACTTGATGACTGACTGCCCGCCACTGCTCGCAACCCAGTGTCCATCTGGACTGAACGTCGCACTGGTCACCGGGCTTCCGTGTCCACCAAATGTCTGTAGCAGTTCTCCACTGGCGGCATCCCAAAACCTCAGGGTTGTGTCCACGCTGCCGCTGAGGATTTTCCTCCCGTCACGACTGAAGTCGACAGCCGTGACGAAACCCGTATGCCCGTCGAGGCTGTGCAGGAGTTTTCCGGAAGACGTGTCCCACACCCGAACCCGTTGATCCACTCCGCCGCTGACAAGCCGGGTCCCGTCGGGACTGAAGCTGGCACACCAGCATCCCCCCTGGCCCTCGTGGCCCTCGAGCTTCACGATCGTCTCGCCTGTGATGGCACTCGACACCTTGAGGAGGTTATCGATGCCAGCACTGACAATTCTCTGCCCATCTGGACTGAATGCGACTCTGCGAATCCGGTCCGTATGACCTCCGATGGTCAGCTGCTCGCTGCCAAGCAGCCCGCGCCAGTAGCGCCACTCGAAGTGGGTGAGATGACGGCGGTCGTCGTACCTGGACAGCAGTTCTCCGAGAATACGGAGCTTGCCACTTGCCCAGTGCTGTTGGGCCAGGAGCATGTCCGAGTTGTAGGCATTGCGTTCTGCCGTCTCGAAATTGGACAAAGCAACCCGTTCGTTCTCAATCGCAATCTGGCGTTCGTGGTTGATCCAGATGGCCGTGACACTGACCAGAACGAGAATGGCCATTCCGGCAGTCACAAGCAGGCGCTTCAGAGTCTTGACCTGGCGCTGACGTGCATCCCGTCGGTCCCTGGCCTCAACAAGCCGCCTGCGAACCTGCGGCCGCTTCTCGGTCAGTTCATCGATCAGCGACAAGGCCAGGTCAAAGTCCCCGCGTTTTTCAGCGCAGGCCGCATATGACAACCTGGCCTCAGACAGCATTTCGGAGGACCGCTGGTTGTCCGGCCACAAGACGAGGGACTGTTCGAATCCAAAGACCGCTCGCGCATATGTCCTGTAGTCGTCCGTCGTCACGGCGGTCTCGAGGTCACTCCGAGCCGTTTCAGCCACCTGGAGACTTTCCCGATGCGACTCAAAACTGCGGACAGCCTGTTGAAATTCCGTGACAGACTGATGACGGTCCGCCGGCTCTGTACTCATGGCCTGCAAGGCCACCGACAACAATTCGCGAGACGGATCCCGTTGTGCGAGATGAGCGTCATTGCACTCGCAGATGGTATTTCTCGATGCGGATTTCAGGCATTCCAGAGCCGAGTCCCCCTGGTGAGGCGTCTGGCCGGTGAGAATGCGAAACAGGAGGCCTCCGAGCAGATAGACATCCGTACGACGTCCAAGCCGATAGGGAGGCGTCACCATTTCGGGAGCCATGTAGGCCGGCGTGCCTCCCGGTGATGCCACGACATCCTCGTCCGCTGGCACCAGGAGTGCCATTCCCCAGTCCAGGACAAGCACCTCTCCGAATGCGCCGACCATGATATTCTGCGGCTTCAGATCGCGGTGGATCACGCTCTTGGAATGGGCAAATGCCACCGCATCACAGACGTCGAGCAGAATCACGAGGTTCTCATCCAGTGACCTCGTATCGATCAGCTCCTCCCAGGGCTGCCCCACGATGTTCTTCATCGAATAGAACAGGTCGCCCTCAGGTGACTTGCCCAGCTCATACACCGGGACAATATTGGGATGCTCGAGCTTGCCGGTCAGCACCGCCTCCATAAGAAACTCGTCACGGACGGACGCCTCACCCCGAGATGTGCGACGAATCTGCTTCAGAGCCACATCACGCCCCAGGGCCACCTGCCGGGCCAGGTGCACGGTTCCCATGCCACCTTCGCCCAGATCCCCCAGGACTTCGTAGTCCAGTTCAGTCTCGTCCTCACCAGCCAACACGGCTGTCGGACTTCCTGTGAGCTCCACGCTCCGAGGCTGGAGCGGTCCCGACAACGCTGATGAGTCGCTCCCGATACCCGGCTCGGTCGATGACGGCTGGGGCCTCAGGCTTGATTCCGGCAACAGCGCGTGCAGGCTCTCATCTCCAGACACAACCGTCTGCAACAGTCGCTCCAGCAGGCCCGCATCGCTATCACCACTCCCGTCGGCCGAAATACCGACGACAGTCTGCTCCAGCGAACGGTCGTCAGTCCCTCCAACCCCAGCTGCTGAACTGTCACCACCTGTCGACGCAGCGCCGTCACCTGAGTCCTGTCCAAGAGACGGATCATCATCCAGAGGAACCACGCAAGACCCCGCTGTATTCCAAAGGGCACAGACATGTTCGAGCCGATGGCCCAAGTCTAACACCGAGAGCGTCGACGAGGTAAACCGCGGCTCGTTCCCCTGCTGGTGGTCCCGTACCACCATGCAGCCTGCATGTGCCCGGCGCACAGCCTGTTGAGTCCCGTGCTTGCGGTCACACTGCCAGAAATCGAAACTGGAGTCGCTGGTCGACTCTCAACAGTGGATGCTCTTGTCATGACGCGACTCACCCTTCGGTCCTTGCCAGCCGCACTGCTGCTGACAGTTCTCCCCCTGGGTACCCCCATCGCACACACCGCCGAGGGTGTCGATACAGAGGCGTTGAACCGCAGTACGGTCATCCGTCACGATTCCGGTCGTCGCGGATCCGAGGTCACCTGGCCGGTCAGGCCTTACCCCAACAACACGCATCGACTGCGAAAGGACTTCCTGGTCGAATCGATCGAGGGCGTCCAGTCTGCCGAATTGCAGATGCTCGGAGCGTTCAGAGCCCCGGACGGCCAATTCAGTTGGGATCGCTGGAAGTGGATCTGGTTTTCGCTCAACGGGCACCAGTGGGTGCGTCGAGTCGAAGATGTCCCGCTGCTGAGAACCCGGGGGCCTGTCCCCTGGAAAGACGCGCCCTGGGTCTCGGTCCGCATCCCTCACGCCCGGTTCATCAACGAGGGCATCAACGAGTTGCAGGTCTGGACCACCAATCCGCCGAAGTACGGAGAGGCGGGCAAGAAGAAATTCCTGGTGATCGCTGTCGATGACAGCCAGAAGCCCGGCCAGAGCTACTCCAGGACCAAGGGACAGTGGACCAACAGGGACCTCAACGGTGACGATGCGGGCGCGCCCACCGGCGAGTGGATGATCCGGCTGAAACTCAATCGACTCAGCAGCAAGCAGGCACAGGTCGCCGACGCTCTCGGACCGGCGCGGCTCAGGAAAGCGCTGGCTGACAAGCAGGAGTTCGCCTGGGGTTTCACCGATGCATTGCATCGCATCTTCCCCGACCGCCCCTACACCGGTCCCATCGGCAACACCTGGACACTCGACGCGGCGAGAAACGAGTTCGAGAGCTGCCAGTTGGTCATCGCCCCGATCACCGTCGACATGGCGATGACGGAAGTGCACGTCGGGGACTTCGTCCTCGAGTCACCACAAGCCAGCGACGCGTCCGAAACGCAGCCAGCAATCGGCAGCGACAGGGCCACGGTGAGACTCGTCCGTACGGCCATGACCGGAGGCACACACTGGCCAGATCCGTTGCCGCGTGCCCACCCATTTGACGTGTCCAGGGGACGAATCCAGTCCTGGTGGCTGACGGTCCACGTGCCCAAAAAGGCCAGGCCCGGCCTCTACACCTCCCAGGTGACGATCAGTTCTCTGAGCACCGGAGGCCGCGAGGGCAAGATCACGCGTGTTCCCCTGAAACTCAGAGTCCGGGACTTTGCCTTGCCAACCGTCAGCCGGTTTCAAACCGTCGGACCGGTTCAGCCCGAGATGACCGCGTGGAAGATCAGCCCCATCTCTTCCAGCGGCGGAACAGCCTTCCCCCGGCGGATGCTCGACAAGAACGGAAATCTCCAGCTCGACTTTGCCGAGTTTGACAAGAAGGTCGAGGCTCTCATGGCAGCCGGCCAGACCTCCTTTTCCATCGGGATTCCCTACACCGGTGCCGGGGTATTCGTACCGTGGGCGTTCGACTGGCGGGTTCCGGTCGAGGGCGGAGACACCAAGCGGCGGATCTATGTGAATCCGGTGCCGCGAAACGACCTCGACGCCAAATCTCCTGAAAACCAGCAGTCGCGAAAGTGGTTCCGTCAGTATCTCACGCAATTCTACAACCACCTGGAGTCAAGAAACTGGACACGACACTGGTGGATCTACGCCGCCGATGAGCCTCACCAGGCCGAATGGAAAGAACCACTCACCCGCTACTTCGCCGTTATCCGCGAGTGTGCCCCGAAGCTGCGGATCATGATGACACGGGAGCCGACCAACGAATTCGGCCCGAATGTCGACATCGCCTGCATCATGATGAACCACCTGCGACGCGGCACTCATGACATCGCTCGCAAGCTGGACCAGGAACTGTGGTGCTACAGCTGCGGCCATCTCAACAACCCGGGCCTGACGCTTCGAGAGTCGGCCGTCGACATCCGCACCTGGTTCTGGTTGCAGGAGAAGTGGAAGATCCGGCGTGTGATGTTGTGGCACTCTTCGGTCTACGGCCACACGTTCGTCAAACCAGGGGCCGATGGACGAGGCGACGGGCAGGTGTTTTACTTCCGTCATCGGGCCAATGGGCCCGACGAGGTCATCCCCAGCATTCGTGCCGAGATGCTCCGCGACGGTGTCGAGGATCGCGACTACCTGTTCCTGCTCCAGCAGGCAGTGGCCCGTTCGGCTGACCTGGTCGGTTCCGGTATCTCGCGCGAGGTCCACGATCAGGCCAGGGCGCTGACGACGGTCCCCGATTCGCTGGCCCGCTCGCAGTACGACCTGTCCGGGGATGCCGAGTTGTTGCTCGATCGACGCCGCAAGATCGCGGAGATGATCGAGACACTCGGGCGTACGATTCGCCGCAAGCCGTAGGAAGCCACATCCTGCCGACGCAACGTCCGGATCAGATCAGCAAGGAACGGATCGGACCGGTCTGATCGATCTGGAACTTGTCGAGTCCCGTGTCGAGAGCCCCATAGTGCTCGATCGGGTTTCCGTAGGCGTTCAGGAGGGTGGTGTACCAGTTTCCGAGCGTCTTGTGGCCCGGCTGCCCGTATCCCGGCAGTCGGATGTACCGTCGCCCGAGATTGAGCCTGGCGTTGTCGCCTGCCAGGACGAGGAACGGGAACTCGGTGCCGTGCGCGTGGTGAGTCTCGCCCCCGTCGGGGAAGTAGAACAGCATCGTATTGTCAAACATCGTGCCGCCGGCCTCCGGGACGTTCTTCAGACGCGTCACGATCCGGTCCACCAGCGTCATATGGTGCTGGCGACACCTGTTGCGGATCTCGGCAGCCTCGACCCCACCGATGGTCTTGCCATGGCCCACGTCATGCATGTTGACCTTCATGCCCTCGATTCCGGGAATCCCCGTGTACCTGTGGCCGAGTTCGTCGACGGTGAACGCCACGACATTGGTGAGTCCCGAGACCAGTGCCCCGAGCAGCACCTCGGTGTGCCCGACCTGGCGGTCGAACGTGCTGACATCGCTGTCCAGGTACTTGGGATCGAGACTGGGGACGTGCTTGGCGATTCGATCCGCCATCGCATCGATCCGACGATTCCGCTCACGGATCGACTGGACTGAATCGGCGTAGTTCTGGACCTTCAGCCGCTCGACGCCTGCCAGGCCAACCGCCGTCGACTTTTCGCTGTTGGCCACAAACTCGAGTACCTTGCGATCGAGCTGGTACTGGACCTGGGCGGTCTTGTCGGTCGACACCGACTTGAACAATTCGGCCATGGCCACCCGTGGCGAACCGAACGCGTAGTTGGGCTTCTGGGGACCTCGTGCCGAGAATCCCGTCGCGATCCCGTCAAGACTTCCCCGGGCGTTGCCACCGCCGAGCGGAAAACAGGCCAACTCGATGTGCTCGACCGGCGACGGAAACAGCCGGGCCAGCTCGAAGTCCACCGTGGCCCACTTGATGGAGCTGAGCCGTTCGTTGGCCTTGAAGACGCCGAGCGATGAACACCAGGAGTGGTGGCCGGTCGTGCACATCTTGCCCGACAGCCCCTGCAGGATCGTCAGGTTGTTCACGTGACCCGCCAGCGGGCTCATCCAGCCCGGCAATTCATGGCCATCGAGGTCGACCTCGTAGGCCTGCTTCTTCTTCTCCATTTGCATCAGCTTCGCGTCAAAGCTCGGCGGCACCATCACGCGAGGCCACAGGCCGTTGCCGCGGTGAAGGAAGATGAACCGCATCGGCGGCTTCGACGGCGCCGCCAGGAGATCCGATCGGTTGACCAGGGCCATGGCCCCGAGCCCAAACATGCCGGTCTTCAGGAAATCACGTCGGTTGGGAATCATGGCGTCCCCCTGGTCGGCACGTCACCGGCCCGGGGTCTCCGGGCGGCCGCACGTTCCGGCTTGCTGGTGTCTTTGCGATACATGAACGAGTCGGATGTCAGCAGCGAGACCACCACGGCCCGAAAGCTGCCGCCGCTTGCGGTGTAGGCACGATCGGCATCTCTGAGTGTCCTGGAGTCCGACAGCATCTCGTTACGACCCATGAAGAATCGAAACGCGTGCCGGATGATCGACTGTCTCACACGAGACGATCGGGCCAACCGGTCAATCATATCGAGTGCATCCGAGACCTCGCCATCAAGACCTGGTTCGCCGGTCCCCTCAAGCCGGCCCGTGGTCACCACGGGGGCCGTCTTGTAGACATCGAACGTCGTCTTCCCGTTGCCCGACTTCAGCAGGTTGTCCGGGTGCTCAAGAGCCTCCACGGTTCTGTATCGGCCGAAGTCGTCATACATCTCGAAGGCCAGGCCCAGCGGATTCATCTGGCGATGGCAACGACGACAGGTCGCCGCACCGGTCACCGATTCGACACGCGCGCGGAAGGTCCGGTGCGGATCGTCGGGCACCTGGGCATCGACGGTGATCGGCACATCCGGCACTCGGCCAGCCAGCAGCTTCTCGCGTATCCATCGGCCACGCCGGACGGGGTCGGAATGAAAATTGGTGGAATGAGCGATCAGCCACGCGGGATGCGTCAGGATGCCCTTGCGATTCTTGATGCGAAACGGCTGTTCAACCGGGTAATCCCAGAAGACCGTCTTCGTGAGCTTGTCGTTGTATTTCGTCGACTTCCAGCTTCCGTAGCGACCGATCGAGGGTGTTGGTGGCAGGCTGTAAAACGGCGAGTGATGCAGCGTGTAGCCATGCGCCCACGGGTGCGTGGTGAATGGTGTGCGTCCCTGGCCCAGGGATTCCTCGAAGTAGTGCATGTAATTGACCAACTCACCGGGCCGAGAATTGTCGACGATCCGCATCGACTTCTGCTTCTTGAGAAACTCCAGGTGCTCGTCAAGCACCCGTTGCGGCTCGGTCTTCCAGGGCGTTGTCTTGAGCCGATCATAGACCGCTTGCCACTCGTCGATGATCCGGCGACCGGTCCTGTTGTCCTTGTTGTGGTAGACGAAGAACTCATCAGAGGTGAGCAGCTGCCGGAAGACATCCCGGTCTTTTTCGACATGCCAGGTCACGATCCGGTCCGCCTCCAGCGTCAACCAGCCCGGCGTGGCCTGGCTGCCGCGTCCCGGGTTGCGGTACTTGCCCTCGCTCCGCTTCGAATCCTTGAAGACCTTGAGAGCACCCGGATATCCGAAGAACTCACGGAAGAACCTGATGATCTTCGGGTGAGACGTCTCGTTGGAGCGGTAATGCTTTCCATTGAGCGTCGGGTCCACCTGTCCGCGAAAGTGACTCTTGTCGGCGAGCAGCCGTTTGACTTCACGCTCGTAGTCGGCACGTGTCTCGAGCCGGCCGGACCGGACCGCCTCGTTCAGCACCGCGTCCGGACGACGATCTCCGAGCGCATAGGAAATCGCGTAACTGGCCTCGCGGGGCGTCAGTTTTTTCCGCCCATGCTCGTCCGGGTGACCGCCGCCAAATTCCAACCGATAGAGGAACTCGGACTCGAGCAGAATCGCTACGAGCATCTGCTGGAGACCGGACGTGTTGCCGCCCAGGGCGATCGACGACTTGAGCAGCCCCGTGTACTTTTCCAGTTCGTCCGCATCCGCAGGCCGTCTGAGCACGCAATCAAACTGCTCCTGGATCGCCGCGACCATCTGCTGGTCAGTCGGGGGCCCGTCCGCGAGGATGATCGACTCAAACTCCTTCGGGGTCGTTTTCGGGTACCAGCGGTCTCGCTTGTCCTGCTCGGCGAGCAACCGGTCCTTTTCTGCGGTCTTGAGCCGTGCGGCAAAGACCTGTTTCCCGGCAATCCACCTCGCGTTATCGAGCATCACGAGCAGGTGTCCGCCATCGAGCGTCGTGATGTCGTAATCACGCACGCCCGAATGGTCGGGCAGAATGAACGGGTTGGTGACGCCGTGAAACTGCCGGGTCGCAAAACCAGATCGCTGCCGACCCTCGAGCCGAAACACGTCCATCACGCGTTCGTGAAAGATCTGCGGGTTGACCAACCACCGCCTCGCCGGCGACCAGCCCACATCGGCCACCACGCTGCCAAACAACTGATCATGATCGACGTAGTTTCCATACGACGGGTACCTCAGTTTCTCGTCCAGCTTCGATGCGTTGTGCAAGCGCAATTCGGCGCGAAGCCATCCGGCCAACCTCGCCCGCTCACTCGTGGTCGGCTGCGCAGCCTGCTCCGGCGGCATCAGCCCCAGGAACAACTGGTCCTGGGCCTTGTTGAGCAAGTCGAGTCGTGCCGGTTGGGCCAGGTCCGCGAGACCGTCCAGCCTGATGTCACTTTCGGAAGTCTCCGCACCGTGGCAACCAATGCAACGGGATCGCAGGACCTCCTGAACGTCTCCGGGTACCAGGAACGAGCCGTCCGGTGGTGCCGCAAGGGCCATGATCGGAGCCCACAACGGCAGGGTGCCGCAGATCACTCCAGCGACAGCTCGCCAGAGGGTGGTGCGTCGAAGCGTCATGCCGGACTGCCGTTTCCAACTCACGTTGGCCATTGTCTCGTGGTCATTTCGGCCGAGCACGTCGTACATTCAGTCGGCATTTCGCGAGCGACACGCGGTAGGGTCCCTCGTTGGCCGGGCTCACCGAATAGTACATCCAGAGTTCCTTGTCCCGTTCCACAACATAGCATGCAAAGCAGGCGTACTGGTCAATACTGCCGACCGGACCGTTGGTGAGTGTCGGAACCGGGTCCTTGTGCCACGTGTTGCCGTCGTCGCTGACGGCATAGGTCAGCCCGTTGTGGTTGGGTCCGGTGGTCCGGTTCCCCTTGGCCCACGCGCTGTACCACATCTGGTACCGGCCACCCACGATCCGCACGTGAACGTTGTAAACATACCCCTCGCGAAACGTCGCAACGACGCCTGGTTCGAGCACCGGCCGCCCGCGATTCTGCCTCGCCCAGCGGATGCCGTCGCGGCTGGTGGCGTGGCCGACGCGGAACGAGCCCTGCGGTCCGACGCCGTTGTACCACATGTGCAGCAACCCGCTGTCGTCGCGGACAACGGCGGGATGCAGCACGACGGTGTCGTCAAATTGTCCTTTCGCCCCGGGTCCCAGCACCGGTCGCGCCTGGTTGGCGCGCGTCCAGCGAATGCCGTCGGGACTGGTCGCGTAGCCAATCTTGTACCGGCTCGCCTTGTCACCGGCCGTGTACCACATGTGAAACCGGCCGCCGTAGTGCAGCACCGCCGGGTGGTCGACCTTGGTCTCGTCAAATGACCCCGGCGGGCCGTGCCGCAGGACCGGCTGACCCTTGTTCGCCTTGCTCCACTTCAGGCCATCGACACTGGTGGCCAACCCCACCGAACCGGTGAATCGGTCGCTGGCCCGGCCGTTGTACCACATCCACCACTTGTCGCCGACTTTCAGGATCGAGGGATACTTGGCGTGGGTTTCATCGAAACTGCCCACAGGACCGACGTCCAGCAGCACGCGTTTGGTTTTCTGGAACACCCATGTCGGCCGCTGCGGGTCCTCGGCACGACCGCTGCCCACAATCGTCAACGCGGCCATCAAAGCGAGAATCGGTTTCATCGATTGCCCCGGAAGCAGGAAGGCTCACTGATTCGGTCGCCGAGCCTCAGAGCCTCGGCTCGCTCCCGTTGTGGGAGGGAACATGAGAGAATCCACGGTCGCTGGTCCGTCCCCTGTGCACGGGAGAGTCAACATGGCGCTGACACGGCACATCCGCCCGAGAGTCCTCGCCGCATGTGGTGCGATGGCCCTCATGCTCAGCTTCGCAATCGTCCCACTGACCTCCGCAGAAGACAAGAGTGGAGCCGGTACGTCGACAGACCAGACTCTCTTTCCCAGGGCGTACGGCGTGCTGGCGAATGAGAAGCTCATGTACCCCGTGGACATGAGTGATTGGCCGATCAAGATCGACTCGTCTCACCAGCTCTTCGTTGATGACTACCTGCTCGCTTCGGTCAGCAACATCAAGCGCACCGTCCACCAGGCAACGAAGTTCAGTGGCAACCCCATCATGGCCGACCACGCCGAGGTCGAAGGGAGCGGGCCGCTGTTTGCCATCGTGCGTCGTGACGAGAAGACAGGGACGTTTCGGATGTGGTACACGGGGCGAATCAGGTTCACGCTGCCCAGTGGTACGAGCGTGAGGTTTCCGGCGTTGTACGCGGAATCGAAGGACGGCCTCACCTGGAAGCGGCCCAGGCTGGGGCTCCACGAATTCCAGGGCAGCAAGGCGAACAACATCGTCATCCCCGCCGGCAACTTCTGGGGGATCCACGTCGATCCTCACGATCCGAATCCGAAGCGACGCTACAAGGGAATCGTCTGGCACGAACCGGAGTTCGTGCCACGAGAAGGCTACTTTCTCTACACATCACCCGACGGGATTCACTGGACACGCGAATCCCGCCATCCCATTGCGCTGAGTCTCAGCGGTTACACCATTCCTCAAACCGGTATCGGCGACACCAGCCTATTTCGCTGGGACCGACACCTGGGCAAGTACGTCGGAGACGTCAAGTTCGTGCTGCCGGGAAAAATGCGCGTGCGCGGATTCATGGAGAGCGACGACCTGGTCCATTGGTCCCGGCCGCGAATGACCGTCGCGCCCGATGCGGTCGATGACACCGACACTCAAATCTACTCGCAGAACAGCTTCTGCTACGAGAGCATGTGGCTCGGATACCTGCGGGTCATGCACACGGAACGGACCAAGGGCTATAAGCAGACAACTGTTGAGCTGACCGCCAGCCGTGACGGACGTCACTGGTACCGGGTCGGCAACCGCGAGGAGATCATCCCTCTGGGGAGCGAAGCCGAGTGGGACACGGACTATCACGATCCTCTCTGGGAGCCGGTCCCGGTTGGCGACGAACTCTGGGTCTATTACCGCAGCGGCAAGATCCGCCGTGACCTGACGCGCCGGTCCGACCTGGGCCTGGCCAAGTTCCGCCGTGACGGCTTCGTGTCGCTCGATGCCGGCGAGCCAACAGGAATCCTGCTCACCCGCCCCATGTCCATTTCGGGCAAGCGGCTGTTTTTGAATGCCGAAGTGCAAAAGGGCGGTCACATCACGGTCTCGGTGCTCGATCGAGACCGCAAACTCGTCACGGGCGATTCCACAGCCATCATAGCCGGCGGTGTGAGCGTGCCGGTTCGGTGGAAGAACTCTGCCGAGCTTCGCGTGCCAGGAGATGGCCATGTCCGCCTCCGCTTTGACCTCAAGCATGCCAGGCTGTATTCGTTTTGGATCGAATAGACGAACGGCCTCGACATTCCCTGGCCGTCACCATCACTCGACAGAAGGCTGTCTCAGAAATGAAGTCCCTGCAATTCGCGGCTGCGCTCCTGCTGATTCTGATCGGATCGACAGAAAACGTGGCCGAGGATCTCAGCGCTTCCGGAACACGGCCAAACAAGGTGCTGGTCCTGCATGGGAAACAACTGTTTGTTGACAACCATGTGATTGCCAATCTGGATGGCGTCCGGAAGGTTCTCAACAAGCCGGTCAAGCACCCACGCAATCCGATCTTGCGCAAGCACAAGCGAGAGTACGCCATCTCGTACGGCGCGGTTGTTTGGGACCAGAGAGAATCACTGTTCAAGCTGTGGTACCAGATCTGGAGCGACCCACAGGATTCGATCGGAACAGCGGGCTACGCCATTTCCCGGGACGGATTCGAGTGGAGCAGGCCGGTCACGGACAAGGCCACCGGTACCAACCTCGCGATCTTCGAGCCCAGGGAGCCATGGGTCGGCGCACCCGGCGTGATAATCGACAAAGCCGAAACCGATCCACAGCGCCGCTTCAAAATGATGTACCTCGCCAAACCGACGCTCAAGGGCGAGTCGCTGCGCAGCTGTGCGGCCTTCTCGGCAGATGGCATTCACTGGAGGCAGGAGCCAACGAATCCCGTGGCACCCTACAGCGACACGCAAATCGCGCCGTTCTGGGACGCCAGGCTGCGTCGATACGTTGCGTTTTGCCGAACCGGGCCGCCGAACATCCGCAACATCGCGCGGATCGAAAGCGAGGACTTTGTGCACTGGTCGCCGAAGGTGCGAGTCCTCAAGAGAAGCAGCCTCGACAAGCCCTACTCGACCAGCCTCTACACGATGACGGCCATGCCTTATGCCGGTGTGTATATCGGGCTCGTCAACACCTATCACGGCGAGACGATTTCACCGATTCCCAAGGACAAGCTCTGGAAGGACCGGGTCGATGCCCAGTTGGTTTTCAGTCGCAACGGCGTGACGTGGCAGAGGGTCCTACGCGACGGAGCCGCGACAGCCGCTCAACTTCGTGAAGACCGCGACTGGAAGCAGGAGGTCGATGACGCCGTGTTCATTCCCTATGGGGAATTTCAGAAGGAATGGGACTGGGGTCAGATCTACCCGCACCATCCTCCGATGGTGGTCGGTGATGAAATCCGCTTCTACTACACCGGCATCAGCGCACGACACTGGGACACCTACCACAAGGACAAACCGGATCATGCGGTCGGATTGGCGACATTGCGGCTCGACGGCTTTGTTTCGGTCGAAACGGATGGCCAGGGGACTCTCACAACGAAGCCGCTGGTATTCCTGGGCGACACACTCAAGATCAACGCCAACGCCAAGGGTGGGGCCATCACGGTTGAAGCCCTCGACGCAGACGGTCAGGTCATCGACGGGTTTGGCCGAGCCAGTTGCAAACCGATCAGCTCAGACAGTGTCCGGCATGTTGTGTCCTGGAACGGCAGCTCCGACACCGGCCGTCTGCAAGGCCAGCCCATCACGCTGCGATTCCACTTGAGACGCGCGAAGATGTACTCGTTCGAATCGGCGACTCGAAAACAGCAATAACAGCCATCCAGAGAAACTCCGAGGAATTCCTCAGCCATGTGCCATTTTCGTGCCCGGATCTGTCTTGCACTCGTCAGCGTGCTCTTTGGCCTCGACTCGCCCGTTCAGGCCAAAGTGCTGCTGCATGCACACTTCGATGGCACCACCGCCCATGCCGATTTCGCGGTGGGCGACAAGAACGCACGATCGTCACTCCCCAGGAGCCTCAAGCTGGCAGGCACCCTGGACGGCGGACGATTTGGCCGGGCACTGGACGCGATGCAAGCCACGGCGAATTGCACATTTGATGCAGCCGGGAACTTCAACCCGAATCGCGGCACGGCTGAGATGTGGTTTCAGATCCAGGAGCACGAGGAGGGGATGTACCACCCGTTGTTTGGCTGGTTTGATCCTCCGTACTTGCCAGGACAGAAGAAGCGGCATTCGGGGATGGCTGTTTACCTGCACAATTCGGTGATGGTTCTTGCCCGTTACACTCCGGCACACAAGTCCACATTGAAGGCCGCTCCAATCCAGGTCGGACGCTGGCATCACCTGGAGGTCAATTGGGACTGCGAACGAGGCCACGGAAAGGCCATCTACAACGTCTTTCTTGACGGCAAGAACCTGATTCGAGTCATCGATGGCAGGGCAATCGGCGGTGGCGACCTCGACGGCGCCAAGTTGCACCTGGGAATCTGGGACTATGCGTTCGGCCATCGACTGCGCGGTCGGATTGACGAATTCCGCATCACCGACCAGGTCGAGCACTCCAGCGACTTTGTTCCGCCGGGCACACCACATGCCACCTCGGGAACGATCGCCTATGCCAGGGTGACTCACAGGACCGCATTGACACGGCTGAAGCAACTCAACGCCGAGATCGAGCTGTTGAAGACGTTCTCGGGTGCCATCGGTGACAGCGATGCCGCACGCGTGATACGCGGAAGCCAGGCTGTTGCGCAGAAAGTCGCTGGCGACCTTGAGTCGTTGAAGGCGTCACTCGGGAAGGACAATCCCAGGGTGAAGGAACTGTGTATGGCCGTCGATCAATTGGCCGACAAGCTCAGCTTGGCGCGTCTACCGGTGAACAGGGTCACAACGACGGCCGCCGCACTCGCCGCCGCAGAGGATCGCCGGTCGCTGCTGTTCAAGGACCTCGACAGCGAACTGGTTGGCGACGCGGTGATTCTCAGCGGCCGACAGTTGTTCATTGACGACTTCGTCGTCGCGAACATGCGGGGATTGAAACGCGAGGTGCACGCTCAACTCGCAAAACTGCCACCCGGGCCGCTGGAGGCTCGACCCACTCTCGGGTCATTCCTGTTCGACAGCGAGGACAAGAAGTTCAAGCTCTGGTTCGTGACGGCATCGAGCCGCAAGCAGCCGTTGTTGTGCGTTGCCGATTCCAGCAATGGCCTCGCCTGGCACAAGCCCACGCACGTGCCACCGCTGAAGACGGGACGACACGTCAGCTTTTACGAACAGGGAGTCAACCGTCCGCAATTCGATGACGACACGATGCTCAAACGCGGCCTGGTCCTGACAACCACCCGCCATGATGGTTTTGTGTCGATCGACGCCGAGAAATCGGGGGTGTTGACCACGCGTCGCTTCGTTGCCATTGGCGACACGCTGGTGCTCAATGCCGAGGCCTCCCAGGGGGAAATCCGAGTTGAGGCCATCGATGCCCTTGGTCGAGTAATCAAGGGGTTCTCGAAAGATGACTGCAAGCCAATCAAGGGAGACAGCACCGCACACGTTGTGTCCTGGGGGGATTCAACGAATTGTCATTCGCTGCAAGCCCGTCCCATCGCGCTTCGGATCCTGGTGAACCGGGCGAAGCTGTTTTCCTTCGAGTTTCGAATCCGGCACAATCACTCGGTGCCGAATTCGTATCGGCAAGAATAGGCTGCCACTCGCTCCGAGACGCGGCCCGCCAAGCACGCCCGGCAGGATTCGAACCTGCGACCTGCGGATTAGAAGTCCGCTGCTCTATCCAGCTGAGCTACGGGCGCTTGAGAACGGGCGATTGTACACGATGACCACAAAGGAGTGGCATCGTATGACTCGCGTCAGTTCCCCGGCTGGGGGTACGATGCGGCCCTGCAATTCGCTCATCTGTCTTGGCATCCTCACGATGAACCGACTCCCCCTCCTGCTGACATGTGGTATCACATTCCTCTGCGCCGACATCGTCACGGCCGGCAATTGGCCAGCCTGGCGGGGAGCTGACGGACGAGGGATCAGCCCCGACACCAACCTGCCGGTGAAGTTTGGTCCCGACACCAACGTCACCTGGAAGACAACGTTGCCGGGATCGGCCAACTCGACACCGATCATCTGGAATGACCGAGTCTTTCTGACCGGCCCCCGTGATGGCGGGAAGATCCGCAGCCTGATCTGCTTCGATCGCAACACCGGTCGGGAACTCTGGCATCACGATATTTCGTTTCCCGATCAGGAAACCGCTCACAACGACAACCCGTTCTGCTCGGGGTCACCCACCACGGACGGACGCCTGGTATACGCCAGTTTCGGCTCCGCAGGAATCGTCGCCTGCGACTTCGAAGGCAAAGTCGCCTGGCACCGAAAGCTCGAACGGTTGGCCCACGTGTTTGGCCCGGCCACCACGCCGGTGCTCTACAAGGACCTGCTGATCACTCATCGCGGCCCCGGAGAGCCCACCCACATCGTCGCCCTCGACAAGAAGACAGGTCGCACCCGCTGGGACACGGTCGAAACGGGCAAGAACCACCAGCTGTGGGGATCATGGTCGACTCCGGTCTTCTACCGGGTCGGCAATCGGGACGAATTCGCACTGTCGATGCCAGGCGAACTGAAGGGCTATGACGCGATGACCGGCAAACCACTCTGGAGCTGCAAGGGACTTGGACCGAGCAATTACCCCGACACCGCAGTCGGCGACGGCGTGCTGCTGGGCGTCAGCGGATTCCGCAAGTCGATGATGGCCGTCCGGATGGGCGGTCGAGGCGACATCACCGCCACGCACCGACTGTGGCACGTCGAGCAGACTCCGCAGCGCATCGGATCGGGCGTCGTACACGACGGTCATCTCTACATCGCCAACGACCCGGGCCTGGCCGAGTGCATCAACGTCGCCACCGGCAAGACCGTGTGGAAGCACCGCCTCGGCGGAAGACTCTGGGGCTCGATGCTCATGGCCGGAAACCGGCTGTACGTCGCCAACACCCAGGGCCAGGTTTTCGTGCTGGCGGCCTCGACCACGTTCAAGCAGATCGCCCGAAACGACATGGGTGAACACATCAAGGCTGCCCCGGCCGCGTCCGACGGACAGTTGTTCGTGCGGACCTACAAGCACCTCTACTGCCTGGGAAAGCGTAAAAGCGAGCCGACCCCGTGAGCCACCAAAGCTCGACCGCGGTGTCCTGCCGCGATCACTGGTCCGTGCCCTTGCCGGCCAGCAACCGCTCGATCGCTTCCAGCAGCACTTGCTCACACGGACCCGAAAACGCGTAACTCTGCTCGTAGCCACCGCGATCGGTGTAGATCCGGTCACCACCGATGTAGCTCATGCCACAGTCGCCATACCCGGCTACGAGCACGAATTGTCGCGGCTTCATCGCCTGGGCCGCCAGTTGGTACTGCACAAACGGCTCACCGGGCAGGTGCAGCAATTGAACCGAGCCAACCGTAAGGCAGCTCAACTCAATCGCCCGTTTTGCTTTCATGCGTTCAATCCAGGCCAGGTTGAATGCGGCTTTCAACCTGGTGCGAAACGCCGACTTCGGATCAGCCAGCAGCTTCTGGAGAACCGGCTCCATGAAGGCCGGATCCCGTCGTTGCGGAAAGTGCACATCCAGTGTCTGCCAACGGACCCGCGTAACCTCCTGGCGCACGACCGATGACACACTCTGCTTCATCGCGGCGAGGATCCGGGCGGTCAACTCGTCACGGGCTTTCCGGCTCCCGTTGTTGTACTTGCCCATGGCGACGTCGCCACCGCAGCCGGTGAAGTAGACCTGGAAGATCCCGGAGTCCCGCTGCAGCCGCTCTCGGGCAATTCCGACGGTGTCGTAGCTGACTCGTCGATCGCCATAGAAGCTCTGCGGGTGCGTCGCGTAGTAGTGCACCTGTGCGATCGTCACCTCCCCGTCCAGAAATGACAGTGTCTTCAACCACGGATCGATCAACCCTTCAGGAGCCTCGTGTAGCCGCCGATCCCGGGTGCTGCTGGAACGCGTCAGCAGAGTGCCGTCACCGGCTGGGACGCGTCGATTGGAAGCCACACGGTCCACCTTGGCCTGGCTGGTGCCCAGGTGCGTCACCGGGCGCATCTGCCCCATCGCGCGACGGATCGCTCGGCTGATCCTCCTGCCGGTCTCCTGTTCATACATCTGCGAGGCCAACCGCCGAGGATCATCAGCGTCGAGTTGGAGGCGCTGGGCCGAGGAATCGATGGCCGGAGCGGTGTGCTGGTGCAGACAATGCAGGGCCACGCGTGATGGAGTCGTCCCGGCAGCACGAGCCAGGCTCTCACGGAGAGCGTCGTAGGAGTCGTTGTGAACCTCCATCCAGTCCAGAGCACACAGCACCGAGATGCCGCCCGTGTCTCTCAGGACAATTCCTTTTGCCAGCAACGGATGCTCGACAGTACGAGGTGGGTCAATGAACCCCATCCCGACAGGCTGATTGACCGGCGGCGTGATGTCGCACTGGAATCGCGCGATGTGCATGGAGGGCATGTCAGGCTCGGTGTCATCAGCCGTGATTTCTGATCCGGCGTGAGATGTGAACAGCAGGGCGGGAATACAAAGCCATAACAGTGATTTCATCGGAATGATCAGCTCCCGGACCGGCAGGTCGCTCGGTCCATCTTGGGTTCCTCCGGCGACTCTAGTAGCCATAGTCGGCCTTCAACCTCGATTCGTCCCGCCACCGGGGCGCTTCCTTTTCGATCTTCCTGGTGTGCTGTGCCAGTCCTGAACAGCTGGTCGCCAGCACCTCGAACATGCGATGCGCCACGATCCGGTGACCGAGGTCGCTCTGGTGAATCCCGTCGTGATGGACGATCCAGTCGGCATGACCGCTGGCATCCAGCAGGTCCACGAACAGGCAGTCCTGCTGTCGGGCCACCCGCGCAATGCCCTGACCGTACTCGTGGAAGATCTCGAGGTTGGCCTTCGTCCAGGGCTTTCCTCCCGCCCCGAAGTCGGTCATGTAGTAGGGCGACGGCAGGACGACCAGGGGCTTGATGTGTTTTCTCACTTGCTCGATCACCGCTGTCATCTCGGCCATGAACAGCTTCAAAGGCGTCCCTCCTCGTGCGTCATTGAGACCGTAGGAGATCACCAGGAGATCCGGCCGGGGATCGATGACGTGTTTCTGCAGCCGCTCGTTGGCCGCCGGCTTGCCGCTGTGCTTGTAGCAGGGGCTGCGAGTGGAGATCACGTTGGCCCCGATCCCGTTGTTGATCACCTCCATTCGCGTCGACTGGAAGTCGTTGATCAGCCGTCCCAGGACCGACACCCAGCAGCGTGACGCGCTGGTGCTCCATCCACCGGCGGTCGTGCTCTCGCCCAGCGCCACCATGCGACGAAACGGCCGGTCGTGCCAGTCACGTTTCCTCGACCGCTCGCTCTCTGCCTCGGCCAGCAACGGCCGCGATCCCAGGGTGGCGGTGGCTGCGGTCGCTGCGGTGGCGGCTGTGAAGAGGGTTGAGTTGAGAAGTTCTCGGCGGGTGAGTGGTGACATGGGGCGATCGTCCTGATGACAAAAAAACACGGGCCGGTATTCCCCGGGGGAACACCGGCCCGTGATCGTATCACGAACGTCGCACGACGCGAGGGAGCTAGACGAGCTCCTTGATCGGGTCCATCTGCGAGAGGTACTGGGGCCGTCCGGCCGGGTCCTTCACCGTCGCCGTCCGGGTGTCGACTCCGACGTTCTTGTAGACCGTCGAGAAGATCTCCTGGACGTGCACCGGTCGGGTCTGGGCCCGCTCGCCCAGGCGGTTGGTGCTGCCGATGGCCTGCCCGCCCTGGATCCCGCCACCGGCGATGTAGGCACAGCTGACCTGAGGCCAGTGATCTCGTCCAGCACTCTTGTTGATCCGTGGCGTCCGGCCGAACTCGCCCCAGACGAGCACGGTCACGTCATCGATCATGCCACGCTCGGTCAGGTCGTCGATCAGGGCCCCGACGGCCTGGTCGATCCGTACACCGTGGTGTCGCACGAGCCCCTCGTTGTTGCCGTGGCTGTCCCAGCGGCCGAAGGTCAACGTCACACAGCGGACGCCCACCTCGACCAGGCGCCGTGCCCGCAGGACCAGCGTGTTGTCGGTGGCGGCCCCGTCGTACTTGTAGGTGTACGGCTTGCCGTCGCCATAACGCTCGCGAACCTCCGGATCCTCTTTGGCAATGTCCAGGGCATCCACCAGCTTGCTCGACGTCAGCACGTCGAATGCCTGCTGCTCGTACGAGTCGATGGCGCTCAGCTGTCCACTGGCGTCGACGTCGCGACGGAGGCGATCGATGCTCTTGAGCAACGACTTGCGATCACCGAGTCGATCGGTGGTCACGCCGTTGAGTTTCATGTTGGCCAGCCCGTCGCCGTCGGGAATGAACGGGGCGTAGGTGGCTCCGAGGAATCCGGGTGTTCCCGGGTTCCGCCACACGCCGTCGGTCTTCATGCCGACGTAAGGGGGAACGCTCTTGTCGGCCGGGCCCTGCAACTTGTGCAGTACGCTGCCCATCGCCGGATGGCCACCCATCGAGCGGAGTTCGTTGAAGCGGAAACCGGTCATGCACTGGAACGAATCGTGACGGCCCTCACAGCCGACCACGGCCCGCAACACCGCGGCCTTGTCCATCCGCGCGGCGATCTTCGGGAAGCACTCACCGATCTGGATGCCGGGTACGTTGGTCGCGATCGGCTTGAAGGGACCGCGGATGTTCTTGGGCGCCTCGGTCTTGATCTCCCACATGTCCTGGTGGGGAGGACCGCCGCCGAGGAAAATGTTGATGACCGACTTGTGGTTCATCTTGACCTGGCCGGCCGCCTCGGCCCGCAACAGGTCCGCCTGGTTCAGGCCGAATGCCCCAACGCCCAGGGCCCCGATCTTGAGCATGCCGCGCCGCGACACGCCATCGCAGTAACCGGAACGAGTGTTGTTTTTCTGTGAACCGAAAACGGTAAGCATCGGCCGACCCCATCTGTTTCTTGTGGCTTCAGACAATCCCGGCGGCGAATAGGGCGCACGAGACCGTCGCAACAGTCCCTTTTTATGCGATCGGCATTCCCAGAGTCAACTTGAAGCCGAATTCTCAAGTTGGCTGCGCAATCGCCGCAATGCCCGCAGGTGACGCATACCGGCCGCTGCGGCCGAAAGCCCCAGGGCCTCGGCCACCTCGCTGTTGCTCAGGTGCTCGAAATGCCGCATCACGAGTACCTCGCGGTCATCGTCGCCCAGTTGCTCCATGGCATCCAAAAACTGTCCCTGCAGTTCTCGGCGGATCACCGCTGCGGCCGGCGTCAGGTCTTCGGCTGGCAGACGCGCGGCAAGATCGAATGAGCTGGCCTCAGGAGACCCACTGGTGGCCAACGGACGTTCCCGATCGACGCTGCGACGCTGGGCCTTGCGATGGCGGCGGTGCACGTCGATCATCCGGTCCCTGGCCAGTTGTCTCAGCCAGAGATGGAAGGGGAGGGCGGGGTGTTCGAGATAGCCGGAGAGACGTCCGGAGGCTTCGAGCAGCACATCCTGTACGACGTCGCTGGCGTCGATTCGTCGGCCGATCGCCCGGTCCATGCGAAAACGCACCAGTTGTCTCAAGGCTTCACGATGGCGGTCCATCAACTGTTCGACGGCCTCGTCATCGCCGCTCCTGGCCGCTGCCAACAGCTCGCGGGTCTGTTCGGAATCGGGCCAGATGCGTTGTGAACCGCTGGGCATATCATCTCGACCGCTGGTCACATCTCATCGACAGCCTCGCCGCACCCCTCGCCAGCCACCGAGGGCGGCAGACCGGTCTGGGCATCCGGCTCGACGTCTTCCAATCGGTATTCCTCGACCGCCAACCCCTCGACGGCCACTTCCTGCAGCCGTTGCCAGCCGCGGGTGACCAGGTCCTCACGTCGGGCCACATCGGCGGGATCGAGTTGTCTCTTGTCAAAGGGCCCGTCGACCTCAATCGCCTCAAATCGTTCATCGATGATGAACTGGGCCTGGACAGGATTGCAGCGTACGTGCCGTTCGGACTCGATCGATAGCGCCGCCGCCGGCAACTCGCCAATCACGTACGACAGGTACAGATCGCTGTCGCGGATCTCGTCCACGTACGAGCCGCACACCACGCAGACATATCCTTCGTCACAACGGGCCATGAGTGAATTGTAAGCAAGAGAGCGGAGAGTTGAGAGGAGAATTGGGGAAATGGCGGGTGGTGGTTGGTTGGGGGGTGTGCCACACTGGATTGTTCAAGAAAGAGTCTCTCCGCTAACTGTCTGGGACGTCAGAAGCTGATGTCGCTTGCTCGCTTTTCTGTGAACAACCGCGTGCTGGTCAACATGCTGATGCTGTTGATCCTGCTGGCGGGCGGCATCTTCGCGTTCACGCTGGTGCGAGAGTTTTTCCCCGAATCGCGACCCGACAAGATCATGATCGCCGCGGTCTACCCGGGCCAACAGCCCGAGGAGGTCGAGAAGTCGGTCACGATCAAGATCGAGGAGGCGGTTCACGACATCGAGGGGATCGAGAAAGTCGACTCGCGCGTGTCCGAGGGCGTGAGCATGACCACGCTGACCCTCTACAGCGACGTCCCCGACATCAACATCGTCGTGCAGGAGGTCAAGAACGAGGTCGATGCGCTGGCAGATCTTCCCGACGACGTCGAGCGGATCACCGTCGAGAAGCTTGAACCGAGGCTGCCGGTCATCAGTGTCGCGTTGTTTGGCGAAGGATCGGAGGCCGAGCTCAAGCGGGCGGTCAAGTCACTCCGTGACGACCTGCTCCTGTTGCCAGGTGTCAGTGATGTGCAGATCAACGGGATCCGCAACGACGAGATCAGCATCGAGCTCCAGCCCCTCAAGCTGCTCGAGTACGACATCACATTTGACGAGGTGGCTCAGGCCATTCGCGGCGTCAACATCGATGTCTCCAGCGGACAACTCAAGGGCGACCGCCTGACGGTTTCGGTGAGACTGGACGGAGAAGAGCGTCGAGGTGTCGACCTCGAGGACATCGTCATCCGCAGCGATCCCGATGGTCGCAAGGTCCTGTTGGGACATCTCGCCACGATCGAAGACTCGTTCATCGAAAGTGATCTCGAGAGCTACTTCAATGGGTACCCGGCCGCCCACTGCGTCGTCTTCAAGACTCCCAGCCAGGACGCCATCCAGATCTCGCGGCTGGTCAAGGCGTACGTGAAGGGAAAGAACGGCGAGACGTTTGATCCATTCGGATTCCAGGCGATTCCCGAACAGCCTTGGTATCAGCAACCGGTGTCCACGGTCGGCAGTGGCCTGACATGGTTGATGACGGTGATGAGCGGGCGCGGTGATCCGCGGAAGATTTACGAGGAGAGTGCTGCTGCGGGCTTTGAACACAAGTTCCAGGTGGCTCTCCACACGGATCTCGCCCGGTTCATCGAGGGACGGCTCGACCTGATGACGCGCAACGGCCGCGCCGGGCTGCTGCTGGTGTTGGTCAGCCTGATGCTCTTTCTGAACTGGCGCGTGGCGATCTGGGTCGCCGCCGGTCTGCTGGTGTCATTCCTCGGCACGTTCGTCGTGCTGTGGGCGATGGGTGAAACGGTCAACCTGTTGAGCATGTTCGGTCTGATCATCGTGCTCGGGATCATCGTCGACGACGCCATCATCATCGGCGAGAACATCTATCGGCATGTCGAGGACGGGTTGCCGGCGAAGGAAGCGGCCGTGAAGGGCACTGACGAGGTCGCCTGGCCGGTCTGCGTGACCATCCTGACCACGATCGCGGCCTTCGCACCGTTGCTGTTCATCCGTGGCCAGATCGGCGACTTCATGAGAGTCCTGCCGATCGTCGTGCTCGCCGCCCTGATCGTCTCGCTGATGGAGGCCCTGGTGATCTTGCCGGCCCACCTGGCCCACATCAAACAGTCGCCACCGGCCGAGGGGCTGGTCGGCTGGCGACGGCGAATCAGGAGTCTCGCCGAGGCTCCCGATCGGCTGATGCGAGGCCAACTGCAGGACTGGTACGAGAGCCTGCTCCGGGTCGCGCTCAGGTGGAGATACGTCACCCTGACCCTCGCCTTCACCCTGGTCGTGCTCAGCTTCGGCCTGATCGCCGGTGGACTCGTCGAGATGGTCTTCATCCAGAAGATGGACAGCGAAACGATGATCTGTGGTGTCGAGATGCCGGTGGGCACCGTCGTCCCCCAGACCAAGCAACAGGTCCGGAGGCTCAACGATTACGCGCTGACATTGCCCGAGGTGAAGAATGTGCAGATGTTCGTGGCGATGCAGGTGGATTACGAGGGGGGCGGAGGCGCCGAGCTGCAATCTCATCTCGGTCAACTCGTCCTCGAACTCAAGGCGGCCGACGAGCGTGATCAGCTCGGACTGAGATCCAGCGATGAACTGCTCGTCGACCTGCGTGAATTCTCACGCACGCTCCACGGCGTCAACTCGGTCAACTGGACCGCCATGAATGGAGGTCCGGGCGGTCGCGACATCCACATCAAGGTGTCTGGCCCCGACTTTGAGGACCTGACCGAGGTCGCTGACAAGCTCCAGGTCACTCTCGATTCCTACCCCGGCGTCTTCGATCTCGACGACGATCACGACGAGGGCAAGCGCGAGATGACCATGAAACTCAAGGAGTCCGCCAGGCCGACCGGAATCGATGAGGCGAGACTGGGGAATCACATTCGCAGCGCCCTGTACGGACGTGAGTCTCATCGCATCAGCCGCAATCGCGAGGACATCCGCGTCATGGTGCGGTATCCCAGGCGGTATCGCGAGAGTCTCTACCAGCTCGAATCAATGTGGATTCCGACCGCCATGATCGCCAGCCAGCGCGCCTGGGTTCCCCTGGGGGAAGTGGCGTACCTGGAGCCTGGAGACGGATTCACGTCATTGCACCGCAGCCAACGGCAGCGAGCGGTCTCGGTGTTTGGTGCTGTCGACACCGCGGTCGCTGATTCCTCGATCGTGCTCGGACGCGTCCGCGAGGACTTCGATCGGGAGATCGCCCCGGAGTATCCCGACGTCCGGATCGAGTTCCTCGGCAACTTCGAGGAACGGACCAAGGCCTTCGGCAGTCTCTGGATCGCGTTCCCCGTGGTCCTCGTGCTGATCTACATGCTCCTGGCCGGTCTGTTTCGAAGCTACGCCCAGCCGATTGTCGTGATGGCCGCCATCCCATTTGGACTCCTGGGAGCCATCATCGGGCACTGGATCACCGACAACCCGATCACGATCCTCAGTGAAATCGGATTCGTGGCATTGGCTGGCATCCTGGTCAATGACAGCCTGATCCTGGTCGACTTCATCAACCGCAGGATCCGCAGCGGCGAGGATCCCCACGAGGCGAGCATCGCCGGCGCCCGCTCGCGGCTGCGAGCCATCCTGCTGACCACGCTGACGACCGCCTCCGGGCTGACTCCGCTGATGTTTGAAACCAGCTTCCAGGCCAAGTTCCTGATCCCGATGGCGGTCACACTGACGTTCGGGCTGATCTTCGCCACCGCGTTGACGCTGATCATCGTCCCATCTCTCAACCTCGTCTTCCTCGACATCCGCAAGATGGCGGGATTCGAGAACGAGACCGACGATGAAGCGGCCGATCCCGCAGTCGTCTAGCTCGCAGGCCTCGTCGACTTCACACCACCAGCCGAAGCCGGCCGCGAACGAGACAGTCGGCTAGTAGGACCAGCTGATCGAGTAGCTGAAGTTGCTCGTCCAGAACGATGACCGGGTCGTGTCGATCGACGGGAACAGTCCCTCCGACGGGTTCCCCGCCCAGTTAACGCTGCCGTAAGGCCGAGCGACCTGGCCGACAAACAAGAACGTATAGCCGAATCGGAAATTCGCCTCGCTCAGGATCCTGGACCGACGCAGGATCGGGATCTTCGCGAACAGAGGTGCCTCGGCAAAGAACGACTGCTCGATGATCGGTGACACATGCGTGTGTCGATCACGGTCGCTGAAGCGGTTCGGCTGAGGATCCTCTGGGGTCGGCTGCAAGAAGTTGTTCTGACGAGTGACCATGCCGATGTTGTTGCCCGACATCCGCAATCGCTCGGTGTTGGCCGCCACGGCGACCTTGGTCTGTCCCCAGAGCCTGAACTTGGCACCGCCCAGGTCGTATCGCAATCCGACCTCCGGCCCGATCAGATCGGTTCGAGACAGGTTGTTGAGCGTGGAAGTCATCGGATACATCGTCGGGTCGTTGTAGAGGATGAAGCGGTACTCGTCGTTGTTGCCGCCCCCACCTCCGCCACCCTGGTTCCCACCCTGCTCAACCAGGGCCGCGTTGTCGGTGATCCCGTCGCGATCCTCGTCGAAGTTGTTGGGGGGCGAGTGCAGCTTGACGTCCCCGTTGAAGGGCTCGTCGAGATCCTCAAGATTGTCGTAGCTCAAACCGCTGTCCTGCCCGAGAAAGTGCATGCTCTCCTGGATACGCATGTATCGCACACCCACCGTGGGTCGAATCATGAACTTGCGCCTGCGGTACGTGGGGGCCAGGATGAAGCTGACCGACGCCCCATAGGTCCGGCTCTTCGATGTCAGGCGAAACTCCAGGTCATACGGAGACGACACACCAAAGGCCGAGCCGTCATCCAGTGGCAATCCCCGCAGGTTCAACAGGTTGTTCTGCAGGATAAAGTCCTGGGGCGTCGCGGTGTCGTCGTTGTTGCCGCCGGACTGCTGACCAAACTGGCTCCCCGCAGTACCAATCTCGTTGAGCAGGAAGTCCGGTGGAGACAGCAGCAGCAGCAAGGTGTCCTTCTGGTCCCCGCGTCCCGAACCCAGCGAGTCGCGGGCATCAAATGATTCGTCGGCACTCTGGCCGAAGCCCTCGATGATCATCCCTGACTCATCGGGATCGAAGTAGCCCATCTGCAGCCGAATGCCACTGCCGCTCGGACTGTCCATCACGCCCTGCAGCGAAACCGGGTCGTAGTAGTTAAAGCCTGGAATGCCCGCCGCCGGAACACCGCGGAACTGGTCCACGACGCTTTGCTGCTGGTTGTTGCCACCGCCGCCGCCACTGCCCTCTCCCAGGTCGTAAGGATCCTGACCAAGAATTGGCAGAATCAGATCCTTGTAGGTCAATGCGTTGCTGTCACCCACGTAACCCTTGGGCTTGCGCGTCCAGCTCGACAGGTAGTCAATATTGAAGAGCGGCCGGCGACCGCGATTGGACGCGATGCGATGCCACAAACCGTCCTGGTGATAGTGCCTGTCGTACTCGAAGTCGAACATCGAGTTGCCCGGATACGGGGCCATCGATGCACGGGCCTGCCCGCTCGGCGGATACAGTCCCGGCGGCGGCCCCTGTGCCGACAACTCGCGACCCCACAGGGTCGCCGACAACAAGCAGATTGCCAGCGTCAGTCGCTGAGTCACCTGCATCAGATCATCCTTGACTTACCAATCCGGACTGGGCATCTCGCCCGCACTACGTCCGCGCAAACACGCGGACTTACCGGTTTTATCGGTCAGGGAATCTGGCAACCTGTAACGATTATCGGGGACATACCGGATTTGGCGGATGTGGGGATGATCCGGATTGCAGGCCGGTTTCGTCACACAACTGCATTGGTATCAACAGGTTGCAATCTGCTGGCGTCCCGTGGTCTCTAAAGCACCGGACCGATCGCCCACGGACAGAACTCCTCTTCACCGATTCCCTGGGCCTCGCTCTTGGTCTGCTTGCCACTGGCGACCGCGATGATCTCCTCGAAGATCTCCGCTCCCACCTCAGCCACACTGGTTCCTTCGAGCACCTGGCCGGCGTTGACGTCCATGTCGTCGATCATCCGCTCAAACATCGGGGTGTTGGACGAGATCTTGATACAGGGGACCGGCTTGCAGCCAAAGCAGCTCCCTCGTCCCGTGGTGAACACCAGCACATTGGCTCCCCCTGCCACCATGCCGGTAATCGATGCCGGATCGTAGCCGGGCGTGTCCATCACCACGAATCCCCTGGTCGTCACCGCCTCGGCGTATCGATACACCTCGCGAAGTGCCGTGCTTCCACCCTTGGCGATCGCACCAAGCGATTTCTCATAAATCGTTGTCAGGCCACCCTTCTTGTTGCCCACTGACGGGTTGTTGTTGATTTCGGCGCCAAACTTCCCGGCATAGTCCTTCCACCAGTCGATCAGGGCCACCAGCTTTTCACCCACCTCGGGACTCGACGCTCTTCGGGTCAACAGGTGCTCTCCTCCGAAGATCTCGGGCGTCTCACCCAAGATCGACGTGGCTCCGGCCGCGACCAGCATGTCACTGGCCACCCCGACCGCCGGGTTGGCCGTGCCCCCGCTGTTCCCGTCGCTGCCTCCGCACTCGGTCCCCAGGATCAATTCTGACACCGGAATCTCGGTCCGCTGAACCGAATTCACCTCCGGAAGCATGTCACGCAGGATTCCAACCGCCCGGTCGACGGTCTTCTTGACCCCACCCTCGTCCTGGATGTTCATCACCAGGGGCGACTCGTCCTGATCCACACCCGGCACCTCCAGCTGCACGAGCCCGTGGTTGTCGACCAGGAACGACCCCTGCCCGGTCTCGCATCCCAGCCCCAGCACGAGGTATCCGCCGATGTTGGGGTGCTTGGCAAAACCCGCCAGCGTCCTGGCCAATTGCTGATGGTCTTCGCCACCGTACTGCATCGCACAACCGCCGCCGTGCACCAGTGGGACGATGCCGTCGATGTTCGGATAATCCTCGAGCAGCCCCTCGTCGAAAGCCCTCGCCACGTACTTCGATGCCGTGGCCGAGCAGTTGACGGTGCTGACGATTCCCAGGTAATTCCTGGTCCCGGCCCGTCCGTCAGCTCGCCGATATCCCTGGAAAGTCCGTCCGGTGATCGGCGGTGGGTCGGACGGGACATCGGCCGAGAATGCGTAGTCGAGATCCAGGTCTCCGGGTTCGACGTTATGCGTGTGCACCCAGTCGCCGGTCGCAATGGCGTCGGTCGCAAACCCGATGACCTGGCCGTACTTGCGAATCGGTTCACCGGCCGAGATATCGCGGGAGGCCACCTTGTGTCCGAGACCGATCAACTCGCTCGCAGAAAATCCACCCTCGGAATGGGAGGCGTCCTGGATCTCGGTCCCAGCAGAGACCTCGGTCCGGGCCACCACGATGTTGTCGTCTGCGTGGAGCCTCAGGCACGGACTGACACTCGATTCACTGCTCATCCCCGGACCTCAGATATATCGCTGACGTGATCTCACTGCAGGGGGTCGCTGATTACTCATCCACTCTGTCACCAGATTGGACGAGTGGCAGTTCCCGGTGAGCTCTCCAACCCGTGGACAGGTTGACGAGACCACCCTTCGCGACAACACGGCGATCCGTTCTATCGGAATCCCCGGGGAGCATCAATGTCGCCCCAATTCGCTCTTCTCGCCTGTCGGTCATCCTGATACGTTTCCGGCGCGACACATCCTCCCGGCATCAGCGGAGCCCTGTCATGATCGGTGCCCAGCTCACCCCCCACGAGTATTTCCAGTTGTGCAGCCAGGCGTTTGGCTCACTCGATCTCGAATCTATTGAATCCCTGGGTCGGCACATTCACCAGGCCTGGCTCGATGGACGCATGGTCTTCATCTGCGGCAACGGGGGAAGTGGGGCCAACGCATCTCACCTCTGTGAAGACCTGGGTAAGAGCTCGCTGGACCCGAGCGACTTCAACAACGACGACATGCCGCGGCTCAAGGTCCTGTCGCTGACCGACAACACCCCCTACATCCTGGCCTGGGGCAACGACGAGGGGTTCGAGCGGATCTTCGTCGAGCAGCTCAAGAACTTCGCCTCACCAGGCGACATGCTGATCGCCATCAGCGGCAGCGGCAACAGCCCGAATATTCTCCGGGCTGTCGAGTGGGCCAACATGCATGAGCTGGACACGTGGGGCGTGACAGGATTTGACGGTGGCCAATTGAAGCGGATGGCCGACTTCAGCCTGCACGTGCCCTCCGACGACATGGGGCTGGTCGAAAGCGTTCACCTGGTTGCGTTCCACTGGGTGCTCGACGACGTCTACGCCCGCATCAACGGCGTCGGCCGCTACGAATCCCAAGGTTTCCGCAAGGCAGCGTGATATTGGTGACGTAGCCAATCTGTCACCAGATTGGGAGGGTCATCACTTCAGCTACGTTGCTGCGTCGCCCGCCCGATGATCAATCACGCGGCAGCGGAACGGCCGGCGGTTCCTCGGGCCCCAGCTTGAATGCGGGTGCCGCGAGCTGCTTGCCGGATTTCAGGTCCTCGATCAGGCCGACAATCACAGCTGCCGGAATCGCATGAGACTCAGTCCGACCCTCGCGGGCGATATTGATCCCCACGACTTTCCCCTGCAGGTTGACCAGCGGCCCCCCGCACTGCTCGGGCTTGAGCACCGTGTCGTGGGCAAAGGCGTTCGGAAAACCACCTCGGCGGAAACTCAATTGACCGCCAAGCTTGTTCATGAAGATGCTGCGATTCTGGAGGTGCTGAGCGGGTGAGCCGAGTCGCGCGTTGGCATCGAATTCCACCGTTCCCCGCCGGACTCTCATCGGGAGAATCTCTCCGGGCCGAAACTTGCGAATCTGGTTTCGAAGCACCTCGCCACGAGGAATCCTGGTGCCGGCGACGCGCGTGATCACGTCTCCGGCTTTCAGCCCGATCCGGCTGGCACCGCTGTTGGGCATCACCCGGGAAATCCGGGCTCCGCCAGCCGTATCCTCGAACCCGATCCCCAGGAATCCGAACAGGTGAGGTATCCGACGTCTGTGGATACTCACCACGCCAACAGCCACAGGCAATTCCGCGGGGCCGCTGGTGGCGAGGAATGACCCGACCGCCGGATCCTCGGCGTTCTGCCAGCTCACCACCGCCAGTTCCTGAGCGTCGATCTTCAACATCGCCAGGTCGTGCTCTGCGTGAAACCCGACCTGGCGGGCCTTGTGCGTGGTGCCGTCTTTCAAGCGGCAGCTGATCGGTCCCCCGTTGATTCCGTTGACCTGGCTGGCCTTCGTCAGCACCCAGCCATCAGAGCCGACGATGGTGCCGAGGGCTTTTTGTCGACCGTCCACCAGCACAGCCACCGTGGCCTCGCTGGCCCCCTCGACCACGCTCCGAAAGGCATTCCGCGTCGCGGCGCCACTCTTGTACAAGTCTCGGGGCAATCTCTTCGGCGGCGCTGCCAGCGCTGTCATGCTGATCGTCAGCCACAGCACCGGGGCGACCTGCCAACGGGGGACGTTCATGGGCCACGACCTCCTGCCAGTGTCACCGTGATTTCTACCGGCTTACCATTCCGCTGGATCGACAACTTCAGTTTCTGCCCCGGCTTCTTCTGCTGCACGTGATCAAACAGGGAATCGAATCCTTGGAAGTCCTTGCCATCGATCCCGACGATCAGGTCGCCGGTCTTCACACCCGCCTTGGCGGCCGGCATGTTGGGATTCACATCGGTGACGCGACAGCCGCGATCGTGATCAACGCCGTTGATCCCCAGCACCGGCTTGTTGCCACGACGCGGCCGGCCGAACGCCTTGCCATCGAGGAAACGAGGCCATCCCTCTGTGTAGGCCTTGACCGGGACATGAAAATTCCAGGACGTCGGAGCACCGATACGACTGTGGATACCGATCACGTTGCCGGCGAGATCAAACAGGGGGCCACCGGAGTCTCCGCCGACGAGTGTGCAGTCGGTCTGGACGAAACCGGTTTCCGTCCGGATCACCCGTCCCAACCTGACGACCGGTGGCCTGTTCCGCTGGTAACCACCCGGGTGACCCAAAGCGAGGCACCAGTCTCCGGGTCGCACGTCCTCGGGACGAGCCAACTGGCAGAACGGGAACGGTCCCTTGCCTTCGATCTTGAGCACCGATGCATCAAGCGCGCGGTTGAGACCAAGAGTCCTGCCGCGCACGGTCCGCCCATCCGACAGGATCACCAGCACGCGTCGATTGGGGGCTCCCGTGACGTGAGCCGCCGAGAGCACATAGCCGTCGGCGCTGATGATGACGCCGCTGCCCGCGCCATTGCCGATCCGCAATCCCACCGTCGCCTTCGACAGCTTGCCCACGATCTCGCCGACCCGTTTCTGAATCGCCACGAGGTCGGCCACGTCCCTCGGGACGGTCCGAGTCAGGGATTCTGGCTGCGCCGGCCGCTTCACGACCGGAGCACGCACCACGGGCAGGTCTCGAGGCAGTGGTGGAGCAGGCGGAGACTCGGCATCTGCTGCCAGCAGTGCCGGAGCCACGGCGATGGTCCACGCCGCCGCCAGCAGCGCCGAAATCCGTCCATGCACCATCTGGGACTCCCTGCAGCCGTAGGTCTCGTTGCCCATGCGGCCCGGCACGCCACCCCCCTTGGCGTTCCCACCACCGGCCTCCGTTGACCCCACGTTACGCGACACCGCCGAGGGTGTGCAAGTTGAGCCGCCTTCTCGCCCCAGCACCGCTCCGATATGCTACGACCTCAGCTCAAAAGGATCAGGTTGTCTCCACGGCCTAGGCTCTCATGAACGTCCTGGATACCCCGTTGCCCGGCGTCCTGGTGATCGAGCCTCGCGTCTTCAGTGACGATCGAGGTTTCTTTCTCGAGACCTACCAGCGACTGCGGTACGCACAAAGCGGTATCGCCGCAGACTTTGTGCAAGACAACTGGTCCCATTCGCAGCACGCCACGCTCCGGGGGCTGCACTACCAGCTGACTCGGCCCCAGGCCAAGCTCGTCAGCGTCGTCTCCGGCTGCGTCTTTGACGTGGCTGTCGACCTCCGACGCCACTCACCCACATTCGGACAGTGGTTTGGCACCACGCTGTCTTCCGAAAACCGTCGGCAGCTGTTCGTACCCGTCGGTTGTGCCCACGGGTTTCTGGTCACCAGCCAGGCCGCGGATTTCCAGTACAAGTGCACCGACATCTATCATCCTGACGGCGAGCGAACTCTGCTGTGGAATGACCCGGAAATCGGAATCGACTGGCCCCTCGAACAACTCTCACCACCCGACCGGGAACCAGTGATCTCGGACAAGGACCGACATGGGACCCCGTTGGCCGATGCCGACTGCTTCGACGACACCGTCCGAGGTGACACGCCAGGCTCAGCCGATGCCTGACTCACGGTCACGACCCCGGCTGGCGCTGACGATGGGAGACGTTGCGGGAATTGGTCCCGAGGTCGTGGCGAGAGCGGCAGCAGGTTCGGACCTGGCCTTTGAACCGTTGGTCGTCGGTGATCCCGATACCCTGGCCCGCGCCCTCCAACTTGTGGGAGTACCACACGGTGTGAGGTCACTGGATTCATCAGCCCCGGACTCGTTCAACGAAGTGGTCCCTGGCGAGACCAGCATCGCCTGCTGGAACCCGACCGATGTGCGACTCGAGGAGATCTCACCGGCCACTGTCGATGCCCGGTGTGGTCAGGCGGCTGCCGACTGGCTGCACGGGGCCACAGCAGCGGCCCGCGCCGGCGACGTCGATGCCATCGTCACCGCGCCCCTGAACAAGCTGGCCCTGGCCGAGGCTGGCATCGACGTGCCCGGACACACCGAGCTCCTGGCACGCGCGTGCAACTGCGAAGACGTCGCCATGATGCTCTACCTGCCGCCATCAGCCCCACCGATCAGCGGACCACACGGTCTCGGCGTGGCTCACGCCACATTGCACACCTCGATCGCCAGCATTCCAAGTTTGCTGTCTGTCGATCGCATCGGAGAACGGATCCGTCTGCTGGACCAGTTCCTCCGTCGCACCGGCTGCCCCAGCCCGCGGATCGGAGTCTGTGCTTTGAATCCTCACGCCGGAGAAGCGGGCCTTTTTGGTGACGAGGAATCCCGGTTGATCGCCCCGGCGGTTGAGACCAGCCGTACGGTGGGCATAGCGGCCTCCGGGCCCTGGCCCGCTGACACGCTGATGGGCCGCGCGGTCGGGGGCGAGTTTGACGGTGTCGTGGCGATGTACCATGACCAGGGACACATCGCGCTGAAGCTCGTGGGATGCCACGCTGCGGTCAACGTCACGCTCGGACTGCCGATCGTCCGCACCAGTCCGAGCCACGGTACGGCGTTTGATATCGCCTGGCAGGGCACCGCCGATGCCCGCGGGATGTTTGCGGCGATTGAGACCGCGTTGAGGCTGTGCGGAGGTACCAGAACCACGTAGCCAATCTGGTAACTGATTGGACGGGCCACCGGTGACCTTCTGCATTGTCACCAATGCAGCTACCCTGCGATGCCATCCTCCAAGACACGGACTCCTGGCCGATGCCTGACGCCGACGAGACTCTCCTGTACCTGGTCCGCCACGGTGCCACACCCGCCAACGAACAGCGTCCCTACGTCCTGCAGGGCCACGGCATTGATACGTCTCTTAGTGAGACCGGACGTCGCCAGGCCGAAGCGGTCTCCGAGTTCCTGGCCGATCGTCCTCTCGATGCCGTCTTCTCCAGTCCGATGCTGCGGGCGCGTGAAACAGCGGCTGCGATCGCCGCGCCACATGGACTGTCGCCCGCAACACTCGACGGCGTTTCCGAATGTGATGTGGGGCGGTGGGAGGGACGAGATTGGGGTTCGATCATGGAAGACGACTCCGAAGCTTACCACCGGTTCATGGAAGACCCATCGACGCACGGGTATCCCGAGGGTGAAAGCTATGGCGACGTGTTTGATCGGGTCGAGGGCCCGATCAACCAGCTGCTGGCCAGACACCGAGGACAGGTGATCGTCCTCGTGGCACACAACATCGTCAACCGGGTCTACGTCGCCAACCTGATGGGCTGGCCACTGTCTCGCGCACGGGAGATTCGCCAGGACAACACCGGTATCAACGTCATCCGGGGCCGTGACGACGAGATCACCCTGATGTCATTCAATGTCCGCTTTCACCTCGACGACGCCGGACTCTAGCCAACACCGACCACTCCAGACCCATGACGCTCAGCGGCATCATCTTCGACATGGACGGCACGCTCGTCGACTCGGCACTCGACTTCGACGCGATCCGCCGCGACATCGGACTGTCGGACAGACAACCGATCCTGGAGGGGATCGAGGCGATCCCGGAGGGTGCCGAACGAGATCGTGCGACCCGGATCCTGCATCGTCATGAGCGGGAGGGGGCCGAGAGGGCTGTGCCTTACGATGGCGTCTCGACCTTGATCTCCCGGCTTGCCGACCGCAACATCCGTGTCGGGGTGCTCACCCGCAATTCTCGCCTCTCGACAGACGCGACTTTTTCACGATTGGGCTGGACCTTTGACGTGGTGCTGACACGCGAGGACGCACCGGCCAAGCCAGACCCCTCCGGCGTCCTCGACATCTGCCAACTCTGGCAATTGCCGCCAGGCGAGATCCTGTTTGTCGGTGATTACCTCTTTGACCTGCAGGCCGGTCACAACGCCGGCACCCGCGCTGTACTCTTCGCCCCAGGTGACCTCCCGCCGTGGAGCGAACAGGCGGACTGGATCGTGCGGGATTACCGGCAACTCGCAGAGCTCGTGGATCAACTGCACACCGGGACCCCCTGAACGCTCGCCGATTCGTCTACCCCCGACAAGGGGCCCGCTGCTAGAATCCCCGGCTCAACCTGACGCCGAGGTCCCGCATGGATGCGACACGACTCCGGGTCTTCACGACCCGTCTCTTGCCCTGGCTGACTACCCTGGTGGTGCTGGTCTCAACGACGCTGGCCGTCGCACAGTCGGGGACTCCCCGGCGGAAGATTCCGCCGAGGTCGGCAAATCCGGCAGCGAATCCGGCAGCGAATCCGGC
>MDTE01127611.1_pt1 | contig 77750 bp, 53 predicted proteins | sample 811231 | NCBI WGS metagenome assembly MDTE01 (sample SAMN05326651, study PRJNA326480) | marine metagenome | isolation source: seawater | place: Indian Ocean: Red Sea | collected 2010 | reverse complement strand
GCAAAGAGGCCCCGCCCGCCTGGATCATGTCACGACGGGAAAGAGCGTCACAGGCGCGTCGATTTGAACCGAGGATTCGCAGCATGGTCAGGTTCTTGGCGTCATGTTATTGAGAGTGCAAGGATCTCGAATCCCGCCGTTGAATCTGAAACCCGAACGAGATCCAGTATAACCGTGCGACCGGTGTGGCCGTAGCCATGTTCCCAGGCGGTGTCTCAAACCGGACCGCCGCGACGCGTCGAGTGGTGCAGCGTAACACATCGGGTTGACTATCAACCTGCATCGACCCGCCAGTCGTCGACCGGTTCCGGGGGTCAAGAGGTCGCAGGTTCAGGTCCTGTCGTCCCCACCTCGCTTTTTGTTTGGACTGCTCACCGAGCGCGACTTGCTTCTGCCCCAACGCGACAGCCACACCGAGACGACGTATCATGGTGAGATGACCCATCAGCCAATGCGGTTTGTCTGCTCGTTCGTGGTCCTGCTTGGTTTTTCGCAAGTGGCGACCGGAGCTGACGGGCTCAACGTCTTGTTCATCACGCTTGATGACATGAACCGTGATTCGATCGGGGCCTACGGCGCGAAGGTGGTCGGGACAACTCCCCATATCGATCGGCTCGCTGCTGAAGGCCTGTGCTTTGAGCATGGGCACGTCACGATCGCCATCTGTCAGCCCACGCGTGCCGTGTGGATGACCGGCCGCTACCCCCACAACAGCGGGGCGCTCGGTTTTAACAAAATCAACCCGGGAGTTCCGACGCTGCCCGAGACGCTCAGGCGGCGGGGATTCCTGACCGGGATCCTCGGGAAGACCGAGCATGTGGTTCCGTCACGCAAGAAGGCCTTTGAGTACTCCCGCGGGCGCACGGAACTTCACAACGGCCGGAGCCGAAACCTGTACGGTCGATACGTCGCCGAATTTCTCATCAAGGCCCGTACCTCGGGACGGCCATTCTTCCTGATGGTCAATACGCACGATCCGCATCGTCCGTTCGACAAGCGAACACCAGCCGACAAGCGGAAAGCGGGCAAGGCTGTAAAGAGGGTCAACAAGAAGGGCGTCAAGAAGACTCGCTATGTCGGCGATTACCCGGTGCCGTCGCGAATCTACCAACCCTCCGAAATCGTCGTGCCCGGCTTCCTGCCGGATCTGCCGGACATCCGTGAGGAGATGGCCCGGTACTACAGTTCCGTCCGCCGGGCTGACGATGTCGTTGGCTGCGTCCTCGCGGAACTCGAAAAGGCCGGCTTCCATGAGAACACGATCGTGATGCTGAAGTCCGACCACGGCATGCCGTTGCCATTTGCCAAGACGAATGTCTGGCGGCATTCGACACTCGTGCCCTGGATCGTGAGATGGCCGGGACGGATCAAGGCGGGCTCACGAGATGTCGACCACTTGGTGGCCGGAGTCGACTTGGCCCCGACTCTCCTGGACGTTTTGGAAGTGGATCCCCTGGAAGGCATGGACGGACGCTCCTTCAAGACCGTGCTGGAAGGCAACAAGCAGCCGGGGCGAGACTTCGTCTTCACGCACATCAATACGATTGCATCGGGGCGGTCCTACACCATGCGGTCTCTGCAGGGAAAGCGATTCGGGCTGATCTGGAATGGCTGGAGCGACGGGAAGACCGTGTTCAAGAACGAGTCCATGAGTGGCCTGACCTGGAAGGCGATGGTGCGGGCGTCTCAAGTTGACGAAAAACTGGCGGCCCGTGTCAGGCACTTCAGCCTGAGGACCCGGTTTGAATTTTACGACTACGGTCGTGATCCCGACGCGCTCAACAATCTGTTCGGCAGCGGCCAGCACCAGTCGCTGGTGGCCGAGTACAGGTCTCGCCTGGACCATGTGATGCGGTCCACGCGAGATCCGGCGGCGTCCCGATTCACGAAATCGGGACGGGGCCCCGGCCGAGACAGCGACTGAAAGGATGGCACCATGATGCGAGGCACCCTGGCGGCGATCGCCGTGCTGGTCATGCCTTTGTCCGCCCCAGCCGAGGATCTCAAACGCGACGTCGTTGCCGCCTGGGACTTTTCCGAGGGCGAGGGGACCGTGCTCCATGACAAGAGTGGACACGGACACCATGGGCAGATCCACGGAGCCACCTGGGTGAGCGGCAGCTGGGGCCGGGGCCTGAGATTTGACCGTTCGCGAAACCAGTTTGTCCTCGTCGCGGATTCGCCTCGACTACGGCTGCAGCCTCCGTTCACGATCGGCGTCTGGTTCCGCACCACCAGTTCCAGAAACAACGCGGTCTACCTGGTCAAGAGCGGCGGCACGTTTACCGGTTGCGGCATTTACTACTACGGCGATTCCCGGGCGATGTATGTCGATGCCAAGGGAGTCGATGACAAGCTGTATCACAAGGGGGGCAGCTCGAGTCGTTTTCCCAGCGGCACCTGGCACCATGCCGTGTACACCCTGGGCGGAGGGAAGCAGCGGCTCTATGTCGATGGCCGGGTTTTTGTCGAGCGTGAGGTTCCCACCGATCTCAAGCTGACCCACGCCGGGACCCAGGGGGTCCACCTCGGTCGCTGGGCCGGCAACGGACATTTCGACGGTGTCATGGGAAAGGCCTACCTGCTCGCGGCCGCGCTGGCGCCAAATGAAGTGCAACGGCTGTACGCCAGGGAACGCGAGACGTTCAACGATGCGGTCTCTGTCAAGCCGGCCGTGGCGGCGCCCCTGGTCGATGGGGTCCTGGATGACTCTTGCTGGCAGGCGCCTGCCACCTGGGACTCTCTCACCAGGCTCGACTACGACGCAACACAGCCCCGGTACCCGACCAGGGGACATGTGACGTTCGACAGCCGCTTCCTCTATCTGTCGGCGCATTGCACCCAGCCGGGCGTCGAAGCGCGACCGGTGGCCAGGAGACCCCGGGACGACCGGAGGATCCTGGAAGATGACCGGGTCGAGTGGTTCCTGGAGACTCGACAGGGAATCTACCGGCGGATTGTCCTGTCGTCGTCGAACTCGCTGTTCGACGAGGAGTGCCGGTATGAGGTGGGACGCGATGGATTCGCGCCGGGCGGCCTCGTCGAGTTTTCTGCCCGACGAGCCTGGGATGCCCCGGGAATTCGGACGGCTGTTTACCGGACGACGGGAGCATGGACAGCGGAAGTGGCGATTCCGCTGTCTTCGTTGGGAGTGGCCCGTGACGGAACCACCTGGCGTTTCAACGTGGCTCGGGTGATGGTGGGACGCGAAGGCGAGACGAGCTCGTTGTCTCCTGTGTTTGAGCGTCTGGAGCAGGCGGACCGCTGGTCGACGTTGCGATTTCAGAAACGAGAGGCTGTGCTGAACCGAGCCGCTCGGAAGCCGGTGTCGATTGATCTTACTCCGTTGGCCAGCACAAACCGGGCAGCTGATGCGACGGCCGAACCCCAGGTGTTCTCTCGCCATTATCTCGAACGCGGATCCTACACCTCTGTGCCGCCAACCCGTGAGTCAACTGATGTGGTCGATCTGTCGGCGACACTTGGCGAATACGAACCTGCGACAGTTTCGGTCCGAGCCAATGACCGACCGCTCAAGCAAGTGAGACTCGAGTGGCTCGGCGACCTCAAGAGCGGTTCCGGCGCCGTGATCCCCGTGGATGAGCATGCCGAGATCCGCGTCGTCGAACTCTGGCGTCGCCAAATGGACTCGCGGCGCCACATGTACATGGAGCGATTCCTGGAACGTGTCAGGCCGTTGGACATCCCGCGAGCTACAACGCGTCGTTTTTGGATCACGTTGCATGTCCCCGAAACGGCAGAGGGTGGAGTCTACCGCGGCAGGATCCGGATCGCGGCGGGTGAGGAGTCTCTCCGCGAACTGACCGTCAGGCTTCGTGTACTGCCGTTTCGACTGCAACCGGCACGAGGTATGGGGTACTTCATGTATCTGCCGACCTGGGGCATTCCGCCGAAACTCCGGACGGCCAGTTACCTCAAGCGGATCTTCGAGGACATGCGGCGACACGGCATGACGACCGCGACTCTGTATCCCTACGGTGTTCCGTTTGGCGATGTGATGGATGTGCTCAGAGACAGTCGGTTGATGCAAAGCGATGTGCCGGCCATTTGGCTGGGGGCCGATGCGGTGGGGCCGGAGCGGTGGAAGGAGGTTCTCGACCGGGCTCGCGACAACAGGTGGCCGGAGTTGGCGCTTTATCTCCAGGACGAGCCGGGCAACGCGGAGCGGATCCAGAACGCGAAGCGACTGTTCAAGCGGCTCGACCAGTTTCGCAAGACCTATCCCGAGCATCGCAAGGTGCGTTCCACCACGGCCATCGGCACCACGGGCATCAAGGCACTCGGCGACCAATACGACATCTGGATCGCCGGTGCCGGATTTGACGAGTCACTAGTGCAGCAGTCTCACCGGATGAAAAAACTCCTCTGGTCCTACGACTGCAATCTGGCACCGGTCGACGCCGAGAGCAACCGGTTTTACTTCGGACAATGGTGCTGGAAGACGGGCATCAAGGGGAGCGCGATCTGGGCCTATGCCGATCCGGGAGCGACCACGCCGGGGGCGTGGGACAACGTGCTGAAGGACCTGCACAACACCGAGCTGCATTATTGTTTCGTGCGCCCGACACCCGGGGACCTGGTGCCGACGATTGGTTGGGAGGCGATCCGCGAGGGCATTGACGATCACAACTACCTGTCCACCGTGGCCCAGCTGGCGAAAGTGGCAGCCGGCCGAGGTCTGAAGCGAGAATCGGAGCGTGCGGAGAAAACGCTCCATGAAATCACATCAGCCATCTCGTCCGACGGCCATCGCGCTCGCACCAGTCGAGGAGAGGCGGGAGGATTGAGAATGGGTAATCACTACGACCGCTCCCCCGGTGACATCCAGAAGACGATCGCCGGATACAGGCAATTCCGAAAACGGCTCGCCCAGGAGATCCTCCGGCTGAGAGAGTCACTGGAACAATGAGCTCTGACCCCACCGTTTGAGTTGGAGGACACGTCATGCGAATGATGAGCTGGTGCAACACTGCAGGAATCGGACTCGTGCTGATGGCTACCGCTTGCGAGGCCGGAGAGCTGGAGATCATCGAAAAGCCGGATGTGGTGTACGGACGCGTGCACGGTGCGGGTCTGCTGGCCGACATCGCCTATCCCGCCCAGGCCGATGGGGCGAAACCGCTGACTGCGGTGATCTCGGTCCACGGCGGCCGCTGGCGTGGCGGGAACAAGAAGGACCGGTCGACGATCGTGGTCAAGCAGTGGGCGGGATTTGGCCTGTTCGCCATGTCGATTGACTATCGCCTGGTCGGGTGTTCGCCGGCACCGGCCTGTTACCAGGATCTGCAGTGCGCGATCCGCTATGTGCACGCGCACGCGAAGCAATACAACATCGACACCAGTCGCGTGTTCCTGATCGGGCAGTCGGCTGGAGGCCACATGGTCAGTCTGGCGGCGACGATCGGAGACGGTCCGTATCGCCGGACGGGCGGTTGGGAAAAATCGAGCAACAAGATCCGCGCCGCGATCAGCGTGGCGGCCAACTACGAGCTGACGACGCTCAGTTGGGGCAAGATCTGGACACCGGCCCAGGGAGACCCCATTGCGGCTCGCAAGGCGGCGTCACCCGTCAATCATGTCTCCAAGACCACCAAGCCGCTGCTGATCCTGCATGCGGACAACGACCGCTCGGTGCCGATCGACAATGCGTTGCTGATGGTCAACGCCTTGAAGAAGACCGGTGTGACACACACGTTCCACCGCTACCCGGAGGCTGGTCACATGGGGATCACCGACGAGGTGATCAAGCGATCGCTGGAGTTCATCGAGCAGCAGTCCAGGCCGTGAGGAAACCCACAGGGGCCCGGGGCAGCCTTCAGAGCTCGGATGCGGGCTTTCCGCCGTGCTGGCGGAGGAGCTCGGAGATCTTGGGCCGGGCCGCCTCGATGGTCTTCAGGTCAACGCGGATTCCCAGCAGTCGAGAATAGAACCGGGTCACTCGTCGCGTGCCGCTGCTCCAGGGAGTTGCGACCGTCCCCAGCGGAGTCTCTCCCTGCCCGTTGAGCGGATTCACGCTGGCCTTGTACTCCAACAACGCCTGGACGACCTCGATCCGACCCAGGAAGGCTGCGCCGTGCAGAGGCGTGCTGCCGTCCCGGTTCTTCTGATTGACGTCGGCGCCCGCTTCGATCAGAAGGCGGGTCGCGTCGACATGTCCGCCGAGGGCAGCCCAGCCGAGCGGACTGATGCCCTTGCTGTCGAGCCTGCTGAGGTCGGGACGCTTGGCGAGCTGGTTCTTGAGGGCACCGGTTTTGCCTGCCTTGGCCGCTTGCCAGATGGTCATCCGTCGAGTGGCGTCGAGTTGATCACCTCGGAGGCCGCCCTTGTCGCCGAGAATCGCGACGACCTTGGGCCGACCACTCTTCACCTGCTCCATGTCGATGTCGAGATTGAGCATGCCACCGACGAATTGCACGATGCCCTGCAGGCCGTCGTTCCAGGGGGCCCCGCAGGAATCCAGCGGAGTTTCTTTCCGGTTGTTGCGGGCGTTGATGTCAGCTCCCGCGTCGATCAGGACGCGAACCGCCTCGATCCTCCCCAGGAATGCAGCTCCGTGAAGCGGGGTGTTACGGTCGCGGTTGGCCAATGATGGATCCGCACCGCGTTTAATCAGCAGCGAAATGGCATCAGCCTGGCCACTGAGCGCTGCGAACGACAGCGACGTTACCCCGCCCTCGTCACGACCGTTGACGTCGGCGCCCTCGTCCAGGTACTTCCTGATGGCCTTGAGGTTGCCGGTCTTGGCGGCGTGGAAGATCGTGTTGGTGTTCTGAGGCCGTCGACGGCCACCGCCGGGGGCATCCAGCAGGGGCGGCGGAGGGGGCTTGTTGGCATAGACGGGCATGCCATTGCTGGTTTCGGATTCAATGTCGTTTCGTCGGGAACGAATGAACTGGCGAATGCCGTCGAACCGGATGGCGGCTTTTTGAGCGGGAGGAACAAACGGTGTGACCAGCGATTCGATCCTCCTGGTCTCGGCCAGCAGCGCGTCCTCGTTCCAATGCTCTGTCATGACCTGTTGGAGCGTCTGCAGGTACCGTGCTCGACCTGCAGGGATCTGGTACAGCTTGTGGGCGATCAGCCCCTTGGTCTTCACAGAGAGCGGTGCACGCGGATCGACCGGCAACTTGCTCTTCTTTTCGAACATGCAGTCGCCACCCCACGGGATGAAGTGGAATCGGTCGGTCTTCGGATTGTGGTAGACGAAGTAGTTGTTGCAATTGGCGGAGTAGCCGTCCCAGAACCCCAGCAGGCTCTCGATCGCCCAGAACGTGTAGAAGGAATCGAGATCAACAATCCGGCCGATGGCCCGCTCGAGTTCCTGCCCCTGCTTCACCGATGCGGGGTCGGTCTTCTCACCGGGTGCCGGCCGCTTCAAAATCTCGATCAGCTCCTTCATCTTGACTCTCGACAACCGGTCCATCTTGTCCTTGCCGGTCTTGAGCTCGAAGCTGTTTTCCCAGCCGTCGAAGAAATCGACAACGGATCCTTCGTACAGGGTGCCACGCGCGTTGCCAAATCCACGTTCCAGCATCGGCTTGTGGATGGTCTCGACGTGCGTGTAGAGGCCGATGGGCTTTCCGTTGACCGAGATTCTGGCGTAGGCGCATCGAGAGGCCGGTGAGCCGGCGGCGTTGAACAACGCGTAGCCCATCGTCTGGCTCATCAACGTGATGTCCTGGTTGTTGTTGTTGAACGTCAGTCTCGAGAGACCGCCGATTGCGTGTCCCTGCTCGATGTGATCGAGCTTGACCTTCAACGAGGGGCGGCCGGCATTCTGAGAACCGATGAAGCCCTTCTTGCGGATTCCCACGAGGCCGAGGTCCTGGCCGTCGATCCTGAGCCTGGCTGGAACAAAGACATAGGGATGCGAGATCACCTCGGTCTTCCGTTTCCTCTGCAGCACCTCGAAGAAGTTGCGCGTCTGGAATCGGATCTTGTCCCAGTCGGCCTGATCCACCGTGAGTTCCACCTCAAGCACCCGGTCGGTTGGGAACAGGTCGAGTTCGTCGTCCTGGTCGAGTGCTGCCAGTCCGAACACCGCCGCCACGCAGATGCCTGAAACTGCGGCAAGTGGAAGCAGGAACTGTGCCAGAATGAACAGGCCTGGGCCCAGCCGGCGTCGCCGCGGGACTGATCCGGAGGAAGTAGTCTGTGGAACCGACATGAGTGGATCGTTCGTGCGGGGTGAGAGTGTGTCTCAGTCGGTCACCAGGCCGAGATGCTGGCACGCGTGGACGTACTTGGAGAATGCGCTGATTCGTGGGGCCAGGGGGTGCAGGAAGTCGCGGGCCTCCCGCGAGGCGCCCGGGCGGGTCTTGGATTCGATCAGCACGGCTCCATCCATCCGGATCGGGAACGAGGTCGACAGCCGCGACCGCCCCGTCTGGTCATAAAAGGCCAGGTCGTAATCGAGCGTGACGCGAAGTGAAGAATGTGGGTCGGCGAAGTGTTCGCGCTTGTATTCCACCATCACCACCGGTTCAGACGCTGTCAGCAGGTCAGGGATCAGCTCGCTGGGAGCGGCGTGCAGCAGGTCGGCGTGCCAAAAACCCAGCGGCCGGTTGGCCAGGGGCGCGTCGCAGGCGAGCTGATGACGGTGTTTTCCGGTGATGCGGTTGTTACGCCACTTGACCTCCAGGAACACGGTCTCGGGCGGCTCGAGCGAGTCGTACCAGCGCAGCCGAACCTTGCGGCGCTGGCCGACTCCACCAAAGTTTTCGTGGCAGGAAGACAGCCGCACGTCATCGAAGTAGACACTTCGCACCGTCGAGACCTGCTCGTTGTAGATCAGCCGTCGGCCATTGGCTGCCAGCACGTGGCGGAGGGCGTCGAGGTCGGCGTGGGGGGCCACGAATTTGACCTCGACCCGCTGCATGAGGTCCGTTCGACTTTCGTCGTCGCCGGTTCTGTGCAAGATTCCCAACGCGGTCTCAGAACCCGGCGGAGGAGACTCCGGCCTGGCGATTTCCAGCGACGTCGGATGGTCCATGTTCACATCGTCGTCTCGAGGTTGACGTACGAGAACTCGCAGTCGGGTAACTGTTGCTGGAGCGACGCCACGAGTGTCGAGGTGTCGGCGTGATTGCGCCGGGTGATGGCGATCCGCATCTGGCCTCGGTCCTGTTCGAGATCGATGCGTTGCAGCGAGTACTTGCCCACCAGGGCATCGACGACCGACAGCACGCCGCCTTCGCCCTCATGAAATTGATCTCGCGAGTTTCCGGTGATGGTCAGCAGGAGTTGCTGCCGACGGCTCTTGCCGCTGGCGAGGTGAATACCGACAACGAACAGCGTCGTGACGACGACCAGGGCCAGGGCGAGCAGCGGCTGCTCGGCTCCCAGGGCAAGCCCGACGCCGATGCACAGGAACAGGTAGACGAGTTCCTCGGGTTCCTTGATCGCGGCACGGAAGCGAACGATCGAGAGGGCTCCGACCAGGCCCAACGAGAGCGCGAGTGAACTCTTGACCACGGCGATGACCCCGATGGTCACCATCGTCAGAACCGGGAAGATCCGGGCGACCGAGTCTGACGCGGAAAACGATGTGCTGCAGCGGCGATACAGGAAGCGAACGTAAAGCGCCAGCACGCCCCCGACCGCCATGTAGATCGCGATGGTGAGGACGGGAAGGTTGTCGGCGAACGAGACCGAGCTCTTCAGGTCGCTGAAGGCCTGGTCCCAGCTCTGCGTGGCACCCCCTCCGGCAGCGTCTTCAACCGATGGAGTTGTCTGTTGCATCTGGCAGTCCTTTCACGGCCAGCAAGCGTCCGTTGCAGACTCTGACCGGCAGGGCCGGCGAGTGTTCCTGGCCGAACATCACGGTGGGTGTCGTGTGGTTGTGATCGGCCATACAGGCCGAGGACCGTTACTACGGGCTTGGCAATTCGTTGCTGGGACAGCAATATTTGTTAGCAGGAATCGAATTCACCGTAAATCGTACGTGAAAATGGCTGCAGCCAAGCTGTCGTGGGATGCTTGGCGGCTCGGGCACGACGAGCTGCTGTCGGCGAATCGGTGATCAATCTCACAACCGCTTGACCGTCCTGATCCGGGTGGCAGCATTGTGTGACGGGAAGGACCAGAGCATGAGATACGTAGCGCTTGTCGGCCTGCTGGTTTCGGTCACTTTGACAGGTTGTGGCAGTGGTGCCCCGTCCGGAGATGGGGCCGGGCCGTCGACGGACGCCAAGGCTGCTAAAACCAAGGCCGTCGCTCCAACAATGACCCTCGTACAAGCCATCGCGGAAGGCAATGTCGAGGTCGTTCGTCAGCACGTCGTCGCGGGGACGGACCCCAACTCCAAGACGCCCGACGGCGCTCCCGTGTTGAATTACGCCGCGCTGCTGGGGCACAAGGAGATTGTCGAAAAACTGTTGGCCGCCGGAGCCGATGTGAACGGGGCAGATGTGCAGGGCAACACGCCGATGCATGCTGCGGCATTCCTGGGTCGAGCTGATGTCGCCACGTTGTTGATCGACAAGGGAGCGAAGATCGATGCCAGGAATCAGTTGGGGGGTGCCGCCATCGATTCGGCCAACGTCGATTGGCCCACCACCCAGGGACTGGCGACCGCTCTCGGCGTGCCGACGGATCGGGCCCAGATCGAGGCGGGACGCAAGCAGGTGGTCGCGTTGCTCGAGAAAAGCGGTGCCAAGGCGGCGACCGGTGGCGCGTTGATTGCGCTGGTCCGCGCCCAGGATGTCGCCGGAGTCAAGAAGGCTCTGTCCGACAAGGAAGACCCCAATGACCAGGATCCCAGGCTGGGCATCGGGGCGCTCTCGTGGGCTGCCGCAATCGGAAATACGGAAATTGTCACGGCATTGCTGGATGCGGGAGCGGATGTGAACGGGAAGAATCGCGACGGAGGCTCGGCGCTGCACGTGGCGGCTTTCCTGGGACGGGCGTCGGTCGTGAAGGTGCTCCTGGATCGTAAAGCGGATCCCAATCTGAAGAACATGCGTGGCGAGTCGCCGTTTGATGGGACGCAGAGTGACGCGGGCGTGATCCAGCTCATTGGCGGCCTATTGCAGCTCGAGGTGAATGTCTCCAAGGTGCAGAAGGGCCGCGAGGCGGTGGTCGCGTTGCTCAAGGAGGCGGGAGCCAAGGTGGGGACCGGGGGCTCGCTGCTGGCGGCGATTCGCAAGCAGGACGTGGCGGGCGTCAAAAAGGCCCTTGCGGTCGAGGACGTGGAGGTCAATGCGACCGAAGCACAAACCGGTGTCACGGCGCTGGGCTGGGCTGCGTTGCTGGGGAATCTCGAGATCGCCACGTTGCTGGTCGACGCCGAGGCGGATGTCAATGTCCGGAACCGCGATGGTGCGACGCCCCTGCACTGTGCCATGTTCATGGGACGGTCCGAGATCGTGGCATTGCTGCTGGATCGCGGGGCTGACCCCGAGGCCAAAAATGAGCGTGGCGAATTGCCGGAAACCAGTGCGATTGTTGATGAGGGAGCCACCCGGTTCGTGACCGGGCTGTTGCAACTCAAGTACGACGTTGCGGCCGTGGCGGCCGGGCGCAAGAAGAGTCTCGACCTGTTGGAGAACGGGACCGGGACGAAGGAACTGGTGGCGGCGGTGCGGGCCCAGGACGTCGCAGCGGTCAAGGGGCTGCTGGCGAAGAAAACCAACCCCAACGGGCGGGACGCAGACCTTGGCATCAACGTGCTGTCGTGGGCGGCTTATCACGGGAGCGTTGAGATTGCGGGCCAACTGATCGCTGCCGGTGCCGATGTGAATGGCAAGAGCCAGGATGGTTCCCGGCCACTGCACGCAGCGGCCTTTGTCGGGCAGGATGGCGTGGTCGCATTGCTGTTGGCCAAGGGCGCCGATGCCAAGGCCGTCAACGAGGATGATGAATCGGCCGCAGATGTGGCTCGGTCCGATGTCGCCGCGACCAAGGTTGCAGCCGGACTGCTGCAATTGAAGCTGGATTTCAAATTGGTCGAGGCGGGGCGCAAGAAGTGCGTCGCCCTGCTGACGAAGTCGCCTTGAAATTGAGGTCAGAGCTTGAATAGTGAATAGCGGCGATCGGCCAGGGCCCATCCCGGGTGTGGCTGAGACGCTGCTGACTCTTCAGGCTCCGACCTCAGAAAGGTGGGCGAGATGCGGTGTGTGAGTTGGACGTTCGTGGTCGCGGCGGCGTGGTTGGTGGCTGAAAACTGCCAGGCGGCGGACCTGGTTCCCGTCCGTGAGTTCCTGAAGGTGCCCAAGGGACTCGAACTCGGGGCCGCCTCGGGAGTGGACGTGGACCGCAAGGGGCGAGTCTACCTGTTTCACCGTGGCCCCCGTCCCATTCTCTGCTTCGACAAGAACGGCAGGCTCGAGCGGTCGTGGGGTAATGACCTGGTGGGCAACGCGCACGGATTACGGGTCGACAAGGACAACAACGTCTGGGTGACCGACATTGGCAAGCACGTCGTGCTGAAGTTCAACCGCAAGGGCAAGCTGCTTTTGACGCTTGGCAGTCCGGGGAAGCCGGGGACTGGTGTCGGACAATTCGACAAGCCGACCGATGTCGGATTCGGGCCCGACGGCGAGATCTACGTATCGGACGGGTATGGCAACAGCCGTGTGATGAAATTCGACAAGAACGGCAAATTCCAGAAGAAGTGGGGTGAGCCGGGCACGGGCAAGAGCCAGTTTGACACGCCGCACGCGATTCTCGTCGATCGCCGGGGAAGGGTCGTTGTCGGTGACCGCGAAAACGACCGTGTGCAGGTGTTCGACGCCAATGGCAAGTGGTTGGCCACCTGGCCTGGATTCGCGCCGTTTGGCCTGGCCGAGGATTCTGACGGAACGATTTATGTTGCTGACGGTCGTGCCAACCAGGTGTTGCAAGTGGATCCGGCGACCGGAGAGGTCGTGTCACGTTTTGGACAGGAGGGGAGCGGCCCCGGCCAGTTCCAACTGCCGCACATGTTGGCTGTCGACGGCAAAAAGAGCCTCTACGTCGTCGAGATCAAGGGGAAGCGGCTGCAAAAACTGGTTCGCTGAGACCAATTGGAGCCCCGTCGCGGGAAACACGGCAGCATCTGTAGAGGGTATTGCAGAGCCCGGGGAGGAGTCGGTCGTGCACATCCGTTGTCCTCATTGTCAGAACGCGATCGAGGTGATTGAGTCGGTGACGCTGGTGGATGTGGCGTGCCCGACCTGCGGCAGCAGTTTCAACATGGCCAGCGACGCTGTCGCGGCCGGAAGCGGTGGAGATCCACCGCGCCGTATTGGTCAATTCGAGTTGATAGAGCAACTTGGTGCCGGCGGCTTTGGCACTGTCTGGAAGGCCCAGGACACGGAACTCGACCGCCTGGTCGCCATCAAGATCCCCCGCAATTCCAGGCTCGAAGAAAGTGACGCCACCTATTTTCTCAGGGAGGCGCGGGCGGCGGCCCAGCTGGCCCACCCACACATTGTCACTCTTCATGAAGTGGGACGTGACGAGGCGATCCTGTTCATTGTCAGTGAGTACATCGATGGGGTCGACCTGAAAGATCAGCTCAGCGAGTGGTGGTATTCACCGCGCGAGGCGGCCACGTTGATGAGAACGGTGGCCGAGGCAGTTGATCATGCCCACACGCACGGCGTGGTGCACCGCGATTTGAAGCCGTCCAACATCATGATCGACGGAGACGGCCAGCCGCACATCATGGATTTTGGTCTTGCGAAGCGAGAGGTTGGCGAAATCACGATGACGGCTGCGGGTCGCGTGATGGGAACGCCCGCTTACATGTCGCCGGAGCAAGCTGTTGGTGACGCGCATGCCGCGGACCGACGGTCCGATGTCTATTCGTTGGGAGTAATCCTGTTCCATCTGTTGTGCGGCGAGTTGCCATTTCGGGGTACCAAGCGAATGCTGCTCGACCAGGTTGTCCACGATGATCCGCCATCCCCGCGACGCCTCAACAGCGAGATATCTCGCGACCTCGAGACCATCACGTTGAAGTGCCTGGAGAAGGAGCCGTCGAGGCGTTACCAATCGGCTGGCGAGTTGGCCGAGGATCTGGATGCGTGGCTGGGTGACCGTCCGATCAAGGCCCGACGAGTCTCCTCGTTGGGACGCTTGGTGCGGTGGAGACGACGCAATCCCGTCGTGGCGTTGATGGCCCTGGCTGTCCTCGTCTCCCTGGTGGCGGGAACAGTCACCTCCTCGTACTTCGGACTGCAGGCCGTCGCTCGAGCAGAGGAATCGGATCGATCGGCAGCGGACGCTCGAAAGAGCATGCGGGCAGCGAAGATCTCCGAACAGGAGGCCAAGAGTGAACGCGATCGGGCCACAGCGAATTACAAGCTGGCTCGTGGGGCGGTCAAGGACATCTACACGGGGATGCTGGCTGTGGACCAGCGCAGCAAGGTGGGGCTCATGAGCGACCCCAAGGTGCGTCCGGTGCGAGACTTTCTGCTTGGGAGGATCCTCGAATACCAGACCGAATTCGTCGCCAGGAATCCTGGCGACCTCGAGGTCAGGCTGGAACTGGGAGACATCCAGAAATCACTGGGACTCTCGGCACTGATCAACGGGCAGCCTGGTCCAGCCGAGAGGCACTTGGTGGCGAGCCTCGAGCAGTACGAGGAGGTCGCCAGCCTGATCAAGCAGCGTGAATCTGACGAGGGGATGTCCTTCGCATCACCACGATCAGAATTCGACCTGGTTCGAGGCATTGGCATTGTTCACCAGATGATCGGCAACACTCACTTGCACCGGATGCAGTGGGAACAGGCCAGGGTTGCACTCAAACGCAGCCTCGACCGGTTGGTTCAGCTCGATAGCGACACTGCCCAGGACAGGTGGGATCGCTACGAATTTGCCATTCCCAAGTGCGGCTGGCGATCGTGTTGCTGCAGCAGGGCCAACGTGGAGCCGCCGGTGAATTGCTCCAAGCGGCCGTCTCACGAGTCGCTCGCTTGGCCAAGGACTACCCTCGTGTGGCGCGGTATGCCGACACGCTGCGAGAGGCCAGATCGGTTCAGGCTTCTCTCGTGGATTGAACTCCGTTGATGCCCAGGAACTGCCTGGCCTTTCCGTACACGAGGTAGAGCGTGGGGACGAGATAGAGAATCCAGACGGTGGCGACGATCAGGCCGAACGAGATGCTGATCGCCATCGGGATGATGACCTGGGCCTGGGTGTTGCGTTCCAGCAGAAGCGGCAGCAGAGCAGCGACGGTGGTGATCGAGGTCAGGACGACCGGTCGGAATCTCCGCTGGCCGGCACCGAGCAGGGCGTCGTCGAGCGAGTCTCCGGCGGCCAGTCGACGGTTGATGAAGTCGACCAGCACGATCGAATCGTTGGCGACGATTCCGGAGAGCGTCACGATTCCGAAGAGGCTGAACATGGTCAGTGGCTGCTGGAATACCAGGTGCCCGGCGACCGCACCGACCAGCCCGAACGGCAGCACGGCGAGGATCAGCAATGGCTGGATGTATGAGCGAAACTCGAGCGTCAGCAGCACGTACATCGCGCCGATGGCGACGAGGAAGCCGATCATCAGGCTTCCGAATGACTCACGAGTCTCTTCCTGTTGACCTTCCCATCGGGCGGTCACACGTGGGTGTGTGGCGAGCAGGTCAGCCAGGACGCCGGACCTGAGATCGCTGATCACTTCCAGGGCATTCGCCCGATCGTTGTCGACGTCGGCGGTGATCGTCACGGCGCGACTCTGATCGATCCGCAGGATATCGGCATAGCCACGTTCGACAGTGATCTCGGCCAGCTCGCGGAGCGGAATCTCGCTCCCGTCGGCGGTGCGCACATGGAGTTCCTCGAGTTGCTTGAGATTCTTGCGCTGGTGGGGCGGGTAACGGACCATCAGCTTGACCTCGTGGCGACCTCGCTGCAGCCGCATCGCCTCAACCCCGTAAAACGCACCACGGACCCGACGTGCCAGCTCCTCGAGACGGATGCCGAGGGACTCGGCGTCCGGTCGGAGCCTGAGTTTCAGCTCCCATTTTCCCGGGCCGCGGCTGTCGCGGATGTCGTAGACGCCGACGTAGCGGTCCAGGTGGTCCTTGACCTGGCTGGCGACCGACTCGAGCTCGCCAATGTCGCTGCCCAGCAGGGACAACTCGATAGCACGTCCACCGGGTGAGTTGTTGATGCCCCAGAACACGACTCGTTCGGCACCCGGAAACTCACCGGCTTCCTTACGCCATTTCGAAATGACGTCGCGGCTGGATTTCTCGGCAAAGATCTTGCCGCGATCGAACTCGGCATAGATCTCGCCTCGCATGTTGTCCAACTGGGTCGTGTAACCGACACCGCGGTACCGAGTCTTGACGAGTGTCTGGCTTCCTCCCGCGTCCGGCGTCAGTTCCTCGGCCTCGACCTCTCGAAACGCTCGTTCCAGCCGTCGCGTCGCTGCGTCGATCGTCTCGTACGGGGTGCCACGAGGGTAGTCGATGTATGTGTAGACGAATTCCCAGTCGAGCTGAGGATTGAAGACGAAGGGCGTGAAGCCACCGAGGTAGATGCCAGCGGTGACCAGGAGTGTGGCGGCCGACCCCGACAACATCGTGGTTGGGTGGCCGAGGGCCCAGCGGAGCGAGGGCAGATAGACGCCGTCGATGAACCGCGTGATCCCCCGCTGGATCGCCTGTTGAAACCCGGGAATCTCATCTGGCGACCCGGGCAGTTGAGAGTGCGAGAGGTGGCAGGGCAGTACAAAGAGACCCTCGGCGAGCGAGACGAGGAGCATCGAGACCAGGCCGAGCGGCAATACGGCGATCCACTTGCCCATCTCGCCGGTGACAAACGCGAGCGGCACGAAGGCGATCACGCTGGTCAGAACGCTGCTGATGACCGCCGGAGCCACCTCGATGGTTCCGTCGATCGCTGCGTTGGTCGGCGACTTGCCCTGCAGTCGATGTGCATAGACGTTCTCGGCGATGACAATGGCGTCGTCGACCACGATGCCCAACGCCATGACAAAGGCGAACATCGAGTAGATGTTCAGAGTCTCGCCGGCGGCCAGCATGATGGAGGCCGTGCCGAAGACCGAGACCGGGATGCCGAGTGCGACCCAGAATGCGAGCCGTCCGTCGAGAAACAGGCTCAGCACGGCGAACACCAGCAGCAGGCCGTAGACGCCGTTGCGTGAGAGCAAGTCAAGACGATCGCGAGCCTGGCCCGAGTAGTCGTCCCAAGCCTTGAGGTCGAATCCGGGGGGCATTGCCCTGGTCTGGACGAATTCCACCACCTGCTCGCGGATGGTCAACATGTCTTCGTCAGGAGTCATGCGGATCTTGACGGACATCGCGTGGCGATCGTCGATGAGGGCCGTCATGCGAATGTCGGCAAAGCCGTCTCTCACCGTGGCGAGATCGCCGATCGTGACCACCTCGCCGGTGACATCCGACACCACCGGGATCGACTCGAGCAGCCGGCCGGTCACGTGGCGGTTGTCAGCACGCAGCAGGATGTCTCCCTCGGGCGTCTTCATCTGCCCGGCGGGCAGTTCGATGTTTCCGGCACGGAGCGCGTCGGCGATCTGTTCGTGCGTCAGCCCGTATTCGCGGAGTGTCTCCTCGGAGACCTCGACATCGATCTGGTATGGCTTGGCCTGCCAGAGGTCGGCGTGCGACACCTCGGGGAGCCTGAGCAATTCGTCACGAATCGTCTCGGCCAGGTCCCGAAACTGCCGTTCAGCGGACGGATCGGTCGTGGGGTCCAGCTGGGGTGGTGCGAGAATGGCCACCGAGATGACAGACTGGTAGCGAATGCGGAGACGCACCACCGGCCGCTCGATGTTCTCGGGCAGGCTGGGGATGGCGTCGACGGCTGCCCGGATTTCGTTGACGATCCGCTGAGGCTCATCGACAGCACTCTCGAGCTCGGCCGTGACAAGTCCCTTGCCTTCGGTCGCACGGGCCGTGATCTTCTTGATCCCGGGGATCGGGCGGATGGCCTCTTCGACCTTGAGGCAGATGCCCTCTTCGGTTTCGGTCGGCGATGCGCCCGGATAGACCACCCGGATCTCGACCTCGTCAGCGCGGTATTCCGGGAATCGCTCACGTCGCAGCATGGCCATCGAGGCCACTCCGATCGCCAGGATGGCGACCATGATCGAGTTCATCGAGGGGGCATTGCGAATGGCCCAGGCGACGATGGCCCTCATGGGACTGTGTCCTCGTCGACAACATCGATCGGCGCGCGTTCTCGAACCGGCATGCCGTCGTAGGCGATCGAGAGCGGCGAGGTGACGACTCGGCTCCCTGGAGCGAGCCTGGTGGTCCCCTGACGCAGAAGCACCGAGGCAGCGAGGACGCGGGCGATACTGAGTTCGTGAACAACCAGCTGGCCTGCTTCGACTGACCACGCCTGGCCGTTGGGCCTGACTGCTGCGCGTGGCACCTCGACCAGTTTTTCACCCGGTGAGATGGTGATCGCGACGGTGACCCGGCCGCCTCTCACCAGATGGGCCGGCGCGGTCGGTGCTGGTGGCGTGGCCGGGACGCCCTGCCTGGAGACGGCGACGCGGCAGGCGATTGTTCGCGTCCTGGGATCAACGCCCCGGCCGGCCAGGCGAACGAGGCGTCCGGTCCATGTGTGCCGTGTGCCGCCGATGATCGAGGTGATGGATGCGGGCAACTCGGGAAGTTCCAGGGTGGCCTCCTGGTTTCCAGCCGTCTCCCGGATCCAGTTGAGCTCGTCCTGACCAACCGCGACCTCCACCTCGACAGCCGCAGACTCCTCAATCCGGAACAGGAGATCGCCGGCCTGGACGGCGTCCCCGACTTCGATGTGACTCTCGGTGATCAGTCCATCAAGCGGCGCGGTGATCCGGCACCTCTCGAGGTCCTGCAGGCTCAGGTCGCGTGAGGCGAGGAGCTCCTGTCGACGAGCTGCGAGCCGAGCTCGTCGTAGCGGGATCTCGGACCGACGCGTCTCGAGAGACCGCAATGTCGAGTCGGACGAGATGACGGCACGTCGTACACGGTCTCGGTCTGCAGGTGTCGCCGACTTCTGCTTCACCAGGGAATCCATTCTCTCCAGGTCTCTGCTGGCCAGTTGCAGGTCCTCGGTGGCAAGCCGGATGAGAGTCTCAAGGCCCTGGGATTCGGTCTTGAGCAATTGGCTGTCGATCGTGGTCTGTTCGAGCTGGCTGTCGATCTGCTTCACGGCGGCCTGGTGGGCCGAGGTGTCGAGCTGGACCAGGAGCGTGCCCTGGGAAACGGCCTGGCCGGGGCGGCAATCCCCGGTACGACGGACGACCCGGCCTCTCACCTCGGCCGACAACGCGACCACGCGTCTCGGCACGACAGTCCCGGGCAATTGGAGCTCGAAGGACTCTCGAGCCGGCTCGATGGCGACGGTCTGGACAGGCGGGACGATGTCCTCAGGTGGCGATGCATCCGGTGGCGCGCGCAGCGATCTCAGCCAGGCGAACGCGGTGACGCCGGCCGCAACAATCACCAGGGGGCCCAGGGCCTGAAGCAGGGAACGCCGCCGCATGTTTCCTCGAGGAAGAGGGTGAACGGGGACACCCTTTCATCGTAAGAACGCGGAGACCGAGCGGTCCAAGTTCGCTTGGGGCTGCGAGCGTCAAGCGAGGGGTTTGGCGGCGAATTTGCAATCTGTGCCGGTTACACCGATTGGCGCAGAGATGCCGATGCCGGGTGTGGCGAGGGAAAAACTCGCCTGCCAGTCGTCGGCTCGGCAGACCGTCAGCGTTTCCCCGCCGGTGGCTCGATCAGGTAGGTCTTGCCGCCCAGGTTGATGAGGACCGGTTCGTTGAAGGCCAGGTACTTGGCCAGCCGGCCTCCGTTGGTGGCTGCGAGATCAAAGTAGTGCTGGCTGTATTGCGTGATCCGGGTGGCGGTCCTTTCCTGGACCGGGGTCACAGACGAGTCTCGCCAGATCGAGTTCTTTCGGAAAAACGACTTTTGACCGATGTTGCGAATGGTCTGCCGGGATCCACTCGGGTCGACGTTGCGTTGTTTGCCGGGAGCCGTTCCGGCGTTGCTGACCGGAGCCGGGACATCTGCTGCCCCACCGCCGAATCCGTCGCTGGCGGTCGTAGTGGCTCTCTGCAACTTGCCCTTGGCACGCCTCTGGGCGAACCCAAACTCGCCATCGGTCTTGGCGAGTTCACGGACGACGCGACCACGTGCCCGGAGGACATTCTGCTCGGAGGCCAGGTCCACATCTTCGTCAGCCAGGAACGAGGTGTATGGGGTCATCACGCCGTGGTCGATCGAGAGCCGCACAAGCTCATCGATCAGTTCCTGGTTTGTCCCGTGCAGATCGAGTTCGTCGATGATCTCGCCGATCCGCCTGAGAGCCCAGAGCTTGGCCACGAAGCCGTTGGACTGATTGGAGGATGTCGTCTCGAGGCGGCCTTCCAGGGAGAAGGAGAGTTGCTTGTCGTGATTGGTTCCGAGCAGCGTGACCTTGACGTCACCGGCTCTCCGATAACGACCGACCCAAACCAACTGCTCACCTCGGGACAAGTCGGTCAAGACTCTCGGGTAGGTCCGAGCGATCGGGGCCGGGCCATCGACGACCTTGTCGTCGCCGTAGCCGAATGTCACGGCGAGATCTGTCAGCAACGGAGATCCGATGCGGTCGTAGAGTTTTGACACCTGGACTTCGATGTTCTCGTTGGGCCGCACGTAAACGGACTGCCCACGGTGTTCTCGCGAGAGTCGGTCGAGGAGGCGGCTGTTGACATCAAAGCCGACTCCGAAGCTGAACAGCCGCGCGTTGACGCGATTGGCGTCGCGAGCGTGTGCAGCGATCTTCAACTCGTTCTTCTCACCCACCGTCGGCAATCCGTCGGTCAGGAACAGCACGTAGCTGGGCTGTTTCTTGTCGACAAGCATGCCGAGCGCCGTGGTGAGGGCACCGTCAATGTTCGTGCTCCCGCCGGCGAACAGCCCCTCGACAAAACCGACAGCCGCCTTCTGGGTCTCCTCGTCCACGCGTTGCAGCTCCGGACGAAATGTTTCGATCGTGGTGTCATAGGCCACGATGTTGAAGGAGTCCTTGGGCCCGAGTCGCTCGACGAGGTACTTCAGGGCGTCGCGGGCCTGTTCGATCTTCTTCCCATTCATGCTGCCCGAGCGGTCGATCACGAAAACGACTGACTTGGGCAGCGGTTGGGCCTTCTTGAGTTTCACCTCGGGGCTGGCCAGCAGCAGGAAGTACCCGTCCTGCTTCGGATTCGGGCGAAAGCTGACCAGGTTCATGCCGACCAGGCCATCCTTGGTTCCATAAAACAGCCTGAGATCATCGGGGGTGGTCACGTTGTGAAGAGTGAGCCGACCGGTGGCGTGGTGATCATCGGGACGCTTGATGTCGACTTCGTGTGTCGGGCTGAAAACTGTCTTGAGCGGGCCCTTGCTGGCGATCCGGATGGCGATATTCAGTTCCCGGATCGGCTGGTACGAGTGCTTGAGAGTGCCGAGTGGCAGGTGCAGGTCGACCAGGCCACTGTCTTTTCTGAGCAACTGCGAGTAGCGAATCTCGATCCGCCGCTTGGCCCTTGGCGGAATCGGAAAGACTCGAGTCTGAAAGACGCCCTGGCCCATGTACTCAAGCAGGGCCGGGTCCTGGCGCTTGCGCACGATGGACTCGTAGATCCGCCTCGCCTCGGCTTTCTTCAACAGGCGGCCCGGAAGCTCCTTGCCGTCAACGATCAGTGTCAGGGCATCGATGGCCGCATCCGTGGGCAGGGGAAACAGCATGCTGGCCTGGATTGTTCCGCGAGACGTGTTTTCGAACGTCTGAGCCAGTTGGACGTGGGCAACCTGGTCGCGGACCGATGCGTTGATGTCGACCGATGCGACGCGAAATGTCGTTGGTACACGGTGCTGGTTGACTCGGGGAGCCGCGGCCCCCTCGACAACCAAGACCTGTGCCGAAGCCGGAGAGGGGATGCCGCCGATCAAGAGCGTGCAGGCGATCAGCGGGAGCAGTGGGCGCGCAGGGGAAGTGGTGTATTGCTGCATCGAATGGTCTCCCGGCATCCGTGAACCCTCGGGCTCGGAGGCGAGCTCGATTGCTGGTTGGACGTGGCGGGGACCGAGGGAGTTCCCGGGTGATGGGTGGATTCTGAGATTCGGCGATCCGAGAGTGGGGCCGGAGCCGCCACGTAGCTGAAGTGGTCACACTTCAGGGGGGACGCTGGTGACCCGTCGATGGATCGATCAAACCCGGATCTGGTCGACAGATGTCATCTGTCGCTTGGCGGGGCCCATGCGCTGCTGGACGCCCATTCCGGCGAGCATGGTGTTGTAGACGTCGAGTCCCTCGGCTCCAACGTCCATAATCTGGCCGGTTCGGAACCGTCGGTTGGCGCCTGTGATGGCGTGAAAGACGCCCGAGAGTTCTCGTTTCACGTCGTTGTGCCGGCCGTCTCCGGATTCGGTCGATATCGTGATCAGGGCATTGTCGAGGATCGTGCGGCCGTTGACGTCTCGAGACTCTGAGTCGTTGAGCCGTGAGAGGAAGTAGGCCACCTCGCGCATCTTCAAGTGAGCGTGAGCCCTGAGCGCCTCGTTCTTGCGTCTCTCATTGAACTTGTGCCACCACTCGTGGCTGCACCCCTTGTCGCCACCAGCTCGCTGCTGCCCGCCGTCGTCGAAATCCCAGATCTTGCGACCGTTGTACTGGTAGTCGCCGGTCAGCCGGATGCGTTCGCCAGCCGCGAGGAATGTGAGTGATCCAAATCGGACGCGGTCGGTCTGGATGGCCAGAGCGTACAGGTCGGCCATCAGTCTCCACTCGGTGGACAATTCCTCGAGCGTGATGTCGATCCCCTGGCCGCCCGGATCGGCGGGGCCACCATGGGGAATCTTGGATCGTCGCGGCAGGTCGGGTTGGCGGGGCCCCTTCTTGCGATGTTTCATCGCAAACGCCCGTTGCTCGTACTCGCGAATGCGGTCGAGGTGATCGGCGACACGGCTGCGTGAGCGGGCGCCCAGTGGGGATCTCTTGCCGGTGTAAAAGCGGTAGTCCTCGACCACGGTGTCGAGAATGCTTCGTTTCAGTCTTTGCTTTCTGGCGTCCTGTCCGGATCCGGCGACGGCGACAACTCCAAAAACCCGCTCGAAGAGATCGCGAGGCTTTTCCTGCATCGTGGCGGCGACGGTCCCATTGGCGTTGAAGCTGTGGACGTACCGTCCGACGCGGCTGCGGCGGAAGAATGTTCCGCCAATCAGCGTCGGAACCATCCCCCGGGGAAGCCCCTTGGGATAGAGACCTCGACGGATCATCTGCTCGATCGACGCGCCACCCGCCTTGGCTTCACCATCAGGTGGTTCGGCCGTGAATGCGCCGGTGGCTCCGTCATAGTGTGCGTTGATCCCACGCTCGTCACAGCGGACCTGGTCGACGTTGCGCATGATCAGCAGCTTGTCGCCGAGCGGCTTCAGCGGTTCGAGGACTCCGTCAAAACCCTCGGTCTGGAGCGGGGCCGGGATCCCGAGTCCAAAGAAGACGTTGAAGGCTCGAACCGGTGGTTCGGTCCGCGGCGCGGCCTGGGCCTGTTGGCTGACCATTTCCTCCAGCAAAGGAAAACTCACCGTGGCGGCACCGGCTCCACGGAGCATTGTTCGCCGGTTGATGGGAGAAAAAGTCATCGTGAGGTCTCCGGCGGAGTCACCGTGAATCGGTGTTGGTCTGTTGTGTGCCATCGGCATCGGCCGAGGGCGGATCGGATTGCGTTTGGGTGCTCGTGATCAATTCGCTGGTGACCAGTGCGGTCACGAGATCGGTCCAGCGTCCCCCGGCTTTCCAGGCCGACTGGTGTACCGATCGGATGGTCGTCGCGTCGCGAGCTCCGAGTGGACGGCCCACAGCGAACTGGGCGAACTTCCAGGTGATCGTCTCGCGGACTCGCTCGCTACCGGCCAGCAGCGTCATCAGCTCGGCGGACGTCTTGTAAGGGCGTGGCCGGGCTTCGCCGGGCAGCAGGATGCTGCCATCCTGGCGGATCGCGTTCCCGTGCCTGTCCTTTTCCTGGAAGCGACCGACGCCGTCAAACTGCTCGAGCGCAAAGGCGATCGGTTCGAATCTCTTGTGGCATCCCGCACAGGCCATGTTGGCGAGTCGTTTCTCGGAAACGACGCGTTGGGACAGGCCGGGCTTCAGGGGGACCGGTGTGGTGTCGACACCGGGTGGCGGATCCTTGACGCGGCCTCTCAGGAAATCGTCAAGCACGAACAGCCCGCGAGTCACCATCGAGGCGTCGTCGCCACCGATCGTCAAGGCGCTACCCTGCGTGAGCAATCCGCCGCGGGACGGCACGCTGGAGAGGTCGTAACGTTGGAGTCCGGGGCCGAGGGGCTTCAGGCCGTAGTGCCGGGCCAGCTCCGGAGTGGCATAGGTGAACTGGGCGCTGAGCAGGTCCGAGAGAGGTCGATTTCGCTTCCAGGCAATGTCGTTGAAAAATGCCAGTGACTCGCGGCGCATGTCTTCAGCGAGCCTGGTGTTGAAGCCGGCAAACCGCTTTGGGTTGGGCTTCAGGTTGCCGAGCCGGTCGAGGTCGAGCCACTCGGAGAGAAATCGCTCGGATTGCCGGACTGCCCGCGGATCCTTGAGCATCCGGGCCGCCTCGGTGGCGATCCGCTTCGGGTCCCCGAGCTGGTTGGCATCGGCAGCGCTCATCAGCGTGCGATCTGGAGGTCCACCCCAGATGATGTAGCTGAGTCGAGAGGCGAGTTCGTGGTCGGAGACGGGCCAGCTCTGGCCGTCACCACGTTGCTGCTCGATGCGATAAATAAACCGGGGAGATTGCAGCATCGCCTCGACGATGATACTGGCTGCCTCCTTGAAGGATCCGCCGGCGCTCGCGACGGTGGTCGCGATTCCGCTGTAATTGGTGATTTCGCGTTCATCGAGCGGCCCGCGGAGCAGCCACTTGCCCATCGATTCGACCAGCTGTCTCATCGTGGCGTCGGTTGAGAGCTTGCGGCTGCGTGAGAACCGGGCGGTGAACTTGAGAATGTCCATCCGGCTGACGATGCGTTCGGCGAGTTGCGAATAGGCCTCGATGTGCTTGAGGTCGACGCCGAGGTTGTAGGCGGTGTTGGAAAACCCGTCGGCGCGGATGTCCTCGGGGAGCAGTTTCAGCGCATCAGCCTCGATGTCGACTCCTGTCGCCGCTCGAACCGTCTCGATGTACTCGTTGCGGGTCAGCCTCTGGATCCACGTGCCGCTGTTGCGACTGGCGTACACGATCGGGTCGATCAGGTCTCCCGACCAAGTGGCCCCCTCGTCGATCCACTTTGCGAGGATGGCACGGTCTTCGGGGGGAAGCGGCTTACCGCCCGGCGGCATTTGTCCGCTGGCGACACGGCGGTACAACAGGCTGTCGGCATGGCGACGGGGGATGAACGCCTTGCCGCTCTTGCCTCCCGCAAACGCCGTGGCCTTGTGCGAGAGATCGAGTTGGCCCTTGGCCGATGCGGAATCGTGGCAGTCCAGGCAATGCTGCGCGATGAGCGGTGCCACCCGGGTCTCGAAGAACCGCTGCCGGCGCACCGTGGCGAGTTCAGCGGCCGGTCTGGCCCCGGCCTTGGCCCCCGCCCGAAAGTTCTGCTGGATTTCCTTGGCATTCAACGCGCGGCTGTAGATCGCCACCAGGTACAGGGTCCCCAGCCAGGGACGATCACCGGTGGCCTCGTTGCCCAGCAGTAGCCGATACCGGTCGTCCCAGTTTTTCATGTCCCCAGCGATCTGGCGGCTCGCTGCGGGTTTGCCATTGAGATAGACCTGTGCGGTCCCGTTCTTTTGACGGGTGTACACCACGTGGGTCAGTGCCATGACTGCCGTGCCCGGGCGAGTGGAGACCGCGGGTATGCCGTTGACCGTGGTTTGAGTGGTCTTCAGCCGGACCTGGAATTGCCGGGCGTCTTGTCCCATGGTCAGGTTGCGACGGCGGACATCGCCGCTGATGGTGACGATGCGTGCCGGGCCGTCCTGTGAGGAATTGGCCGGTCGCACCCAGGCCTCGACCGTCACCGTCCCGGATTTCTTGAGGGCCGTGATCAGTCGTGAAGCCGGCGCCGGGGTCTGGATCCTGGTTGGCCTGCGAATGACCAGCCCACCTGACTGCCACGAAACAATGTTGGGGTTTTCAATCACCAGGTTCAGCGGGCGCCCGACTCGTGATCGATCAATGACCTGGTGGCCGCGTCCGGCTTCAAAGGTGTAAAACGCCTGCAGTCCTGTGCTGACTCGCTGTGCTGACGCCTGGGGCGCCAGCAGCAGTAGCGCCAGTAACCCGCTCAAGGCCAAGGGGCGTTTGGGTGAACGCACGGCCGCACTCCCGGAGGTTCGATGAGGGCCCGTCTTCGCCAGTCAGGATTCTCCATGATCGGACGCGGTCGGGCAAGCACCGCGTTGTGACGACATGCGGGTGTCCTGTTAGGTCGGCGAACGGGTAGCATGTGAGGGCGACGTACCCACGCCCCGATGGCTTGAGCTCATGTCACCGTCTCTCGTGGTTCTGTTACTGGCCGGAGCGGTCTCGACTCCAGCAGAGCCGACCGAGCCATTGCACGCCGGAATCGACCGGCTGGTGGAGGCGCGGCCTGAGGCGTCGAGGCGAGCCGGTCCGGCCAGTGACTTGGCATTCCTGCGACGAGTGACGCTCGATCTGGCCGGCCGGATTCCGACGGTTGAGGAATCGACCCGTTTCGTCGCCGAAGATTCCAAGAGAAAACGCGACGACGTGATCGAGAGATTGTTGAAGTCTCCGGATTACCCGCGTCGGATGCAGGAGTTGTTTCACGTGATGCTGATGGAGCGTCGCGGCACGCACGACGAATGGCAGCGGTTTCTTCGACATGCATTCGAACAGAACATGCCGTGGGATCAGCTGGTCCGAGCCATGCTGGCACCGGACGCCACGGATGAACAACTCAGGGGGGGGGCGTACTTTCTCACGGCACGGCTGACCAAGGAAGGAGCGATGGCACCGGTCGATGTGCCAGGGCTGACCCGCGACGTGGGACGCTTGATCGCCGGGGTCGATTTCGGTTGTGCTCAGTGTCACGACCATGTGTCGATCGAGGACTACAAGCAGGTCGATTTCCAGGGCCTGCACGTGATCTTCGAGAACATGCAGTCACGGGGCGGGGCGGTCCCGACAGTGACCGAGCGGATTTTGAAGGCCGAGAGAGAATTCCAGTCGGTCTTTACACAGGAACCTCGCAGCACGCCATTGAGAATCCCGGGTGCGGGCGATGTGGCGATCACGACGTTCCCCCGGGGCGAGGAGTATATGATCAAGCCCGATCCCAAGACCAAGACGCCGGGCGTGCTGAAGTTCAGCCCGCTCAGGGAATTGGCCTCGCGGCTGGCATCGGGTGAAAACCGGTTGTTTGCACAGAACATCGCCAACCGTCTCTGGTTCAGCATGATGGGCCGGGGACTCGTCGAGCCGCTGGACCTGTTTCACTCGGGCAACCCGCCGTCTCATCCCGAGTTACTTGATCTGATGGCCGAAGCGCTGGTTCGACACGACTTTGACATCAAGTGGTTCCTCGGCCAAATCGCTCGGACGCGGTGCTACCAGCGCAGTTCGATCTGGCCCCACGAGCAGCCGATCCCCCCGCCTCGTTCGTTTGCGGTTGGCAACCAGAAGGGGCTATCGGCCGAGCAGCTTTTCTGGAGTGTCCTGGTGGCAACGGGCGAACTGGATCGGGCTCGCAAGTCGACAGGCGATCAGAGTGCGTCACGACCGCAGACGAAGCGCGGAGACGCGACCGTGTCTGCGACGGTGTTGACCGAGCCGGAGCGGTTGGTTGCCGGGTCGGATTCACTGGATGACCTGCAAAAGCAATTTCTGAAGATTTTCTCGAATCCACCACGCGAGCCGGAGGTCGATTTTGCCCCGACGGTCAAGGGAGCCTTGTACCTGATGCACGACGAGGCGGTGCTGGGCCTGCTGGCACCTCGAGCCGGCAACCTCGTGATGCGGCTGTCTCGGGAACCGGATGACAAGAAACTGGCAGCGGCCCTGTTCCTGGCCATCGTCAACCGAAAGCCAACGTCCGATGACCTGGCGACCGTCTCGAGTGTGCTGAAGGACAAGACTGGCCTGGAGCGTGAACGCCTGATCGGACAATTGGCCTGGGCCTTGCTGGCCTCGGCAGAGTTCTGCGTCAACCACTAGTGCGGCCGAGAGGATGAGATTCCAGATGAGTCATTGCTCCGGGTGGGAACACGGCTGGTCGCGACGACGCGTGCTGGGCTCGATGGCCGGTGCGGCGGGACTGGGTGGGCTGCTTCATCCCGTGGCGGCCGAGGAGATGGCACGCAATGACAAGCAGATCCTGTTGGTCTGGTTGGACGGGGGGATGAGCCAGTTGGAGAGTTGGGATCCGAAGCCGAACACTCCCTACGGTGGTCCATTTCGTTCGATCCCGACCACGCTTCCCGGGATTCACGTCAGCGAGTTGATGCCCCGGTTGTCACAGCAGATGAGTAAGATGTCGCTGGTGCGATCGATGAAGACCGAGGATCCCAATCACTCCTCGGGGGTCCCCAAGATCCTGCGTGGTCACCCTCGCAACCGGGGTGTCACCTATCCGTTCTTCGGATCGGCGGTGGCGAAACTGATGGGCCCGACTGAAAGTGGTCTGCCGCCCTACGTGTGGGTCAAGCCAGGCAACGGCGGATTCATCTCCAAGCACGCCGGGTTCCTGGGAGCGAAGTACGGGGCGCTGGCACTTGGCGACGGCAAACCACCTGCGAATCTGGTGCGGCCCGAGTCCATCAGTTCGGCGGCTGACCTGGCCAGGCAGGAGCTCCGCAAGAAGTTCAACCGCCAGTTTGCCAACCGGCGGCGTCGGGCTTTCGAAGAGGCCAACAGCCACGTTTATGACGTGGCGCAGACCCTGATGAAGCACGTCGAACTGTTTGACGAGAATCGGTTGCCCGAGCGGGACCGCCAGAGATACGGAACGCACGATCTGGGGCGGCACACCCTATTGGCCCGCAACCTGATCGAGGCGGGGGTACGGTTTGTCCAGGTCACTTCGTATGGCTGGGACACCCACGGAGACAACTTCAATTCTCACGCCAGCCGCATGCCCAAGGTCGACCAGGCCGTCTCGTCGTTGATCGAGGACCTGTTTGATCGCGGCCTTCAGGACCGCGTGCTGGTAGTGATGATGGCGGAGTTTGGCCGCACGCCTCGGATCAACGGGTCGATGGGACGCGATCACTGGCCGAATGCCTGGAGCGTGATGATGAGCGGCTGCGGCATCCGCGAGGGGGTCGTGGTGGGGGAGACTCTCGTGGACGGGACAGATGTCAAAACCGAGCCGCACGACATCGGCCACATGTTTCACACGTGGTTCTCGGCCGTCGGCATCGACTCGAGCGAAGCCGAGTATCTCAACGGAACTCAACCTCTGCCGATCGCCCACGACGACATGCACAAGATCGACGCGTTGTTGAGCTAGGACGATTCTCCGAGACGTCAACGCATCCCTGGCACGGACTTCCGAGACACTCATGGCTGACGCACCTCAATCGGACCCGACGGACAAGCCACCGGTCCCGAAGCCGACGGTGACCTTTCGTTGCGACCGCCAACTGATGGTCGCACGGTTCAGCACCTGTGGCCGTGTGCTGGCGGGGGGGGGCTACGACGCGACAATTCGCCGTTGGGATCTGACCGGCGAAGAACCCGCCGAGCTTTCACGGGTCGAGGGGCACCGAGGGTGGGTGTCGTGGCTCGAGGTCCAGCCGACCGGAGAACTTGTCTTCAGTGTCGACACCTGGGGCCGCCTGCAGGCGATTCGTGGCATTGCCGCCGAGCCGCAACTGGCCTGGCACCATGACGCGGCGCACGATGGATGGATCCGATCGTTATCCGTGTCGGCCGACGGGCAGGTGGTGGTGACCGCAGGTCGTGACGGTGCTGTGCGAGCGTGGAATGCTGCTGACGGCAAGCTGCTGCACGAGATCACCGATCACCCATCGGAGGTTTTTGCGGTGGCCATTCACCCCGACAAGCGGTCCATTGTGACCGGTGACCTGATGGGGGTCCTGCGACGCTGGGATGTTCCCGGCGGCAAGTGTGCTGCCGAGGTGACACTGCCGGAGATGCACTATTACGAGCGGATTCAGGATGTCGGAGGGCTGCGGTTGCTGAAATTCCACGATGGCGGCAAGACCCTGGTCGTCGCCGGGGGGGAACCCAGGAAGACCGGGCGTGCGATCGCCATTCCAACGGTTCACTGGCTGGATTGGCCGGGGCTGAAGATCCGTGATTCGGCGAGGCTGGGCGCGCAGAATCACGGCTTCGTTTTTGACCTCGCGTGGCATCCGGACGGTTACTGGGTGGTCGTGACCAGTGGTCAACCGGGTAGTGGCCAGTTCCTGTTGCTGAAGCCGGGCGAGAAAGAGCCGTTTTTTGTCTCGACCAAAATGTCCAACTGCCACAGCCTGGCGATTCACCCCGACGGTCGGATCGCGGTCACGTCGTCGAATCGCAACAGCCAGGGAAACGGGGCGGTTCGAGACAAGGAGGGCAACTACGTGGCCAACTACTCGCCGGTACAGTTGTTCTCGGTGGAGGAGTCGGGGGACGGCAAGTCCGATTGACGTGTCATGTCAACTGGCGGTGCCGCCGGCTCCTCGTCGGCCAGGACGAACGACTTGGAGTCCCTGGTGTTGTCCTCTTCGTCGACAAACTTGGCGAGCCCCCAGTCCAACAGGATCGTCTCGCCGAAGTCCCCGAGCACGATGTTCTGGCTCTTCAGGTCGCGGTGGACTCGTGGAACGAGCGCGTCGTGGTTCCATTCGGCTCGGGTGTGGTCAGGAGAATTGTCTGAGGCAGGCATCTTGGCGAACGCGTGAGGCGGCGAGGGGCGGGGACGACCAAGTAGGTGGGTGAGCATATAAGGCACGCTATTGAGAACTCAAAAGAGAGCGAGGGGATGAGTGGACGTCCCCTTGCTTGGAGGCGATGATGCCTCCCGATCGCCGAAAGCCTGCCAGTGTCGCCGTGCGGTGTTTTGAACGGCCCTGGCCATGTCAACGTGGATGGCAGCAGGAGAGAGATGTGAGTGCCTCTAACATGAGTCGCCGGTCGTGGCTGGAGGGCCTCGGTGTGGCCTGTGCGGTGCAAGCCGCTGGTGGCCTGGGGGTGGCGAGCAGTCCGCCCGCGTCGGGGGTGGTCAGCGTTTCACGCAGCAAGCCGGCTTTGACCGTGCCGGCGACCGGCGAATATTTCCGGTATGGCACCGGCTACCTCATGCAGGTGGGGCCGACCCAGGCAGCGCTCATGGCGAACCTGCGAACCGAGGGGTTCCCTGTTGGGGACTTTGAAGCCGGCGTGGACGGATTCGTGTTCGATGATCGGAAGAAGATAGCCGCCGGTCGGCCGACGGTGATCACGCGAACGACCAAGTACGCCGACCGGGTCACCGGCCAGTGGCGGATTGTCCTGAAGCATGGAACCAAGGGCGCCTTTGTCCCTCGGGGTGCCCGCCGTCCTGACGGCAGTCCCCATCCGCACGCGGGCACCGGCGTCACGTTTTGCGAGGCGCTGGACTTCCCGATGAAAGGGAATGGCTACTACGACAAGGCGGCCAAGACCCGTGGAATGGTGAGAACGACCGAGGTGCAACATCTCGCATTTGACGGGAAGGCGCTCGAAGTGACCGGGGTCGAGACCTTCACGAAATCCTCGCCGCTGCGGGTCGCCGGCACGAAGTGGCAGGTTTACTGTCCGTCCCTGAGGATGGGGATCCCGGATGGTGACGATCTGCTGATGGCCGTGGTGGCAACCACGGGCGACACGAGCACCTGGTTTGCCCAGCCGCACACGGCCGGGTTGTCCAGGTGGCGCTGTGTTGACGGGAGATGGCGGCCGGTTGAGTTTCATCCTGTGATCGCGGATCGACCGGCCAGGAAACCGCACGTGGTCTACGGGAAGACGATGCCGGTGATGCCGATCGAGCCGACCGTGATCCGGGACGTGGATGGTTCGTTCCTGTTCACGACTCGGCTGGCCTATGAAACCTACGATGAACATGTGCTCAGGGTCTGGAAGTCAAAGGATGGCGTGCAGTGGACCCGCGTGATCGAGGTGCCCGAGACGAAGGGGCAGGCGCCGGTGACCATCAACCGGGCGGTGGACGGGACGCCGTATCTCGTTTCCAACCCGCTGGGACGAGAGCGAGACCGGCTGGTGCTGTGGCCGCTCAATGACGAACGGAATGGCGTGTTGAAACCGGTGCTCGCCCGTGACGCGCTGGAGCAGTTTGGGCCGACGCCCAGCAGGAAACCGTGGTTCATGAACCATCCCAATGCGGCCGTCGTTCGCCTGGCCGATGGTCAATGGCACAACCTGCTCGTCTATCGCATCATGGACAGGGGGGAGCACTCCGGAAAGCCCCCAGCGAAACAATCGGGTGTCTATGTCGAGACCGTGGCATCGCGAGGCACCGCACGGCCACCCTGGCGGTTTTGAGCAGCGGCGGGACGTGGGTGACAACGTGGAGAATCGACGCTTCCTGGCAGATCTCGAAGAGGCATTCCTCGCCACCACGTATCGCGCGGAGACGGATCTCGGGACGGTGGACATACGCATTGGGGAATCGTCGAATTCGCTGGAGACTCTGCTTTCTGAACGAGGTCATTCGGCGTGGGCTTTTCTTTCCGCTGCCAATCCTGGCTCCATCAAGACGGCCGACGACGAAAACCTGCGGCGACACCGTCAACTTGTTCGCCAGGTGGAGCAGGCCGGGCGACCGGTGCTGCCGGGCATGGGGATTCCCGATCACCCCGGCTGGGATCCGGAGCCGAGCGTGCTGGTGCTCGGGATCAGCATGGAGGAAGCCGTGGCGATAGGCCGCGAGCACGGCCAACTGGCGATCGTCGCTGGTCAAGCGGGCGACGTCGCACAACTCGTCCCGGTTTTGGGGGGCAGACCCGATGAGATGGGGGAGGGGGGCGGGATTTGTTAGGGTGAAGGCCGTGTTGAGGACTTGGGATCGGTTCGGAGGTGATGCGATGGGCAAGATGGTCGGAGCGGGGGTGCTGGTGCTGTCCATGGTGATCGGGTTGTCGGGAGGCGCTGTCGAGGCCGATGACGAGAGACTCGTTTTCGTGTCTTCGTTTGCGACGGGTGAGAAGGGCGCCATCCATGCCTTCCATGTCAATTCGAAGAAGGGGACGGTCGAGCCCGTTCATCGGACGTCTGGAGTCTCGAACCCCTTTTTCCTGGCACTCTCGCCAGATCGACGGTTTCTCTACTCGATCGACACGCCCAACTTTGGAGACGATGTCAACGACGGCATTTCTGCGTTTCGACTCGAAGGGGACGACGGAAAACTGACATTCCTGAATCGCCAGTCGGCACTGGGGACGACCGCCTGTTACCTGGATGTCGATGCGACCGGTCGGACACTGGTGGTCGCGAATTACTCGTCTGGGAGCGTGGCAAGCCTGCCGATCGGCAAGGACGGATCGCTGGGCAAGGCGAAGTCGTTTTTCCAGCACAAGGGTTCGAGTGTCAACGAGCGGCGGCAGACCGGCCCGCACGCTCACTGTTTTGTCATCAGCCCCGACAATCGCTACGTGCTCTCGGCCGATCTCGGCCTCGACCAGGTGCTCAGCTATCGGCTTGATGCGGACGACGCGAAGTTGTCGGTGCCGCGGCAGCCATTCGTGAGGACTCCAGCGGGGGCCGGGCCCAGGCATCTCACGTTTCATCCCAACGGCCGCTGGGTGTACGTGATCCATGAGCTGACCAACGCGGTCTCCATGTTCAACTACAACGACAAGACCGGCGTGATGATCGAACGCCAGACACTGTCGACTCTGCCGGCCGACTTCGAGGGGACCAGCTACTGCGCCGACGTGAAGGTGACTCCCGACGGCCGATTCGTCTACGGGACCAACCGCGGCCACGACTCCATCGCGATCTATCGCGTCGGAGTCAACGGACTGCTGAAGACAATTGCGATTGTACCCAGCCTGGGCAAGGGCCCACAAAACCTGGCCATCACTCCTGACGGACGGTTGTTGCTGTGTGCCAACATGCCCGGGGGCAATATCGCGGTATTCCGGATCGACAGGAAACGGGGAACGCTCACCAAGGTCGGAGAACCCATCAAGATCTCCAGTCCGTCGTGTATCATGATCCGGTAGGCACAGGTTGATCTGCCCGGATCCCACCCGGCGATGTTGGGTCTGCCCAGACGGTTGACGCACCTGTACGTGATCAGGCCATGCTGACGATCCAAGGAACTCCCCGGACGCTCTGTGACGGCCTCACGCGTCGCGACCTGTTGCAGGTCGGTTCGCTGGGGCCGCTGGGACTCGGGCTGTCTGACGTCATCGCGGCGGGCGGCTCATCGCTCGCGGGTTCCGGTGGTCGCGGTGCTGCCAAGAGCTGCATCCTGCTGTTTCCCTACGGATCGCCACCGACCCACGAGACCTTTGATCCAAAACCGGAGGCGCCGGTCGAGGTGCGAGGGGAACTGGGTTCGATCGAGTCGGCTTTGCCGGGCTTGAGGGTCTGCGAACTGCTGCCCCGGGTGGCCGGGGTGATGGACAAGGTGACAGTGGCCCGGTCGCTGGTTCATCCCTATCCGCTGCATGGCGTGGCCTACGCTGTGACGGGGATCCCGACTTACACTCCGGCCCTGGAGACCAAGGCCCGGGACCTGAAGCACTGGCCTTATGTCGGTAGCGTGCTCGAGTACCTCGATCGAAAGCACGGCGTGGCACCACCCGACGGCATCCCCTCGAACCTGGGGCTCCCGTGGCTCCTCAATGCCAAGACCGACAATCCGCTGGTCAACGCTGGGGTTTTCTCGGGGTTTCTGAGCCAGCGGTATGATCCGGTCTGGACCGACTTTGACGGCCCGGGTCTTCATGTCGCACCCAAGAGCACGGTCAACCAGGTCAAGCGGTTCAAAAACCCCTACGGGGGGACCACACCGGAAGGTCGTTTCCACATGGCACCTGCCGCGCGTCTGAACGAGGACGTGTCGGTGCGGCGGCTGGGACTGAGGCGGTCTTTGCTGACGCAATTCGAAAACCAGCGGCGTCACCTGGATCGGTCACCGGCTGCCAGGTCGCTCGACCAACAACGACAGGTGGCCATGTCCCTGCTGACGTCCAGCCGCATGCAACAGGCCATTGACATCGGCCGGGAGCCACGGCGTGTGCGCGAGCGCTATGGCATGACGCTGTTCGGTCAGACCTGCCTCGCTGCGCGTCGACTGATCGAATCGGGGGCCCGTTTTGTCACGGTGCTCTGGGATTGCTTTGGCCAGTTTGCCAACGGCGGCTGGGACACTCACCAGTACCACTACCCGCGGCTCAAGGAACTGCTGCTGCCGGGATTCGACCTGGCCTATTCGGCTTTGATCGAGGACCTGGCGGACCGTGGGCTGCTCGACGAGACGCTCGTGATGTGGATGAGCGAGCACGGGCGGACGCCCAAGATCAATTCGAAACCGGGTGGTGGTCGAGATCACTGGTCTCGAGCCTACACGGCGGTGGTGGCGGGAGGAGGAACGGCTGCCGGACGGATCGTGGGGAGAACGACGCCGGATGGAGGCGATGTGGCCCAGACTCCGATCTCTCCCAAGGATATACAGGCCACGTTGTATCACCTGCTGGGCCATGATCCTCAACTGACGATGCCAGACCGAAACGGACAGCCGCACCCGATTGCGGGAACCGGCGGTGTGCGGCCGGAGTTGTTGGGGTAGCGGCGCAGAAGGATGTAGCTGACGTGGTGACACTTCAGGCGAGTCGCGGGTGATTCCCCCAATCCGTGACCAGATTGGCTACACTCAGACCTCAGAACCCCTGAAGCGTTGACGGGACTGTCATGCTCATCAACCCGCCCCAACCTGATCGGCCAACGCTTTTCGACCGGCGTCGGATGATGGCCTCGGTCGCCGGGGGCGTGGGACTGTCTCTTACGGGGTTGTTGCAGGCGCGGGAACTGGCGGCTCCGAACAAACCGGCGATTCGGTCCTGCATCGTCGTGTTCTATTACGGCGGTCCGAGCCACCTCGAGACCTATGACATGAAGCCCGAGGGGCCGTCGGCCATTCGGGGGGAATTTCGCCCGGTCGCGTCCAATGTGGCGGGCATGCCCGTGTGCGAGCACCTGCCTCACATGGCCCGGGTGATGGACCGTTGCGCGGTGGTTCGCAGCATGCACCACACCAACCGGTTGCACGATTCGGCTTCGACCGAGTCATTGACCGGTCGCCAGGGGCCGATGGGAGATCGCGAGGAGTTTGCGCCGATCGATCAGTTTTTTCCCAGCCACGGGGCGGTCGTCAACTACTTCAACCGGCACCGCGAGCTCGACATCCCGCACGCGGGGCTGCCGTGGGTCTTTCACAACGTCGTGCCGACGCCATGCCAGGGAGGAGGCTTCCTGGGGAGCGCGTTTGATCCGTTCGAAATCACCGGGGATCCCAAGACGCTCACCTATCGAAACGACGCCCTGACATCTCCGGATTCGTTGTCGGCCTCAAGACTTGAACAACGACGGCGGCTGCGGTCGCTCGTGGATGCAGGGATTCCCGAGTCCGCGACCACGCGTGCGATGGACGATCTCGACGCCTTCTACAATCGCGCCTACGAGTTGATCCAGTCGCCGATGGTTTCACGGGCTCTCGACATCTCCAGCGAGCCGCGTTCACTGAGAGAGCGTTACGGGATGATGGCCGAGATCCCGCGGGGTGGCGGCAATGGTGCCGAAAAAGGCTATGGCCGGAATCTCCGGGGCCAGAACCTGCTGCTGGCCAGGCGATTGGTGGAGGCGGGAGTCCCGTTTGTCAATATCTATGACTTCAAGCAGCAGGGCCAAAACTGGGATTCTCACCGCGACAACTTCAACCAGCACAAGAAGTACCTTCTACCGCAGGCCGACCAGGCGCTCTCGGCCCTGATCGAGGATCTGGATCAGCGTGGTCTCCTGGAGACGACGCTGGTCGTGGCACTGGGCGAGTTCGGGCGGACCCCCAAGATCAATGGGAACGTGGGGCGTGATCACTGGCCCGATTGCTACTCAGTGCTGCTGGCCGGTGGTGGAATCCGGGGTGGCGAGTACCTGGGTGCCAGCGACGCATCCGGCGCCTACCCGGCCGACGTGCCTCAGACCCCGGCGGACCTGGCGGCCACGATTTTCTGGCGATTTGGAATTGATCCGCGCCACGAGGTGCACGACCGGACAGGCCGCCCTTGGCGATTGGCCGACGGGCAGCCGATGAAGACGCTTTTCGGCAGTGCCTGAGAGTCGCTAGTTGATCTGGCGTGTCTTCAACCAGGCATCAAACGCGATCAGCCACGACGGATTGTTGTTGAACGCGGTCGGTCCGTGGCTTCCCTTTTCGAAGACCAGCAGCTCGGCCGGCACGCCGTGTTTCACCAGCTGCCTGTAGTAGCCGAGGCTGTTCTCGACGGGAACGGCCTTGTCATCTGTGCAATGCAGCAGAAACGTCGGCGGGGTGTTTTTTCGGACGCGGGCCTCGTTGGAATACCGCTCTCTCATCTCGAGCGTCGGATGGGCACCAAGCAGGTTGCGTCGCGAACCCCGATGGACGGCGCCATCCATCATGGTGACCACGGGATAGAACAGGATCGAGAAATCGGGTCGAGACGATCGGCGTTCCACCGGGTCGTCGGCATCGGCTCGCCCCTTGTCGAAGACGGTGGAGACGGTACTGGCGAGGTGCCCTCCAGCCGAAAAACCCCAGACGCCGACGCGACCCGGATCGATGTTCCACCTGGCGGCGTTCTGCCTGACGGTGCGGATGGCACGTCGCGCGTCATTGGCGGGAACCAGGTGGTGGCCATTGGGCAGCCGGTACTTGCAGATGATCGTGGCGATGCCGCGTTTCAGCAGCAGTTCTGCAATCGGGTAGCCTTCGGACTCCACGCAAACCACCCCGTAACTGCCGCCAGGGGTCACGACGACCGCTGCGGTCGGGGAGGAGGACTTGCTGGGCAGGTAGACCAGCAGCGTGGGCTTTGAAATGTTTCCGACGCAGCGTGTCCCTTTCTCAGGTCCCGAGAGGCCGTTGGAATCGGGTGGGCTATCGGGCCACAGGTCCAGGGTCATGTCGGGTTTTGGGAGAGCTGAGTGGGCGTCATCGGGCAGGCTCCAGCCGACGAGGGTGGAGACGGCAGCAATCACCAGTATGGGACCAGCGGAGCGGGACGGGCGTCGGGTCTCGGAATAACGTGTCATGGAGCCCTCCTCACAAGCTGTCCAATCTGGTCGGGATGTCCTTCGCCGTCGTGAACGACGAGGCGGAGCCGGGATGTCAGAGTATCGCCGAGTTCGAGACGACGTGCCACCGGGCCCAGAGGGTTCACATCGATAGTTCCCCATGCATGGAGGCTCCAGGGCGATGGCGCGGTGTCGGTGTCCCTGGCCACGACCAGCCCGGCCTGGTGACCGGCGAAAACTTCAGCCTGTGCGCTGACCCACTCGCCCGGTTGACCGACGACCTGCTCGATCGTCGTCGGGCCGTCGGGGACGACGAGTTGTCCGCCGAGGGCCGGACGCAGAGGCTCGATGAGCCGGATGCCGAAGTAGGCGTGCCGCGTGGGACCGATCTCAAGAGTCCACTCGGTGGGTGTGAGTTCCGAGACGACATCGATGACAAATGCGGAGAGTGGATCGTCCCGGAATTGCAGTGAGGTCGTCCGTGTTTCTCGGATGAGGCGTCGTCCCGTGGGAGCTCCCCACTCGGCTGGCCCGATCCAGTCGAGTTGCTGACGGACCTCGAGCTGCGAGGTTCCCGTTTCACCCAGGACGAGGTCAGTGGCGATGATCCTTCCGGACGCTCGCCCCTGGAACGTGTCGTTGATATAGAAGCTGTACGTCGCGTGCTCGAAGCGCTGGTCCTCGTCGGGGCCGAACGGGAGCAGTGCGTTGACGTGATCGGCGCCGATCCAGACCGAGTTGTGGTGAGGATGATCTGTCGGCGACTCGCTTGTCAGCGGAATCCCGGCCGGGGTGCAGAGCGGGTAGAGGTACGCCCGGTGGTCGTTCTGGCTGAATCCGATCACGGGCCTCCGGTCCCAGGTGACATAGGTCCGGGGCGACTTGTGATAAGCGCCACGCGGCAGGTCCACCTGCTCGGCCTGGATCCCGAAGCCGTTCATCCCGACCCTTACCCGTTGGCCAGGCCCATGGCCTGGTGGCTAGACCAATTCAGACATCGGCTCGATTCCCTGGGCCACCATGTACTGGGGCGTTCCAGAGGTGTCGAAGAACCGGGTGCTGGTGGAATCAATGCCGACGTTCTTGTAGAGCGTGGCGAAGATCTCCTGGAACTTGACCGGTCGGTCCACGGCGTGCTCGGCCTTGCTGTTGGTTGACCCGATCACCTGTCCGGTGTTCATGTGGCCGCCGGCGAGCATGGCACACGAGACGCGTGGCCAGTGGTCGCGGCTATTCCGCTTGTTGATCTTCGGCGTCCGTCCGAATTCTCCCCAGACAACGACCGAGACGTCCTTGTCGAGGCCTCGCTCGTGGAGGTCTGTGACGAGAGCCGAGAGGCCTCGATCCAGCAGCGGGAATTCCTGGCGACTGCGTGGGAAATTCAACCCGTCGCTACCGTGCCAGTCCCAGCGGCTGTAGTTCATGGACACCACGCGAGCTCCAGCCTCGACGAGCCGCCTGGCGACGCAGAAATTGCGGACCATCTTGGGAGCTCCATCCCGCTGGTAGGCGGGATCGTTGATGCCATACCGAGACAGCACCTCGGGCGACTCCTGTGACACATCGAGGGCGTCTGAGAGGGCTGTGGTGGTGAGAATGCCGAGCGCCTGCTGGTGGTACACGTCCATGCTCTCGACCACCCCCTTGGTGTCGGCATCGCGGCGAAAGCGATCGAAGGCAGACCGCAGCAGTTCGCGGTTGTTGAGCCGATCGAGCGTGATGCCCTTGAGCACCATGTTGCTCGACTTGGCGTTGGGGTCCTTCTCGACGAGACCGAACGGGGCGTTGGCGGCACCGAGGAACCCACCAAACTGGGTCTCGCCCCAGGGCCTGTGACCGGTGGGGTAGCAGAGTGAGACATTGGGGGGGACGGAGTTGTTGACGCGTCCCTGCTCGTGCGCGACCCAGGCGCCAAAGTTGGGTCGTCCCTCGCGAGGCATCTGGTCGCTCTTCTTCCAGCCCGTCATGCATTGGAACGCGTCGTGGCGGCCGTCGGCGTCACTGATCGACCGGACCGGCACAAACTTGTCCATCATCCGGGCCATCCGGGGAAACAGCTCACAGATCTCGATGCCGGGCACGTTGGTCGCGATCGGACGGAATTCGCCCCGGATCTCCTTGGGGGCGTTGGGCTTCAGGTCCCACAGGTCGAGGTGGGAGGGGCCACCGGGCATGTAAACATTGATGATGGCACGGTGGTTGGAGCCGTTGCGATTCTGCACGTCGGCTTCGAGCATCTGCGCCAACGAGAGTCCGCCGCAGGCCATGCCGCCGACGGTGAGGAAATCACGTCGGGAAAAACCGTCGCAAAAATCGTTCGAGTTGCCTCGAGAGCGTCCGAAAATGCTGAACATATCGTGAGAGTCCTGGTTTCCAGGGTGTCGCCAGGGGGGGCGTGCCCGGCGGGCCAGTCCGCGAACCATATAACCATATAAATAGTATCGGTATTCGGCCAGTGATTCTATCACGTCGGCCGCAGGTGTCGGAATGAGAGCTCTGGTATCATGCCAGACCTTGCGGTTTCCGGTGCAACCGGCACAGGGAGACCGGGGTCGTTACCTGGCAGAAGGTGAGCCACTGATGGACAAGACGGAGTTGCGAGGTCGGTTGCAGGGGTGTTACGTCACGATTCCGACGCTGTTCGAGGACGAGACACTTGAGGTGAACCACGACGGGATCGCGGCTCACGTCGAGTTCCTGGTGGCCGGTGGTGTCGTCGAGGGGACCGGACTGATCCTCTCGGGTGGTGGCGCCGGGGACTTCTCGACCATGTCGATCGACGAGCGCGTCGCTGTCGCTCGAACGGTGATCGAGGCGGCCAACGGTCGGATCCCGGTCACTGTCGGGGCCCAGACGACCAGCACGCGTGAATTGGTGGAATTGGCGACGGCCGCCGGCGAGCTAGGAGCTGACTTCATCCAGGTGTCTCCCCCGTTTTACTTTTCGCACACCGAGGAGGACTTCTGGGAGTACATCGAGGCCGCGTCACAGGCGGCCCCGGAAGTTGGATTGATTATCTACAACACATACTGGACCTCGATGGGCGTGTCTCATGGCATGGTCGAGCGGCTGATCGGACTGCCCAATATGGTGGGGCTGAAGTGGAGCAGCCCCGACGGGCATTTCCTTGGCTTCGAGCGAGTGGTCGACGAATTCGGCGACCAGGTCGCGGTGATCGACAACCAATTGCGATTTGTCACCAGCCATATGCTCGGGGCTCGCTCGATCGAGCTGCACATCTGTAACCACTGGCCCGAGTGGGGGGTGCAGTTGTGGAATCGCCTGGAGAATCGCGAGTACGACCAGGTGCAGCGAGACCTGATGGATGTGGTCGGTCCGTACTACCGGCTCTGGTCGGAGATGGAAAAGTACACGAGCGGGGACGGTTACCTGGACAAGCTCTGCATGGAACTGGTGGGGCTGCCATCGAGTCGCTGCCGTCCCCCAACCCGCGACGTGCGAGACAGGTTCCGCGAACAGGCTCGGCAGATGCTCCTGGATTGTGGAACGCCCCATGTCTCCTGACATGTTCCTCCTGGCAGCAGACGTAACCGGCTTGGCCGGAACGCTCGAAGGGCTCGACCTGTTCATCGTCGGCGGCTACCTCGCTTTGTCGCTGGGACTCGGATTGGCTCTCAGTCGACAGTCCAGCCGCGAGGAATTCCTGACGGCCGGCCGGTCGATGGGCCGGATCACGGTCGGCCTGAGCGTGATGGCGACGTTGTTCTCGGCCAACAGCTTCGTCATGTACCCGTCGACGGCCTACGGTGACAGCCTGCGGATCATGATGGCGTCGGTGGCGTTTCTGTCGACGACTCCATTGGTGATCTGGGTCTTCATCCCGGTCTACTCGCGGCTGAAGTGCGCCACGGCGTACGACTATCTCGAGCAGAGATTCCACGTGTCGGTGCGTTGCCTGGCCAGTGCCCTGTTCGTGATCCTGAGGATCGCGTGGATGGCGGCGGCCACGTTCGCGGCCTCGGTCGCGATTTCCGGGATCGCGGGACTGGACCAGTTCCTGGTGATCATCGGCCTGGGGATCGTGGCGATTGTCTACACGATGTTTGGCGGCCTGCGGGCGGTGATGTGGACCGACGTGATCCAGTTTTTTGTCTTCTTTGGCACCATCCTGTTTGCCGCCGCGCTGCTGGTCTCGGGAACCGAGGGTGGGGCAACGCAGATTGTTGAGACGTATTTCGACAATCGCGACCACATGCTTTTTGATTTCCGGCTGGACCCGACGATCCGGTTCGGAACGTGGGCGATCCTGATCGGCAGTTTTCTCGAGGGGTTGTCAGCCTACGGAGCTGACCAGGTGGCGGTGCAACGCTATATCTCGGCCAGGGATGCCCGCACATCGCAATCCGGATTCGTGGTGTCGCAGGTGGCCTCGTTGATCGTGATGCCGGGATTGCTCTGCATCGGGATGGGCCTGTTCAGCTTTTTCTTCCACAACCCGGCGATGCTCTCGGATGTGGCGATCGATGCGCTGACGGCGGAACCGGCCGGGGCGAGTGGACCGGGCGATGCTGTCGTGGCGGTTCGCCAGAGGCTGGCCGAATCCGGGGTTGGGGGCGACGTCGACCAGATGGCGGCTCACTACGCAGGCCATCCCGGCGAGCTCCACGCCGACATGGTCACGCTCGGCCTCAATGATCAGGCGTTGCCGAGGTTTGTGCGATTGAGGTTTCCGGCTGGAGTCGTGGGGCTATTGGTCGCGGCGCTGATGGCGGCGACGATGTCGAGCATCGACTCGGGAATCCACTCGGTGACCACGGCCCTGATTGTGGATTTCCGTGATCGCCTGATGCCCGATTGGCGTCCGAAGACGGAACGAGGCGAGATGCTGGCGGCTCGGGTGATGGTCGTAGTCATCGGGGCCCTGGCGATCACCCTGGCCTGCTACGTGGGGACGCTGGGCGATGTCTTTGCCGTGGCCAAGAAGACGGTTGGGGCATTTGCCGCACCGCTGCTGGCCGTCTTTGTATTGGGCCTGTTCGTACGGCGTGCGACGGCGACCGGAGTGTTCCTGGGGACGTTTGCCGGTGCAGTGGTGACACTCTGGTTCACCTTTGCCGAGACCTTTTCCGAGTGGTTCGAGATGTGGGTCTTCGTTGTTGGGTTTGTCAGTTCTGTCGTCTTCTCGATCGCCTTTAGCCTCATTCCCGGCCTGCAACTGGTGAAGCAGTCCGAGGGAAATCGCACCTGGTGGGGGGTGGTCAGAGACGATAACGACGTGAACGAGATTCGAGGAGAATGATCTAATGACTCGACAGTTGATTTCAGGCGGCCGCGTGAACGACATCGCGGCTGTGTTGATGATGGGCACGCTGGTTCTGGGAATGGCGAGCGATGTGGCGTGGGGGCAGTCGGCCCGGCGTCTCGATGCCGACAACCTGATGCAGTTTCGTGATGCCGGCGGTGCGTTGAAGCCGGTGAAGACGGCAGCCGACTGGGAGCGACGCCGCAAGAGGATCCTGGCCGGTATGCAGGCAGTGATGGGTGACTTCCCAGGCGGGAGAAAGCGTGGTCCCGTCGAGATCAAGGTGCTGGAGGACGTCGACGCCGGTGGTTTTCGGCGGCGACTGATTGGATATCGGGTGGACGAGGACATGTTGACGCCAGCGTACCTGTGCATCCCCAAGGACGTCCTGGCTGGCAAGCGGAAGGCGCCTGCGGTGTTGTGCCTGCACCCAACCGACAACCGGGTCGGGCACAAGGTGGCCCTGGGGCTGGGGGGACGATCTGGCCGGGCCTATGCGAAGGAACTGGCCGAACGGGGGTACGTCACCCTGTCCCCCGCCTATCCGCACCTCGCAAATTACTGGCCCAATCTCGGGGGGCAGGGGTATGTGAGTGGCACGATGAAAGCGATCTGGGACAACTCAAGAGGCTTGGACCTGCTGGAGTCGATGCCATTCGTAGAGAGTTCACGAGGATTTGGAGCGATCGGTCACTCGCTCGGCGGACATAACGCGATCTACACGGCCGTGTTTGACAAGAGAATCACAGTATTGGCCAGCAGCTGCGGGTTTGATTCCTACCAGGATTATTACGACGGTGCCGAACGCGTCTGGAAATTCGGAGCTGGCTGGTGCCAGATTCGCTACATGCCGCGGCTCTCCAACTACCGTGGCCGGCTGAACGAGATTCCCTTCGACTTCCAGGAGCTGCTGGGGGCCCTGGCGCCTCGGCCATTGTTTGTGAATGCTCCGTTGAGAGACGGCAACTTCCGCCATCGGAGCGTTGATCGTTGTGCTCGGGCCGCCGCGCCGGTTTACCAACTGCTCGGGGGCGAGGGGCGACTCGTGGTGAGGCATCCCGACAGCGACCACAATTTTCCGGAAGCGATGCGCATGGAAGCCTACAGGACCATGGACCGGGTGCTGCGACCAGGGACCTAGGGGCCCTGGGACGAGACAGCCGACTGCCCAGAGTGGCTGCTGAGACGATTCCTGAAAACAGTGGCATTCTGCCAGGACTCCCGTTGACAGATGTCCCCAACCGGAGGCTCCAATGGTCGCAACGTGCTGGGAGCGATCGTATCAGGGGGGAGGTGACGGAGTCGGGCCACGGTCAGTCGTCCGCAGACCGAAAGGGGACACAGGTGCTGCCGTTGGCGATCCCATGGCGGGTCGGACGTCGCTGCGGCATCAGGAGGCAACGTGATGGAGTCTCAACACGAAAACTGGATAACCGAGGATCTTTGTCGTTCCTGGCGACGATGGGGCGAGCAGGACCTGGAAGACTTCGAATGGCCGCCGAGTGACGGAGGCGATGCCAGCGCCCGGTTGGCAGGACGGCCGGGGGGCAAGGATCAAGAGACGCCCGAGGAGTCTCTCGATGAGTGGGTGCTGGCCGAAGAGCCTCGAACTCAAGAAGCCGGTTGTGGCACGTGGCAGGGAGGACCTGAAGAAACCGCGATTCACCTGTCTCGCTCGTTGGCCACCGCGTTCCTGATCGCTGACATTGGGATTCAGATCACCTGTCTCGATCAGCTGATTTCGACGACGGATGGGGATCGGACTTGGATCACGTCGTGCCAACGGTTTTTTGATGCACTGTGTCACGCCGTGGATGCGGATGACCGCTGGCGGGTCGAAACGGCCATGGCATGTCTGGAAGAGCGTCTGCAACTGGTGGCGACGTTGAGCGGAGAGTGTTCACAGATCGTGGCCATCCTGGTCGCGTTGTTGCGTCGACTGCAGGGGCGGTGTCTGAGACCACCTGGTGCCAGCGTTGACTGACGCAGGTGATGAACAGAGGGAGTGACTCCGATGGTGGGAGAGGAAGGTGACGGGGGCGTGGAACCGACGCCCGCGTTGAAACGCGAGGTGGGATTGTGGGGGGCGGTGACCCTGGGCCTGGGATCGATCCTGGGCACCGGGGTCTTCGTGAGCATTGGGATCGCTGCCGGGGTAATCGGGCCGGGTGTGATCGTGGCCGTCGCGGTCGCGGCGTTGGTGGCCACTTGCAACGGGCTGAGCAGCGCGCAACTGGCGGCCAACCATCCCGAGAGTGGCGGCACTTACGAATACGGGCACCGGTGGTTGAAGCCGTGGATCGGGTTTTCGGCAGGATGGATGTTCCTGTGTGCCAAGGGGGCGTCGGCAGCGACCGCGGCGCTGGGGATCGTGGCCTACGCGCGTCGGATCGGAATGGCAGCTGATGCCGTGCCCGACGAGTTTCTTGCCGTCTCGATCGTGGCCGCCGTCACGCTGCTGGTGCTGGTCGGGTTGCGGCGTTCCAACCAGGTCAACACCGTGTTGGTGATCTCGACCGTCGGAACCCTGGTCGTTTTCGTGATGGCGGGAGCACGAGATGCCTGGATGCGGGTTCCCGAGACTCTCGATCTCTTCTGGCATCTCCTCGAGACCCGGTCTGGGTACTCGGCCCTGGCCGAGGCGTGCTCGCTGATGTTTGTGGCCTACACCGGCTACGGACGGATCGCGACGATGGGAGAGGAAATTGCCAATCCGAGCGTTCAGATCCCCAAGGCGATGGTCACCACGCTGGGAATCTCGATGACGCTTTACGTGGCCGTGGCCGCTGTCGGGGTCGGGGCGGCCGGAGCCGACGCGTTCTCGGTGGCAGGAGACGGGACACCGGCTCCGCTCGAAAAGGCCGCCCTCGTGTTTGGCGGTGAGGTGGTGTCGAAGCTCGTGGCCGTGGGGGCCGTGCTTGCGATGCTGGGCGTCCTGCTGAATCTCGTGCTCGGACTCTCACGAGTGGCACTCGCCATGGGACGGCGGCGCGACCTGCCGCCTGCGCTGGCACGTCTCGATGCACGTGGCGAGTCCCCTCGCTTCGCCGTGGCGGTTGTCGGTGGCCTGATCGCCGGGCTTGTGTTGCTGGGCGATGTGAGAACGACGTGGTCGTTCAGCGCATTTACCGTGCTGGTTTACTACGCATTGACCAACCTGGCGGCCCTGAGGCTGACAGCCGAGGAGCGGCTTTATCCGCAGTGGATCTCCGCCGTGGGACTGTCATCCTGTGGGTTTCTCGCGTTTTGGGTCTCGCCCCAGGTCTGGGTGTCAGGCCTGGCCGTGCTGGCGCTGGGCTTGGTGATCCGCCCCGCGATGCATGCGGTTTTCCCGGAGAGGGAGACTGGGGAGTGAGCTCCGCGGGTGGGGCCACCGTGACGGGGCCGGTCTGGCCAGCGCAACTCCTAGAGCAAATCAAAGATCGGTTCACCGTGGTAGATGTGGTGTGGCCGATTGAGCTCGTCGATCCAGGCGGTCGTGTCGGGGAGTCCGAGCGAGTGGTAGATCGTGGCGGCCACGTTTTCGGGCCGCTGGGCGTTCGAGGATGGGTAGGCGGCCAGTTCATCTGAGCTGCCGATGACACGGCCACCCTGCACTCCACCCCCGGCAAAGAAAGCGCTCTGCACGGCTCCCCAGTGATCGCGTCCCGGGAGCTTGGTGTTGATCTTGGGCGTTCGGCCCATTTCACCGAGCATCACGATGAGCGTCTCGTCGAGCTCACCGGATTCGTCAAGGTCATCGAGCAGGGCCGAGAGAGCCCTGTCTGTGGGAGGCAGCAGGCAGTCCTTCAGCAGTGGGAACGCGTTGTCGTGCGTGTCCCAGGTCTCGTTGTTGCCGAGGTTGACCTGGACCATGTTGACCCCGGCCGACACAAGTCGGCGGGCCATCAGCATCGACCAGCCGAATGCGTTTTTGCCATATCGTTGTTGGGTCTCCTCGGGCGCACGCGTGACATCGAAGGCCTCCTGGACCGATGTGTCGGTCAACAGGTTGATGGCCCCCTGCCGGGAGCGGCTGAAATTCTCGGTCGACGCGTAGCTGTCCAGGTCCCGGCGTTGAGACTCGAGGACATCGAGCAGGCTCTTGCGATTGCCGAGCCGACCTCGCGTGATGCCCTCGGGGAGGCTCAGGTTCGGGGCCTGGAAAACGAGGTTCTTGTTCCGTTCCCGGCCTCGCACAAAATGGAATTCGTAGTCGGGATACGCTCCGTAGGACCCGTTGTTGAAGGGAGACGCTTCGATGAACCAGGGATCATGGCGACGGCCCATTTGACCGGCGAACTGGCCGGGAATCACCCGGCGGGTGCGATGCACCAACCGCTCGGGCAGCACGGCCGCCGGCGGCAGGTTGTTGTTGCGAGGCTCGGTGACGGCGCCGACGATCGAGGCGATCGATGGCCAGTCCTCGGGCATCGGCTTGTTGCCGTTGAACGTGGGTGGCAACGGTGTGCGGCCGGAGAGAAACGCCATGTGCCCCGAGGAGTGCCCGTTGTAGGGAGACGTCAATGAGCGGAGCACAGACCACTTCTGGCTGCGAGCTGCGAGCATCGGCAGGTGCTCGCAGATCTGAAAGCCCGGGGTGGAGGTCGAGATCGGGTCAAAGTCGCCCCGGATTCCCTTGGGCGCCATGGGCTTCGGATCGAAACTCTCGTGCTGAGTCAGCCCGCCGGAGAGGAAGACGAAGATGAAGGACTTGGCCGTGCCACCTCGCAGGGGAATCGCCGCTGCATCACCCTGCAAGTCGGCGACGTGGTTCATGCCCAGTCCCAGCAAACCGACCGTGCCAGCCTGCAGGGTAGTGCGTCGTGAGAGGTGCGGATGCGAGGGAAGAGGGACCATGTGGATCGGATCTCCATGAGCAGATAGATCAATCGTTACTGATATTATCGGGCAATTCGACTCCGAACAAGATGGTGAGTCTCTGGCGGTGGTGAGGTCACCCGTGTCGATGGTAGTCTCGTTTCAGGACCTCCGGGGGCGGTGCCCAGACTGGCGTGGAGTGGTGACGTGGAAGGCGATGCACGGCTATTTGCCGAGAAGACGATCGAGACGTTTTATTTTTGGACCGGCGTGTTGATGTGGTTGATCCACGCTGGCTTCATGATTTATGAGGCGGGCGTGGCGCGTCAGAACAACGTCTTGATGACGATGATGAAGAACCTGCTCACCTGTGCGGTGATCACGCCGACGTTTTTTCTGTTTGGGTGGTGGATCTACTACGCGTTTCCGGGAGGCGTGCTGCCAGACAATGGCCCAATGGCAAAGGCCGCCTTGCCCTGGAGCGAGCAGATGGGTCCCAATCTCGGCGACAACATCACCGGGGTCTTTTGGTTTGCCTTCCTGTTGTTCAGTTTCACGACCGGCTCGATCCTGTCCGGGGCTGTGATCGAGCGGATTCGGCTGGGAGCCTATCTGCTGCTGGCAATGGTGCTAGGGTCGGCGGTCTGGGTCCTTGCTGCGGCCTGGGGTTGGAGCAGCGAGGCCTGGTTGTATACCGAGTTTGGATTCCACGATTGGGGAGCTGGAGGCTGCGTGCACACCGTGGCGGCTGCGTTCACACTCGGGGTGCTGCTGAACCTGGGTTCGCGGATCGGCAAGTACGACGATCAGGGCCGCCCGGTGACGATTCCTCCGCACAATCTCCCGATGACCATGCTCGGGCTGATGCTGATATTCACGGGCTTCTATGCGTTCTATGCCGCCTGTGCCGTGTTTCAAGTCGCCGAACCAGGGGCGGACCCCGAGCCATGGCGGAGCATCTACGGAACGCCCATGACACTCGGGTCGCTGGCGTTCACGGTGACGATGGGATTCGCCGGGGGAGCGATGGGAGCATTCATCAGTTCCCGGGGAGATCCCTACTGGACCATCAGCGGGGGGTTGGCCGGGATGATCTCGATCGCCTCGGGAGTCGATGTCTATCACCCGGCACTCGGATACCTGATCGGATTTGCCGGTGGAGCACTGGTCGTGTTCGTGGGAAACCGGCTCGAGCGATGCGGAATCGACGACGCGGTTGGAGCGATCGCCGTACACGGGGGCGCGGGAGTCTGGTCGATGCTGGCGATGGGCGTCTTTGCCAGCGGGTATCCCCAGCACGAACACTTCAGTTCACTGCAGGGCCAAGTGGTTGGTATTGCCGTGATGATCGGGGTTGGCTTTGTGCCGGGTTACGGGATCAGTTGGGTCTTGCACCGATGTGGAGTGCTGCGGGTGTCCCGTGAAGCCGAACTGGCCGGGCTCGACATCTCCGAACTGGGAATCGAAGGGGTTGTCCCGGCCGGGAGAGTCGTCGAAGGGACTTGAGAGTGGATATCGACAACAACAGCCAACGGGTGCGGAGCCGACAGCCATGAATACCAGTCCCGTGTCGGCATGGGCCGATTTCAATGCGCAATCGACTCAGGCCATCTTCACCTTTGCCGACCAACCCGGGGTCCTGCATGGAATCTGTCTGCTGGCAGCCTGCGTCGTCGGCTGGTTTCTTGTTGCGGCGTTTCGATTCGACGCGCGCCACAACGACTGAGGGGGGCTTGCGGCCGAAGCGGCGCGTGTTGGAGGAGAAGAGACGAAACGGGAGGTCGCAGGGGTTCGCCTACCGATCGGGCAGGGCGGGATCGCCGAGAGAAGTCATCCGCAGCCGGATCTTCTCACCGAGGTCCTGCTTGATCTTCAAGTGCTCGGGACGCGAACTGGATGCCAGGTTTTTGGTCTCACCTGGGTCGTTGGCCAGGTCATAGAGTTCTTCGCGGCCGACGTGAGCAAAGTCCTTCATGTACTTCCAGCGGGGGGTGCGCCAAGCCCGCATGTGGGTGGTCGCCCCGTGGTGCATGCTGTATTCGGCGTAGAGATCGTTGTTCCAGGCGACGGTCTGGCCGAGCAGCAGGGGTGTGAAATCGCGGCCTCGCACGGTGACGGATGCTGGCAACTTGACCCCAGCCATTGTCAGCAGTGTGGGGAACCAGTCGAGGTTGGAGACAGTCTGGGTGATCTTCGTTCCGGGTTTGATGACTCCCGGCCAACGGATCGCACAGGGGACGCGGAGGCTGGTGTCCCACATGTTGGGCCGCCGACGTGGTGGGATGTGCTTCCATTTCTGGGGCGGGAGGGGCTTGCGCATCCAGTGGGCATTGCCCTTGAACCACACTCCGTGGTCGCCGAGGTTGTAACCGTGATCGCTGGTGAAGATGACGATCGTCCTGTCAGCGAGTTTCAGGCTGTCGAGCAGATCGAGCACGCGGCCGACATTGCGGTCGATGCTCTTGACCGCAGCCAGGTACTCGCGGGTCCACTTCTTCACACGGGCCGTGTCGAGATCCCGGTACGGGGTGACGGGGATCTCGGGGTCGAGATCCTTGAACGGCGCCCAGTCCTCGGGACGCACCGGGAGCCAGGCGGAATGTGGCGCTCGGAAGTGAAGCGACACGGCAAACGGAGCCGGCTGGTCGTGCTGGCGCCTGATGAAGGCCAGGGCGTGGTCGGTGAAGATGTCGCAGGTGTAGCCCATCGCCTTCGCGGTTGTGCCGTCGGGCCACTCGAGTCTCGCGTCCTTGGGGGGGCAACCGCCGGCCCGGATGCCCATGAACTCGTGATAGCCGAAGCGGGTCGGATGATGGTGGTCCTGGATGCCCAGGTGCCACTTGCCGCAGAGCGACGTACGGTAACCCGCCTCGGACAGCAATCGTGGCCAGGTTACCGTCCCCTCAGACAGACCGAGCTTCTTCTCGGATCGCGGATTGATCCAGTCGGTGATCCGCATCTCGCTGCCGTAGCGGCTGGCGATCAGGCCCAGCCGGCTTGGGCTGCACACCGGCGTCGTGACAAATGCATTGGTCAGACGAGCTCCCTCGTGGAAAACCCGATCGATGTGTGGCGTCACAAATCGCTTGTCGCCCGCAGCTCTGACCGCCAGCGGAGCCTGGTCGTCGGTGTAGATGAAGACGATGTTGGGACGTTGGGGCTCTTCTGCCACCAATCGGTCAGAGGCTAACGTGAGAAAGGTGAGAGTGACGAGAATGTGACGCATGGGTTGACCTGGGGCAGGGTGAAAATGTCATGGGTGACACACCGATGGTCATTCTATCGATTGCAGAAAAGACGTGTGCGGTGCATCCCCTTCACGGTTCATCTATGATCGTGCTTATTCCTACGCATCCGCATTTCACGCATTGCAGCCAATTGTCGAGCGAGGTGATCTGATGAGGCTCACACATCCACTCCCCAGACTGCGCAAAGCTCCCAGATTCCTGGTTGTACTGGTGGCCAGCTGGACAGTTTTACCTGTTGCGAACGGCGTCCAGGTTCGTGGAGCAGAGTTGAAGGCGATCGGTCCGGCCAACGGTGTCGTCTATACCAAGTTGGGCAGGTCGACGCACCGGACCAGGTTCCTGATGGAGGGTGGTTTCGACGGCATCGAAGCGGGGTTGGAAGAGGAGGAGTTCTTCAAGAAGTTGTCGGATCGTGAGATCAAGACCGACACGGTGTTGCTGCTCGACGAGGTCTCGAAGAAGCGGATCATCAAGTCGATTCTCAAGCAGTCCAAGGAAGTCCGGAAGGACCACAAGGACGACTACACGAAGCAGGACACGAAGAACATAGAGGCATTCCTTGATTCGACTGAGTTTGCCGACGAGTATCCCCGCGGGACGCGATTCGTGGTCGAGAGTGGCAAGGGGGCCAGGAATCCGGCCTACGTGATCTACGATGCGGCTGGCCAGCAGTTGACCCGGTCGGAGGTGACTGAGCCCGAGCAGATCAAGTCGATCCGCAAGTTCCTGCATCTCCAGGAATTCTGGTGGAAGCAGTACGAGGGGTGATCCTCGCGCCCGGTGGAGAACTGGCGGACGATCAGTACACGTCGTGGTAATGGTGCGCGTAGACCTCTTCGCATCTGGCCCGGAGCTGGCTGTCGTCGACGAATTCGCTTCCAAACCGGTTTGCATTGAGGATGTCGTTTCCGACAAACGGCTCCTCGCCGGCGATTATCTCCGAGACGATACGTCCGGCTCCCGGCGAACGGTCGATGCCGCCGACTCCGCAAGCTGTGAGCACAACCAGCCGATCGGCTCCATCGGGTTCGGAGATCACCATGCGGCCATCGGGCGATATGGTCGGCAGGCCCCGGCGGTCCTGGACCCTCACGGATTCGACGAGGGCCGGGAAGAAGGGTGTGGCGGCTTGGAGCAGTTGCTCGTAATAGACCTGGTCGGCCTCGAGCGAGGCCACTTCCAGGTTGGCTCCGAGCTGATCCATGTCGAAACTGAGGGGGCGATACCCGTAACCTCCCAGCAGGACGCCTCCCGCCTCGGGACGGACATAGAACTGGGGCTCGGTAATGCGGACGATGGGTTGATCGGGCCGAACCCCGGCCAGGGGAGCGGTCACGAGGGCCTGGTGGCGAACGGGGACGCTGCGGAGGTTGAGTCCCAGTGGCGTCGCCAACTGGCGTGACCAGGCGCCGGCCGCCAGCACGACCCAGTCGGCCGAGAGTGTCCCCTCCGAGGTGGTGACGCCGGTGACCCGGTCTCCTTCGCGGACCAGTCCGTCCACCGCCACACCGGTGTGAAACGAGACTCCGCGGTCTGCGGCGGCGGCAGCATAGGCAACGGCGACCGACTTCGGCTCCACCCAACCGTCTCGCGGCATCAGCATGATTCGGCAGTTCTCGGGAGGCTGGAGAAGGGGCACCAGTGCCCGGGCCTCGTCCCCGCTGATCATCCTCGCATCGTCACCGATCTCGGCAGCAACCTCGAGGCGACGTTCGAGGTCCTTGTGGTAGACGTCTGTGAGCGTGATGCGGAGGCTGCCGTTCTGGTGAAAGGTGATGGCGTGCCCGGTGTGTTCCTCGAAGTTCTCAAAGAAGGCCACGTTGTAGAGGCCGAAGTCCGTGGCGAAGCGATCGCTGTTGAGGTAACCGGTCTGGCCGGCGGCCATGGGGGTGGTGCCGGAGGCAATCGGCCCTCGATCGAGGACAACCACGTCCTTGAGACCGGCTTCCGCGAGGTGAAAGGCGGCGCTGGTGCCGAGCACGCCTCCTCCGACAACGACGACCTGGGCGGTTGAGGGCAGCATAGTGAGAGTCTCCGGAGTGAGCCCGTCACGGACTGCGGCGGGCCATTGAGAAGCCGTCAGGCAACGGAGTACCTTAGCCAACGGCTTGGCAACTTCCCAACGAACGCGACTGGAGTCCGTCAACATGCCACGAGATCCATTCTCCCGATTCTCGCTGCGGCCTGTGGGCCTGTTGATCTGCCTCCTGGGTGCAGTCCTGCCAGGCCCGGCCCTCGCGTCACCCGATCGTCCCAACGTGGTGCTGATCATGGGCGACGACGTGGGGTACGAGTGCTTTGGGTGCTACGGGAGTCGCCAGTACAAGACACCTCACATCGACCGGCTCGCCCAAGACGGGCTCCGGTTTCGCCACTGTTACTCCCAGCCGCTGTGCACCCCCAGCCGGGTCAAGCTGATGACCGGGATTTCCAATGTTCGTAATTACTCGGCTTTTTCCGTCCTCAATTCCGATCAGAAGACCATCGGCCAATACATGAAACAGGCCGGTTACCAGACCGCGATCGCCGGCAAGTGGCAGTTGCTGGGGGCGGAGCATTACCAGCTCCGATTCCGGGGCAAGGGATCGTGGCCGGAGCGATGCGGGTTTGACGAGATGTGCCTGTGGCAGGTCGACAAGCTCGGCAAGCGATTCTGGAATCCCCTGCTTTACATCAATGGCCAAAACACTCAGCACGGGCCCGACGACTACGGCCCCGACATCGTGACCCGGTTCATCACCGACTTCATCGAGCGCAGCACACGCGAGCATCCCGGCCAGCCGTTCTTCGCCTACATGCCGCTGATCCAGGTCCACAGTCCCTTCCTGCCGACCCCGGGCAGCGAGTCCCGGACCAGCAAGAACAAGCAGAAGAACTTCGAGGACATGGTCGCTCACATGGATGCCCAGGTTGGGCGCGTCGTGGCCACGGTGGATCGACTGCAACTCGCCCGTCGAACCCTGATCATTTTCACCGGCGACAATGGCACTCACCGCACGATCCGCTCGACACTGAAGGGACGCGAGATCCGAGGAGGCAAGGGATTGATGACTGATGCGGGAACACGTGTGCCACTGGTGATCCGGTGGACCGGGACCGTGCGTCGCGGCCAGGTCTCTGATCACCTGGTCGACTTTTCAGATTTTCTGCCCACGGTGCTCGAACTGGGCGGTCTCGATGTTCCCTGCGGACTTGATGGGCAGAGCCTGGCTGGACTGCTCAGAGGGACGTCCGACTACCGTCCTCGAGACTGGATCCACATCTACTATTGTCCCCGACCCGAACGAACTCGGCCGCAGCAGTTTGTTCGTGACCAGAGTTTCAAGCTTTACGACGATGGCCGGTTTTTTGACGTCCGGGGTGATGTCCTGGAAGAGCGTTCGCTCGTGGGTTCGGACCGGTCGTTGCGAGGGCTGTCGCCGGAGGCAAGGGCTGCCCTCGCGAAACTCCAGAAGGCCCTCGCCTCGATGCCCTCAAATGGTCAGAACCTGCTGAAGTTCGTGCCATCGAAGCGGTGACCGGGATGAGGCTGAGCGTGCTGTCGGCTTTCGCACGGGCGGCGGAAATCGCACAATGTGAGAGCGTCCTTCCTCTCAGGCCTCTTGAGATCTCTGCCATGAAACACCCGTTGCGAAAGCTCGTGACCACGCACCTGTGCTGGTCGATGCTGGTGATCCCGTCCTTGACCGCCATCCTGGTGACCGCGGACCGGGGCGTCGAGGCGGCCGAGGAGTCGGGGTCGAAGGGCAAGTGGATCCAGCTGTTCAACGGCAAGGACCTTTCGGGATGGAAGGTCAAGATCAAAGGCCACGACCTGGGCGACAATTTCGGCAAGACATTCCGCGTCGAGGACGGCGTGCTCAAGGTGGGTTATGAGGCTTACGGGAAGTTCAACAGCAAGTTCGGACACCTGTTCTACGAAAAGAACTTCTCGCACTACATCATCCGTTGCGAATACCGTTTCACCGGCAAGCAGGTGCCCGGTGGTCCCGGGTGGGCTTACCGCAATAGCGGGATCATGGTGCACGGCCAGTCGCCGGAATCGATGGGGAAGGACCAGAACTTCCCGGTGTCGATCGAGGTGCAGTTACTGGGCGGACGCCAGGCCGGAAATCGCCCCACGGCGAATCTCTGCACGCCCGGCACGCACGTGTTCTACAAGGGCAAGCTCCACAAGCCGCATTGCACCAACTCGTCTTCCAAGACCTACCGGGGTGATCAGTGGGTGACGGTGGAGATCGAGGTGCGAGGCAGCGAGGTGATCCGTCACAAGATCGATGGAAAGACTGTGCTTGAGTACACCCAACCTCAGTATGACATCAACGACAAAAACACTCAGAAGCTGCTTCAGTCGCAGCCGAATCTCAAATCGGCCCTGATCAAGGGTGGGTCCATCTCGTTGCAGTCCGAGAGCCACCCCGTGGAATTCCGGAAGGTCGAGTTGTTGCCGCTGAAACCATGACGGCGTGGCAGGTGTCAGGTCCGTCCGAGACGGAGTGGTCTGAGAGCGAAGGGGAGTCGAAATGAGAAACCAGGTGCTGTGGATCCTGTGTGCCATCTGCCTGCTGGTCCAGCCGGTGCAATCTGCAGACAAGTCACCGGCCGACCGGGGATTTGTTCCGATTTTTGACGGCAAGTCACTGCGTGGCTGGAACGTGATTCCCAGGGAGAAGGCCAACCACTGGACGGTTCGAGATGGCCTGTTGGTGGGCAAGAATGATGGCAAGGGATCCGATCTCCTGTTTCACGACAAGTCGTTGTCCAATTTTGAGCTGAAGCTCAGTTACCGGTTTCGCACCAAGGGCAACTCGGGCATCCACATCCGGGGTCTGCTGGGAATCTCGAAGACACACAAGGTCAGCGGCTACCACGCGGACTTTGGCCATGTTGGCGTGGGCCCACAGGTCCTTGGTTCGTGGGATTTCCACGGGTACCCGCGAGGTTCGTACCTCGTACAGCGTGCTCACCGGGTGGTGATCGCCGTGGACGGCAAAAAGACGGTCACGCGGATCCCCGGAGGTCTCGAGGCGTCTGACGTCAAGAAGCGAGGCTGGAACGACGTGCACGTGACCGTCAAGGACTACCGGATGTTCTTCACGATCAATGGCAAGGTGGCCTCGGAAGTGGTTGACCACGAGCAGGGAAAGCGGATCCCCAGTGGGTTGATCGGACTCCAACTGCACGGAGGTCCCCCGATGCAGATCGAGTTTCGCCGGATCCTGCTCAAGCGGCTGAAGGGGCCGGCACCCCGATGAACGACACGTCGGGGGCCTCACCGAGCGGACACATGGCAGTCGGCACCGTCGTGGCGATTGTGGCCATTGTGCTGGCGGTGGTCGGATTGGCGCTCGACAGCGGAACACGCCCTCGAGATGACAAGGCCGATCGAGGCGGTGCTGCGACTGAATCACCGGCCGGCGAGCCGGTCACCGTGCCGCGCGTGATTGTCGTGGGCGCCGGCTTGTCGGGCCTGTCAGCGGCACTCGAGCTGGCCGACGGCGGTGCCGAGGTGATCGTTGTCGACATGTCGAGTGTCTACGGCGGACACGCGGTGATGTCGCAGGGCGGCGTGGCGGTGGTCGGCACGCCAGTGCAGGAGGCGGCCGGATTCCAGGACACGCCTGATCTGGCATTCAGGGATTTCATTGAGTGGGGCGAGGGGGCCGACAAGAAGTGGGTCCGTTACTACGTCGACCATTCCCGCGAACTGGTCTATGACTGGCTCGTGGATCTTGGCGTGGTCTTCTCGGGTGTCGATAGCGCCCCGGGCAATACGGTCGACCGGTTCCATCAGCCGGCCGAACGCGGCATCGGCCTGGTCACGCCGGTTTATCGGGCCTGCCTGGAACGGCCCAACGTGCGGTTTCGCTGGAACACACGTGCGGATTCGCTCGTTGTGAGAGACGAACGCGTGGTGGGAATCCGCGCCACGAACATGCGTGACGAGGAGGGACTGACGCTGGAGGCCGATGCGGTCGTGCTGGCGACCGGTGGATTCCAGAGCAATCTCGACCTGGTCCGTGAATTCTGGCCGGCCGAATTCGCGTTCCCCGCCAAGATCCTCGCCGGATCGGGACGCCACTCGATCGGGCTCGGCCACGAGATGGTCCGAAAGATCGGCGGCGACCTGGTGAAGATGGACTATCAGTGGAACTACTATTCAGGTCTTCCCGATCCGCAGAATCCCGGCAGCAACAAGGGGCTCAACGCGGCCAACATGTGGGGGATCCTGGTCAACTCGGAGGGGAAGCGATTCGCCAACGACCACGGGTGGGCCAAGGACGTGATGCCGGCGCTGCTGACTCAGGATGAGGTGACCTGCTGGGCGATTTTTGACGAGAAGACCAAGAAGGAATTCAGCGTGTCGGGATCGGACTGGGCCGATGCCGCGAAGGTCGAGAAACTGATCTTCCAGGACAAGTCGCTGGTCAAGTCGGCCAACAGCATTGGCGAATTGGCCAAGCTCTCGGGGCTGCCGGTCGACGGGCTGGTTGCGACGGTGGCTCGCTACAACGAGATGGTGGGGAAGGGAGCCGATGAGGACTTCGGGCGGTTTGGTCCTGGCAAGACCGAGTTCAACAACACCGCCTCGGTCACGATCGACACGCCCCCGTACTATGCAATCCAGACATTTCCATTGACTCGCAAGAGCATGGGCGGCGTGGCGATCGACCTGGGCTGCCGCGTCGTCGACAAGCAGCAACGCCCGATTCCCGGGCTGTTTGCGGTGGGCGAATTGACCGGGCTGGCTCTGATCAATGGCAAGGCAGCGCTCGAAGGGACGTTCCTGGGCCCCTGCGTGGTCACCGGTCGGGTGGCGGCGCGGACGATCCTCAAGACCGCCGCCTGGCGGAGGCCGGAAGGAGCGTTGGCGGTCGAAAGATGTTCCGATTGTCACGATGTCGAGAGCGATATTGCCGAGTCCCGGCCCGGGTACTGGCACTTCGAACGCGTACACGCCAAGGTGCTCGAGCAACGCACCGACTGTCGACAGTGTCACGGCGAGTTGTCGCCGTATCACGAGGAAAATCACAGGATCAACCCGAAGGTTCTGGCGGCGGCCTGTATGCGGTGCCACACCGGACGGGAGTGACGCGCGGTCGAGAGAGGGTGAGGCGGAAAGCGCCGAGAGAGACGACGGGGCAGGAGGGGTGTGGTGAGCGTGGACCGTGACAGGCGTGAGGTGGATCGATACCTCTCGGAGCAGAACGTCAGCCTGCTGAACCGGGTTGGCTTTGTGATCGAGCTGCTCATCGGGCTGCGGCCCCAGGATTTCCAGGCGGCCGGTCACTTCATGACGCTCAGATGGGGTGACGATCCGCTGCCATTGCGTTGTGTGAAGTTTGTCGGGTGGGCACTGTTCCAGGCATTCATCAACATGCCCCGGGCACTCCATTGCCTGCACATCTCGCGCGGGGTCTCACGGACACCGATGTGGCTGGAGGATGACAATCCGTGGGAGGAACATCCGTGGCGAGATGATGCGGACGCGACATTGCCGGATGCCGCAGACGTGGTGGTGATTGGTGCGGGATTTACCGGTTCGGCCGCCGCCTACCACTGGGCCCGCCGTGCTGAAGCGGGTGGTGGCGGCAGGATGGTTGTCGTCGAGATGGACGATCCGGCCAGTGGGTCCTCCGGCCGCAACGAGGGACTGGTTGTGATGGGCCGGTACTTCAAGATGGTCCGCGACACGGTCGGCAAGTGGTTGCTGGAGGTGAGACCGGAACTGGGAACCGATGATCGGAAGAGTTTGGCCAGTCGATTCGCCAAGGCTTATTGCCAGGCGGCATACCAAAACGCGGATCTGATCGAGCAGGCGATCGAGACGCATGACTTCCGGTGCGACTACAAGCGGGCCGGCTGGGTGCAGGCGCGAACCGAGGAGGAACAGAAGGCGTTGAGGGTGTCGGTCCGTTTGGCCGAACAGTCCGGGTGCGACGACTGGACGCAGCTCGAACCGAGTGAGGCTCGCAAGCTGACCGGGATGCGGCTGACCCAGCCGGCGGGATTCTCCAGGCAGGCGGCCAGTTGGCATCCCGCCAAGTGGGTCTGGAGCCTGCTGCACGAGGCGTTGCGGTCGAACCACGTCGAGTTGTACACGCGGACCCGGGTGGAGCGCGTGGTGGCGACGTCGGAGGGATACGTGGTCGAAACCTCTCGTGGGGCGATCACGTGCCGCCATGTGTTCTATGCGACCGAGTCCTACACGCCGAAGATCGAATCACAGTTTCACGACGCGATCATCCCGATGCAGGAGCAAGCCGCGTCGGGCGAGGGCGGGCCGAACACGATGATGCCTCACATCGGAATCAGCGGGACGTGGTATTTCTGTGGCAGGTATGGCCGCGAGGTGCTCTGGGGGTCGGGTGGCTCCCGCGTGAAGGACTCGGAAGCCGGCCGCAACAAGCCGTCTCGATTCCTGACGAGATTTGCCGCAGCCGAGATGAGGACTCACTTTGGCCCCTACGACCTCGATCTCGACAACGAGTGGAGCGGGACAGTCGGGTACACGCCGGACGAGTACCCGATCGTGGGGGCGATCGAGAGAGGCAAGAGCGGGCAGGGACGTTGGATTGTGGCGGGAATGTGCGGATCCGGCAGCGGCGTGTCCTTCAACGGTGCCCGCTGCGTCATCAACCGGATTCTCAGTCTGGACGACGAGCCGGATGACTATCCACCGGAGTTTTTTGCACCCAGCCGGTTGCTGGATCCGCTGAACCACGATTGGCCCAGCTGACGACCCCATGCTCAGGCGGGTGTTGTGCTACGATTCTCGCCTGCCCTCATCATTGTGAGATTCCAGACCAGAGCCAGGAGACCGTGGCGTGACGACCAGCGGAGCACTCAAGGAGTCTGTTTGCCAGGCGATCGACGCCGACTCGGATCGGATTGTCGGCGTGGGCGAGGCGATCATGGATGACCCCGAACTGGGGTTCAAGGAGCATCGGACCGCTGACAAGGTCCAGGAGGTCTTCAGGGATCTCGGGTTGGAATTCGACAGTGGGCTTGGGCTGACCGGTGTGAAAGCGGTGCTGCGAGGTGGGCAGCCGGGGCCAACCGTGGCGTTGATGGGAGAACTGGATGCCCTGCAGGTGCCCGGACATCCCCGGGCCAACGCTGAAACCCAGGCGGCTCACGCCTGTGGCCACAATGCCCAGATCGCTGGACTGATGGGGGCTGCCATGGGGCTGACCCGGTCTGGAATCGCCGAACAGCTGGCCGGCAACATCGTCTTCCTGGCGGTGCCAGCCGAGGAGTACGTCGAGATCGACTACCGGCTGGGGCTCGTGCGTGAGGGCAAGACGTCGTTTCTGTGTGGGAAGCAGGAATTGATCAAGCTGGGGCACTTCGACGACGTCGACATGGCCGTGATGATCCATACCAAGAGTCCCGCTCGCGAGGACGGCACCCACGGTGTGGGCATCTCATCCAACGGCTTCCTGGCCAAGACCGTCACGTTCAGGGGGCTGGCCGCTCATGCCGGCGGAGCCCCCGAACAGGGGGTCAACGCGTTGTACGCCGCGCAGCTTGCCCTGGCCGGGATCAACTCGCACCGCGAGACGTTCCGGGACGAGGACTGCGTCCGCGTGCACCCGATCATCACCAAGGGGGGAGACCTGGTGAACGTGATCCCTTCGGAAGTTCGCCTGGAAACGTATGTCCGGGCGAAGACGGCCGAGGCGATCGTCGACGCCGCCGATCGGGTCGATGCCTGCCTGAAGGGGGCGGCGATGGCGATGCGGTGCCAGGTCGAGATCGACACCGTGCCCGGCAACCTGCCTCTCAACAACGACCCCCGGCTGCGGGACCTGTTCCGTCGCAATGCCGCGGCTATCTTTGACGAGTCGGACTACCGGGACTATCCCCACGGCGGCGGTTCCACGGATGCCGGAGACCTGAGCCAACTGATGCCCGTGCTCCATCCGGTGATGGCCGGTGCGCATGGTGAACCTCACAGCGTCGACTGGCACATCGCCGACAAGCAAAACGGCTACGTGTCTCCGGCCAAGACCCTGGCGATGATGGCCGTTGACCTGCTCGCCGACGAGGCGACCGAAGGGCGGCAGGTGCTCGATGCATTCACACCGGGCATGTCGCATGACGAGTATCTCGCGAAGCAGGAGGGGATTTTCCGGACCGAGATGTTTGACGGCGGGGCTTGAGGCGGGCCGCAACAGGGGAGCTGATCGTGGTAAGATCAGCCCCAACTGGAGGGGCACGACAGCGGGTCATGCCTCACGACCGGCGACGCACTGGCGAAGGACAATCGTGCAAGGGCAGACAGGTACGAGCGAAATCAGACGTGATCGACGGGGCCTGACCCTGGTGTCCCGGTTCGCCTGGATCTGCCTGCTGGTGACAGCCGGTACCAGCCAGGCTGCCGACGAGCCGGTAGGCCCCGCATTCCTCCGCGAGGTCCGCCCGATCCTCAAGGCCCACTGCTTCCGTTGCCATGGACCGAGTAGCAGCGAAGGCGAGTTGCGCCTCGACCGCAAGTCACTGGCTCTGAAGGGGGGCGAGACCGGTGCGGCGATCCAGATCGGACGACCAGGTGCCAGCCTGCTGGTGCAGATGATTGAGGGACGCGGCCCGGGAGATTCCCGGATGCCACCCGAGGGTGAGGGGCGGGCCCTGCGCGCAGCCGAGATCCGGTTGATCCGCGACTGGATCAAAAAGGGGGCCCGGTGGCCCGATGGCATTGATGACGATGCGGATCGCCTGAGTCTCTGGTCCTTGCGCCCCATTCGCCGGCCTCCCATTCCCCGAGTACAAAGGGGGCAGGGGCTGCTGAACCCGATTGACCACTTCATTCAGGCGGGACTGGAAGCCCGGCGGATGCAGGCGTCACCACGTGCCGAACCCGGTCACCTGTTGCGCCGTGCCTCACTCGATCTACTCGGACTCCCTCCTGACGTCGGTCAGCTCGAGCGTTTCGTGGCGTCTTCGTCGCCGGAGGCGTTTGGTCGCGAGATCGACCTCCTGCTGGCCAACCCGCATTACGGGGAACGTTGGGGCCGACACTGGTTGGACCTGGTGCGATACGCCGACACGAATGGCTACGAGGTCGACGGCATCAAGCCGATGGCCTGGAAGTACCGGGACTGGGTGATTGGTGCACTCAACGCCGACAAGCCGTATGACCAGTTCGTGCTCGAGCAGTTGGCGGGTGATGAGCTGGCGGATGCGACGACCGAGACGATCCTGGCGACGGGATTTCACCGAGTGGGTCCGTGGGATGCCGAACGGGGGGCGAGTGTTCAGAAGAGCGAGGTCATCGAGGAGCTCTACAACGAACTTGATGACATGGTCAGTACCACCTCCCAGGTCTTTCTGGGTCTGACGATGGGTTGTGCCCGGTGTCACGATCACAAGTTCGACCCGCTGACGGCTCGGGACTACTACTCGATGGTCGCGGTCTTCAGGGGCTTGAAGCGTGAGCACAAGGGACGAACCGAGCTGGCACGTGCGGCGTTGCCTCCATCCCAGCTGCCCGGCAAGGACCTCAAGTCGCAGGTCCAGGGCTACTTCTTCTTTGAGCCGTCGCCGACGCCACCGGTTACGCATCTCCTGAAACGGGGGAACCCGAACCAGCCGGGTGTCGAGGTGCCTGCGGCGGTTCCCGCGGCGCTGGTCGATGAACAGCCGGCATTCGAAAAGGCCGACAAGTTCACGAGCCGGCGACGCATCTCGTTGGCCCGCTGGATCATGTCCGACGACAACCCCCTGACGCGGCGCGTGATTGTCAATCGCGTGTGGCAGTACCACTTCGGGACCGGACTCGTCCGCACGGCCAACGACTTTGGTGTCCGCGGCAGCTTGCCGACTCACCCGGAATTGCTCGACTGGTTGGCCGAGTGGTTCCGCGACGACGCCGGCTATTCGCTCAAGCGGCTGCACCGGCTGATCATGACCAGTCGGACGTATGCCACGAGCAAGCGGCCCCTGGCCGAAAACGCGGCCCGGGACGTCGACAACCTGATGCTCGCTCATTTTCCCACGAGGCGTCTCGAGGTCGAAGCGATCCGGGATTCGATGCTTGCTGTCAGCGGTCAACTCAACGATCGACTCTACGGGGCGCCCATGTACCCGTTCATTCCGCCGGACGCGTTGCGGAGCGGTTACAACCCGGCCGGTGTCTGGCAACCGTTCAAGGAGGTTGATGCGAATCGTCGCACGGTCTACTCGTTTCTCAAGCGGACCCTGATGATCCCGTTCCTGGAGACGCTGGATTTTTGTGACACCGCGCGGAGTGCCGAGCGTCGCGAAGTGACGACCGTGGCTCCTCAGGCCCTCGAGCTCTTCAACGGCGAATTCGTCAACCGCCAGGCCGATCACTTTGCGGACCGTGTTCTCAGCGAGGCGGGCGACTCGGTCTCACGCCAACTCGACACCGCCTACCTGCTGGCCCTGGGACGCAAGCCGACGGCAGCGGAGCGTGGCAGCCTGGAGGGATTCCTGGCCAACGAGACGCAGGCGCTGGTTTTCGCTGACCAGAAGCGATTCGAGAGAGAGTCTTCTCCGACCAGGTCGCGTGGCATCGGTGAAATCAGCCGCGATGGACTGACGCTGTGGTTGGATGCCGCTCACGGGATCCAGCGGGATTCCAACAAGCACATCACCTCGTGGGCGTCCCGGGTGGGTGAGATCACAGCGTTGGCCCACGGGGATGCCGTGCTGGCGACACCTGGAATTGGCAAGCAGCCCGCCGTGGCGCTCGAGGGCAAAGACTGGCTGAAGTTGTCCGGCAGGCCTGTCAGTGGCCAGGACTTCACGATCCTGGCGGTGGTCACCGACGAGGCGGGTTCAACCAGTGGGCACCGTAACCTGATCGGCAACTGGGCCAGCAGCAACAGCGGCACCTCTATCTTCCTGGGGACGACCCTGCAGGGTGGAAAACGGCAGGTCCGGCTCTCGGATGCACTGGCTCTGCGTGACAAGCTCGAGGTGATCGAGCCGGCCTCGCCCTTTCTGCTGACCGGCATCAATTCCAAGTCTCATGCCCGCGTGTACCAGAATGGCCAGTTTCTCGACGGCCTGTCGGCTCGGCTGCCGGATCGAAAGCTGGACACGGACTGGACGATCGGCCGACAGGGGACACTGGACTCGGAGTACTGGCAAGGCAAGATCGCCGAGATCCTGGTCTGGAACCGGGCGCTGTCCGAGAAGGAACTCCAGGCGTGCTGGGCGGTCCTGGGGGCCAAGTACGAGATCGTCGAAAAGTCCAAGCCGCGTCCTCCGCTGACCGCCGGCGCGGCTCACCGCCAGGCGTTGGCACAGGTGTGCCGCGTCATTCTGAATCTCAACGAGTTCGTTTACACCGACTAATGGTCGACTGTCATGATGGAAAACCTGTCGCGATTTGCACCCAACCTGACCCCCTGCGGGCAGACTCGGCGTGAACACCTGTGGCAGTGGGGAGGTGGTTTTGCCGCCCTGCCGCTGGTGGACCTGATGACGCGGGATGCCCAGGCGGCGCCGGAGAGACCAGCCAGTCAGAAGTCACCGCACTTCGAGTCGACGGTCAAGCAGGTGGTCTTCTTCTTTCTCAACGGCGGTCCCAGCCAGGTCGACACGTTTGATCACAAGCCGGCGTTGGAGAAGTACAGCGGCAAGACGTTCGACGGTGGTCTGCAGATCGGGTCTAACGGTCGTGCGATCGGCAAGCTGGCCCCATCGGCATTTCCGTTTCGGCCATACGGGGACAGTGGCCTGATGGTCAGCAGCCTGTTTCCGCACGTGGGGCAATTCGCCGACGATCTCTGCGTGATCAACTCGATGTATGCCGAGACGCCGACCCACAGCCCAGGCATCCTGCAGATGAACTCGGGGAGCATCGTGGTCGGTCGACCGAGTCTTGGCAGCTGGCTCGGCTACGGGCTGGGCAACCTGAACGACAACCTGCCGTCCTATGTTGTGATGACCGATCATCGCGGTGGGCCTCGGGGCGGAGCAGGGGCCTGGAGCAGCGGGTTTATGCCGGCCCGCTACCAGGGGACGCTGTTCCGCAGCCAGGGGGCTCCGGTGCTCAACCTGCAGCCTCCGGACGGCGTGACGGCCGGCACGCAGCGCCGCAGTCTCGACCTGCTCAATTCGCTTAATCGCAAGGGGCTCGAGCAGCGCGGTGGCAACACCGAACTCGCCGCTCGGATCGCCTCCTACGAACTGGCCTACCGGATGCAGACCGAGGCAACCGAGGCCGTCGATATTGATTCGGAACCCGCCTCGATTCAGGAGATGTATGGCCTGGGTGACAGCCGGACGGAGTATTTCGGGCGGCAGTGCCTGCTGACTCGTCGGTTGCTCGAGCGGGGTGTCCGCTTCGTACAACTCTATTCCGGAGGTGGTGGGGATTCCTGGGATGCTCATGTCGACGTTCCCGACAATCACGGTCGGCACGCTTTCGAGATTGACCAGCCGATCGCGGCATTGATGGCTGACCTGAAGCGGCAGGGGATGTGGGAGCAGACGCTGCTGATCTGGGGTGGCGAATTTGGCCGGACTCCGACAAGCGAAGGTGTCGGTAAGCCGGGCCGGGATCACAACCACTACGGGTTCACGATGTGGTTGGCCGGGGGAGGCGTGAAGGGGGGACAGCGGATCGGGGCCACCGATGAGACCGGATTCCAGTCAGTCGAGCGGCGGCTGCACGTTTCGGATCTCCACGCCACGATCCTGCACCTGCTGGGTCTCGACCACGAGAAGCTGACGTTCCTGCACGAGGGTCTCGATCAGAGGCTCACGGGCGTGCAGCCTCGCGAGGTGATCCAAGAGGTGCTGGCTTAGGCGGTCGGGAAGTCGCGAGGACGGGAGACTTGTCATGAGTGGATCGATCGGATCAACAGGGCGACGCACATTCCTCGGCACCGGGGTGGCCGCCGGCCTGTCGGCGATGTCTCACTCGGCATTGGCCAGCGACGGGATTGTGGATCTCGCGGATGTGCCGCGCGACACGGCGGTGATCCAGTACTGGCTCAATGGCGCGGCGAGCCATTTCGAGACCTATGATCCCAAGCCCGAGGCCCCGTTGGGGATTCGCAGTCCGTTTCATCCGATCGCGACCAATGTGCCGGGGACGTTCATCTGCGAGGCCCTGCCGCTGCACGCGAAGATGATGGACAGGGTCACACTGATTCGCAGTGTTCACCACGACAACAGCGATCACCAGCACGGCATGCACTGGTGCCAGACGGGACACGACGCCAAGGCCAATGGTGTCAATCCATTCAAGAAGTCGAGCCATGCCAGCAGCGGATGCCTGGTCTCGATGATCCGCGGGGCCAACCACCCCGGGATGCCGCCCTACGTCTTCATGGGTTACCCACTCGACAACCAGGGGCCACACCGAATGTTCCCGCACCGGGGAGCGTACCTGCCGGCGCGATTCAATCCGATGGAGATCCTGGTCAAGCGAACCGGGGACGGTAAGCACCCGGCCGAGGACAAGGACTTTGTCGTCCGCAGCCTCACCCCGGCTGGAGGTCAGAGCCGCCAGAGCTTCATGCGGCGACGCGACCTGCTGCGTCGGTTCGAGTCGATACGAGCAGAGAGCAATCCGGCAGCGACCGCATCATGGTCGGCATTTCATGACAGCGCCTTTGACCTGGTGGCCGGCGAAAAAACCGGCTCGGCGTTCGATCTCAACCAGGAATCCGAGTCGACGCGCCGACGATATGGCTACCACCGTTCGGGACAGACGGCACTGCTGGCCCGTCGACTGGTGGAACGGGGTGTGACATTTGTGACCGTCGTCGATCCCGGTGTGGGGTTGTCGAGTTCAGGTTGGGACTTCCACAAGACGCTCGAGGCTCACACCAAGACTGCCAGCCCGCCGATGGATCTCGCCGTCACGACCCTCATCAATGACCTGCACGAACGCGGACTCGACAAGAAAGTGCTCGTCGTGGTCTGGGGTGAATTTGGCCGGACACCAAATATCAACGGGAACGGTGGGAGAGACCACTGGGCGGATGTGCAGAGCGTGATGCTTGCGGGAGGCCATTATCGGCATGGGCAAGTGATCGGCAGTTCGAATGCCAAGGGCGAGGTGCCTCATGAGCGGCCCCTGTGGCCCTATGACGTCGTGGCGACGATGTATCACCACCTGGGGATCGATCCCGAGTTCACTCCGATCACCGGTGCCACACGGACCCGACCGCTGCTCGAGCGGGGCGAGGTGATTCGCGAGCTGTTGTAGCTGAAGTGGTCACACTTCAGGAGGTCGCTGTTGGCTCGTCCAATCTGTGACCAGATTGGCTACGTTGCGGCGCCGGTGACTCGTCGAAACTGTTACCAGTTTCGCTACAATGCCTCGGGTCAAAATGTCCCGGTTCAATGTGCTGTGGCTCAACCTGTTCGAGAAGATCACCCATGAAGAAGATGTGCGCTTCCACCGCTCTGATTGCCGTGTTGAGCCTCGGAGTTTTGGGCTTCTGGCAGAACTCTTCCACCACCAGCGCCGCCGACGCGGAGGCCAAAGTCGTGCAGGAGGACTGGCCCGATTGGCGGGGTGTGCGTCGAGACGGGATCTCTCGTCAGACCGGGCTATCCCTGGACTGGACGACCGCCAAGCCCAAGCGGTTGTGGGAGCGGGACCTGGGGATCGGGTATTCGTCGATGACGGTTGTCGGTGATCGGCTGTTCACGATGGGGTCCGAGCAGGATGCCGAGTACGTCTATTGCCTCGATTCCAGCGACGGGTCGACGCTCTGGAAAGTCCACTCGGGGACGACCTTCAAGAACAACTACGGCCACGGGCCACGCAGCACCCCGGTTGTCGACGGTGACCGGGTCTTCGCGCTGGGGGCCAATGGGGACCTGCTTTGCCTGTCGACGGATGCGGGCAAGGTGGCGTGGCAAACCAACATCCTGAAGCAGTTTGGTGCCAAGAACATCATCTGGGGCGTCTCGACCACTCCGCTCGTCGACGGGCATCGCCTGGTGGTTCATGTCGGTGGTCCCGGGGCGGCCGTGGTGGCCTTTGACAAGAAGACGGGGAAGGTGATCTGGAAGACGCACGACGACGTGGCCGGGTATTCCTCTCCCGTCAGGATCGATGTTCCCAGCGGCGACGGCCTGGTGCCTCACCTGGTCGTGTGGTGTGGCAAGTCGCTGGTCGGCTTGAAGCCCGAGGACGGCAGCGTGCAGTGGGAGCACGAGTGGTTGACCACCGACGACATGAACATCGCGACTCCGATCTTCGAGCCGACCACGCGCACTCTGTACGTGTCGGCGTCGCGTGGCACGGGACGCTGCACGGCCTACCGCCTGACGGCCGCCGAGGGGACGGTGCGGTGCGAGGAGATCTATACGAACAAGCTGATGAAAAACCACTACAACAGCTGCGTTTTGCTGGATGGCCACCTGTACGGCTTCGACAACAACGTGATGAAGTGCCAGGAACTGGCAACCGGCAAGGTGCTCTGGACCGACCGAACAGTGGGCAAGGGGGCGGTGATCTCGGCGATGGGCCACCTGGTGGTGCTCGGTGAGAAAGGCGCGATGGCGCTGGTTGAGGCCAACCCGCGGGCGTATGTCGAGAAAGGACGATTCCAGGCACTCTCGAGCAAGCGAGCCTGGACGCCGCCCGCACTGGCGCGTGGCAAGCTCTACGTCAGGGATCTCGAGCGGATCACCTGCATCGATATCCGACAGTAACGAACGAGAGATCCCGTAGCTGAAGTGGTGACACTTTTGGGGGACGCAGGCGACTCGTCCCATCTGTCACCAGGTTGGCTACGTTGTGATGTGTTGCTACTCCAGCACGACGCGGTGGATTGTTGCCGATTCCATGGCGTCCCAATCCACCCGGATTCCGAGGCCCGGGGCATCGGGGACGGTGACCTGGCCGTTCTCGTCGGTGCGAATCACGTCGATCATGCCAAACTCGTACGGTTCGTATGGCACGGATTGCTCGAAGTAGCTGCAGCAGTCGTTGGCCAGCATGAGGTGCAGGTTGGCGGCCGAGATCAGGGTGTTGCCCCAGCCAAGCACCTCGCACCCGATCTCCTCGGCCTCGCACAGTTGCAATGCCTGCCAGGCGGGGGTCAATCCACCCAGGCAGGTGATGTCGGTGCGAGCACGCGACCAGGCGCCGCTCCTCACCGCGTGGGCGAAACTCTGCAGATCCATGAACCAGTTGCCCGACGGGATGATCGGAACATCGACTCGCGAGGTCAGGTCGCGGTAGCCGTCGAGGTCCCAGTCGGGAAATGGGGCCTCGAACCACTCGAAGTCGAGATCAGCCAATTCGCGAGCGACCACCAGTGCATCCTCGTGCGAGTAATTGTTCTCGACATCGTGCATGAATGCCGTGTCGGGAAACGTCTCGCGGGCGGCGCGACACAGTTCGAGGTCCTTGTCGGGCAGGCACCAGCAGTGAAACTTGACAGCGGTGAAGCCCATGTCGAGCCGCTGTTGGATCAGCTCGAGATACGCCGCGACGTCGTCCATCAACGGCGTGCTGGCGTAGGCCGGGATGCTCTGCCGCTTCCCCCCGAGCAGCGTGTGTACCGGCTGTTCGGCCAGTCGGCCCACTAGGTCCCACAGCGCGACATCGAGGACCGCGAGACTGCCAGGCGACAGTGGAAAGACACGTGGCCTGAGGTCGTGATAGATCTGCTTGTGGTCGCGAGGATCTCGGCCCATCAGGACCGGTGCCAGGTGTCGGATGGTCTCGGCCGTATATCGGTCGAAGTCGTACGACGTGTAGTTGGAGACCCCGGCGACGCCCTCGACACCGGCATCGGTTTCGATCCGCACGACCGTGTTGGTCATGAACTGTTCGGGAAGATCAAACGACCAGGTGAATCGTTGGACCTCGGGTGCGACGGTGCGGACTTCGATGCGAGTGATCTTCATGGGGGGCATCCGGTGATTCGGCAGGAGCGGCGTGCTGAGCGGCAACGGCCCAGTACCCGGTGACATTCTGGCGAATCGGACCACCGATCACGATTCCACCGCAGATTTCCATCCCAGGAATCGACCTCTGGCAACCCAGCCCACGGCGTGGCTCTACGAGATGGAATGACGATTCTGAATGTGTCATTCTGGCGTCGGTGTGAATGGACTGAAGAGACCTCCGAGGCGATAGGCGTGAGACGCACGGCAGGCATCGTTGTCCTGAGACTGCCCCGGTTGATCGTCATGTTGTTGACGATCACCGGCTGGCCGTCGGTCTCGGTGCCGGCTGCAGACCCCGTGGCCTTCTGGTCCTTCGCCCCGCTGACGTCTCACCTGCCCGAGGTTGCGGATACGACGTGGCCGTCCGGTCCGGTGGACCGGTTTGTTCTGCACAAGATGGAAGAGGCCAGTCTGCGGCCTGCCGGGCGTGCGAGCCGCGATGTGCTGTTGAGACGAGCCTGCTTCGACCTGGTCGGCTTGCCACCGACCATCCAGGAACGTCAGCACTTCCTGGCCGACCAGCGACCGGGGGCATGGTCTCGGCTGATCGAACGGCTGTTGGCCAATCCGCACCTGGGAGAACGCTGGGGGCGTCATTGGCTGGACGTCGTGAGATTCGCTGAGAGCTATGGATTCGAGCACGACCTCGACAATCTCAACGCCTACCACTACCGCGACTTCGTGGTAAGAGCCTTCAACGACGACCAGCCGTATGACGAGTTCGTGCGGTGGCAGTTGGCCGGCGACGAATTGGCCTCGGACCGTCCATTGGCGAGGATGGCGACCGGTTTCCTGGCAGCCGGCGTGCGGAACGCTGACATCGCCAAGGTGCGTGTCGAGCAGGAGCGGTACGACGAACTGGATGATCTGGTCAACACGGTCGGCACCTCGATGCTGGGACTCTCGATCGGATGCGCAAGATGCCACGACCACAAGTTCGACCCGATCTCGCAGGAGGAGTACTACCAGCTCGTCGCGGTGTTCGAACGGACGGTCCGTGGTGAGTTGGAATTGTCGACCGCATCGACGAGCGGTGTCGGTGTGCGGAAGGTACTGGTGGCCGGTGAAGGACTGAAGCCCCTGGCTCGCATCTACAACCCCGGCCCGGCGTTCTACGACAAGACGTGGTTCCTGCGGCGCGGCGACGTGAAACTCAAGGACCACGAGGTACAGCCCGGATTCCTCGATGTCCTGTTGGGCGACGGAGTCACGCCCGAGCACTTTCTGTCCGAGCCGGGGCCCGGCGTGGGTGGTGGCAAGAACGCGCAGACTCACCGCCGGACCGGCCTGGCCCGCTGGATGACGGATGCCAATCGTGGTGCCGGCGCGCTGCTGGCACGCGTGATCGTCAACCGGATCTGGCAACACCACATGGGGCGCGGTCTCGTGATCACACCAAGCGACTTCGGTGGGCAGGGGGCGCCTCCGAGTCACCCGCAGCTGCTCGACTGGCTCGCGTCGGAGTTGATTCGCAACCGCTGGCGTCTGAAATCGGTGCACCGTGCGATCATGACCAGCCAGACCTACCAGCAGCGTGTGCTGGAGACCGTGGCGACGGAGGCGGACAAGGGGCTGTTTCGAGGTAGACGGTTGCGACGCCTCGAGGCGGAAGCGATTCGCGACAGCGTCGTGTCTCTCGGCGATCGATTCGACCAGCGCCTGTTTGGCCCAGGAAGCCTCGATACCCAGCACGTGCGTCGTGCGGTGTATTTCCGAGTCAAACGCAGTCAGCCGGACCCGCTGCTGTCGCTCTTTGACCTGCCCGACACCTTGCAGGGGACGGCGGTGCGTTCCTCGACCATCGTTTCACCCCAGGCACTCGCGCTCCTCAACGCCGAAGTGGTTCGGTCGGCAGCGGCAGCAATGGCCAGACGGGTCCTGACCGAGGTGCCGCACGGAGGTCCCGAGGAGCGAGTCAAACACCTGTGGAAATCGGCTCTCGGCCGCGAGGCCTCTCGCGAGGAGTGGCTCGCTGGTGTGGTGTTCCTGTCTCGACAGGAACAGGAATATCGCGACGTGATGGAGAGTGACCCGGACGGTGGGCTGGAGTCGAGCACGCTGGCGCTGATTGACCTGTGTCAGTCTGTCTTCTGTCTCAATGAGTTTCTGTACATCGAGTAGTTTGCGGTCAGATGTCATGAGTCGCCACGACACGAGCATTCCCCTGGCACATCGGCGGACCGGATATTCCGACCGCCGCGACTTCCTGTGCCGCGCGGGCGGCGGATGCGGCAGCCTGGCCTTGGCCACGCTGATCGCAGCCGACACCGCAGCCGACACCGCAGCCGGCAATCCTCCGAGTACATCGCCGCTGGCTCCTCGTTCGACCCACCATCAACCGGTGGCGACCTCGGTGATCTGGCTGTTCATGCACGGGGCACCGAGTCAGGTGGACACCTGGGATTACAAGCCTGCCCTGGAAACCCGTCATGGTCAGACGGTGAAGGACTTTGACCAGTCGACCGGTTTCTTTGCCGGAGCGGGTGGGCCGATCATGCGGTCTCCATTCCGCTTTCAGCAGTACGGCGATTCGGGAACATGGTGCTCGGAGCTATTTGACGAGACTGCTCGTCACAGCGACGACATGGCATTTGTGCACTCGTGTTATGCTCACGAGAACAACCATTCCCCGGCGCAGTTCCAGATGAATACGGGAATGGCGCGGATGGGTTTCCCTTGTGTCGGGTCATGGGTGACGTATGGCCTGGGGACCGAGAACCGGGACCTGCCGGGCTTCATCGTGATGTACGATTCTCGCGGCCGCGGAACGCCGAAGTCTCGAGCCTCAGCGTGGGGTTCGGCCTTTCTGCCGGGGGTCTACCAGGGGACTCCGGTCATGAGCCACGACAGGCCGATCGACAATCTGTCACGTCCGGGGGGGGTGACCGATCGGATGCAGAGGCGGCAGCTGGGGCTGATCGCGACTCTGAACCGCCAGCACCAGACGCGGGTGCCTGGCCAGCCGGCGTTGGAGTCCAGGATCCAGAGTTTCGAGCTGGCCTATCGCATGCAGATGGCTGCCCCGGAGGCCTTCGGCATCAGTGGCGAGACGAAGGCGACGCGTACGCTCTACGGGCTGGATGACCCTCGATGCGACCACTTTGGCAGGCAGGCACTGCTGGCCCGCCGGTTGGTCGAACGTGGCGTGCGATTTGTTCAGCTGTACAGCGGTGGATTCAACAATGCCGACTGCTGGGACGGTCACAACAACATCGACAAAAACCACCGGCAGTTTGCCGGAGAAACCGACCGTCCGATTGCGGGATTGCTGACCGATCTGAAGCAACGGGGCCTGCTGGAGACGACGCTTGTCGTGTGCTGTGGTGAATTTGGTCGATTGCCGCTGGTGCAGACTGGAGGCACGGGCCGGGATCACAACCCGTTGGCGTTCACGACCTGGATGGCGGGAGGCGGTGTGAAGGGGGGAGTCCATCATGGAGCAACCGACGAGATCGGGATGCGGGCCGTTGAGAAGCGGGTCAGTGTGCACGATCTGCACGCAACGATCCTGCACCAGTTGGGTCTCGATCACGAGCGGCTGACATATCGCCACAACAGCCGGGACATCCGGTTGACGGACGTGGCCGGCAACGTGATCCGTGAGTTGCTGTAGCTGAAGTGGTAACACTTCAGGGGGACGCTGGTGGGCCGTCCAATCTGTGACCAGATTGGCCACGTGGTTACGTCGACAGGTGGCTACGTCGCAGCGGGAAGGCTGATCACCAGCGTGCTGTGGTGTCGCTTGATGTCGTACTTCTTTCCGTCCTGGGTGCCGCTCTTGTCCAGCTCGTCGAGGTTGGTTCTCAACGTGTATCGTCCCGCCTTCTTGACCGGAAAGGAGGCTCGGCCGTTCTTATCGGTCTTGAGACTCGCCTTGAAACCGCCAGCTCCACGGATCACGACGGGTCGACCAGCCAACGGCTTGCCATGCCAGAGGACCTGGAACGCAAAGGCGGCACCGGCCGACTCGGGGACGACTTCGAGTGCGAGATGCGGGGCGTGTGCCAGTGACTTAAGCGTGTCAGCGCCGCTGAATTCGATGTGGCGGGCGAATTCGAGACGGCAAGCGGTTGGAACTGACGTGTGACGGAATCTCTGTCAGTCATTTCTTGTCGCCCCGGTGCGTCTCGAACCACTTCAACACATGGGCCACCTTGACCATCAGGCGGCTGGGGCGGGCGACGATTCCGTGGCTGGCACCGGGGACCCGGACCATCATCGTGTCGACTCCACGGAGTTTCAGTGCCTGGTAAAACTGCTCGGATTCGGAAATCGGCGTCCGGTGGTCGTCCTCACCGGTGAGCAGCATGGTCGGTGTCGACACCTTGCCGACCAGCGAGATCGGAGATCTCGCCAGGTATTTCGCCGGTTCTTCCCACGGCATGTGATGGAACCAGTACCGTGAGATGCTGGCGTAGGCGTCGGTCACTCCGATGAAGCTGTGCCAGTTGATGACCGGTTTCTGAGCCACCGCTGCACGAAAGCGGCCGGTCTTGCCAACCACCCACGCGGTCAGGATCCCGCCACCGCTTCCGCCAGTGATGTACTGTTGTTTCGGATCGGCCCAGCCGCGTTCGATCAGGACATCCAGCCCCGACATCATGTCCTGGAAGTCTCCTTCGCTCGGGTAGTTGTGGTCGATCAGGTCGGCGAATGGCTGTCCGTAACTGGTACTCCCCCTGGGATTGGTGTAGAGCACGATGTAGCCGGCGGCCGCGTAGAGCTGGATTTCGAACGAGAATCGCTCGCCGTAGTTGGCAAACGGCCCACCGTGGATTTCGAGCATCACGGGCCGTGGATTCCTGGCGGCCGTCGCGGGATCGAATCCGGGAGGTGTCACCACCCAGCCATGGATCTCCTTTCCGTCGAAACTGGACTTGTATCGGATCGGCGTGGTGCGACCGAGTTGACGGTGTGAAAACAGGTCGGTGTTGAGATGCGTGATCCGGGCGGAGGGCTTGCCGTGTCGGGCGATGGCCACGTCCGACGGGTACTCGGGCCGCGTCTGCGTGTAGGCGACGATACCCTTCTCGGAGACCGAAAACGTGCCGCTGGCATACGGGCGGCCGATGGTCGTCCCTCCGACATTGGTGGCCACGGCTGCCACAGCATCGGGCTTGTCGAGACTGACAAAACCGACCTTCGTCACTCCCTGGTCATCGTATTGGAGGAACAACCCCGAGCTGTCGGCCGACCAGCGGACGGTCCAGGGCGCGCGATCGAGCGATGCGGCCAGTCGCGTCGGTTTCGACTGGCGATCCTCGAGAGACAGCAGCGTGAGTTCGTCGTTGTGGTAGCTCTTGGCGCGGTCCCGGAATCCCAGGTACGCCACCCACTTGCCATCGGGCGAGACGGTCGGCATGTGATCGGGACCGACGCGGGTGGTCAATCGCTCGATATGGCCATCGACGGTGGAGACGGCAAAGAGGTCAGAGCGCCGCGGCTGACGGGCCGCGTCACGGACGCGTGTGGCCGAGAAAATGATCCGCTTGCCATCGGCCGTCCAGGTCAACCGTCCCGAGTGATTGTAGGGGCCGGAGGTGATCTGCCTGGGGGTGCCGCCGTCAGAGGGAACGACGAAGATGTGAGTGAATCCGCGCTCGAGGTAGCCTCGACCGTCGGCCCGGTAGTGGAACTGGTCAATCACGCGGGCCGGCTTGGCCCACTTGGCTCCCTTGGGCGGCTTGGGGAGAGAGACAAACGGCCTGGCGGCCTGGGGCACAAACATCGTGAACGCCAGTTGCCTGCCGTCCGGCGACCAGGTGATGCTGCCCGGGGACCGGCTGAGCTGTGCCACTCGTGCCGTCTCGCCGTTCCTGATCCAACGCACCACCAGCTGAGATCCCGATTCCACGCTCTGGACGTAGGCGATTCGACGGCCACCAGGTGACCAGGTCGCTCCGGAGGCATCGACCGAATCGGGAAGCAACGGCCTGTGGTTCTTGCCGTCGGTGTCGATGGTCCAGAGCCGACCGCGGACCCGGTCGGTCATGATGTCCATCGAGTTGCGCGTGTAGATCACCTGCTTGCCGTTGGGAGAGATCTGTGGAGAAGACGCATATTCGAGGGCGAACGCATCGATGAGCGTCAGTGGATCGGCGCCGGAAGCGGCGGGGGAGACGAGAAGGCTGGCGGCGATCGTGAACAGAAACGTGGCGACGAAGCGAGGCATGGTGTGGACTCGTGGCTGGAAAACGGGTTGGCAATGAGCGCGAGAGGTCGGAGCCTCAGGGCACGTCGGCCGAGAGAAGCTTGAGCATGGCATGTCCCAGGGCATCGCCAATCAGGAAATAACTTTCGGCATTCCCAAACCAGTGGTGAAAGTGACCGACATTGGGAGATTGACTGGCCGGCCTGGCGAAGGCGGTGGTCGAAACAAACACCGCGTGGCCGTTGATGTCCTTGCTGGTCACGGCGTCTCTTTGTGCGGCGCGAATGGCGAGCATGCTCTTGTTCGCCTTGGGCCCCCCGTTGCCCAGTTCACCGACCACCACGGGCAGATCCGGCCTACGGAGATCATGTCGAACGTCCCGGATCAGGTGGACCAGGTTGTCCTTGTACTCGGCGCGCGCCTGGTCATCGAACATGTCATTCCAGCCCTGGAACCAGACAAACCCGGCCAGGTGATAGCCTCCGACCGACGCCTCGGGGAATTCCTTGTCGAGCTGGGCGAGTGCCTGGTGCACCTCGGCCAGCATCCGGTGGTAGTAGGGCCCGGTCGGCCCGGAGGCCGAAGGAGGTCGGAAGTCCTTGTGGAGACTCTTGCCCCCCCAGGCGGTCTTGATCAGCAGAACCGGCGCCGTGATGGCGTCTCCGACCACGTGGCCAAACTGGAATTCCGGGCCGATGTGGTGCTTGCCGGGATACCCGGCGAATCCGATTGAGAGTCCTCCCCGCTTGAGGGTCTCGCGGGTCTGAAAGCGAACGAAGACATCGTCACGCACCACCCAGTTTCCCTCGGGCGTTTTCACGTGGGCGTACCGCTTGGCCTGGCCGGGTGCCGCCATGACCTGGTTGAGCGTGCCGCGGCCTCCGTTGTAGTGCTTGGGGTGATCGAGATCGACGACGCCCTGGCCCTCCATGTTGGACTGGCCGGCCAGGACAAATACCTGCAGCTTGCGCGGCCTGGCGGGAGCGTCGTCGGCCCGCGCGGTTACGGAGGCAGCCGGTGACAGCGTGCAGGCTGGCAACACGCAGGACAGGACCAGGATCGGAGCCGATGCGTGGGGACGGCGTTTCATGTTGTGGAGTCTTCCGAGTTGGTCGCCAGCAGGTCGCCAGCAGGTCGCCAGCAGGTCGCCAGCAGGTCGCCAGCTTGTGGTTATCCGCGGACAAGCCGAGT
>MDTE01144071.1_pt1 | contig 77920 bp, 81 predicted proteins | sample 811231 | NCBI WGS metagenome assembly MDTE01 (sample SAMN05326651, study PRJNA326480) | marine metagenome | isolation source: seawater | place: Indian Ocean: Red Sea | collected 2010 | reverse complement strand
CAGAGATGAAGGAGACACTCTGGTTACAAGAATACCAGGTGAAGCACCTCCGTCAGGCTCTTCGAAAAGGGATGCTAGTTCAGGGCTTTCTTCGCCACACATGACACCTATCCCAATGAATAGACCTGGCAAACCAGAGGAAATCGCTGCAGTTGCGGCCTTCTTAGCTTCAGACGACTCCTCGTTTACGACTGGTGACATAATCTGTGTGGGCGGAGGAGCTTTCTGTCGAATATAAACGAACTTTATTTCTGCATAGCATGTTCAAGTTGAAGTTCATTTTTAGAAGAGAGAGTGAAGAATTTTATGACTTCATTATTTAAAGCGCATGAATTGGTCACCGGTGACTATAAACCTAAGCACGTTGCTGTTATGCAACCGATTCAAAAACGTATTCGAGTAGCCTTAGCAGGGAAAATTATAGCTGATAGCACCAGCGTACTTATAATGCACGAAACAAACCATTTGCCTGTCTACTACTTTCCTTTTGCAGATGTTCGAATGGATTTAATGAAAAAGACTGATCACAGCACTTACTGACCAATTCGAGGAGATGCTCAGTATTGGAGCATCATTATCGGAAACCAGGAAGTGGAAAATGCCCTTTGGAATTACCCTGTCCCGATCGAAGGCGAGGGTGTAGTGGATGTCAGAGATTATGTTGCCTTTTACTGGGACAAAATGGACTCATGGTTTGAAGAAGACGAAGAAGTTTTTGTTCACGCTCGTGATCCGTTCACAAGGATTGATTGTTTAAAAAGCTCCAGGCATGTGAAAGTTTCAATTTCTGACTGTGTAGTAGCAGAAACATCTGCTCCAGTAATTTTATTTGAGACAGGTTTACCTCCGCGTTATTACATACCTAAACAAGACGTAGAAATGGCACTTTTAAGGAAAAGCGAAAAACTGACTAGATGTGCTTACAAGGGAGAAGCACATTACTACTCAGTCGATATAAATGATCAAATTACCCATGACCTTGCTTGGTTCTATCGATATCCAACAAGTGAAGCGTCAGATGTTGCTAACCATATCTGCTTCCCTCAAGGTAAAGTTGACATATATGTCGATGGAGTGCTTTTAGAAAAACCAAAAACTCGTTGGGATTAGAAAAATTCCGTATTTTTGAGGTGAAGAATGGAATACAGAAAGCTTGGTAAGACAGATTTGAATGTGTCTATTGTCGGATTAGGGGGTAACGTATATGGACCTCCACGCCTAGACCAAGATAACAGTACCAAAAATATCAATAGGGCTATGGAGCTTGGGATTAACTTTATTGACACTGCTATCGGTTATGGAGAGGGCGAAAGTGAAAATTTCATAGGCAACACGTTACAAGGTAAAAGGCAAAACATGGTCATTGCAACTAAGTTCACTCTTAGAACTCGCAAAGAGGGCGTTTCTGTGAAAGAGCATATACTTTCTCAAGCAGAAGAAAGCCTTACTAAGCTGAAAACAGATTACATAGACCTTTACCAAATTCATATGGCGGTTCCAGGCATGGCCGAAGAGGAAGTTTTAGAGCCTCTAGCGAAGCTCGTTGAAGATGGCAAAGTGCGTTACCTTGGTGAAAGTAACTATGGCGCTTGGCGCCACGCTATCACTAACTCCATAGCTGAAAGTAAGGGTTGGCCTGGAATGGTATCCGCTCAAAATCACTTCAATATCCTTCGTAGACATGTCGAACTTGAAATTATTCCATTTTGTGAGCGTTTCAACATTGCGTTTTTACCTTACTTTCCATTAGGTGGTGGGTTTCTAACTGGTAAGTACCAGCCTGGTGCTGAAGCACCAGCTGGATCTAGGGGTGCTGAAGGTAGCGGTATTATTTCGAAAACTCGAAATTCAAGAAATGAAGCAGTACTAGCAAACCTTGAAGTCTTTTGTTCGGAACGAGGTCGCTCAGTTTTAGACCTGGCTTTCAGTTGGTTGTTATCCCATCAGTGCATTCCAAGTGTCATTGCTGGAACAAGGCTAATTGAACAAATTGAGGCCAATATTGAGGCTTCAAAATGGAATCTATCAGATGAAGAAATAGAAGAGGTCAACAAAATTGCAGCATGGGACGGAACAGGAGAAGTAGTCGATGGGTCTGTCGGAGGTGTGGGTGCACGTGCTGCTGTGAAACAGAAAACGTAAGTGCTGGCTTATATCACCTAATTATGAATAGAACAGCGACTAGAGTTAATGTATGATTGGACTAGTTCATAGTGCCATTTCACAAATGATCTGTAGCTATTAGGAGCAAGAATGACAATTTCAGACAAGCAAACCGAGTACAAAGTAATTGGTACACGTCCAATTAGACCAGATGGGTTAGACAAGGTTCTCGGCCGAGCTATTTATGGTTCAGATATCAAATTGCCCGGTTTGATTTGGGGTGCTGTACTCCGTAGCCCACATCCCCATGCTCGCATTGTAAAAATTGATACATCGAAGGCAGAAAAATTTCCTGGGGTTCTTGCAGTTATGACAGGAAAAGACATGCCTGCTGCAAAATCTATCGAAATTGAATCAGGGGAAGAAGTTACCAACATTACTTATGCATCTGAAAAGCTAATGGCTCAGAATTTAGTTGTTTATAAAGGTCATCCTGTTGCAGCAGTCGCAGCAAGCGATCAGAACATAGCCGACCAAGCTACAAGGTTAATTGAGGTTGAATATGAAATTCTTCAACCAGTTCTTACTGTTGATGATGCGATGAATCCCAATTTCCCTGTGATTCACAAAAACCTCATCGGCAAAGATTTAGGGGAGGAAGTGTTATCTACAAATGTAGCTGAACACTTCAGGCATGAAGCAGGAGATTTGACCAAAGGCTACAACCAAGCCACTACAATCATAGAACGATCATTCGAAATGCCGATGGTACATCAGGGGTACATCGAGCCTCATAATGCTACTGCAATTTGGAAATCCGACGGCAAAATTGAAGTTTGGACTTCAACACAAGGGGCTTTCAGTGCTAGGAACGCACTTGCACCTATTTTGGACGTTCCTGATACCGATATCAAAGTCACTCCTTTAGAAATAGGAGGAGGTTTCGGTGGCAAAATTGGTATTTACTTGGAACCCATAGCTGCAATTCTATCTAAAAAATCTGGCCGCCCTGTAAAATTGGTAATGGACAGGAAGTCTATTTTTGAAGGAACAGGTCCAACTCCCGGAGGCCGAGTAAAGGTAAAAATGGGGGTTGACGACACAGGCCAAATCACAGCTGCAGAAGTAGATCTTTGGTATGAAGCAGGTTGTTATCCAGGATCTCCTGTAGGCGCAGGAGCACAGTGTTCTTTAGCTTGTTACAGGATCCCCAATACTCGTATCGATGGCTGGGACATCGTTGTTAATAAGCCCAAAACAGCAGCTTACAGAGCCCCTGGTGCAACACACGCTGCCTATGCAGTTGAATCGGTCATAGATGAGTTGAGTGCTGCTATTGGAATGGATCCAATAGATTTCAGGCTTTTAAATGGCGTAAAAGAGGGTGACCGTCGTGCAGATGGACCTATATTCCCACGGATAGGTAACATTGAACAACTTCAAGCGCTTAAAGAATCTGCCCATTATAACTCTCCTCTTGGAGTGTCAGACGAAGGAAAACTAAGAGGTAGGGGCGTTGCTAATGGCTTTTGGTTCAATGGCGGAATGCAGTCATGCGTAACCCTAAACGTGAATTTCAATGGAGAGGTGGGTTTAGTAGAAGGATCGACTGATATAGGTGGTACTAGAGCTTCTATCGCAATGCAAGCGGCTGAAGTTCTAGGTCTTCAAATGGAAGATATCCATCCAGTAGTTGTAGATACTGATAGTGTTGGTTATACGGACGCTACTGGAGGGAGCAGAACCACGAATGCAACCGGATATGCTGCATACATAGCTGCGCATAACACTATTGCAGCAATGCGTGAAAGAGCTGCAATTCTTTGGGAGATTGACGTAGATGATGTCGATTTTTCAGAAGGGACATTTTTCAGCAAATCAGACTCTGAATTGAAAATGTCATTCAAAGAATTAGCTGCAAAACTTCCAGAGTCTGGTGGCCCACTGTCAGCATCGGGCTCTATTCGTCAAAGAGGTAGTGGTGGCGGATTTGGATCCCATTTAGTCGATGTGGAAGTTGATCCTGATACAGGAAAGGTTGACATAATTCGTTACACTGCAGCTCAAGATGCCGGTAAAGCAATTCATCCTTCATATGTAGAAGGGCAAATCCAAGGTGGTGCCGTTCAGGGAATTGGATGGGCTTTAAATGAGGAGTATTTCTGGAACAAAAATGGAGTGATGGAAAATTCTACGTTCTTAGATTACAGAATGCCTACTTCCTTAGATTTGCCGATGATAGATACGATAATTGTTGAAGTGCCAAATCCCAGTCATCCTTTTGGAGTGAGAGGTGTTGGTGAAACACCAATTGTTGCTCCTGTGGGGGCTATTGCCAATGCAATTGCAAACGCGACTGGAGCAAGGATTAATGAATTACCTATGAAGCCTTCAAGAGTTTTATCTGCCTTAGAATCAGCGTGTGAATGTTGTTAATCAATCCAGATTGACCTAAAAGCATTACAGCCCTAGCATGAAGACACCTTTTAATGAGGTGTTGAAATGCAGAAAAATCAATCTACATCAAGGGGCCAAAGGGTAGAAGACGCTACAAACGCGGCTAAAGAAGCTTGGGGTTCATCGCAAATCGGCCCATTCGATTACATTCCCAAAGTAGGGTTTCGTGAGTATTGGTACCCAGCTATTTGGGCAAAAGAAGTGCCAAAACGCAAACCTAAAATGGTAACAATGCTCGATGAGGATATAGTATTTTTTAGAGACAAATTTGGTGAAGTAGCTTCTTTAACAGATTGGTGTCCTCACAGAAATGCGAGATTTTCCCTAGGGGAAAGTGTATTCCCTGGCACTATTACCTGCCCTTACCATGGCTATACATTCGATAGTCAAGGACAATGTGTTGCTGGCCTTATAGATCACCCAGAATCCCCTCTGATCCCAAAATTAAAAGCTAGGAAATTCCCCACTGTGGAGTTCAAGGGCATCATTTTTCTTTGGATGGGAGAAACTGACCCTGTTCCATTAGAAGAAGATCTTCCTTTTGAACTTAGCGATGCCCAAAATGATATGTATGTGAGAGTTAGAGATTGGGAAACTAACTGGACAGAACCAGTGAACCAAGGAATTGATTTTCACGAAGCCTACCTACACAGAAAGCAATTGGGATCTTTAGGTAAATCGAAATTCAAATTCCACTCCATTCTGAGCAAAGATTTAGCTTTCTTTAGACCAAAACTTGCTTATTATGGAGGCGTAAAAGTAGATACTGAAAGTGATCATTTTTTTACTCTTAATGCTACACAACCATTTATAGGCGAAGCTTTTCATCCAGGCGTTAATGCATATTGGCCCAAAAAGCCTTGGTGGGTATTTCTAAAACCAAAAATCAGAAAGTCAAAAAAAAATGACCCAAATGAGAGGCAAAGCCTGATCGGAACTCGGCCTTTTGCCCATGCAGGCCAACTACCGTCAATAGTTCGGGTTTTTGGAGGTGGTGGTGAAATTTCTGTACATATTAGATGGATGGTTCCTGTAACTGCCGAACTAACACGAACTTGGACATTTACCGTGGGGAGGCGGCCACAAACATTAATTGGCAGGATTTGGAAAAACTTCTGGTACTATTTTTGGCGCAAACCTAGCATCATCGTTCGAACCAACGAATGGGAGGATTTGGTTGTTTTCATGAAAGATAGGCTAAGGTTTGACCTGCCTCAAAAGTTAGGCCCACTAGATACTGGGGTCATTTACTTCAGAAGACATTTAGCAAAACGCTCACGAGACTTTCAAAGACTGGGAGGGGCTGTAGGGACAATAAAAGCGCAGCCTACTCGAACAGCTCAACAATGGAAAGAAGGGGAACAGGAAAAATAATATATGCGAAAATCCTACGCAGGAATAAGTAAGTGTACTTGAGGGTTGTTCCACCAAAAGATTCCCTGTCGTAAACTCACAGCATCATCTTTTCATACTAATACGATAATAATTTATTCTATATACGGAGCTGAAAATGCCCATTGCAACCAACCTCGGATTTCCAAGAATAGGCCCAAAGCGCGAATTAAAGTGGGCACTCGAGTCTTTCTGGTCTGGAAAGACTGACCAAAAGTCGCTTTTAGGAGTAGCTGCAAATGTTAGGCTGGAAAATTGGAAATTGCAAAGAAAACTTGGTATTTCACATATCCCCTCTAATGATTTTTCCCTGTACGATCAGGTTCTAGACACTACATTGATGGTTGGCGCAATCCCCAATCGTTATACCTCTGTTTCAACAGATCCTACTGACCTAACAACATATTTTGCTATGGCACGTGGTTTTTCCAAAGCTGGTGAAAAAGGTGTAACTGCAATGGAAATGACAAAATGGTTCGATACCAACTACCATTACATTGTTCCAGAACTTGTTCCTGATCAAAAATTCAAATTCTCATCAAGGAAAATTATTGATGAGTTTTTAGAAGCAAAAGCCGCAGGAATACATACGCGTCCGGTTTTGATATCTCCGGTTTCTTACCTTTTATTGTCAAAGATTAAAGGTAGTGACATTGACCCATTATCCCTTTTAGACAGCCTCCTTCCAGTATACGGACAGGCTTTATCTGAATTAGAAAAAAATGGAGCTGATTGGGTTCAGATAGATGAACCTTCTCTGGGTATCTCCTTAACTAATCAACAAACTAAATACGTAAGGCATGCGTATTCAGAACTCAAGCGTTACGCGCCAAACCTTAAGCTTTTGGTGGCAACTTACTTCAGTGATATTCGAGAGAATTTTTCTCTAGCTAAAGAACTACCTATTTCAGGCTTGCATTTGGATTTGATCAGAGGCCCTAGCCAGCTAGATAACGTAATCAAATCTTTGCCGAATCATTTAGTACTCTCTTTGGGAGTAATTGATGGGAGGAACATTTGGAAGTCAGATTTAAATAAGATAATTCAAATGTTGAGTTCGGTTATTCAAGAAATAGGAGAGGATCGCATTTTTATTGCACCTTCATGCTCCCTTTTGCACAGCCCTGTGGATTTAGATTCTGAAAATGACATGGATGATGAGATGAGATCTTGGTTATCTTTTGCTCATCAAAAACTTGAAGAAATTTGTATCGTTTCTCAAGCCTTAACTTCCGGGGTTACAACACCTACTCTTGAATTAGAAAAAAATATGCGCAGTATGGAAAGCAGGAAGAGCTCTCCTAGAATTCACAAGCCAAAAGTTAAATCACGTGTTTTGGGCATCGGGGAATCTGACTTAACAAGAACAAATAATTTCCCTGTTCGAAAGGCGGCTCAGCAAACTGTATTGTCGCTGCCTAAATTCCCTACTACTACAATCGGTTCATTCCCTCAGACTCCAGAAATTCGTAAGGCTCGTGCTGATTACAGGGCTGCGCGGATTGACCAAGGAACTTATAACGATTTCTTAAAGGAAGAAATCGCCAATGCTCTCAAATTCCAAGAAGAAGTCGGCCTTGATGTACTTGTCCACGGTGAACCTGAGCGAAATGACATGGTGGAATACTTTGGTGAGCAACTTGAAGGTTTTACTCATACTTCGAATGGTTGGGTCCAAAGCTATGGTTCAAGATGTGTCAAACCTCCAGTAATTTTTGGGGATGTTGAACGGATGAATCCAATGACAGTAGATTGGTCTACCTACGCCCAATCTCTAACAAAACTTCCAGTCAAAGGAATGCTCACTGGGCCTGTTACCATCCTTCAATGGTCATTTGTAAGAGATGACCAACCAAGGCTGGACACCTGCAGGCAAATTGCACTAGCTGTAAGAGATGAGGTCATTGATTTAGAATCGGCTGGAATTAAAGTGATTCAAATAGATGAGCCTGCTCTCAGAGAGGGATTCCCATTACGCAAAGAGGATTGGGATGAATACTTAAGAGGGGCAGTAGATTGCTTCCGCCTAGCTTCCTCAGGGGTAGATGATTCAACGCAAATACATACCCACATGTGCTATGCAGAATTCAATGACATCATAAATGCAATTGTTGAAATGGACGCAGATGTCATATCCATGGAAACATCACGAAGCGATATGGAGTTACTTGATGGATTTTCAAAAAACAACTATCCGATGGATGTTGGCCCAGGCGTGTACGATATACACTCTCCAAGAATAGTAGGCTCTGCAGAAATGCAAAATCTCCTGGATAAAGCCTTAATAGTCTTAGACCCAGAACAGCTTTGGGTAAATCCTGATTGTGGGTTAAAGACCAGGCGATGGGAAGAAGTTAAGCCTTCCCTACAGAATATGGTTGAGGCGGCTAAATATTTACGATCAAAAGTGTCTTGATGCCTGAAATTATTCTTCTCTTACACATCATAAGATAAAATGAATTCCTCATTCTCAGAAAGAGTATTTCAAGGGGTTTTAATATCTGATGGTGCTATGGGCACTCAGCTCCATTCCAGAGGTGGCTATAATCCCAATCATTCATTAGATTTTTTGAATATCACAAATCCCAATTTGGTTAAAGCCATACACCTTGACTATATTTCTGCTGGTGCAGAAATGATCACTACGAACACATACAGAGCTAATGCACCAATGCTCACAAGTTTAGGAGTTGGCGAACAATTCAATAAAATAAATGCAGCTGCAGTAAAAATCGCCCAAGAAGCGAGAAGTTTGAGCGGGCAACAAGTCTGGATTGCTGGCTCAATTGGACCACCAGGAAAACAAACAGATCTGTTTGGTGCTAGTTCATTATCAAATATTGCAAATACAGTCCAAGATCAAGCTGACGTTTTAGCTAACAATGGAGTGGACTTGATCCTTCTAGAAACCTTTCCTTCTGTGGCTGACCTTACTGAAGCGGTTTCAGGTATTCGTAAAGTGACAGACTTGCCAATTGTGGCTCAACTAACATTTATGGATGATAAACAAACACCTGGAGGTGATACAGCTTTAGATGTGGTTGCTGCGCTGAACGAAAGTGACGTAATTGCTTACGGTGCGAACTGTAGCGTTGGGCCTTCACTATTGATTGAAATTCTAGAAACCATGATTAGCACAGCTAAAGTTCCTTTGATAATTCAGCCTAATGCTGGATTTGGTTCATATCAATTTGGCCGGCTCGTATATGGTTCTTCGCCTTCATATATGGCAGAAATGACTAGCCGTATGCTTGAAATAGGTGGCACAATTGTTGGTGGCTGTTGTGGCACTACCCCAGAACATACGGCACAAATAAGGGATATTGTTCATTTTCATAAACCTGGAAAGAAATCAACTAGCAAAAAAGCAGCTCCAAAAACAGAAATGACTAACAGAAAGCAAAAACAAATATTGGAACCAACAGCACTTGCTCAAAGCTTTAAAAAGGGCCAATTCGTCGTAACTTTAGAAGTGACTCCACCTAGGGGCTTTGATTTCACGCCAACTTTAAACAAATTGAGATCTGTCTCTAACTCAGTCCATGCATTTAATGTTACAGATAGCCCCCGAGCTCAGGGACGTATGAGTGCACTTGCAGCTGCATCTATTATTCAGGCTAGATTAGGCAAAGAAACTATACTGCACCTCGCATTAAGGCACCGTAACCTACTAGCTCTCCATGGAGAACTTTTAGGAGCCCATGCTCTAGGCGCAAGGAATATATTTACTGTCATGGGTGATGCCCCTAATAGCGGTGATTATCCTCAAGCTACAGCTATTAGTGACGTCACACCCTCTGGTTTGATTAAAATTTTGAACGGCTTTAATGATGGAGTTGATGCTTCAGGAAGGCCAATGGAACAAGCTACCAAATTCTTAATCGGCTGTGCATTAGATTTAAATAGTAACAATATGGAGACAGAATTAAGGAACTTAGACAGGAAAATTAATGCCGGTGCGGATTTCTTAATGAGCCAGCCGGTTTATGATCCTGAAAAGGTAGAAAGGTTCAGACAACGTTTGGGTGGGTTTCCTTTACCTTTGCTGCTTGGTGTACTGCCTCTCAGAAATACTCGCCACGCCCATTTTCTTGATAACGAAGTGCCGGGAATTACGATTCCTGATCAAATCATTAATAGGCTTGAAAAAGCCGAAGAAAATGCTTCTGAAGAAGGTTATATAATAAGCCAAGAAATCATCAAAAACGTAAGAAAATCAATTGCAGGTGTTTACTTCATTCCAGCATTTGGACAATATGATTCTGTAAATTCAGTTATGAATATAGACTAATCTTACTTCCTGTAAGATTATTACACCATATTGCCCCAATTATTCATTCAAGAGCTGAAATCAAAATCCCACTATGGCTTCTATTTCTATACTCAAACCTTCATGTGCTAGCGCTGCGACGCCTATGAGACTATTAGCTGGGTATTCACCATTAAAAGCTTCTGCCCAAACGTTATTGATTTGCTCTTCAAATTCACGATAATCTTCCACATTTGTTACATATGTTGTGAGTTTAACTATGTCATCCATGGAAGCATTTTCTTTTCCCAGTATGTTTTTTATCTTGCTTAAAGCTGCACCAGCTTGTTCAACAATCGATTTTCCATATGCAGAAGTTCCTAAAGCAGTTACTCCTGACATGAACATAAGATCTCCGTACCTCACAGCTCTAACATGAGTAGGGCCTGTGGGGGCAATATCTGGGTATTCTTTTCGCAACTTGTCCATTTTTCACCATATAATTTTTTATTCTAAGCTTGGTAACAGTAACTCTGAATATCTTATGAAGTTACCTAATCCACAGCGCGCAAGGTACTCCAATGCCGTCTTGCCTCCATCGCTATCTGGGCTTACTTTTGCCAATGTTGACCCAACATTAACGAACCTATCAACCATAGCAAGATAATAATCTCTCATACAGTCTGTAGGTGAATACCCTTGAATTCCAGCCTCTAGCAAGGATCTGTAATATCGATCGATTAAGAGGCCCTCATCCTCAATATTCATTGTTCCGACTCTGCCGAACATATAGGTTGCTATATCAAAAGGGCTGCGGCCCTTTCTACAGTGCTGCCAATCAATAACTATCATTTTTGTGTATTGATCATCATCAAAAAAAATGTTTTCATCTCTCAAATCTGCGTGTAGGAACACCCGAGGTGGTTGTTCTAAAAGATGCTTTATTTTTGGGATGTATTCAATAATTTTTCTTCCTGAAGAATAATTCGACTGATCATCACCGAGTATTTCACATAAAATCTGCCACGCTACCCCAAAGTCATTTTTAAACCGATCAGCCCCAGCGCTTGTCCCAGGTAGCCATGTAAGATCATCTATATTTGTTTCTGCCCAAGACTTTGCATGAAACTCCCCGAGTTCTGCCATAACAGAAATTGCATCTGCGCAAGGTGAATCTGAACTAACGGAAGCCGGGCGATACAAGGAGAGATCTTCAAGTAAAAGAAGGGATGATCGACCATCTTGGCTTACAGCTGAGGCGTAACACTTAGGTACACGTATACCACACGCATCGCCAAGTTCCGTATAAAACCTCGCCTCTCTTTCGTAATACCCCCTTTCTAGGCCTATACCATAAGCACCTTGTTCTTCAGTTGGAAATTTAGCCAACATTACAGAAGGCAAACCTGAATTCGCACCTTCAAAAACCATTTTTAAACGAGCTATATCACCAAAAAAACCTGAAATCAGACCTGTTCTGTCAACGTGAAATGATACTAACCTGGAGGTTTCCAGATACCCATGTTTTTTAAACAATAAAGTAAGCCACTCTGTGGTCAATGCGGTGATACTTTGGGGGATTTGTTGCATTGCTATTGATTACACTTTAACCCTCAAATAATCAAGACTTTAGCTGATTAAAAGTATTTGTCGTCAAGCTTGATTCGCTTTAAACTCATATCTGCTGATTTACTCTAAACGTCTACTTAATTGTACCTAGGAGGTTTCATGTCATTAATTAATAAACAATATAGTGTTATTGAACCTGGAACAGGAAAATTAGATCGTAGCATCTTTGTTGATGAGGATGTTTATCAAGAAGAATTAGTGAAGATTTTTGGTCGTGCCTGGCAGATGATCGGCCATACAAGTCTAATCCCGAACCCTAACGATTTTTTTCATACTTATATGGGTGAGGATCCAGTAATTCTTACTAGGGATAATAAGGGCAAACTACATGCGCTGTTAAATATGTGTAGGCACCGAGGAAATCGAATCATCAGAGCCGATGACGGCAATGCTAAAAACTTTATGTGTACTTACCACGGCTGGACTTACACGAGTGATGGTTCGCTCGAACATGTTCCAGGTGAAGAGCGTGTCTATTTCAATGAGCTTAATAAAAGCGATCTCGGTTTAATTCAAGCAAAGGTAGATACTTACGCCGGACTCGTTTTTGCAACATGGGATCACCGAGCACCATCATTAAAAGAGTACTTAGGTGATGCGAGGTGGTACTTAGATACCGTGTTTAACAGAAGAGATGGTGGACAACAGGCACTCGGTCCTCTGAAGTGGATGGAGCCTGTTAACTGGAAAACCCCGGTCGACAATTGCTCTGATAACTACCACACAGTCGTAACTCATTTATCCAGTGCATTGGCCTATGAAACGTTCCACGGAAGACCTAGAGCCACTCATGAACAACTATTTGATAGACCTCATAAACATATGTTCGTTAATGGACATGGCTTAACTGTCAGGGAGATTTCTGATGATACTCCTAGGGATAGAGCTGGCCAAACTAATGAAAATCGGCATATATTTTTGAACTTTCACAGAGAAACAATGCCTGAGGTTGAGAATAGGCTAGGACATTTGCGTGCGCACAATGTTGAGTTAATGAATCATAGCATCTTCCCCAATGGTGTTCTCGGTTTCCGTTTGGCTCTCCCAAGAGGGCCTTTGATGACAGAGTTCTGGCACTTTGTTCTTATAGACAAAGATGCTCCACCTGAGGTGATTGAAGGAATGAGGAGAGGTAGTGCAGGTAACAACGGTCCAGCTGGGTTGTTCGAACAAGATGATATTGATAATTGGCGTAGCGTTACTGAATCTGCAAAAAGCCAAGTCGCCCGAAACATTCCTCAAGACTTATCGATGGGAACAGGGCGATCCAATAGTCATTTAATCTACCCCGGCCAAGTGTCCGATGAGTATATCTCAGAGCATAATCAAAGAGGCTTTTATACTCGATGGGAGGAGTTCATGAATGCTAATAGTTGGGACGACATACCAATTGATCCAATCAGTGCAAGCTTTGAGGGTTCCGCTGAAATGGATGATTAGCTTTTAAAATCGAACTTCTGACCCCATGATTCGGAAAAACAAACCTCTTCAACTGGGTTTCGAGTTTTGGGACCGTGCCGTTGATCAGGGAATCCCAACGGAATCAAAGCAATTATCTGTCGATCCTCAGGTAAAGCTAACTGTGCTTTGATTTCCTCATGCCTGAGCACATGATTTGTTGTAATGGTGCCGCCTAAACCAAGTGCTCGGGCTGCCAAAAGTAAATTTTGAATACTCGGATAACTAGACGCGAAAGCACTTAATTTCGCTACCTCGTGGCGATTCGAAATATAAGTAGTAGCAACAATAATTACTGGTGCTTCAGCCATATGAAGAGCTAAATGAACAGAGGGGTTAGTATTCTCTGTCAAACGAGCTTCATCTCCTCGGTTCTCGAAAAACCCATCTTCATAAAGCTGTGCGACAGCTTTTTTCTGTTCTGTAGATCGCAATATAACAAATCGCCATGGTTGATTATTAACACCGCTGGGGCCTTGATTAGCGGCATCCAAAACTTTATGTAAAAGACTCAAAGGAACAGGCTTATTTTTAAATCTTCTTATAGCTCTAGTGGTATATATCGCTTCAAACAAGCCAAAATTTTCAGACATAGTATGAGCTAAGGACCTCCAGTTTCTTCAATCCGGACCGCATGTCTAAGCATTGAATTGGCTAGGACATTACAACCCGCTTCTACATCTGAAATTGATGCGCTTTCAATTTCATTATGAGATATCCCATCAGCACAAGGAATGAAAATCATAGCAGTTGGAACTATATGGGCAACTTGACATGCGTCATGACCTGCACCCGAAACTATTTCCATATGTGAAAGCCCTAAATTATCTATAGCTTCTCTTATAGTCTGTGTGGCACTATAGTCAAATTTAAGAGCAGGCGCTTCCCAGATTTCACTAACCTCAGTGTTGAGTTTCAGGTCAGCAGCAATAGTTGCGATAGTCTCCTTGATTTCAGATGTCATATCTGCGATAACTTTATCCTCTGGATGCCTAATGTCCATGGTGAAAAAGACGTGCCCGGGAATTGTATTTCTCGAATTTGGACTAACCTCTACCATCCCTACTGTAGCCCTACTACCGCTAATTGATCTTGCTAAGTCATCTAAATAACTAATTATTTGGGCAGCACCAACTAGTGCATCGTGTCGTCTATCCATGGGAGTAGTTCCAGCATGGGCTTCTTGTCCACTAACCGTTACCTCATACCATCTTTGTGCTTGCGATCCAGTTACAACTCCTATAGTTTTTTCGTTAGCTTCTAAAATAGGACCTTGTTCAATATGCACTTCGAAGAAGCAATCCAATTTATGCTGGCCAGGTTTTTCAGAACCTAGATACCCTAGCCGCTCAAGCTCATTTTGGATTGTTATGCCTGAACGGTCAGTGCGAGATAAGCCATATTCCAAATCATAAATACCAGAGAAAACACCTGATCCAACCATTGCAGGTGCAAATCGAGATCCTTCTTCATTAGTCCATACGACTACTTCAATAGGTTTCTCAGTCTTAATCCCATAATCATCCAATGTCCGTAAAACTTCTATACCGCAGATCACCCCTAATGGTCCATCAAACTTGCCCCCAGAAGGCTGGGTATCTAAATGGCTACCCGTTGCAACTGGTGCATGGGAACCCGACCCTATGCCCTCACGCCTAGCGAAAATATTACCCATGGAGTCTATTTTTATTGAGCAGCCAACCTCTGCTGCCCATGTCAAAAACAATTTCCTTGCATCGGCATCTTCATCTGATAAGGCAAGCCTTCTACAACCACCTTTTGCTGTAGCACCTATTTCAGCCATCCTTAGAATACTGCTCCATAGCCTCTCTTTATTAATCTTTAGTGGCGCTTCATTTGTCATGAGCAGTTGCCTCAGAAATCAAATTTTTAATCTCGGATTTACGTACCGAAATCCCAGCCATATTAGCTGTTTTTCGAGAAACCATACCGTCAGTAAAAAACTCTACAAATATTTTATTGAATAGTTCTGGCCTATCTGTTTGCCCTTGATGACCACACTCAGAAGGATAAAAGTACTGAATCCAAGGTGTAACATCTTCCTGCAGGTATGCGTTCTTCACCGGATTCAAAACATCATCGCGCCCCCAAAGTAAAATTTGCGGAACTTTCAGTTGATCTAATCGCTCTCGAATTTCAAAGCGATGCTTGAAGTTAATATCGTTTTGGATCCGGTCATTTCCTGAGTGGTACGCTGCCAATGCATCCTTTTGATTCGTAGCTGCAAGTGTTCTCATATCTAATAATTCTTGGGTAATAGCGGATCGGTCAAAAATAATAGGCTCCATCATTTCCATCATGGATTCTGTAGTACCATCAAAAGTAGTGCGGTTTAGTTTTTTCACATCAATCGTTCGGAATACTTTGTTCGGATCCACGAGTCCCGGTAAATTCCCGGCTATTAACGCTAAGCTTCTCACTTTTTCTGGATGATTGATTGCAAATCGCACGGCGTTGCTGCAACCCATTGAGTTTCCTGAAAAATGAGCAGCGTCTATACATAATGACTCCATAAATTCGTAAATAAACTTGACGTGACTTAGATACCCTAAATGAGGCCAATGACTCGGGTTAGTATCCGCTAGGCCAAAACCAGGGAAGTCAGGTGCATATACTCTGAAGCCATTTTGAGCTAAATTTTGAAACTGATACCGCCAACCAGCAATTGCTGAAGATCCAGGTAAACCGCCATGGCAAAGAATTACAGGAGGTCCTGATTCACCTGCTGTCATATAATGAGCTACTGCTCCATCAGCGAGTTTAACCCATCGACTCATTGCTCCTTCTACGTTGATTTGTCCTTCGTCATTTAAATGCATATTGCTTCTGATTTCCCTCGGGCCTGAATTATATTACCTTCAATTCGCTGTAGTTTCCTTGGCATTTTTATTTGAACTTTTGGGAACAGCAAATAGATAAATAAGTGCGGCTATTACCCATGTGGATAAGACAAATATGAATGCTACTTTATATGTACCTGTCGCATCAAATAAGCCGGCAACAAAAACTGGGCCAATTGCCCCTGCGATTGTGATAAATGGTCGCATTACTCCTCTCACGGATCCTAAATGCTGCCTGCCAAAATAATTTGCAACCATGAGGGGCTGCAGAATAAATTGTCCTCCTAAAGTTAAGCCTTGAAAAAATGCATAAGCAAATAGCATGATTGGAGTTTTCACAAAAAAGAGCAACCCGATCATTAGTGCTGTTAGTAGGGTTTGAGTAACCATCAAATTTTTTGTTAGGAATTTCTCTCCAAGTGAACCCCAGATAAGACGAGCAGCAGCAGCAGCGAAGCCATAAATAGCAATAGCAGTAGCGCCTGTGGTAGCTGTAAAACCGACTTCTTGAAAATAAGGGAGCCAGTTGGGCTGAAACCCTTGTACGCCCATAGCAACAACCCCTACCGCAAGTAAAATCAACCAAAAACTTCTAGACCTCATTGCTTCAGACCTTGTATAGCTCATTTCTACGCCTGAATTTTGTGGTCTTTTTGGTGCATTTTTTTCTTCAAATTGTAAGCTTTCACCATCCGGCACCAAACCTTTATCTTCTGGTCTAGTTCGAATTAAGAGTGCTGCTGGAACCAATAACACAAGCGCAGTCACCCCTAGTAAAAACCACGTATCCCTCCATCCTATTGATGCAATTAAGGCAGCTAGAGGAATCGGGAAAATGATCCCCGAAAGAGGAGTCCCCATAGTCGCAAATCCCAAGGCCCTTCCTCTTTTCTTGATAAACCATTTTGGGACAATTACCTGAGCCATATTCTGTCCCATTGTGAGCATTGATAATGATCCCATCACACCATAAAGAAGGTAGAACTGCCAAACTGTCTCTACGTACTTGATTCCTATTAATGAAACTCCAAGGACTACTGAACCAGTAATAGCAAGAAATCTTGGCCCTCGTGATGAATCTAGGTATGGACCAATCACTGGAGCAAAAAACCCACCGACTAAAGCTCTGATACTTAAGGCTCCAAATAATGTCGTTCTAGACCAGCCCAAATCAGATTCCATTGGAATGACAAAAATCCCAATCCCCCAAAACCCGACTCCTCCTGCAAAAGAACCTGAGACGAATACTGAGAAGACGATTATCCAACCATAGAAAATTTTCGGAATAGTGAACAAACCTCGTACCCCTAATTTAGACCATACGGTAAATTTACACATTGCTAGTCAAGATCGGATATCATCTTCAAATGAGTACTTTAACTGGACCGATACGGCTTCCTCTTAACGATGGCAAACCTGACAGCGTAATTATTATGCTACATGGGCTAAGTTCTTCAGGTGATAAAATGATCTCATTAGCAGACGATTTATCACCATTATTGCCCGGATCAGTTTTCTACGCACCGAATGCACCTTACCCGTACGATGCTATTAATGATCCTAAAAATGAAAGGTCTCCTGACTTTAATGAACCTGGTCATTATCAATGGTATAGCCGCTTCTCTGAAAAGACCCGGCAGAAAGGGCTATTAGAAATTCAAACCACAATTGACCAGTACATTAAATACTGTGTAGGAGAAAATCATTTGAGTTTTGATAAATGCGCAATTGTAGGATTTTCACAAGGTTGTATTACAGCTCTGAATGTTCTCCCTCGATTGGAGTATCAACTTGGAGCACTAATTGCACATAGCGGCTACCTATTTTCCCCTGATTCTTTAGTTCAAAGAAAAAATCAACGTGCCCGGTTTTTTGAAGAGCTTCGCAGCTCAACTCCTACTTGTGGGATTCATGGAATCGAAGATGCTGCACAACCCTGGCAAGTAATGCACGAAGCAATCTTGACGTACGATGAAGCTAAAATCCCTGCTGAATTTCACCTCATAGGTAATCTAGGACATGCTATTGGAGAGCGTTCAGTTGAAATAATGGGGAGTTTTCTTAAAAGGAACCTTAAAGTCTAAAAAGAATAATAGGTGCTGAGGGAATATGAAAATCGGTGTTGTTTTTCCACAAACAGAAATTGGTACTGACTTTGGGATCATACGTTCTTACGTCCAAACAGCTGAACATCTGGGTTATCAAAATATTTTGGCGTATGACCATGTCATTGGAGCAGATACGAAAAACAGACCAGGTTGGACAAGGTATAGCTTAAAGGATTCTTTTTTTGAACCCCTTACTCTTTTCTCTTATTTTGCTGCGCTTACTTCTAATATCAACCTGACAACAGGCATAATAATCCTTCCTCAAAGGCAAACCGTACTAGTAGCTAAGCAAGCAGCGGTCCTCGATGTGTTAAGTAACGGGCGTTTGCAACTTGGTGTTGCGGTTGGCTGGAACCACGTCGAATTTGAAGCATTAGGTGAGAATTTCAATAATCGAGGATCACGGATTGAAGAACAGATTGCCATCCTCAGAGCGCTGTGGACTCAGGATTCTTTGAGTTTTTCAGGAAAGTGGCACAATATTAGCGAAGCGGGAATTAATCCTTTGCCTATTCAACAACCAATTCCAATTTGGTTTGGCGGAGGCATGACTGATAACACAAAAGTGCTACAGAGAATAGCGAGAGTCGCCGATGGGTGGATACTGAACCAGCAAGCTAATAAAGGTGCAGAACTTGCCATCGCTAATATGAAATCTTACTTATCTGAGATTGGCCGAGACCCAACAAAGTTTGGTTTTGACGGACGAGTGAGCTTAGCAGATGGCATTGATAATGCCGTTAAATTAACAAAACAATGGAAAGAAATTGGAGCAACTCAAGTAAATTTGAACACCATGAATTCTAACCTGCACTCCCCAGAAGAGCACATTAATGCCATACAAGATTATAAATTTGCCCTTGATTCTATTTAGTTAACAAAATGAATCAAAGCCCTTTGGAGTTGATACTTCTATAACTGAGGCTTGCTTTGATTCCGATACTTCTTCTAATGCCTTACAAAGTTCGGGCAGTGAGTTTGCGTATAGCCCATTCACATTGAATGCCTTGGCTACTTTTACAAAATCTGGATTCTTAAGTTCAGTTCCAATGTACCTGCCATCGAAATTAACTTGTTGCCGCAACTTTGTTGACCCCCAAGAATTATCATTAAATACCAAAACTATCGGATTAATGCCATATTGAAAGCATGTCCCTAATTCTTGCACGTTGAATTGGAATCCACCGTCCCCAGTAATACACACTACCGTTCGATCAGGCATAGCAACTTTAGCCCCCATCGATGCAGGGAAAGCAAATCCTAGTCCTCCCCATACTGGGGGAAGGTAAGTCCGTGGTTCAAAAACTTCTAAACAAACATTAGCGCCTCTAGTTGCAGAAATAGAGGCATCCCCTGTGAAAATAGCACTCCGGCCTACTACTTCTCTGATAGATTTCATGGTTTTCAGAGGGTTTGCATAATTAGAGGAAATATATTTCGAGATTCTAGATTTTACTGCCTTGATCTCATCGGCGTATCCTGTTTCTAGTGAAGGACTTTTACCTTCCAATTCCAAGGCCATCTGTCTCAAAACTAACTTCGCATCACCTACTATTTTGACTTTAGTTTCATAATTTTTACCCATTGGTTCTGAATCTATATCAACATGGATTAAATTTTCTGGTAACTCAATTTTTTGTGCGATCGTAGAGGTGTACCTCAAACTTGAACCAATGACGATAACTGTATCTAAGGATGATACGAATTCTCTAAGAGGGTAATCTCCATTTGTAAGACCACCGGGACCTCCTAAAACTCCAACATTAAGATGATGGTCTGAAGGAAAACCAGCCTTGCCTCCAGGGGTAGTGAAAACTGGAATATTCATTAATGATGAAAGGTGAATCAATTCTAATGAAGCATCAGCACGATCAACCCCAGTACCCGCCCAAATGCCAACTCTCTTCCCATTAAGTATTAGCTTCGATGCTAATTCGATTGCAGTGTGATTCAATTCTGGTTTTTCGAATTCTTTAATTTTGTCATCTTGGGAATATAAAGTTTCCCCTTGAACGTCAGCAGGAATTTCAATGGATATAGGCTGTGGCCGGTTAATTGCAAGGTTATAAAAAGCTTCCCTTATTACACCGGGGATATCTGCTGGTGTCGAAAGATGGAAGGCTTGACGGCTAACTGTGCGCAACATACCTAATTGGTCGACAGTTTCATGATTGGCTCCTAGTGCCCTCCCATACAAATTCTCTTCAGCAGTACTCGTAATATGAATTACAGGTGAAAAAGAAAAGTAGGCTTCCCCAAGTCCACTAAGAGCGTTAGCCGCTCCGGGGCCTGTGCTCGTTAAACACACTCCTGGTTTATGAGAAACTCTGCCGTAGCCATCCGCCATTAAAGCAGCGGATCTTTCATCTCTGGTCGTGATAAGCCTAATTGAATCTTGGAAATCATACAAAGCATCAAATAATTCCATAGTGTGCGCACCAATTAGACCAAAGATGGTATCTACACCATATTGTTCTAAATTCTTCATCAATAATTGTGATCCCTTGATTTTATTCATCATTGTCCTTCTGTCCTTTAAAATTGATGAACGTCCACACTTTAATCATTTGGGGAAATGATTTGTCACTATAACCTCTGCCGGATCCGATGGTAATTGCCACTTTAATGAGATTTTTCTTTCCGGGTTGGTTGAATCCGAAAATTGCCAATTGGTATGCCGATATTCTCCCACAGAGATATCTTTCAATGCAGAAGAGAGAAGCTGCCAAGGGCATTCCCCTAGCCATTCTGCTCCAAATTCCGTAAAAATAGATGCAGGATTAATAGTCATCGTTTTCCAAGATGCCTTATCCGCATTGAAAACTGATTTCCTAAGATCAAGAGGTTCTACATTTCCTTTATTAATCGCCTCCAAATATGATTCCTCATTAGAACCTCCTCGCCAAGGCGCATAACTTAGATGAGCTCTTAGATCATCATAATTAAGCCTGGTACCCTTGTACTGTGCGGATAATTGCCTAGATAGAAATCGCTCTCCAAAGTAAACAATGTCAACCCAGTTTGGTGGAAAATCCTGAGTCAAAATCATCATTTGCCACCAGCGTAATCTTCGAATAGTAACACCAGAAAATAGCTCAGGAGGAAATGAAATTCGAAGTTGGCGTTCTACTTCTCGCAAAGGACCATAAAGATGCATTTCAATGCCTTCTTCTTTAAGAATTCCTGGGCTAAGCCAATGAACCAATGCATCAGCTCTTCCAGCAAGTTCAATCCTCTTTTGCCACATTTTGCCTAGGTCATAAACATCAGTAACTGAACAGGGTAACCCAAATCTAGCTTGGATGTTGATCGCTAGTTCCTCAAAGTCACACTTGGCCACCCAATGATCTTTAATTAGTTCAGCTGATCTATCAAATGCTTCTACGGCATATACGATTTGATCATCAATTAAATTATCCAATTGCTTTCTCACTATGATGGACTCTAACTTTGGTCGGGGAGGCGGGATTCGAACCCGCGGCCTCTACGCCCCGAACGTAGCGCGCTACCAAGCTGCGCCACTCCCCGAGCATGGATTGTGATTATAGCCAAGCTTGCCAATGAACGCATTTAGGTTTCACTAACCAGCCCTAAGTGTCTTTCAGCTTCGGATATATCTTTTTGAGTTTCTACAGATTGCCAATAAGAATTGCATTTGAATCCCCCAATAAGTGATTCAGCAGCTAAATCAGGGAAAAGTGTTGTTTCGTGGTCACCTATTGAAGGAAATCGCGGGAAAAGACTGCTAGAAATAATATATACACCCGCATTGAAGCTAAAAGGCAAAGAGGGTTTCTCTCGGAAACCTTTAACTAAATCTCCCTCGCCCAAGTCCACAATTCCGTATGGGCTTACCAAGTCCTTAAGCAGAATAGTTATTCCTACTTTTGCTTTGGAATGAAATTCAAACATTTCAGAGATACTCTGGTTTGTCAAAATATCACCGTTTGTAGCTACTACAAATTCTTGTTCAATAAAAGAGTTTTCAAAAGCGTGGCGAAGAGCACCACCTCTTCCCAGTGGAGTCTCCTCTTTAACATATTCAATTGACATTCCTTTGATCGGGTTAGCATCAAAGTATGTACTGATTACTTCACTTAAATAGCCAGTACATAATATGGCTCTAGTTATTCCTTGTTGGGATAGCCAAGACAAATGATGTTGCAATATTGGTTTTCCGTTTACTTCAACCATAGGCTTTGGGCGATCGTTAGTGAGAGGGCGTAGCCGCTCACCCTTTCCTCCGGCAAGAACTAAAGCAGTAGAAGGCTTTCCATTTGTTGTCATGCCTAAAGTCTAGACGTATACAATGTTAATAAGCAAAGTGTTAAGCATTAAGTGTTGAAGCAAAATCTAAGACGGATAAACTATAGCAATGCTGAATTATTTAGATGCCGACATAGCTGTCATAGGGGCTGGTCCTTCTGGTGCCAGAGCTGCAGCATTGCTATCTGCCAATGGGTATAAAGTCAGCATCTTTGAGCGTGATTCCCAACCTGGAATTCCACTTCATTGCACTGGAATAGTTAGCAAAGAATGTTTTGATTTCTATAAATTCCCCTCTTCTTTAATACTTCATGAAATACAATCTTTTAACCTTCGCTCGCCTAAAGGCAAGGGTGCTGTAGTTGGTAGAGATAAAGTTCAAGCATATGTTTTAGACCGTTTGAAACTTGATCTTCATTTAGTCAATTTAGCTCTTGAGGCTGGTGCTCGACTCATAACCTCCACTGAAGTTAAAGATCTTGAATGGAGTGAAGATCACATAGTTCTAAACTTGAATAAGAATGGATCATTTGAGAAGTTCAGAGCAAGAGCTAGTGTCCTTGCTACTGGGTATGGTGCTTCTTTGGCTAGACGGCTGGGTTTTAATAGAACAATGGAAGTTATAAGCGGGTGCCAGGCGTTAGTAGAAACATCAGGTGACCAACAGGTTGAAATCTTCACCGGCAAAAATTACGGCAAGGGTGGCTTTGGCTGGATAGTACCCCATACCAAGGGACATGCCCTATGCGGAGTTCTCACCCACAAACATTCTTATAAGATAATGGAAAATCATATTAAGCAACTGCAAAAAGAATCTAGAATAGGGAAAGTTAGAAGTATCTATCGCACTAGACCCATTCCCTTAGGCATTAACGGCATTAGTGTCCTCGATCGGGTAATTGGAGTTGGTGATGTAGTGAATCAAGTTAAACCGACTACTGGCGGTGGAATATACTATGGGTTGCTAGGAGCTGATGCAGCAGCTGATATATTGTCTAATGCCCTAGAAGCCAATGATCTTTCTGCTATTGCGCTGGCACCATATGAAAAAAGATGGAAAGGCATCATGGCTAGTGAAATCGCAAACGGCTACAACCTTAGGAAGCTAACTGAACAACTGCCGGATAGTATGCTCGAAAAAATGCATAAACTACTACGCATCCCAGGGGTGAAGAAAATACTCACTTCAGGGTCCATGCCGTTCGACTGGCATTCTGGACCACTCACTAAGTTTGTAAACCTTTTATCCCGCCAGATTACTCAATAGAAAATCAAATGAGTACCAGTACTGATATGGATCAACCAAAGCTTTCTCTCGTTATACCAACCTATAACGAAAGGGGCAATATTATCCAGCTTATAGATTCAATTATTGAGAATACACAATCAATATCTACTGAAATAATAATTGTGGACGACTCTTCACCTGATGGAACGTCTAAGATTGTAAGCGAGTATGCCACAAAATTCCCTCTAGTTAAGCTGCATACAAGAGAAAGGAAGATGGGTTTAGCAGGGGCCGTATTTCTCGGATCACGCATTGCATCTTCTGAATATGTATGCGTAATGGATGCTGATACCTCGCATGACCCGAAAGAAATTCCTCAAATGTTTAGACTGGCCCAGTCCGGATTTGACCTGGTGGTGGGCTCTCGATTCGTTAAAGGAGGATCCTTAGGTACCCAGCCCTTTTTCCGTAAAATGATAAGTGTAGCGACAAACGAAGTATGCCGCCGGTTATTTAAACTAAATTCCAAAGACGTATTGACCGGTTATATTCTATGCAGGCGCTCTGTTATTACTGGTATGCCTACACATTTTTCAGAAAAAGGATTTAAATTTTTGTTGGAATTATTGGCCACTCGTAAAAACATATCAGTTTGTGAATGGCCTATCGTATTTCAAAAACGACTTGATGGAAAATCTAAGGCCTCTATCATCGAAGTATTTGCATTGTCAAAGTTATGCATGCGATTACTTTTTCATATTTCCCTTAAAAGAGGTGGATGATTTAGTCCTTAATACTCTTCTTTTAATACCAAAAGTAGAAAGGAAAGTTTTAGGGACATCTATTAAGGGTCTGACTTTTGAACCTTCTTCTATGTGATTCCATCTAACTGGTACCTCTTCTATAGAAAGATTGAGTGCACGCGCTTGGGCAATTAAATCCAAATCAAAAGCCCAATGTCGTTCTTCAATAAAAGGCGCAATTTTCAACCAAGCTGAAGAACGTAAAGCTTTAGCTCCGCATTGAGTATCTCTGTAAGGAATATTTAAAAATACCAATGACCATACTCTGTTCAGGAAACTGATAGCCGATCGTGTCAGAGATCTAGATCCTCCTATTTGGTCACCCCTTACACGGTCACCAATCGCAATCTCCTTACGTTTCAATGCATCGAGCAATTTGCTAGCTTGATCTGCTTCAACCATATTGTCAGCATCTATGAAAAGAAGGTGCTCACCAAGAGCAGAGGCAAATCCTTCAACAATTGCTCCTCCTTTGCCTAATGGTTCTTTGAATTCTATAAGCCTGACGTGCGAATTCATGCTCTCAAATCGCTGCACCACGCTTCTTGTACCATCAACACAACCGTTGAGTACAACAATAATTTCATGCATTCCAAATTGGTTATTTGAGAAATACTTGATGTAATCATCCAACGTAGGACCTATCCGGTGCTCTTCATTGAACGCAGGAACAACTATTGTGAATTCTATATTTTTTGATTCTTCGGTATGGTTACCCACTAGAATTCTCCACTAGTTTTAAGTTAGCAAAACTATGCAGAAAAGTTTTGATACCCGTGTTTTTTGAAAATACCACTGTGACTTCGAAGTCTATTCCCTTTTGTTTACAACTAATAACAACACCTTGGCCAAATGAGTCATGTTTTACTTTTTCACCAGCTTTAAAAGGGGAACCTACAGGGATATTTCTAATAGAGCTTGAATTTTTCCACTTGTCGTATGGAATATTTGCTGTAGAAATCGGCTGCTTACCGGGTCTTTCAACAATGTGAAGCGGAATATTATTTAAAAATCGAGAAGGTCCATTACCCTGAGAAACACCGAATATTTTCCTCCTAAATGCCCTGAAAAGGTACAGTCTTTTTTTTGCACGAGTCATACCAACGTATGCTACCCTCCGCTCTTCTTCTATTTGGTCATCATCATCAAATGATCGAGAATGAGGTAACAATCCCTCCTCCATCCCTACCATAAATACAGCAGGGAATTCGAGACCTTTTATTTGGTGTAGAGTTATGAGTGTTAAGTACTGCTGCTCGTCTTCTATGGCATCTTGATCAGAAACCAATGCCATATTAGCCAAGAAATCGGGCAGTGTCTCTGATGCGTACTCATCACTTAACTCAGATGCAACTCCTTGTAACTCTTTTAAATTTTCCAAACGCTCATCCGATTCAAGATCGCCTAAATCTAATAGCATCCTGCGATATCCAGTATTTTCAATGATTAATGAAATAACCGTGGATAAATTGTTTTCAGCCAAGCTTTTACGTAAGTCTTCAATTATCGTAATAAATTGGTCTAGCTGAGATAACAGTTTTTTTGAGAATGTTTTTTCAAAAGTGATTTTCCCTGCAACATGCTGCTCAGTAACTAATAGCTGTATTACTTTATAAACCGTCAGGTCATGACTTTTAGCCAAAAACCGTAAATCCTCTATAGTTTTCTTCCCAATTCCTCTAGCTGGCATGTTAATGATTCGAATTAGGCTAACTTCATCAAATGGATCTAGCAGAAGTCTCAAATACGCGAGTATATCTTTTACTTCTTTCCTCTGGTAAAAACGAACTCCTCCTATAAGCTTGTATGGGATACCGTTACGTAAACAAGCCTCTTCCATTGCTCGGGATTGTGCGTTAATTCTGTAAGTCACTACGCAATCTCTCAAATCGAAATGTTCCTCTTTGTTAATCCTCGAAATTTCATTCAAGACCGCCTGTGCTTCTTCTTCTTCAGTGTAAGCTTCGGCAATGACTACAGGTTTTCCTTTTGGGTTATCTGTAAACAATTCACCTTCGAGTCTTTGCTTATTTACTAGAATTAAATTTTGAGCTGCTTCTAATATGTTTTTAGTGGAACGGTAATTCTGATCAAGCGATACCACTTTTGAATCTGGGAAGTCTTGCTGAAAGGACAAAATATTCCCAATATCAGCATTTCTCCATGCGTATATTGACTGATTGGGGTCCCCGACCACGCAAAGATTGCGGGAATTAGAGACTATCATTTTAGAGAGTTGATATTGTGCCAAGTTTGTATCCTGAAATTCGTCTACTAGTAAATACCTGAAGCGACTTTGGTATTTAGCAAGAACTTCAGGTACGTATGTGAATAAATCAATTGTTTTAACTAATAGATCATCAAAATCAAGGCCGTGGCTGGAGCTTATTAGGGTTTGGTAACGAGAGAATATCTGCGCAACTATTTCTTCATAATAGCTACCCGACTCTAGCTTTAAGTTATCTGCATCTACTAGTTTTGCTTTTGACCTAGATATAGCAGCAAGGATATTGCGTGGCGGGAATCGTTTGGGGTCTACTTGTAAGTCCATCATCGCACGTTTTACCAGGTCGATTTGATCTGAATCATCCATAATCACGTAATCAGGAAAAACACCAATTTCGGCGCCATCTACCCGTAAAATTCTAGCGCATAAGCTATGAAACGTTGAAGCAGTTAAGAATTTCTCTCCCACAGACAAAAGATTAGTCATTCGGTCGCGCATTTCACGCGCAGCACGATTTGTGAAAGTCACAGCTGCTATACGGTCTGGATGCACTCCTAATTCGTTTACAAGAAAAGCTACTCGGTGAGTAATTACTCTTGTTTTCCCTGAACCCGGCCCAGCTATAACTAACAACGGCCCATCACCGTGCTCTGCTGCTAGTCTTTGTATGGGATTTAACTCTAAAGGCATAATCTTCCTAGTTGAGCAATGTTTCTCTTAGTTTCATATGAATTGTCCTCTATCAATTAAGATATAGTCATAGGTATCTTGTCTTAAAACAGAGATTGCAACAACTATCATGAAATCTAGCCCTGACCAAAAACCACATTGTTATTTTGCAGTTTTTGGCAATCCCTACACTCCTGGTCATGTTCATGTAGAAGAAGGAGGCTATGGCCATAAAAATCTACCTGAAGATCTACTACAAGGTGACCTTTTGCTACTTTACTGTACTGGTACATATGCCAAATACCAACGATCTGTACCCGGATTTGGTATTGTCTCTGAGGTGAGTAAAGAATTTAAAAAATTCAAATATGATTATTTCCCTTTCAAAATCCCACTACCACTAGAATATATCCGCTTTCAGCTCACAAACCAGGATCTTGATAAGTTATCTAATATCAGGTTCGATAGTTATTGGTTTTTTCGCATATCCAACGAATCTTTTTCTTCGGTTATGCGAGGTGCTTTGCTAAGTTCCAATAAAAACGTTTTTTAAAAGGCACTTTTGAGAGGAATTTATTCATTACGGGGTGATCGATTCATTATTTTGGCAATTGCTTCATCGGTTTTTATTTCTCCAGATATGAGTTCTTGTATAACCTCCGTTAAAGGTAGTTCAACTCCCAACTTTTGAGCAAGGCTTAGGGCAACTGGTGTACTAGAGATTCCCTCAGCCACTTCTCCGCCCAGATTTTTTACAGCCTGTTCTGCCGTAAGTCCTCGCGACAAACTGAGGCCTACTTTGTAATTCCTGCTAAGGCCACTATAGCAAGTGACAATTAAATCACCTAAGCCTGATAGTCCAGCAAAAGTTGACCCCTCTCCTCCTGCTGCAACACCTAATCTAGTCATCTCACTTAACCCTCTCGTTACTAAGCCTGACTTAGCGTTATCCCCCAAGTCTATTCCGTCAACAACACCTGCACCGATTGCAATGATGTTTTTGAATGCTCCAGCTAACTCGGTACCTATAATGTCAGAATTCGTATAAACCCTAAACATCTGGGAGTTCAAAGCCGACTGAACCGCCAAAGAAACCTCTAACGATTTTGAAGATACCACGGTAGAGGCAGGTTTATTATTGATGATTTCACGGGCTAAATTAGGGCCAGATAATGCCGCAAATTTTGCTGTGGGTATTTCATCGGCCAAAACTTCGCTCATCCTCATTGTAGTGTCAGCTTCCAGACCTTTTGCAGCTGATACTACAATTGAATTAGCATTCAAAAACCTGTTAACCCATGCAGCATTGGCTCTCATACTAGATGATGGCACTACCATGAGAATAATATTTACGTCATGAAAAACTACTAACGGATCATGAGTTACAAAAAGCCTTTCAGGGAATTTAAAGCCAGGTAGTTTAGCAGTACTTTCTTTTTCTGTATTAAGTAACTTTGCCTCTTGTTCGGTTCTTGCAAGTAAACGTACTTCAGTACCTTTTTGGGCAAGCATTACGCTTAGCGTAATTCCCCAAACTGTAGTACCCACCACAGCTATAGGAGCAGAGGGGTTTTCAATTAAATTATTCAATTCGATTATTCACGATTCCCAATCTCACCCTTAATTCGTGCCACCAAACCCGAAATCTTTATAATCCCGAGATCCTCCCCTGATCTAAGTCGAACAGCTACACCGCCAAGTTCTTTCTCTTTGTCTCCCACAATCAACATATACGGAATTTTTTGCATTTGAGCCAATCTGATTTTTTGGTTCATTCTTTCGTTCCTAATATCAACATCAACTCTAAGGCCATCTGATGATAATTCCCTTTGCACTTCATTTGCATATTCGATATGGCGATCAGAAATAGGAATTAAAATAGCTTGAGTAGGCGCAAGCCACATTGGAAATGCACCGCCGTAGTGCTCAATTAAGACGCCGAAAAAACGTTCGAGGGATCCAAATAGTGCTCTATGCACCATAAAAGGGCGGTGTTGTTGTCCGTCAGAACCTACATACTTTAAATCAAAACGTTCAGGCAGGTTAAAATCAAATTGTATTGTAGAACATTGCCATGAACGTCCAATAGCATCCCGTACTTTTATATCCAGTTTTGGGCCGTAGAAAGCACCACCACCCTCGTCCATTGAATATAAAACGTCTCTCCGTTCAAGTGCGTTTTTCAAAGAATTAGTAGCTAAATCCCATTGATCTAACTCACCAACTGCTTTCTCAGGACGTGTACTTAGGAAAACTTCATACTCTTGGAATCCATAAGCACTTAAAAGGTCAAAGGCAAAATCTAATACTCCAACTATTTCATCCTCAATTTGATCTGGCATGCAAAATATATGAGCATCGTCTTGGGTAAAGCCTCGAACCCTAAGCATACCGTGCAAAACACCTGATCTTTCATATCGATAAACAGTTCCCAGTTCTGTATAACGGATGGGTAATTCCCTATAAGAACGTTTCTCTGAATCATATATATGTACATGGAAGGGGCAATTCATTGGTTTAGCGTAATATTCTTGCCCTTCTACATCCATTGCCTCATACATACTATCTCTATAAAAATCGAGGTGCCCGCTTGTCTCCCATAGGGATGACTTTCCAATATGCGGTGAGTACACTAATTGATAGCCCCGATTTATATGTTGCTCTCGCCAATGGTTTTCCATAATAGAACGAACCATTGCACCTTTGGGATGCCAAAGTATTAACCCTGACCCAACTTGATCATGGTGAGAAAACAAATCAAGGTCTCTGCCCAAAATACGATGGTCTCTCTTTCCTGCCTCTTCTAGTTGAGACAAGTGAGCTTCCATAGACTCTTTTGATTCCCATGCAGTGCCATAGATACGCTGAAGCATTGGTTTGCTTTCATCGCCTCTCCAATAAGCACCGGCTACATTCAATAACTTGAAGGCAGGTATATCTGAAGTTGCCTCAACGTGCCTTCCTCTACAAAGATCAAGAAAATTCCCATGCTTACAAGTGGTGATTGTTTCACTCAGCTCCAATTCGTCAATAATTTCCTGTTTATAAGGCTGGTCTCTGAAAAGCTCTCTAGCCTCATCTTTTGTAACACTAGACATTTCAAATGGGTGTGCCTCCCCCACCCTTAGTTTCATTACTGCCTCTAGTTCGACCAAATCATCTGGAGTGAAAGGTCGACTTATATCAAAATCGTAGTAAAAACCGGTTTCTACTGGAGGACCAATCGCATATTTCGCTTCAGGGAAAATTTCTAAAACGGCGTCAGCTAGTAAATGAGCTGCTGAATGCCTAATCCTGAATCGTCTATCAGCTAAGGCTTCTTCTTCAGGGGTGTTACTTTTAACGGGCATATACTCCTCTTGACTGAAAAAGCAAGTTAAGTTGTTCCATTGCTCACTCGAAATAAATTACAACTGCACAAATCATTAGATTAATGACGGTGAACTAATTAACTGCAACAATTAAAATGCAGGATAGTAACCCCGAGGAAGATTGTCGAGTAAGTCTGAGCAAAGAAAATAGCCTGATGCAGAAACATTTTGAATACATAGTCATAGGAAGTGGAATTGCAGGGCTATTTGCGGCTTTAGAAGCCACGAAGTATGGCTCTGTAATAGTTTTGACTAAAGGCTCAATCCAAGACACGAACACACTATTAGCCCAAGGAGGTATCGCAGCCGCTATCGGTAAAGACGATTCCCCTGAAATCCATATGCAGGATACCATCGATGCTGGAGCTGGACTCTCTGATCGTGAAGCTGTAAATGTATTAACCTCCGAAGGTCCTTCTAGGATAAATGATTTAATTAAAATGGGGGTTTCTTTTGATGAAATTAACGGCCGTATAGCACTTGCGCTTGAAGGGGCACATGCTAGACCTCGAGTACTACATGCAGGAGGGGATGCTACTGGTGCTCACATGGAATTAACGCTTGCTCACCTGGCCCAAACTTCAAATATAGATGTTTTGGAGTATGCACTTGTAACTTCTATAAAAGTAGAATCAGGCCGAGCTGTAGGCGTGGAAGTCTTAGATTCACAAAGTTACGTGAAGACTCAATTCACGGGATCGAATGTGATTTTAGCTACTGGAGGTGCTGGCCAGCTTTTTAAGTCTACAACCAATCCCTTAGTAGCGACCGGAGATGGAGTAGCTCTAGGGTTCAACGCAGGTGCAGAATTAACAGGAATGGAATTTTATCAGTTCCATCCGACTGCTTTATTTTTGCCAGGCATAAGGCCTTTCCTTATATCTGAAGCTGTACGAGGTGAAGGGGCTAGGTTGGTTAACAGAAAAGGGGATTTTTTCATGCACCGCTACCATGAGAAACTCGATCTAGCACCTAGAGATGTGGTCTCCAGAGCAATAATAAACGAAATGTCTGAATCTAATTCAGAATATGTGCTCCTTGACCTCAGTCTGATCAACAAAAGTACCAGGATGAGCCGTTTCCCTACGATTTATCAGGTGTGTATGGACTATGGAATTGATATCACAAAAGACATGATCCCAATTGCACCAGCAGCTCACTACATGATGGGAGGGGTACGAACAAACTTATGGGGTCAAACTACAATCCCCGGGCTGTATGCATGTGGCGAGGTTTCTTCCACAGGAGTACATGGTGCTAATCGGTTGGCTAGTAATTCATTGTTAGAGACCGTGGTTTTCGCTAGAAGGGTAATAGAAAATTCCACCAGGCCGTTATCAGCAAATACCTTTCTTGAAAAAACCAAACAAGCGATCCAATTGCGACCTCCTGAAGCTAGTGATAACAAAATTAATTTCACAAAAGAACTAGTGCAGGAATTAATGATGGACAACGTAGGAATCATTAAAAACGGTACCGACCTGATGAAAGCTGCTGACCGTCTTTCATCAATTTTGAAAAGTTGTATTGAGCCAAATAATCGTTCAAGCCATGAGCTCTCAAATATGACGTTAGTTGGTTGGTTGATGGCTGAAGCATCCCTTATACGTAAAGAAAGCAGGGGAGCACATTTTAGGTCAGATTATCCTAAAATTTCTTCGAATTGGGCTGAAAATATTATCCTTAGAAAATCTGATGTTGACTAGTAATTAGTTTTAGGTTTTTATACTAGATAAGTTTGTCCTATTTTTGAAATTAATTTTGAATAATTTAGAGGGAATATGAAAAATGTCTACCTTGAAGCCTCATCTTTAGCTGAAAGAGATGAGAAGTTTGTTCTAGCTACCGTAGTGAATACATCGGGCTCGACTCCGCAAAAACCAGGTGCTTGTTTACTCGTTAGATCTGACGGATCAACAGTCGGAACTCTTGGTGGTGGCTGCGTTGAAGGCGACATCTGGTTTGCTGCGAAAGAAGCCCTCAGACATAACTCTGAACCTATCTATAAAGATTACTTTTTGAACGAAGAAATTGCTGCTCAAGATGGTTTAGTATGCGGCGGCTCGATGTATTTCTATATAGAACCAGTACTAGATCCATCTTCATATACTGATCTGACTAAGGCTATATCTAAAGCATATGACGGAGTCGGTGCAGTAGCAGTAGCAACTGTTGTGAACAGCAACAACGGCAACATTGGCAAGAGAATCACCATTCTGCCAAGTGGTAAAGCTGAAGGTACACTTGGAAATAAAGCATTGGACGAAGAAGCAATAAACTCTGCTATTAGTTGTATGCCGATGGGAAAAACTCATCGTTTTGAAACATCATCAGGTGATGAAATTTTCGTAGTAGCTTATACCTCTCCGCCATCGATCTTACTCATTGGGGGTGGCCATGTTAATGTCGCAACTGCCGCAATTGCAGAGTCCGTTGGATTTAGAGTTTTTGTCGCGGACGATCGAAAAGAATTTGCTAACAAAGACCGCTTCCCCATGGCTGAAAAGCTCTTTGTTGGGCCTTATAAGGACTCGGTTAAGCAATTTGACATAACCCCAAATACAGCAATAGTAGTGGCAAGTCGAGGGCACCAATTTGATGATGTTGCGCTAGAAAAGGCTGCTGAAACTGAAGCAGGCTATGTCGGGCTTATAGGCTCCAAGCGCAAAACACTATTAATTTATGAATCGATGTTAAAAAATGGAATTTCTATAGATAGAATCAAATCTATTCATGCACCAGTAGGTTTAGACCTAGGAGGTAGAGATCCCTCAGAAATTGCTATCAGTATTGTTTCTGAGATTTTAGCATGGCGGCATGGGAAAACCGGAAAATCTCTAAAAATAGATGATGGTTTGATTGAAAGGCTTGTTACTAAAAATTCTTTATCTGAAGAAATTCAGTAAGTTGAAGCGAGCAGCTGCAATACTCCTGGCCGCTGGGGAATCATCTAGAATGAAGACGATAAAAGCGCTTCTGCCTTGGTGTCATACAAATTTATTAGGTTATTCCGTAGACTCAATTATTAAGGCAGGCTACTCACCTCTGGTAGTAGTACTCGGATACGAAGCAACACGCCTGAAGCCCCACATCCCTATTTCTGCGACTACTGTTGTGAATAAGGATTATTTAACTGGAAAATCTAGCTCGATAATTAAGGGCATTAAAACATTAGAGTCTTTATCCTTGAATTTAGATTCTGTGCTAATTACTTCAGTAGATCAACCTCGCTCAGTAGCACTCCTTTCTGCTCTTAGGGAGGCTATGCAAAATTCTACAGAAGGTACACTCATCGCATCTCCAATATCCAAAGGGAGGATTGGGCACCCGACGATCTTTAATTCTTCTCTCCAAAAAGAATTACTAGAAATCAGCGAAGAGTCAAAAGGGGTCAGGTCAATTGTATCTCGGCATCAAGATAAAAGACTCTTGGTATCAACAAACGATCCATTAGCATTAACAAATTTGAATACTCTCTCTGATTACCAAGCTGCTCTTCATTCAATGAATTCCGAATTCATTGAATGATTTCATCCTCTCTAAGCTGATCCAATTGATCGGAAGTCAAATTTAGCACGCTAGCCAAAATTTCATTGGTCTGCTCTCCAAGGTTAGGCGATATCATACTCGGCTCTATATCTGTACGAGAGAATTTTATAGGATTACCTGTGGTTTTCATCGCTCCTAGAGATGGATGCTCAAAATTAACTATCATGTTCCGCTCTAAAATTTGCGGATCATTAGATACTTGCGCAATATCTTGTACAGGCCCAACCGGAATACCTAATGCACTCAATATTTCTACCCACTCGTCTGTCGTTTTAGTGATCATTGCTCTTTCGAGTACAGGGATAAGCTCTTCGTATCGTTGGGTTCTATCCCACCCTGTTCCGTACCTAGGATCATCCATTAATTCGGGGTGTTCTATAGCAGAACAGAATAATGGCCATTGCTCTGTGGATCCTCCCATTATAGCTACTACAACATACCCATCAGCAGTTTTAAAAGCCTGAAATGGTGTAGCAGATGGATGCCTGGTGCCAATTCTTTGAGGAATTTCTCCTTGAGAAAAATAACGGGAAAATGCGTTCTCTAATATGGCAACCTGGCAGTCCATCATACTAATGTCGATGTACTGACCTTCTCCTGATACTTCGCGCTCTCGCAACGCGGCCAATATGCCCACGGTTGTGAAAAGAGCAGCCGTTATGTCTCCGATACTAGTGCCTGCCCTAATTGGGCCTCCGCCCGCTTCACCCGTAATACTCATGAACCCTCCCATTCCTTGCACAATTACATCAAGTGCCGGTCTTGACGAGTACGGGCCTGTTTGTCCAAAGCCAGAGATGGAAGCCATAACCACTTTCGGATTAATAGGCTTTATGCTTTCGTAGTCCACTCCGAGTTTTTTAGCTGTATTAGGGCGAAAATTCTCTATAACGACGTCAGCCGATTTAATAATGTCCAAGAGAATTTCTTTTCCTTTATCTTTTGATAAATCAATTGCGACAGACGACTTGCCACGGTTGATGCTCATAAAATAAGTACTATGAGTCATACCTCCTTCACCTGGTTCGGTAATAAAAGGACCATTACCTCTTGCTGGATCCCCTACGACGGGTTCTTCTACCTTGATCACTTCGGCACCTAAATCTGCAAGTAACATGGTGCAAAAAGGTCCCGAGAGGACCCTAGTCAAATCTACTACCCTTAACCCTTGTAGCGGTGCTGGCATTTTTCGCTCCTCCAAGATTCATTTTACAACTATAATTGATCATCATAATAAAAAAACAAAGTAAGAAGTAGGATATCTCAAGGGCAGGAAGGAACATGTTATGAAACTGGGAATTGAAGGCAGAGTTGCAATTGTTGGAGGTGCTAGCAAAGGCATGGGGCTCGCTACTGCAAAAGCCCTTGCCCGAGAAGGAGCTTTAGTCGTAATGGTAGCAAGAGGCGCCGATCAACTTGCAATTTCATGTGAGCAAATCGCGAATCAATATGGGTCAGAAAGGGTGATTTCCGTTGCCGCAGATCTATCAAAAAAAGAAGAAATAGACACTGTTGTAAGTCACACCCTATCCCACTGGGGCAGGGTTGATATTTCGATAAACAATTTGGGTGGGCCACCTCCTGGAGAGCCAAGTTCACTGACAGATGAGCTTTGGTATCAGGCCATGGACCTAAACTTTTTTAGCGTCGTCCGAATGTCTCAATCCGTCATTCCAATTATGAAAAAAAACAATTTCGGGAGAATAATAAGTGTACTTTCGCTTTCAATTAAGCAACCAGAAGAGAATTTGGCTCTTTCAACTGTTGCACGAACAGCAGCATCGTCTTATTCAAAAGTTCTTTCCACAGAAGTAGCATCCAGCAATATCACTGTGAACACGGTTTTGCCTGGATCTATAGAAACAGATCGCCTAAAGGTTGTAGCTGAAATGCAAGCGAAAAGGCAAGGTGCCAATATGAAAGATGCGATGGGATTACGACAAGCTCAAATTCCCGCATCCAGATTTGGGAAAGCTGAGGAAGCGGCAGACCTTATTTGTTTTCTTGCCTCAGATAAAGCAGGTTTTATAACTGGGCAGAACATATTAATTGATGGAGGTCAGTACAAAGGAGTGTTTTAGGATGGATGATTGAACTTTGACACGCATAGTTTCTGGCTTTTGGAAGAAAAGAATTCTGGGAATTTACTTTCCACATTCGTTAATTTGGTTGGCAAATACTCTATTTCAATTTGGACGAACCTTGCATAAAGGTGAATTATCATGACTGGGTCTACAACTCGGCAAATAAAAGTCAATCAGAAATCTATCGTTCTGATTGACTTTGGGAGACTAGGTGAGGTAGAAGTCAAGTTTCTATTGAAACTTACGATAAGTAAGACTTACCAAATGCTACCCTCCAACCCAGGGCTAGTTATGGCGCCGTCGCTGGGAGAAGAAACTGTCTTTGCATATTTTGCCATAACCCCTGTTTTGTAGCGTGGTTCCGGTTGTTTCCATTCACTTAGCCTTTTGGCCAAATCCCCATCCGATAATTCGACATCCAAGCGTCTGTTTTCTACATCGATTAGTATACTGTCGCCGTCTTTTAATAACGCAATAGGGCCTCCTCTAAAAGCTTCTGGAGCAATATGGCCAACCGTAAAGCCATGAGTTGCACCTGAAAATCTACCATCCGTAATTAGAGCCACTTCTTCATCCATACCTCTACCAACTAAGGCTGCGGTAACACCTAACATCTCTTGCATACCCGGACCTCCCGCAGGTCCTTCATACCTGATTACCACAACATCCCCGCTTACAATTTGACCGCTTTGCACAGCAACGAAGGCATCTTTTTCGCTATCGAACACTTTTGCTGGACCCTTATGAGTCAATCTTTCATGGCCAGCTAGTTTCACAACTGAACCATCAGGAGAAAGATTACCGCGTAGAATTGCCAATCCTCCCCAATTTTTGATTGGGTTCGAAGCTGATACAACGACCTTTTGTTCAGGGCTAACTACTGTCGATTCTGCGACTTGAGTCAATGACCTTCCATCAACATTTCTGACTGAAGGATGCGCTAATTCCGCCGCTAGCAACTCTTTCGCAATCACACCATAGCCGCCTGCTTCATGCAAATCCTGTGCAACAAATTCACCACCTGGTTTTAAGCTAGCTAAAATTGGAGTCCTTGCCATAACTGCATCAAATTCATCTATTGATAAAGATACACCTGCCTCGCGAGCTATTGCTATTATGTGCAATGCTGCATTAGTTGAGCCTCCAGTTGCTGCAACACAAGCAATTGCATTATCAAAAGCTTCTCTGGTCATCACATCCCTTGGGAGGATTCCATTTTTTAAAAGATTAACGGCTAATTCTCCTGCTTTCCTGGCATCATCCTTCTTCTCTTTCCCTACCGCAGGAGATGCACTTAAGCCTGCCGGGCTAATACCCAAAAACTCTAAAGCCATCGCCATTGTATTAGCTGTGAACTGTCCGCCGCATGCGCCAGCTCCCGGGCATGCTACATTTTCTAACGCTCTTAAATCATCTTCGGAAATTTTACCTGCAGCATGTGCTCCAACCGCTTCATAGACGTCTTGAACTGTGACTTTTTTGCCGTTATGCAAGCCAGGCAAAATCGAACCGGTATAAAAAGTAAGTCCAGGGATATTTAACCTCGCTAAAGCCATAGCGCCAGCAGGAATAGTTTTGTCACATGCTACTAAAATGACAAGACCATCAAATGAATGCCCTCTTGTGGCAACCTCTATGGAATCTACAATGACCTCTCTGCTAATTAGGGAACCTTTCATGCCCTCAGTTCCCATTGAAACACCATCAGAAACAGAAATTGTATTAATTTCCATTGGAGTCCCACCTGCCGCCCTTATTCCTTCTTTCACATATTGCGCCATCTCACGATGGTTATAATTACAGGGCATGGTTTCAATCCACATATTTGCTACGCCAATTATTGGTTTCGCCAGGTCAGAATCTGTATATCCAATAGACTTGAGCATTGAACGTGCTCCAGCCCGTGAAGGGCCATCTGTCATCTCTGAACTTCGAGGTTTAAGTGGATTCATTCTTCTCCTCCAAAAGTGAGTCTATTATAGGCCGAATTGAAATTATAAGCCTTAGTTAATTTAAGCCACTACAGGTGTCAAGCAAAATAACGTTATTTTTTTTTCTCACGTTGATCTTGATGAATTACTTTGTATTTTGCCTCAACTACTTTTACTTTTTGTTTTTTGGATCTTTGATCATTGAGTTTTGTTGATGCGATTTTCTTGAAAAGGCTAAATAGAACTATAACTACAATCAAATCATCAATGAGTCCAACTCCAAATGAAAAATCCATTAGAATATCACGAGGCCAGAAAAGATAAGCAATTCCCAATAAAGGTATTGCCTTTAACCACAAGGGGACTTTGTGATGAGTCAAAAAATAAACAACTCTAATCAAACTTGAAATTATTTTCATTTTAATGCTCAATAGACACGACAAAGTATAAGCGATAGGGCATCTTTATACCCTAAAGAAAATGAGGGATTATTTGATTTACGTCTTTTATGGTGACAACAGCTTTACTGCTAATGAAGCACTGGATACTTTAATTCACCAAATAGGGCCTAAGGATACTAAAGATGCCAATGTAACTTCAATTGACGGTCAAGCTTTTACGATTGATAGTTTTGGTTCAGCTGCTATGGTACCTCCTTTCTTAGCTGATAGACGTTTGGTAATCATACGTAATCTGTTTGTTAATTTTGAAGATAAGCCTAGGCAAAGTAAAAGAAAAAGCCCCGCTAAAAATAATAATGAAACTTCCTTTATTAACAACCTATATAACTTATTAGTAGAAATACCCAGTACTACTGATGTTGTTTTCCTAGAAAACAATATTTCAAACTCCAATCCTTTACGGGAAATGTTTAAAAGGCCATTATTAAAATCAGGTTCATCCAAAGAGAGAGTAATCATCAAAGAATTCACGAGTTTAAAAGGGGAAGCTTTAGCTCAATGGACGAAGAATAGAGTAGAGGCAAAAGGATCAAAAATATCACGCGCCGCTATTACTCAAATAATTGAATTAGTTGGGGAAGACTTGTGGAGCATGGAGAATGAGCTTGAAAAACTTTCTATATACAAACACGACCAAGCTATAGAAGTACAAGATATCGAGCAAATGACCTCAGGTTCTCGAGAAACTAACATATTTGAGCTTGTGGATAGGATAATTGAAGGTAAGACTGAGCAGTCTATTAAACTAATGGATGAAATGACCGCGGGAGAATCTGCTTCAATCTATTCACCCACATATCTAATTTCAATGATTGCTCGTCAGGTAAGGTTAATAGCTTTAGTTCACGACCTATCAAAAAGAGGAACACCTAGTAGTGAATGGAAAGCAGCACTCGGTACCAGCTCGGATTTTGTAATGCGAAAAACAGTTCAGCAATCAAAAGCAATTAATGTGAATGCAGTAAAGCACCTTTATGGCTTATTAGTCGAGGCAGATTCCAAAATAAAGTCAAGCCAAAACTCTGAAACAGCAGTTTTATTTGATCTTATTGCGCGTGCATCGCTTGCACATAAAGTATAATCTGGATTTTGCTTTGTTAGACATTTTCTATATATTCATTGCATTTGGTATAGGCTTCGGTAATGCCACTCAATTAGTCATGATTTCCGCTATATCTAAATCAAGAGGCTCAGTTGAAGGTGCTTTCACATCATTAGTTTCTACTGTTCTTGGTATTGCCCTAATATTAAGCTTTTTGGCATTAAGGCAAGGTAATATAGCGTTACCACAGCCGCTAGATCGGCTAACTTTCTATTTGTTTCTTACTGCATTATGCCTTGTGGGACTTTTAACTGTAATGAAAGGCCTAAATGTCTATTTTGCTATTACGGGGTTATTTGCTTTGCCGTTTTTGATAGGCGCCGGTTTAATTGGACCTAAAATCGGCGTAGGCCTTTATTTAGTAATAGTTTTAGCGGGACAAATGACTGGTGCGGTAGTACATGACCATTTTGGAACCTTCGGTAATGCAATCCATAGATTTGACTTGTTGCGTGCTTTAGGTATCTTTGCACTGTTAACAGGGGTTGTTTTGGTTAGAGGTGTGCGCTAGCGTATTACCACTGAATTAATTTTGAGCAGGAGAAAAGTATGCCTTTCGGTATTGGTTGGCCAGAATTAACAATAATTTTAGTTATCGTATTAGTGATTTTTGGTGCTAGCCGCGTCCCTGAAGTGGGAGGGGCTATTGGCCGTGGAATTAGAGAGTTCAGGAAGTCAGTAAATACGGATGAATCAATAGAAAAAGAAAAGGAATCAACTGAGGTTTCTGCTAAGAAAAAGAAGGACTAAGTTTTTCGTTTTCTCAACCTTCTTCCTATGCGTGCCATCAATATCCCAATTTCATAAAGCACAATAATTGGTATCGCAACTAGTGTCTGATTCACAGGGTCAAAAGTAGGGGTGATAATTGCTGCCGCAACAAAGGCAAGCACTACTGCGTACTTACGGAACTTCCCTAGCCATCTAGGCGTTACAACGCCCAATCTAGCTAGAAAGAACATGAACAAAGGAATTTGAAAAACTGTTCCCATCCAAAACATTAGTGAAGTTACAACATTAATGTAACTAGATACACGAATTTCTGGGTCTACATTGTTAGTGCCGAAATTGAACAAGAATTCAAATGCAGGAGGAAATAGAACATAATATGCAAATGCAGCGCCGGCTATAAATGCAATCAGGATGACAGGAATGAAAAAAACCAAATAAACCTTCTCACGCTTTGTCAGACCAGGAGATACGAACCTAACTATCTGGTAAATAACCACAGGCAGAGACACTACCAAACCTACCATGAAGGTCACTTTAAACGTTACTCCCACTACTTCCAACACTTCTGTAGCAATGGGCTTTTCCCCGGTTTTTGAAAAGCCAGGTTCTAGTAGGAAACCTAAAATCAGATCTCTGAAGACGAACGCAGCAATCATTGAAGCGGTTATAAAAATTACAACCCATATCAGCCTACGCCTCAATTCATCGAGGTGTTCTCTCAATGTCATTTCATTAGACATGCTTAGTCATACTCTCTTGAGGTGCCATTTGAATCTGGTGTGCTGTTGTCTGTAACAGATCTCTTTATCGAATCGACCGGGGCTTTTGTATCCTCATGCCCTTCTTGTTCAACTTCAGGCTCCGTAATGTCAAGATTCACAGTTGCGGCGTCAGCAGCTTCACGTAAAAACTTTTGAGCTGTTCTCCAATAAAATCCCATTTTGCTAGAAACTTGGACCATTCTTGCAGGGCCTAGGAAAATTACACTAACAAGTAGTATTACAATTATCTCTGTGATTCCAATGCCCAAAATATCCATTAAATACCTGAATTACTTTTATTTTGCATTAGTGCAAAATTATTTACCTGCCTAGAGCATGATGGACATCTGGTGAGCTCCGTCCATCCAGGATTTAAATCGGTCTTAAACCCGACCCCGAATTTCCCCAAGAGTTCCATTAATTTGCACACCGGAAGCCCTACAACGTTCAAATAGCAACCTGAAATTTGATCAACTGGTGCAAAAATGGGATCTTGAACTGCATATCCCCCTGCCTTGTCTAAAGAGTTGCCTGATTTTATGAAATCAAATGCCTCCTTTTCAGAATAATTTCTCATTTGAACTCTTGAAATCTTCTTATCAACGATAAATTCTTCTGTCCTTGCATCAACCAAAGCTATTGCAGTAATCACTTTGTGCTCTTTTCCTCGTAGTTGCATGAGCATCTCAAATGCCCCTTCCATGCTTAGAGGTTTTTCAAGTGCCAAATCGCCGAACTGAACAACAGTATCAGCGCCAATTACGATACCTTTCGAGATTTTCTTCGCTACAGTGCTTGCCTTTTCAAAAGCACGATTGATTGCAAGATCCTCGGGGTTTACTTTTTCAAGAGTTATTTCAGCAACCTCGGGGTCATAGTGAATAAAGTTAAGCCCTAAGGAATTCAATATATGGTGCCTTCTAGGTGAATTAGAAGCTAATATTAGTTCTTTTCGATTAGATAAATTCAGCATTTTCTCCGGGCTTCTTATTAACGTAACAACGCACTCAACATGCCTTGTTTGCGGGAACATATCAACCGGCTGTACAGTATGAATTTGAAAAGGGCCGGCCAAAAGCCTACTTATATCTTTCGCCAAAGAAGACGGATCACAAGAAACATATATTATTCTTTTAGGCTTGAGATCTACCAAGGCTTCAAGGGCTTCGTCATGGCAGCCATTTCTTGGAGGGTCTAAAATTACAGCGTCAATTTCTTCCTCCTCAGATGCGAGGTTTCTCAGGATCACTTCTGATTTGCCTTGCCTAAATTCAGCCTGAGGGAAGTGCCTAGCATTAAAAGCAGCATCTTCTACTGCCTTAGCTGAATACTCAATACCAATTACCTTTTTCAAATAAGGAGCTACCATTACAGCAAAAGTCCCTACACCGGCAAAAGCATCTATAACTATTTCTTCCCCAGTTAATTCCAATGCATTTATCACTAACTCTACTACCTGTTCAGCCTGATCTGTATTAACTTGGAAAAATGATGGGGATGCTATTCGGAATATCTGCCCCTTGATAGCCTCTTCATAGTATTGTTGCCCTGTCTCCACTGATTCAATCGAATTAAATAGTCGGGGCTGAATCATTCTTGAGCTAGTTCTCTGACCTACTCGCACAGAAAATTGCGACGTTTCACGAATTTGACCCTGCAAGTTACTTAATGTTTTGTTAATTTTTTCATCCATAATCATGCAATTATTGATTTCTACATGCTCATGAGTGAATTTATTTATAAACCCGAAACTCCCATTACCTTGATTAACAGTAAACCTTCCGTGGTTGCGATATGCAAATTGCTTTGGACTAGGTATAGTGGGCTTTACGAACGATTCTTTAAATCCTTCCACTTCTCTAAACGCATTTATGATAATTTCATGCTTGATTTTTAATTGCCGTTCATAGCTAATGTGCTGCCACTGACATCCAGTGCACTCTCCGAAATAAATGCAAGGTGGATCAACTCTATCCTTTGATTTTAAAAGGACCTTTGCTAAATTAACTTTTTTCTTAGACCCGCTCGTGTTTTCAACTGCGACTAAGACTTTCTCGCCCTGAATTGCTCCAAAAACTGGAATCTTCACCCCTTGGATATTTACCAACGGACTTCCGAAGCTATCGATATCTTCTAAAATAATTTCGCTATTTTCCATTTCACACAGCACCTTATAGGCTGGTGGCGCTGTGCACCACTAAAGGATAAGGAGGGAAGTAAAAAGCGAATATAATACATATTCGATTTTTAGATTAGCCAGCAGCAGTTTTTGCCTGATCGGATGCTAACTCAGCAGCCAAGTCAATAATTGAATCCTCCTGGCCACCAACAATTTTACGCTTCCCAAGCTCCATTAATATATCCCGTGGTTCGATATTGAATTTCGCCGCTGCTCTGTATGTGTGCAGCAAGAAACTTGAATATACACCAGCATAGCCAAGTACAAGGCTTGCCCTGTCAATAATCTGTGGACGTTGCATCATCGGTTTCACTACCTCCTCAGCAGCATCCATTATTTTATATACATCGACTCCTGTATCGTAACCTTCTAGTTCTAAGACGGATGCTAAAACTTCCGTTTGCGCATTTCCTGCTCCAGCACCTAGTCCACCTAAACAACCATCTACATACTCTGCTCCTTCTTCGACAGCAGCAAGTGAGTTGCCTATCCCCAGTCCTAAATTATTGTGACAATGAATACCAATTTTAGTGTTAGGATCTAAAGCTTTTCGCAAAGCCGAAACTCTCGCTCTTACCCCATCTGGCCTCAATGCTCCAGCTGAATCCGTAACGTATACTGCCTGAGCTCCAGATGATTCGTGAATTTTTGCCTGTTCTACTAGTGCATCTGGCTCGATCATATGAGCCATCATTAAAAACCCCAATGTCTCCATACCCAAGTCACGAGCCAACCCAATATGCTGAATTGCGATATCGGCCTCTGTGCAATGAGTCGCAACCCGAACAGCTCTTGCTCCACGATCATATGATTCTTTTAGGTCTTCTTGTATCCCAATCCCCGGCAGAAGTAAGACTGTGATTCGGGCTTTCGTCATTGAAGCGTTAACCGCTGCTATAAGATCCTGTTCATCTTCTTTTGAAAATCCGTAATTTAACGAAGATCCTCCCAAGCCATCGCCGTGGGAAATTTCTACCAACGGAATACCCGCAACATCGAGTGCTTGTGCAATCTGGCTAACTTGCTCAGCAGTAAATTGATGAGCCATTGGGTGACTTCCGTCACGCATTGTAGAATCTACGAGTCTGATCTTTTGTTTACTGGACATACTATGCCCCTCCTGCAGTGGTCGTTGTTTGCGTCGGCAGCCCCAATAAATTACGTGCGAATTGATCCCCTACTTCAACTGCAGCAGCAGTCATGATATCTAAGTTGCCCGAGTATTTGGGCAAATACATCCCTGCCCCCTCAACTTCTATCGTAATTACAACCCTATCTTCATAAAAAATTGGATCGACTCTTAAACGGTAACCTGGAACGTAAGTTTGTATTCTCTTTACTGTGTCATGGATTGAGCCAAGTATAGCCTCTTTGTCCATTTCCTCTACCTGACAGTACACTGTGTCTCTCATAATAATGGGCGGATCAGCCGGATTAAGAATAATTATGGCCTTACCTTTTTCTGCTCCACCTATCCTTACTATCCCTGTAGCTGTTGTTTGGGTGAATTCATCGATATTAGCTCTTGTACCCGGACCTGCACTTTTTGAGGCAATCGTGGCTACAATCTCCGCATAAGGCACCCTTGTAACTTTAGCAACTGCGTTAACCATCGGTATTGTTGCCTGTCCACCACACGTAATTAAATTGACATTTGGTTCATCAAGAACATCTCCAATATTTACATAAGGCACAACATATGGACCCACTGATGCAGGGGTCAAGTCGATAGCTATCTTATTAAGTTCTTTATAAATAGGCGCATTTGCAATGTGTGCTTTTGCACTGGTTGATTCGTAAACAATTTTCACTAAATCATGGTGCTCTTTAAATCCCTCAATTCCATTGGCTGAAGTTTTGTAGCCCATTTGTTTTGCCATTGCTAACCCTTCAGAATTAGGGTCAATACCCACCATCAACCTCATTTCAAGTCGCGGATGATTGGCTAGTTTCAGCATTAGGTCTGTTCCTATATTGCCAGAGCCCACAATAGCGACACCTATTTTTTCATGATCCATCTAACTCTCCTTCAATACGAACAGAAATATCACGCATTAGTTAAACGAACTTAATGCTAACAGAGCCAAGGTTGTCAAACTTTGCAACGACTAAGTCTCCTCTGCTGACTGGCGTCATACCGACCAGTGCGCCAGGCATAACAAATTCGCCAGCATTTAGAGGGACACCGTATTCACCCAGTTTATTAGCACACCATGCCACTGCCTTAGCGGGGTTATCCAGAACGGCCGCACCTGTTCCCCTGCTGATCTCTTCTCCATTTTTCTCAAAGATTAGACCTTCATTTACAAGATCGATTTCACTTGCATCAACCTTTAGAGAACCAATTACTGCAGCCATATGTGAAGCATTATCAGCTATAGTGTCAGCCAATTTAATCTTCCAGTCTGCCACACGGCTACCCACGACTTCCAAAGAAGCAACAACATAATCAGTAGCTTCAATAACATCTTCTACTGTTACATCAGGTCCTTTAAGCGTCTTTTTTAGGAAAAATGTAATCTCAGGCTCTACTCTAGGCTGTTGGAGTGAGTCAAAGGCAACTTCAGCTCCATCATTCAGTACCATATTGTCAAAAATCATTCCGTAATCAGGCGTATCGATTCCTAACATTTTTTGCATAGCAACGCTTGTAAGTCCTACTTTTTTACCTACCACTTTTCTACCGCTGCTTAAACGATACTGTAATACCTGTTCCTGTACTCTGTAGGCATCATCAGCCGATAATTCAGGGTATGAATCGGTCAAGGGTGGTATGAAATTATGCGTTTCTTCAGCACTCCATAATGAATCTGCCAATTCTTTAACTTGTTCGTTTGTAAGGCTCATTCGCCTAATCTCCTTATTTAATTTCACAAATTTTTAAATTTGCACCAATCCCATACCTTTTGCAGCCTCAAGGTATGGCAATCCCTTAGCTAAGCCTTCTTTGAATGCGTCTTCTTTCTTTTTAATTTTATTTAATTCTTCCAGGGTAGAATCATACATATCCTTAGGAACCACAACCGCCCCAGTTTCATCTGCAAATACAAAATCACCTGGATTTACGCTTACTCCGCCTACTTTTACTGGCTCCTGGTTGACAGAGCCTAGCCTTAACCGGGTTTTACCTGCAGTAGCACAAATATGCCTAGTTATGACTGGGAAGCCAAGTTCTTGCATAATATCAGCATCTCTTACCGCACCATCGACAATTAAGCCCGATACTCCGATGTTTTGAGCTGCTATAGCTGCCAATTCGCCCCAAACTGTAATGTGCTCACCACCAACATCGATGACAATAACATCATCTTTAGAAGCACCTTCGAGTATTTTGCCTAAGGCTATTTCTTCAGGGGCAAAGGTGCCTGGTGTGCCTACAAGCATCCTTACGGTTAGTGCCCTACCATGAAACCTCTGTCCATGGGACACAGGCTGAAGTCCCACCATTGCACCGTCATAATTGAGGATGTCTAATGCATCAGCAAACATCCCACTATCGATTCCTTCAAACGAATGCGCCATCCGTATTCTCCTTATAACATAATTTACATGTATCCTATTAGATTTTAACACTCCAAGCATCAATCAATACTGAAGTAAAACTGTACAATTAGTAAGATACGCTGAAAGAAGGCAAATTATGGAAGGTTTTGCAGGAAAGGTCGCTATTATAACTGGAGCCGGTAGAGGAATAGGCAAAGCACTTGCGTTGTCACTTTCTGAAAAAGGTGCAAGGTTAGTATTGAATGACTTAGATCCAAAGCCTTTATTGGAAACTCAGAATTTGGCAAAAGGTGAAACAGTAGGCGTAAGCGGTTCGGTTTCAAATACAGAGATCGGCGCTTTGCTTACCAAAACTGCTATTGAGAAATATGGAACTATCGATTTAGTTGCTACTCTAGCTGGGTATACATGGGATTCGATGTTGCATCGTATGGACCAAACACAGTGGAACAACATCATTGATGTACATTTGAACGGGACTTACTCAGTAGTACAGCCTGCTTTTTCAGCCATGCGCCAAGCAGCATTGTCTGAAAAAGAGTCTGAGATTTTGATAAAACCCCGGAAAATTCTGACAGTATCTTCAATGTCCGCTTTTGGAAATCTGGGGCAAGCAAATTATGCTGCGGCAAAAGCTGGAATAGTAGGCCTGACTCGCACTGCAGCCATTGAAGGGGCTGCCTTCAATATTCTTAGTAATTCCATAGCATTTGGGCCTATCGACACACGATTAACTCGTGCAAGAGAATCTCAAAATGAGTGGGTGGGAGATTCAGCACAAGGTATTCCTGAAAAAGCACGCGCTGCATATTTTTCGACTTTACCTCTTGGTAGGCCTGGGACAATTCCGGAGGCCGTAGAACCAATGCTTTTCTTATTATCTTCCCATGCAAATTATATTTCTGGAACTCTATTGGAAGTCAACGGAGCAGCTCACATCTCTTAACATGATCGCTAGTATAAATTGAATAAGTACTTTCTGAGTTTCATTTGTATTGATAATAAAAGCACAACACTAACCAAAATGAATAATGTTAGTTCCAAAGAGACTGGATTACTGAGTATCCCAAGCGCAGTCCCCGCGGCCGGTGGGTGTTCTGTATCAGTTGCAGCCATGATTAACATAGACAAACCCACGCCAGCTGCAGCAAAAGCAGGGAAAGCAAACCTTGATGCCTCGAGGATTTGAATATTGAGAAAAGAATCAGCAAACAGAACAAATAAAACACCTATAGCCAATGCCACTAAATGTCCTCCAGCTACGTGTCTAGGGTGTGCCGTGTCACTATGAGGCATTATAAACAAGACGAAAGTTGTGGATGCGATAGCAGCGACGATAACTGCTTTGGACTCTAAAGCTGAACTGACAAAATTTGAAGCTACAAGCACAATAAACAAAGATACAGATGCAAGGCCTACTTGGACCAAGTATCGTTTTCTCTCGCTTTTGAGCTTGGAGTCAAAAAGTATTAGCTTCACTAGTTATTATCTTTTAAAAATCGCAAGGAATTTATCTTGGTACTCATCAAAAGCGCCCCACCGTTCAATCTCTTTATGTACTGCTGCGGGATCAACGTTGCCTTGCCTTGCTTCGGCAAGCAACCCTTCGATACGTTCTCTAGCTGCTCGCGGAATACCTCTTTCCACATCAAAAAGGCCCTGATTATGGATCTCTTTCAAGTTAGCACTCAATGATGCCGAGGTTAGATCATAAATAAATTTCATAAGAGAAACATCCCAGAGCTCATCGATGCCTTGTATCACCGCTTCCATGCCCCTTTCTTCTCTATCAAGCCACCCTTTCAAGCGATATGCAACTTGCTTGACATCACCTGATGCAATATTAGTCCTCATCCCTTCATTCTTGTATGCATAAAGTAATCCAGGAGTATCCCCTGCCCCTTGGCTTCTAAGGTGCCTTAAATACTCTCCTGCGTAATCACCAAACCCTTCATGATTCAGCAAGTACTGAGGGGTAACAACTTGAGGTTGCTCCGCGCGAACCATTCCTTCACGAATAACTACGTCTTCATTTTTTTCACCAATGTTCAGACTGTTATAAGCAGCTTCTGTTACTAAATAATATTTGATTGAAGTAATACCAAACGTAGCTAAGTGCTGCTTTGGGTGTCGAATTACCTGAGTGCTTTCTATAGCATGAGCCAGCAATTCTTCTAAAGGTCTATCCTGCATACTTGTCTCTTTCATAAACAGCTATGACGTAAATTAATTACAGCACCAAAATTATATCCTACCTTTAATATCTCCTCTATAAGCAACTAATCTGTACTGTTGATTTTATTTTATTATTTGTTCATATAACTAACTTGATGGAATTAGCTTCTGGTTTACAGTAAGGTATAGAAAATTTCTATGGTATTTAAGCGACATTCGTCGTATTGGTACCATTCTTCTAGATCATTTTATACTTATATCAGATCTTCTACACGATAATTGTTACTGTTATATAATTCTAACGTTGTATTAACCTAAAGGTTTTTTCTATGGAATATGATATCGCGATAATCGGTGCCGGGCCCGGAGGGTATGTCGCTGCCATAAGGTCGGCCCAATTAGGTTTTAAGACTTTGCTCGTAGAAAAGGATGCCGTAGGAGGCGTTTGCTTAAATTGGGGGTGTATCCCCACAAAAGCCATGATAAAGAATGCTGAGGTATTACAAACTGTAAAATCCGCTCACAATTTCGGAATTTCTGTTAGCAGCTTTCAAATTAATTACCAAGCAGGAATGGAAAGAGTCTGGGATGTAGTGCGAAAACTTACAAACGGAATCAATGGATTGCTAAAAAAACATCAAGTTGACTTAGTTTTCGGAGATGCTTCTTTACTAGATGATCACACTATATCTGTTAACAATCAGCATATAAATTCTCAGTCTATTATTCTCGCTACAGGCGCTAGCCCCAATGAGATTCCAGGTATTGAAGTAGATGGCAGGGCCGTTGTTAACTATAAGAATGGACTCCTTGATCAATCTCCTCCCGATAACGCCATTGTCCTTGGTGGAGGTGCGATAGGAATTGAATCTGCTTGGTTTTTGGCGGCTTATGGTTCAAAGGTGACAGTAATAGAAACAGAAGATCGAATTTTACCTCGTGAAGACAAGGAGATATCTCGCTATTTAACGAGATATCTCGAAAAACAAAGTATAGAAATTCTTAGTAATTCACAGCTGATTGATTTAACAAAACAAGAAAACAACTGCGATGTTTCTATAGCTACGACGAACGGAACTAGATATTTCGAAGACCAGCGAGTCATTGTAGCTGCAGGGATACATGGCAATACTAATGGGATCGGACTTGAAAACATCAAAGCAAATATATCTGCTAGTTTCATTCAGGTGGACAAACATCTCAGAGTCAACGAATCTAATGTTTATGCCATTGGTGATTTAATAGGTTATGCACCGTTAGCTCATGTAGCTCAAGCTCAAGCTATATACGTTGTTGAACAAATCGCAGGCCTTAATCCGTCACCTATAAATTATGGTGCAGTTCCTAGAGCTGTATATTGCCATCCTCAAGTTGCTAGTATTGGAATGACAGAAGAAGAAGCAATTAGCAATGGTTTTGAAATCAAGGTTGGCCGTTTCCCTATGTCCGCAAATGGTAAGGCTCTAGCAGAAGGATCGAACGAAGGCTTTGCCAAAGTTGTTGTAGATGCCAAAAATGGTGAAATCTTGGGATCTCACCTTTTAGGTAGTGACGTCACTGAATTACTAGGCGAATTAAGCATTGCAAAAATACTTGATGGTACCAATTTAGAGATAGGTAATTTAATTAATGCCCATCCTTCTATTTCTGAAGTTGTAAAAGAAGCAGCCCTTGCTGTTGATGGGAACGCAATCCATGTATGAAATTCCATGGCGAAATTTTAAGTAATCACATTAGGAGCTAAGTATGAGTACAGGCAAATACGACTTTTCAATAGCTATTGGAGGAGCTGCAGGTCAAGGAATTGCAACGCCAGGAAACATTGTTGCTCAAATGATGGCAAGACGAGGCTTGCATATCAATGCCTACAATGCATATCAATCTATTGTTAGAGGTGGCCATATTTTCCTTACTATCCGCGCAAGGGATGATTTTTCTCGTAGCCATGGTGACAAACTGGATCTGCTTCTCTGTCTGAACCAAGATACTATGGACAGGCACCTTGGCCTGATGGTTTCAGGCACTCGAGTACTCTTCAATTCTGATGATATAAACCCTGGCACACCCGCTTCGGGAGTAGAGCTGTGTGGCTTACCAATATCAGAATTGACAGATAATTCAAGAAACCGTCTTGTTCAAAACACTGTAGCTTTAGGTGCATTTATGCATTTGTCTGGCCTCGATTTTGAGATTCTTGAGGAAAGCACTCGCCAACGTTTTGCACGTCAAGGAGAGGTTGTAGTTGAAGAAAATGTAAGTGTTGCCCGCGCAGGCTATCAATACGCATTGGAAAATTTTACGCCATTCCCCATACCTGCCCCACTTGGAGAGAAACCTCTCGCTATTTGGACTGGGAATGATGCCTTAGCTATGGGTGGTGCTGCTGCAGGAGTTAAATTTTATGCAGCTTATCCGATGAGTCCATCTACAGGCGTATTACACTGGATGGCTAAAAACGCAAGAGATTTAGGGATTATGGTGCGCCAAATGGAGGATGAGATCGCCGTCGCAAACACCGTAATTGGTGCAGCTCATTCTGGAGTAAGGTCGATGTGTGCCACTTCTGGAGGTGGCTTCGCTTTAATGACTGAAGCAATTGGAATGGCTGGGATGATGGAAGTCCCTGCTGTATTTATTAATGTACAACGAGCGGGGCCCTCAACTGGGGTACCAACAAAAACGGAACAAGGTGACCTATGGCAGGCACTTGGTGCAAGCCAAGGTGATTTCGAAAGAGTTGTAGTAGCACCTTTTAATTCACTAGACGCATTTAACACTATGCCTGAGTTATTTAATTTAACAGACCAGTTACAAATTCCTGGTATTGTGCTAAGCGACTTGTTGATCTCTGAAGGTACAAGTACTGTGGATCCTGATTTGGTCGACGTTTACCCTGAAATTAACAGGGGTGAGCTCATTACCGAATCAACTGGTTCAAAAGAATACATGAGATACGAATCTACGGAATCTGGTGTTTCGCCCAGAGCATTACCTGGACTCGAAGGGCACATACATATCGTTGCAACTGATGAACACGATGAAAATTCATTGTTGATTAGTGATGAATTCACAGACCCTCATAAAAGAAGGAAAATGGTTGAAAAGAGGGCAAGGAAAATCATCAACTTAGAAAATATGGTCCCGTCTCCTTCAATAGAAGGCGAAGAAGATGCAGACGTCACTTTAGTTGGGTGGGGTTCTACGTATAACGTTATTAAAGATGCAATTCCAATGCTTAAAGAAAGTGGCATTAAAGTCAACCATTTGCCTATAAAATGGATAGTTCCTTTACACAAAAAAACCATAGAGGAGTTATTAAGCAAATCTAATAAAACCATTATTGTTGAGAATAATTACTCTGGGCAATTTGCAAGGTACCTAAGAAGCGAGACAGGAATTACAGCTGATGGTTATATTAGAAAATATGATGGTGAACCATTCGCACCTCATCATATAGTCGAAGCAGTGAAAGAACAGTTGGCAGGGAAAACAAAAATAAGTGTCCCTTACCAAGAAATAATGGTCTAGGAGGTCAATCAAATGACAATTACTAAAGAGCTGGGCGGTTCTGCGCCAATAGAACTGACACCTAAAGATTTCAAAGGGCTTGCTGATCCAGATTGGTGTCCTGGTTGCGGCGATTTTGGTGTCTTGAATGCACTTCAGAGATCATGCGCGGAAATGGGGATTCAACCACATTCGATTCTGACTGTAAGTGGTATTGGATGCTCATCAAATTTCCCAGGGTATTTTAATTCTTACGGCATGCACACGCTCCATGGCCGTGCTCTGGCGGTTGCCGGAGGAGCCAAGCTCGCAAACCACGAACTTACTGTCATTGTCACGGGTGGAGATGGGGATGGTTATGGAATAGGTGGGAACCATTTCACACACACAGCAAGGCGTAATGTAGATTTGACGTACTTAGTTATGAATAACCAAATATATGGACTTACAACCGGCCAAATTTCACCCACTAGCAGCGTGGGCATGAAAACTAAGAGTACTCCGTTTGGCAGTGTGGAAACACCATTGAACCCTTTAACCTCTGCAATTATGAATGGAGCAACTTTTGTTGCTCGTGGGTATAGCGGGGATCCTCGCCATTTATCAGATATTATGAAACAGGCAATCCAACATAAGGGATTTTCATTAATAGATATTCTTAGCCCTTGTGTAACGTTTAACCGCGATAACGACCATTCATTTTTCAAGCAAAGGGTAAATAAGCTTGAGGATGCGAATCACGATACTAGTGATTGGAAAGCTGCATGTGAATTAGCCATGGAATGGGGTGATAAGATTTACACTGGTGTATTTTTCCAACGCGAAGGGGCTTCAACGCTAGAACAGCAAGAGCCAGTACTTCGCGATGGTGGTCCGCTAATAAAACAGATGAATCCTCTTACCAAAGAGCAAGGTTCGAAGATCATAAATGCTATGATGTAAAATATTAAGCTAATAAAAAATGAGGTCTCGCAAAGCAGACCTCATTTTTTATTACACTACATTTAACAAAGCTTGCCTTTTAGTAGCTAATGACTAATCAGTAAGAATCAAGGCAAATCCCAATATCAAAGCCATCGGAACTGATAAAAGAACCATAACTATCTTCCGCAGAGTTCGCATCAACAAAAACTAGAGATGCCTCACAAATGGTATATCTTGCTATAAAAACAACTGGCTGTCCCCTGAGGTGAAGCACAGAGTTGATATATGTCCTGGTGGATTTTTCTTACAAAAAAATATGACCCCGCAGAGCAGGGTCATATTTTTAATTAGCAATTCGTTTAACTAGAGACTTGCCTTTTGGTAGCTAATACTCCACCAGTAGCAATCAAGACAAATCCCAATATCAAAGCCATCCAGGCTGCGGAAGGAACCATACTATCCCCAACCGCAGGTGTCGCAGAGACGAAGACTGGAGATGCCCCAAGTACTGGAACAAACGCCGCCATGTCCTGAGCGTTCCCGTAAGCTAGCCTCGCTGAATCATTAGCGTTCGACAAGCCTACTTCTAAGTTCTGTGCTTGAATCTTAGATCCATAATCAGAGATGCTTGTGGCGGCAACAAGGGCAGTCGCATTGGACTGTGCCTGCAAAGCCCCAGTTCTCGCATCTGCTGCATTGGAGCTTGCGAGTTTTGCAGCCGCAGCAACGTCAAGCTCAGCAGCAGCGGAAACGGCAATCAGGTCTGCAGCAGCAATAACGCCATCTGCATGTGCTACGATCGCATCTATAGCAGCTAGAACTTCATTAGCAGAAGTCTGTTGGGCGCTTAATGTTGTAGCACTATTAGCTGCTTTAGCTGAAACCAATGCAGCGGCTACAGTATCTCTAAGCCCCAGCGCATCCGTTGTAATAACACTATTGATTTCATCTGACACGATGGAAGGTATTGAGTCTGAGTAGATAATAGACCCACTTGGATCAACGATCACATAATGATCGTAATTCCCCTGTAGGCTTGACCCATCAGGGTGAACATATGTATTACTAGCAGATCCATCCACTGCTATCGTAAGAGCCCCTACGTCAACTGAACTTTGACCATCAGCAGACCAAAGTTGCCCTTCATATGCAATTCCCACATCTAAGCCAGTCAAAGATGTCACAAGCTTTGCCCCAGCGTTGGCACCATCATCCCGGAAGCTTACTGAGCCTCCAAGCTTAGTCTGTGCCATAGCAGAACTAACAAAAAGTGTCAGAACTGCAACCAAAGAAATAATAATTCCAGTAGAAAAGGTTCGAACCATAAATAAGCCGCTCCTGCCCCTCTCCAGTATGCCTACAAGTCGGCGGGGTTCCATAATTAACTTCGGCCAATTAGGCTGCCGAAAAATCTGGCCAGCTTCACAAAAACCCTAACAACTAGAGGCTGATCCAGATGGGGATAATAGCACAAGAATTAGGTTGTCCATAGCCTCCGTAGTGCGGATTGATGCCCATTCTGTGATTATTATCCAAAAAACATTGCTATTTGCAGATATTATCACCAATTGACGCGCACTAATAGCTAACTTACTATCATTGCTGAATCTTTAAAAATTGTGTTTAGCGATGGGGAGCCTGAGTGGCGGCTGAGAGGCTTCATTTGTGAAGCGACCCTTTGAACCTGATCTGCTTAAAACCAGCGTAGGGATCATCGCCTAGTCTTTTTATTAGCCTTGAAAGCCTAACGTCATTCACCCAGAGCCCTAAAGGAGCAGCTTATACTTTGGGTGACCATGTAATTGAAGTTAGTGATCTTTGTAAAACTTATACCCATGAAGGCAAAGTCACTTCTGTATTATCTGAAATCAACTTAACTGTAGAGCCAAATGAATTTGTCTCAATAATAGGCCCAAGCGCCAGCGGGAAAAGCACTCTCCTAAACATATTCGCTGGGCTAGAAGAACCCTCTTCAGGGTCAATCTCTATGTCAGAGCTCAATTATAGTGACAGACTAGGTCAAGTAGCGTACATGCCTCAGAATGATTCACTATTGCCTTGGAGAACAGTTCTTGATAATGCCGCTCTTCCGTTAGAAATAAGAGGCTTTAACCGTAAAGTTGCCCGCGCTATGATTCATAGCTCACTTAATGATTTCGGTTTGTCCGGCTTCGCAAACTTTTTGCCTTCCAAATTATCAGGAGGGATGAGGCAAAGAGTTGCTTTGCTTAGAACCATCATGACTGAACGGCAGATCTTACTCCTGGACGAACCATTTGGTGCTCTCGATGCACTTACTAGAGAGGAAATGCAGGGGATTTTACACAACCTTTGGAGGGATTATAAAAAAACTATTATCTTGGTAACTCATGATGTGGATGAATCGCTAATTCTTTCAGACACAATTTATGTCCTTAGTCCTCGCCCGGGACGAATAATTAAATCCTTAAGGGTCGATTTGGACCGACCAAGGACTTACAAGGATGCCAAATTTATAAAATTGAAAGCGGATTTGCTTGATTTTTTAAAAACTCCTGCTGAAAGCAAATTGGAAGCGAATAATAAAAGACCAGAACTTCACAATGCCTAAACTTATTCACCATTTACTTAAAAATTATGGGCTGTCATTAGTCTTTATAGTTACTCTATTAACTTTTTGGGAGGTTTCTATATATCAATTTGGTATTCCACAGTGGAAACTGCCTGCACCGAGCGCGATCTTTATAGAATTGAAAAATAACTACCCATTATTCCTTTCACACACGAAAGTAACTGCTCTCGAGGCAATTGCGGGATTTTTGATTGCCCTCATGCTTGGGATTGCATTAGCTTTAATTATCAGCGTCTCTCAGCTGATTCGCAGAGCAATTTATCCGATAATTATTTCATCGCAAACAATCCCGACTATTGTAGTTGCACCGCTTTTATTAATTTGGATTGGTTATGGATTGACGCCTAAAATAGTGACTGTAGTTTTGCTCACTTTTTTCCCAATTGTAGTTTCAACCGTTGACGGCTTAAGGTCAGTTGATAGAGATATCATCAGAGTCATGCTAACTACTGGAGCGAGCCCTTACCAAATCTTTTTTAAAGTTCGCCTACCCGCATCTCTTCCATCAATTTTTTCTGGTATGAAAATTTCTGCAACTTTCTGCGTGATAGGTGCAGTAGTAGGAGAATGGATAGGATCTAGTGAAGGCTTGGGTTATTTGACTAGGGTTTCGGTTCCCTTATTCTTAACAGCACGATCATTTGCTGCTGTTCTAATTTTAGCTTTAATGGGTGTGGGGTTTTTCTTATTAATTTCGCTGATCGAATTCAAGATGCTGAAATGGAAAAAAACCTCCGAAATAGGATTTGATAAAAGTTGGATGAGTTAATAGAAGGCACACCATGAGTAAATTTTCATCAACACGAACAATATTAGTAATTTTAGTGCTCTTGCTTTTCGCCGCGTGCTCAAGCAGTGATGAGGAAAAGACTAAAGTCAGGTTAGCTCTAGATTGGATACCGTGGTCTAACCACAGCGGCTTGTATATAGCCCAAGATCGTGGGGATTTCGCTGAAGAAGGACTAGATGTGGAAATTTATGTGCCCAACGATCCTGCAACTACTTTGATGTCAGTTGGGGCAGGAGAAGATGATTTTGGATTAAGTTATCAAAGTGAGGTTTTGATAGCTGGAAGAGCTGGTGTTCCTATCACTTCTATAGCTGCTCTGGTTCAACACCCACTAAATTCAATTATGTCATTGCAATCGTCAGGAATTAAAAGACCAGCAGATCTTAAAGGAAAAATCGTAGGTGCATACGGAGTGCCATCAGATGCCCCTTTGCTCGAAACAATGCTCAAAGCCGATGGATTGAAACTTGAGGAGGTTGACCTAGTAAACGTGGGTTTTGATTTAGTTCCCGCGTTAATTAGCAAAAAAGTCGACGCAATAATTGGCGCCTATTGGGTAGCTGAGTCGATTTCAGCTGAAAATCAAGGTTTTCCAGTTCATGTAATCAAAATGGAAGACTGGGGTGTGCCAGATTTTTACGAAATCGTACTTGTTACCAGTCAAAAGAATGCATCAGAATCCAAAAAATTGGTTCAAAGCTTCATCACCGCAATTTCTAAAGGTTACCAGGATGCGCTAGATGACCCGCAAGAAGCCATAAATGTACTATCAAGATTAGTCCCAGAAACTGACGAAGATACTGAGCGCCAGGGAATTACTCTCTTGACTCCTTATTGGCTTGATGAGAGGAAAATATTTGGATGGCAATCTGCCGAAAAATGGGAGAGTTTCGCTAAATGGATGGTATCTAATGATCTCTTATTAGGACCTGATGACAGCCAATCAAATTGGGATTTTACAAAACTATACACAAACGAATTTATAGAAACGCAATCAACTAATTAGATTTTTCAAAACCAAATGGAGTAGTTTAAATATCGAGAAATGGTAGCGGCACTGTGTTTTTTGGTTTTGCTGTGCTATATTGCCGCCGCGCTTTAAGGCTCATTTTGTTGATTGATGGAGGTGCAATTTGGCCACGCTTAGAAAAGGGGATTTAGCATTAAAGGTAGCGGAAAAACTTGGGTCACCAAAATCTCAAGGCGATGTGGCGTTAAATGCAGTCTTGGATTGCATAAGAGAAGCCCTTACGTCTGGTGATCGAGTTGTGATAACTGGCTTTGGGGCTTTTGAATCAAGAAGGGTTAAAGAAAGACAAGTACGCGCGATCAGAGGTCGGCAAGCAGGCCAAAAAGTAACCGTACCTGCTCATAGTCGAGTTGGTTTTACTGCAGGTTCTGATTTAGCTGCTTCTGTTAGAGGGAAAATGTAGCTAGTTGCTTCTGTCTCGTCAAATGCCAAAGATCTGTTCCAGTGATTCATTGATTAGGTTACGATTGGTTCGTGAACAACAACAGAAGAATTGCACTTGTTGATTTAGATGCATTTTATGCTTCAGTAGAAGTACTAGAACATCCTCATTTAGAAGGAAAACCTGTTTTAATTGGTGGTTCACCTGAAAGCAGAGGAGTTGTCGCTGCTGCTTCATATCAAGCTAGGGATTATGGGTGCAGAGCAGCTATGCCAATGGCACAAGCGCTTAAACTTTGTCCTCATGCTATCGTGCTACCAACTAGGCACTCGATCTACAAATCTTATTCGAAAAAAGTTATCAATTTGATGCTCGACGAGACATCACTAGTGCAACAAGTGTCAATCGACGAAGCTTATGTGGATTTTTCAAAAATCACTAATAATATGGCAGAAGCCGAAGCGTTAGCTCACCGGATACAAGGCCGAATACTAGTAGAACTGGGGTTAAATTGCTCGATCGGTTTAGCATCCAATAAATTGATTGCGAAAGTAGCATGCGAAACTGGGAAACCAAAGGGTTTTGTTGTCGTTAAACCTGGAAACGAGCAACAGTTTCTAGCACCACTTGATATATCTTCACTGCCCGGAATTGGGCCTCGTTCATCTGTTAAGCTTAAGAGCGTCGGATTAACCAACCTAGGTAAGGTCTCATGCGCACCCGATTCCCTTTTGGTTTCCGTACTTGGCCAATCAGGTCTTATTCTAAAGCTAAGAGCTTTAGGTATGGATGAATCTTCTGTTGCTACTGAAAGTGTTCCAAAATCAATTAGCGCAGAAGAAACATTTGAGAAAGATGTTGCCGAAATTGAAGAACTCTACGATGAATTATGGAGGTTAGCTCAAAGCGTATCTAGGTCTCTACAGAGTCAACAGATGTCGGCGAAAACATTTACTTTGAAAATACGATATGCAAATTTCAAAACTGTATCCCGATCAGCCAGCAATTATGAATTTACGAGCGACCCAAATGTCTTATATGAATTCACAAAAGAATTATTGAATATTAATTGGGTGAAATCTAACGCTTTACGGCTCATTGGAATTGGTGCAAGTAAGCTAAAGCCTATGTATCCTCAAGGACAATTAAAAATGGAAATCCCTGATGAAAATATGTGAACCATGCTGATTATTAAAGATGCTGAAGTGCGTGAATTACTAAAGATGGATGATTGTATTAGTCTCCTGAAACAGCTTTTTGATGATACCTTGCATCCTCAATCAGAATTAATGCTTAGGCAAAGATTACCTTTACCTTCGGGGAGTCTTCAAGTAATGGGAGGGGTAATACCTAACTCACAAGCCTCAGGACTAAAAACTTACTTATCCATTCCAGGGAATAAGTCACCGCAAATGGTTGTACTATTATTTGGTACGGAGTCTGCTGAGCCATTAGCTATAATAGGGGCTAATGCGCTTGGGCAAATACGTACAGGTGCGATCAGTGGAGTAGCTACAAACTATATGGCTAACCCCAGTGCAAGTACTGTTTCTATAATTGGGAGTGGTTTTCAGGCATCCAGTCAGCTAGAGGCAATTTGCAAAGTACGAGATATAGAAAAAGCCTTCGTATACAGCACCAATTACCAAAACAGAAATAGCTTTGCAGAGATGATGAGAGTTAATTTAGACATAGATGTCATAGCTACAAATAACGTAGATGAAACAGTGAACTCTGCCGAAATTATTTGCACGATTACAAATTCCATCAACCCAGTATTTGATGGTTCGTTTGTCAATCCAGGAACTCATATAAATGCGGCTGGGTCAAATAGCAAAGCACGGCGAGAAATAGACAAAACAACTATTCAGCGAAGTGATGTGATTGTGGTAGATGATATTCAACAGGCGCAAATAGAAGCAGGAGACCTCATTAGCATAGAAAATGGAGATGCTTTCTGCTGGCAAGATGTTTTGAGCTTAAGGTCGGTAGTATCGAAAAAATCAATGGGCAGATATAGCGAAAAAGATATAACGCTTTTTGAATCACAAGGGATCGGAACTGAAGATGTTATTAGCGCAATGTATGTTTATCATAAGGCACTAGAAAGCAAATTAGGAGAGAAGGTGAATCTCTAAGATGGCTGAACCAAAATACGAACCAAGATCCATAAATGTTCAAGAAGAAGGGATGTATGTATTATGGCAAGATGGTAAGCAATTTTTGCTTGCCCATAAAATCTTAAGAGGTAATTGCAACTGCGCTAGTTGTGTTGATGAAATGACTCATGTCAGGCACGTTGGGGTCGAAGATGTAGCCGATAATATAAAAATTGAAGATATACTTGAAATCGGGAATTATGCAGTAGGTATATTGTTCAGCGATTTACATGACACTGGAATCTTTCCTTTCAAGCACATACGAACTTTATGTGAAGGCGAAGGCCAAGAAGTTGCTTAAATGAAATCAATCATTTTGTGGGGTCTTTTATTTGTCAATAAATGAACTGGAAAATAATAAAAATGAACTGACCATTGAAGACGTCGAAAACATCGCACTTCTCTGTAGAATAGCGATGTCTGATGCCGAACTTGAATCCATGCTGATTGATCTGAAATCACTTCTAAGTGAAGTAGATGTAATAAGTGCAGTACAAACCGATAATATCCATCCAACTTCTCACGTAATAGAGACTGTTAAGACTGTACTAAGGGATGATTATGTAGCAGATTCCCTGACTAATCTAGAAGTCTTATCAAATGCACCTAGCCAACAGGATGGTTTTTTCAAAATTAGAAGGGTCTTAGAGTAATTCTCCTATGTCCTCACAAATTTTTTATATGACAATTGATGAAATGGCTAAGGCGCTTAGGAGCAAAGAATTATCTGCACTAGAAATCACCGAAGCCCATTTGGCTCGAATTGATTCGATTGATCCTCAAGTTGGGGCATTCCTAACTGTTTGTGCAGACCAGGCATTGTCCAATGCAAAAAAAGCTGATGAACGCATTTCAAATGGGCTTTTTAATTCACTAACTGGAATACCTAATCAAATCAAAGACAACATTAGCACGAAAGACATAAAGACAACTTGTGCTTCCCTGATGCTTAGCGATTACATACCTCCATACAATGCTACTGTCACACAATCCTTGAACGATGAAGGATCTATCCTCCTAGGTAAAGGGAACATGGATGAATTTGCGATGGGTTCCTCGACAGAAAATTCCGCTTTTAAATTGACCACGAATCCTTGGAATTCTGCGTTTGTACCCGGTGGATCAAGCGGTGGGCCTGCTGCTGCTGTATCAGCGGGTGAGGTTGTTTTTTCATTAGGTTCGGACACTGGAGGATCCATTCGCCAACCTGCAGCTCTTTGTGGTGTAGTAGGGATGAAGCCAACTTATGGCCTAGTTAGCAGATATGGTCTTGTGGCATTTGCGTCTTCATTTGATCAAATTGGTCCGATCACTAGATCTGTTAAAGACTCTGCAATCATACTTTCAGTTATATCAGGTCATGACCCTCGTGATTCGACGAGTATACCGCTTAATAAAAAAGATTATACGAATGGCATAGATAAAGGGGTAAAAGGTCTTAAAATCGGCATTGCAAAAGAATACTTTGAAGATGGTATAGACCCAGCTACTGCTGAAGGTGCGCTTAAAGGGATCAAAAAGTTGCAAGAGCTAGGAGCTGAAATTGTTGAAATCTCATTGCCAAATTCCAGAAACGCACTTGCTGTTTATTACATTATTGCCCCTTCTGAGTGCTCTGCAAATTTAGCTCGTTACGATGGAGTTAAATACGGCTTTTCTGATCAACAATCTGAAAACATGTGGGAAGCTCTTGCTGTTACTCGTAAAGATGGATTTGGTCCAGAAGTTAAGCGTAGGATCATGCTCGGCACATATGCTCTTTCTGCCGGCTATTACGAAGCCTATTACTTAAAAGCCCAGAAAGTAAGAACTTTAATCCGACAGGAATTTACTGACGCATTTGAGCATGTGGACATAATAGCAACTCCCAGCACCCCTGGGCCTGCTTTTAAGATTGGCTCTAAAGTCAATGACCCAGTAGCAATGCATGCCAACGATATTTGCAACGTCCCTGTGAACATAGCAGGGATCCCTGCTATTTCCTTGCCATGTGGCTTCGTGGACGGGCTGCCTATTGGTTTACAATTTCTCGGCCCGCACCTTGGAGAAGACGTGTTGTTTAAAGCCGCTTTTGCATATGAGCAAGTGAGTGATTGGAAAAAATCAAATCCTATTGAATGATAGTTTGAATCAATCCTTGTTTAAGCTCTAATATTTTCAAATCCCTGATCGAATTTTGCGGCACAATATCGATCTCTGCAGTACTCAATATTGTTTGCTGGTAACGATTTATTTCGTCCATGACCAATTGGCGCTTTTCAAAGTCCAATTCAGACAAAAGGTCATCTAGAAGCAAAATTGGGTCGTGTCCCTTCATTTCTCGAAGAAGTTTAGCTTCTGCTAAACGCATTGATAAAGCTGCTATTCTTGCTTGACCTCTAGATGCAAATTTCCCAAAGTCTCTTCCGTTCTGAGAAAGCTGAATATCATCACGATGTGGACCTATTGCGGTTTGAAACGTAGCCATTTCTTTGCTATGGACATCAACTAAAGCAGATAGAAATGATTCTTCAATATCTTTTAAAGTATCGCTTACTGCATATGGTACTGTGGATAGATAACAGACATCTAAATGTGTGCTTTCAGGAGAAAGCTGATCATACATTGATGCTACAGCCCTATTCAAATCTTCTAAAATTTTGACTCTGGAAGATATAACTAACGCGCCTTCTTTGCTTAATTGTGAATCCCATAATTCAAGTTCATTAAATTTTGAGCTTCCATCCCTTATGTTCCTTAAAATGCGATTTCTTTGAGTGACAATTTTTTGATATTGCTGTAATGCCCGTAAATATTTATTGTTAATTTGGGCTATAAGTATATCCAAATAACGTCGCCGAAATTGCGGTGGCCCTAAAATCAATTCAATATCTTCAGCTGAAAATAGCACAGCGCTCATAATGCCAACAATCTCAGAAGGCCTTTTAGGAACGCTGTTGACTCGCGCATATTTCTGCAGCGTACTCTGCCGGGTATCTATGCCGACTTTTATATCGATGGTTGAGTCATCCTGCACCAACTTTCCTGAAATTACTGCCAATTCCTTTTGTGCTGCATCCCAATTGACTAACTCCTTTTCAGTATTAGCTTTGTAAGATTTACCTATCGATAGCAAGTAAGCACCCTCTAGGAAAGTACTTTTGCCTTGCCCATTATCTGCTGCAATTATTGTTAATCCTGCGCTTAAATCTACCTGCAGGTTTAGCAGATTCCTAAAGTTGGAAAAAGATATGTTGCTCAAGATCATTTCTAATTAACTTCAACTTCTTCTTTATTTACTTGTCCATTAAGGATATTCCACAATTCCCTAAATAATTTACTAACCGTCCCTTTAAAATGATATATTCAGTATATCTCGGCGGAATAATGTTAAGTCGATGACGAAAATGATTAATAGACTTTTTTTAATTCAGTGTGGACTTTTTCTTCTATTTCTTTTGTCATGCTCTACATATTCAAATCAATCAATTGCAGCTCCAACTCCTACAAAAGAAGACCAATTGACTATAACGCGTTTGGATCCGACTAGAGTTCCTACTATGATCGAATTGGTAAGCATAATGCCAGAGCTAGATGCTGAATGTATGAAGCTTCAGCTACTCGGGTTTGATTATGATGCATTCTTAGAAAAAAAGGTTCCGGAAAAACTTGAAAACTTTCCAAATGGTTCTGCATTTGAATGTTTCAGTGGTGAGACTTTTGCAATTTTGACTCTCCTGAAGCTAGAAAAAGAAGCTGGCAAGTTATCTGACAGAAGTGCTTATTGTGTGACGGAAACAATGAAAGGTTTTAATTTTTCAGGGAATGCTGAACAAAATGACTTTCAATCAACAATCGCCTTCGATACCGCGATATCATTACTTTTATGTATTAGTGAAATTGAGTCAGAACGAATTGCTTTAAATTCTATTTTTGAAGAAGATACTTCATTGCCAGATGATGCCACTATGAATGATCTGCGGTGCCTCTTGGAAAATAGTGATTTGCAAAGCCTTAAAAGTCGATCAAGTGAACAAAATTCAGAATATACATTTAAAGCAGAACACTTAAAGGTATTGGCGGACTGCATGAAAGTCCGATAGTCTTGGACTACCATAAATTGATTCTGACAAAGTTCGCTTTTAGATTTCTATTGAGATTAAAAAAATCACAACTTTCTACGGATAAATATTTTTAGTATGTGTTGTAAGGAAAGGAGATCAAATGAGCTACGGAAGACAAAACTCTGGTGAACCATACAAAAGAATTACAGTACATGAGGCACTGGAAATGCAAAATAAAGGCGCTTTGATCGTGGATGTCCGTCGGGACGATGAATGGACTGAGGGCCATCCTACTAACGCAATTCACATTGAAGTAGATAACGTGTTATCGGAAGCTGATGATAATTTACCCAAAGATAAAGACTTACTTTTCATATGTGCCGCTGGTGTAAGAAGTGGGCTGGCTGCTGAAATGGCTGCGGCTCTTGGGTTCAATCAAGAAAAACTCTTTAATGTAGAACAGGGCGTTCCTGTTTGGATCGCCGAAAACCTACCGACCACTTATGGAAATTAATAGGAGTACAGGTGAGTATTAATACAGGAGACATTAAAGACCCAGGCATGGCTGAAGAGGGTTTAAGACTAATTGAGTGGGCAGCGAGAGAGATGCCTGTTCTAAAAGCAATCACTCAAAGATTTGAAAAAGAAAGGCCGCTTCAGGGATTAAAAATTGCGGGTTGCCTTCACATTACTACCGAAACAGCCAATCTAGCTCTTGCTCTAAAGGCAGGAGGTGCAGAAACCATGCTTTGCGCAAGTAATCCTTTGAGTACCCAAGATCCAGTTGCGGCAGCATTGTCGGTTGCTCATCAGATTCCTACTTTCGCAATTAAGGGTGAGGATAATGATACTTACTACAAGCATCTTAATTCTACACTCGACTTTGGACCTCATTTTACAATGGATGACGGAGCTGATTTAGTAGCAACAATACATACTCAAAGAACCGACTTATTGAAAACTATTAAAGCAGGAACTGAAGAAACCACTACCGGTGTTATTAGGCTTAAAAGCATGGCATCTTCGGGGGCATTGAAGTACCCAATAATAGCTGTCAATGAGGCCAATACTAAGCATCTTTTTGATAACAGGTATGGCACAGGACAGAGTACCCTTGACGGCATAACTCGTGCGACAAATGTTTTATGGGCAGGAAAAACTGTTGTCGTTGCGGGTTACGGTTGGTGTGGTAGAGGCGTAGCTATGAGGGCTAAAGGAATGGGATCTCACGTCATTGTTACTGAGGTTGATGCAACACGTGCGTTAGAGGCTGTAATGGACGGTTTCATGGTAATGCCAATGTTAGACGCATCTAGAGTTGGTGATATCTTCATTACTGTAACGGGTGGCATGAATGCCATTAGCAAAACGCATTTTTCACACATGAAAAGTGGAGCAATAGTTGCCAATAGTGGCCACTTTAACGTGGAGTTAGACTTGGAGTCATTAGAAGATATGGCTACAGACCGCAAAGAAGTAAGGCCTTTTGTTGATCAATATACGCTTAAAAATGGAAATAATATTAATGTTCTAGCAGAAGGCAGGCTGGTTAATTTAGCTGCTGCAGAGGGACATCCATCTTCTGTAATGGACATGAGCTTTGCGAACCAAGCTCTAAGCGCAGAGTATCTCGCACATCATTCTGATGCTCTTGAAATTGGAGTTCATATTGTCCCTCAAGAAATTGATACTGCTATCGCCGAATTAAAATTAAATGCGATGAACGTAACAATTGATGTGCTGACCCCTGAACAATCAGCTTATTTAGCTGGGTGGGAAGTTGGAACATAAAAAAATCCCTGTTGGAGGCCCAATGGCAACGACATTTGAACAATCTCAATCATATTTGTATACATCTGAGTCAGTCACGGAAGGTCATCCGGATAAGATCTGTGATCAAATTTCAGATGCAATTCTAGATGCTATTTTCTCAGAAGATCCTAATGCTAGAGTGGCTTGCGAGACAGCAACTACAACCAACCTGATAATGGTTTTTGGTGAGATTACTACCACAGCAAATATTGATTATGAAGCTATAGTACGGTTAAAAGTTCAAGAAATCGGTTACGACGATCCAGATATTGGGATTGATTATAAATCTTGTAGGGTACTAGTAGAAATTCATCAACAATCTCCAGATATCAGTCAGGCAGTTTCGACTTCCTTGGAGCACCGTGATTCTGATCTGAAAGGCAGCGAGATTGATACCTTAGGAGCAGGGGATCAAGGAATGATGGTTGGCTTTGCTTGTGATGAAACAAAGGAATTCATGCCTTTAACCTTGTCCTTGTCTCATGCCCTCACCCAACGATTATCAATAATCCGCAAAGAAGGGGTTATCCCATATCTCAAGCCGGATGGCAAGTCTCAGGTAACGGTTGAGTACGAATTCGGAAAACCCAAAAGGATTCATACGGTAATTGTAAGCACACAACATTCAGCTGGAATCTCATTAACGGACATTGAGCAAGACATAATTAACAATGTAATCAATCCGGTATTGCCTCCTGAGCTTGTTGATAAAGATACTAAAATTTTCGTAAATCCTTCTGGCAGTTTTGTGGTTGGAGGCCCCCACGGAGATGCGGGGCTTACTGGCAGAAAGATTCTTGTGGACACATACGGAGGAGTGGCAAGGCATGGGGGTGGTGCATTTTCTGGCAAGGACCCCACAAAGGTAGATCGCTCCGCGGCTTATGCAGCTAGATATGTCGCTAAAAATATCCTAGCTGCTGGATTAGCTTCAAGATGTGAGGTGCAAGTTTCGTATGCCATAGGAGTTTCCGCACCAATTAATGTATCCGTTGAAACATTCGGGACAGGTAAAATCACGGACGAAAAAATTAGTCAGTTGGTAAATCAAAATTTTGATTTAAGGCCAGGTGCTATCATTCAACATTTGGGGTTAAGGAAGCCCATTTATAGTGCTACTGCATCATACGGGCATTTTGGAAGGCCCGATATACAATTCCCTTGGGAACGAACTGATATGGCAGAATTACTTCAATTAGAAGCCGCTAAGATGTGACAAGTATGGCTAAAAAGCCTCTACAAATCAAATTTGGCACAGACGGGTGGAGAGCGATAATAGATCGCGAATTCAACTCTGACAACCTTCAACGGTGTGCGCTAGGTGTAGCTAAGCTTTTAAAAGATGGTGGCATATCTGAAAAAGGGGTTGTGGTGGGTTATGACACCAGACTTAACTCAAAAGAATCTGCTCAGCAAGTCGCAGAAATAATTTCCAATGATGGAATAAAGGTATATCTCTCCGAAAACCCAGTCCCTACTCCAGTAGTAAGTTTTAATGTTGTCAAACACAACGTAGCAGCAGGCATAGTTATTACAGCTAGCCATAATTCATCTATTTGGAATGGTTTTAAATTTAAATCAGCTAACGGTACTAGTGCTTCTGTTGAAGTTATAAACAAACTTGAGTCTTACATCAATGAATCTCCAGATTCTCTCCATACAAATAATCAGGCCCAAGTCAAAAAACCCGCTCCTATACACACAGTAAACTTTTCCCAAGGTTACATAGATGATATTAATGAAAGTCTAAATTTAAGCATGATACGTCAGTCAGGCCTAAAGATTGCAGTTGATTCAATGCATGGTGCCGGATCTGGCTATATCAGCACATTGTTAAGCGGCAATGAAACTCGCGTGCTTGAGATTAGAAATAATCCCAATCCGAATTTTCCTGATATGCAACAACCTGAGCCTATAGCACCTAATTTGAAGCCATTAAGAGATTTTGTTAAATCAGAAAAAGCAGACGTAGGATTGGCGTTAGATGGAGATGCAGATAGGCTTGGAATATTAGATGAAAAAGGTGAATTTTTATCGACCCTTAACACTTTTAGCCTTCTTTGTTTGCATATGCTTGATACAAAAAATTTAAGAGGTCCGATAATAAAATCAATCACACAAAGTAGCATGATTGATCACCTAGCAAAATGCTACAACATTGAGATTTTTCAGACTCCAGTTGGTTTTAAATTTATAGGGCCGCTTCTTTCTAAGCACAATGCCTTGGCTGGCGGGGAGGAAAGCGGTGGTTACGCTTTTCGAGGCAATATCCCTGAGCGTGATGGTATTTTTAGCGGTTTGTTATTTTTAGAAATGATGGTGATGACTGGGAAAAGTCCCTCAAAGTTATTGAAGTGGTTGTTTTCCAAAGTAGGAGAGCATCACTATGATCGGATTGATATTCCTTTAGCGGACAACCAAGTCCCCTTACTCAAAGAAATTCTAGTTGAAAAAGCCTCAGGTAAAATTGGGGACTTAAAAGTTACAAAAGTAGACTATTCTCTGGAAAATGGAGCTTTCATATCGTTGGAGAAAGGTTACTGGGCTCTAATTCGACCTTCAGGAACAGAACCCTTAGTCAGAATATACTGTGAAGCAGATACAAAAAGTAGAACTACTCAAATACTCATAAATCTTAAAAATATTTTGAATATAAAAGATTAACGTTTTGTATACTGAGGAGCTCTCCTAGCTCTCTTCAGACCGTACTTCTTACTTTCCTTGATCCTAGAATCCCTGGTCAAAAGCCCTGCTTTTTTCAAATCTCTTTTGGTAGAAGGGTCTGCCAGTACCAGAGCGCGGGAAATGCCATGCCTTAGAGCATCTGCCCAAGCAGAAATACCGCCTCCTTCAATTTTAGCAATGACATTAAAACGTCCTTGAGTTTCTTGTGTAACTTTAAATGGCTGTACTGCACGCTCCTGCCATTCCATCCAAGGCAATGCCTCTTCCAGAGGTTTACCATTTACCACAATCGCACCGCTCCCTTTAGGGTATATACGTACACGAGCAATCGCACTTTTCCTTTTACCTGTACCATAAAAATATTCTGCTGCAGTAGTCATAGTGATTACTCCTGACCCTTAGGTGTCGTCCGAGGTTTCCGAGCCTTGGTAGCTTTTTGCTCCGTGCTCGCTTTTTGGGGTGTTGGTTTTGCTCTTAGTGATTTAGAAGCAGTAGTTTTCGCTTTTGAGTCTGCTGCTTTAGCTTTCGCTTTAACTGTTTTATCTTGACGTGAGGCTTCTGGATCGTTTTTAACTGTCAAACTTTTTGATTTTGATGAAGGTTTCCGAGTAGCTAACTCAAGGCCTGAACTTGCATTAGCTATTTTAAGTTGCGAGGCAGCAAGTTCTTTGGCTTCTCTGACTGCAGCTCGTGAACCTGAGCCTGCTCGAAGCTGAGCTTCATGTGGATGAGAATCCCCAGAGTAAACCTTCAAGCGCCTCAACATACGGTTAGCAAGTTTGTTGCGTGGCAGCATTCCTTTAACCGCTTTTTCGATCACTCTTTCAGGGAATTTTGATAACATTTCCCCCAAAGTTCTTTGTCGAAGGTGCCCCACGTACCCAGTGTGCCTATAATAAACTTTCTGTGTCAGCTTGTTGCCTGAAACATCAATATTAGAAGCATTAATCACAATAACAAAATCCCCAGTCAACAAATGGGGACTATAGCCTGAAGAATGCTTTCCCTGTAATAGCTGGGCTACTTTGCTAGCCAGACGACCAAGTCGTTCACCCTTAGCATCGATAACATGCCATTGGGATGAACTTGGATCGGGCAATCTATGTTTTGTCGTTTTTTCAATCTGCATAATCATCCGGAGGAAACCCTTGATACTTAACTGCTACTAAGCATAATCCTTTTGCTGGAATTACCCAAGAAGCGTCTCCTTTTCCACCATGATCGACCAACTCTTTTAGATAACTGTAATTCTTTTTCCCTGATCCTATTTCGATCAATGCTCCTACAGTTCTTCTAATTTGCTGCGGCAGGAATGCATTACCCTCAATCTCAATATGCACTTCCGATTGCTCACAATGAACTAAGGTCCGGAAAATACTCCTCCTGGTGCTCTTTTCAGGATCAATTCTACCTGAAAAAGGAGCGAAGTCATGATTTCCTTCGATTAAAGATAATGCCTTTGACATATCTCCAGTGTTAACAGGCGCTTTAATCTCGTAAACGAATCGACTTCGCAATGGAGAGCGTATTTTCCCTAATTGGATTGTGTATCTATAAACCCTTGATACCGCGTGTCGTCTGGGATCGAAGTTTAGGGGAGTCTCATAAACAGCCCTAACAGCAATATCATCTGGAAGGTAGGCATTTAAACCACTTTGAAGTTTTTTCAGGGAAAAAGCTTTAAGTAAGTTAAAAGCAACAACCTGTCCAGTTGCATGGACACCAGAGTCAGTTCTACCTGCCCCTGATACTATGGAGGTTGATCCGGTGAGAAGCTTTATTGATTCCTCTACTTTCGATTGGATAGTAGGTTGATCAACTTGGCGCTGAAATCCAGCATATCTGGTTCCTTCATACTCCAGAATCATCCCGACACGTGCAACAGGATTATGGTTCGTCCTTCACCTCCTCTTCTACAATTTCCAGTAATGCCATAGAGGCAGAATCACCTTTTCTTTGCATCAGCTTCAGGAGCCTAGTGTAGCCGCCCTCCCTATTAGCAAAGCGAGGCCCGATTTCGTTGAATAGCTTTTTAACCACCGAATCGTCGGAAAGCTTTGCAGCTACTAACCGCCTATCGTTCAAAGTCCCGCGACGGCCTTTAGTAATCATTTTTTCAGCCGCACCTCTCACTTCACGAGCTTTGGCTTCGGTTGTCGTAATTCGTTCACGCTTGAAAAGCTCAGACACCAAATTATTAACCATCGCTTCACGGTGGTCTGTCCTACGCCCAAGCTTTTTCCCTTTGACACGGTGTCGCATAAACTACGCCTCACTCTTTTCTTCAAAGGTAGAGTCTTCTAATGGCAAATCCAAACTATCTGTACTTTCATTATCCGAGGATGACATCTCATCAATACGTAATTCTGGATGTTTGATACCTATCAATTCTAATTTTTCGTCCAGCTCTTCAAGGGAACGTTCTCCAAAATTCCTAATATGCAATAATTCAGACCGACTTTTCTCTAACACTTCACCCACTTTATGTATCGCGGCTCGCTTTAAACAATTCAAAGTTCTAGCTGAAAGCCCAAGGCTCTCAACTACCATATTGTACTGAGAGGCAGGTATAGCTGCAGCCCATGATGGTTTACCACTATCTTCAGTAGGGCTGTCTGTAACAGTAGAGAATCTGAAAAAATGCTCAACTAATTCCTGCGCACCTTGTCGAATCGCTTCGCTAGGGGATACTGCCCCACTAGTCCAGACATCTAAAATTAATCGCTCGAAATCAGTGTGCTGCCCTACTCTTGTACGCTCTACACTGTAGTTTACTTTCCTTACCGGTGTAAAAATTGCGTCAACAGGCAAAACACCAATTGGCAATCCTTCATGTGCAGCGGCAGGTTGGTAGCCTCTGCCTTGTTCAACGTTCATCTCAATCGTCAACCTTGCTTTAGCGCTATCTAAAGTCGCAATATGTAGCTCAGGATTAACGATTTCAAAATCAGACGAAACCATTATATCGCCTGCTGTTACTTGACCTGGGCCATCGACTTCTAGTCTCAATTTACCAGGGCGATCAGATGCAGAGCGAATATCAACAGCCTTAATATTAAGCATTATATCTACGACATCTTCTTTAACTCCCGGAACTGTAGTGTATTCATGCTGAACTCCATCAATCCGAATCCAGTCAATCGCAGTACCCGGTATAGAGCTCAGTAATACACGCCTAAGAGGGTTGCCCAAAGTCATACCAAAACCTCTTGGCAAGGGTTCAATAATAAACAAACCGTGCGTGTCATCCGTTTCTACTACCTTTACAGTAGCAGGCGGAATAGGTATCGGTTCTAAACCCGCGTCACGAGAATCATCCATTCCAAAGTCCAACATATTTTCAATCACTTTTGTACTCTTCGCTTTCTGGCGTGATTTTAATCAGTTGCCTACCGGGAGTAGTGCTCTACTATGAGTCGCGTATCAACCAAAGTATCAATATCTCTTGATTCAGGAAGTCGCGAAACACTACCAACCATCTTGTTTTTATCAAGGCTTAGCCATTCTGGAACAGGTCGCTGGCCTAATTGACGGGAAGCCTCAGCAAACAAGCCTTTTGCTTTTGAGGATTCCTTCCATCCCACCACTTGACCAGGCTTGACTCGATAAGATGGGATAGAAACTTTACGATCATTTACGGTAAAGTGCCCGTGTAAAACCCATTGCCGGGCTTGCTGTCGTGCGCCAGCAAATCCAAGCCTATATACAACATTGTCCAACCTGCTCTCTAGTAACTGCAGCAAGTTTGCTCCAGTTACACCAGGCATTTTTCTAGCAGTATCAAAGTATCCTCTAAATTGACGCTCAAGAACGCCATATGATTGACGTGCTTTCTGCTTCTCTCTAAGCTGCGTACCCCACTCACTTAATCTTCTACGTCGTTGCCCAGTGTCTCCAGGTGGACGCCGGCGCTTTTCAACAGCACATCGTGGTGTATAGCAACGTTCCCCTTTGAGGAAGAGTTTTTCACCTGCCCGTCTACAAAGTCGACAAGCCGGTCCAGTATATCGAGCCATTATTCTTTCTTCCCCCTAAACTCTCCGCCTCTTAGGCGGGCGACATCCATTATGTGGTATTGGAGTAACGTCTTGAATACTCGTTACAGTGATACCGCTAGCTTGAAGAGCTCTTATAGCAGCCTCTCTCCCAGCTCCCGGACCCTTGATATATACCTCTACTTGACGCAATCCACTCTCAGAAGCCTTACGGGCAGCAGCCTCAGCTACACGTTGAGCGGCAAATGCTGTACTTTTACGCGAGCCCTTAAAACCCATTTGCCCACCACTACTCCAAGCGATCACATTCCCCTCTGGATCAGTAAGCGAAACAATAGTATTGTTAAAAGTCGCGTTAACAAATCCCTTTCCTTGGGGAACAAATTTGCGCTCGCGGCGACGTGTTCGTGTTCTTGCCCGTGCCATCTTATCTCCCTACTTTTTCAGTACACGTTTCTTACCGGCTATAGCGCGCCGGTTAGAACGCTTCGTCCTAGAATTTGTCTTTGTTCGTTGTCCTCTCACTGGCAACCCTCTCCGATGCCTCAAACCTCGGTATGTTCCAATGTCGATAAGGCGCCGAATATTATCGTTAATCTCGCGGCGTAAATCACCTTCAACCATGTAATCGTGATCAACAATTTCTCTGATTCGGGCAAGCTGGGATTCATTTAATTCGCCAACTTTAGGGTTCCCCTCAGCACCAGCCCTTTGAGCAATCAATTTGGCCCTAGTGGGGCCTATGCCATAAATACTCAACAAAGCAAATTCAACCCGCTTTTGGTCTGGAATATCTACATTCGCTACACGTGCCATACTAACTATCCTTGCCTCTGTGAATGTCGTGGATTTGCGCAAACTACACGAATAGTTCGACCGCGTCGAATAATACGACACTTATCACATCTTGGTTTTACTGACGCACGAACCTTCATTTATTTCCTCTTATACCTACTACCTATCTAAATCTATAAGTTATTCTTCCTCTAGTTAAATCATAAGGAGAAAGCTCTACTAAAACACGATCGCCTGGTAAAACCCTAATAAAGTTCATTCGCATTTTACCTGACACGTGGGCAAGTACTTTGTGCCCATTACCCAGCTCTAAGTTAAAACTTGCATTAGGTAATGCCTCTGTCACTGTTGCCTCTACTTCAATGCTCTCCTTCTTTGCCATACTCTCGCTTTCGTTATTGATCCAACTTCGTAGTAATTATCGGAGTACCTTCGGTAATGATCACTGTATGCTCAAAATGCACCGAGGGCTTCCCATCAGCAGTCTTAACTGTCCAATCATCATCTAGCAAAATTGTTTCATGGGTGCCCAAATTGACCATGGGCTCAATTGCAATTGCCATATTGGCTCTTAGCTGGACTCCTCTGCCTGCAATTCCATAATTCGGTACTGAAGGTTGTTCGTGTAATTGACGCCCAATGCCATGTCCTACATATTCCCTAACAATCCCGTATGAACTTCTACTTTCAATCTCCATTTGAATTGCGCTAGAAACATCTCCAAGGCGATTCCCAGAAACTGATTTCTGGATACCTGCATATAAACTTGCCTCACCTACCTCCAACAATTTAACCAAGTTGTCGTTGATTTCACCAACCGGCCACGTAACAGCAGCATCGCCATAAAGCCCAGCGACTATGGCACCTAAGTCCAAGCTAACTAAGTCACCTTCCTTTATTTTCCTTTTGCCGGGGATTCCGTGGACTATTTCATCATTTACGGAGACGCAAAGTGTTCCAGGAAATCCACGATACCCTTTGAATGCAGGAATGGCACCCAATGATCGAATTTCTCGCTCAGCAATAGCGTCAAGCTCTAGTGTAGTAATCCCTGGTTTAATTGCCCTTCTAAGAACCTGATGGGTCTTAGCAACAACTTGACCGGCTTCCCACATGTAAGCAAGCTCTTTTTCTGTTTTAATAGTCACGCCTTGAGGAATTTCTCCTTTCGCGTCACTTGTTTTTAAGTTAGTTTTCAATACAAAACACCATTTTAACAGCTGACACCTTATACACCTACTAAAGCACAAAGATCCTGAGTAACAGAATCAATATCTCTTTCGCCATTTAAACGTTTCAGTTTCCCCTGGCTTTCGTAATAATCAATTAACGGTAATGTTTGCAATTCATATACTTGTAAACGCTGTTTAATTACCTCAGGATTGTCATCTACTCTACCTTCTTCAGACGCACGGCTAGAAAGACGCCGAAATAATTCTTCTTGCGGGCAATCAACTAAAACTGCCAAATCAATTCCCGAACCCACCTTTGTTAATTCACTATCCAGTGAAATAGCTTGTGTCTTAGTGCGAGGAAATCCGTCTAAAATATAACCTGTCATGGTGTCCTCTCGAGAGACTCTATCCATAACCATACTGATAGTTACTTCATCTGGAACTAAAGATCCCTTATCCATATATGTTTTCGCTAAAGCCCCCAACTCGGTACCGCGAACAACATTGTCTCGAAATATATCGCCTGATGACACATGAGGAACCAAAGCAAGTTCTGCCAAGCGCATCGCCTGCGTTCCTTTACCAGCTCCTGGTGGTCCAAGCATTATGATTCTCATTAATTCAAAAAACCCTCATAGTTTCTCATCATAAGCTGGGCCTCAAGTTGCCTCATGGTGTCTAAAGCGACAGAAACCATAATTAGAAGGCTAGTACTACTTAGAGTCAGTGCTGATACACCAGTTAACCTAGTTAGGAAAAAGGGAGTGATCGCTACAGCACCCAAAAAAATTGCGCCTCCCCAAGTAATACGTAGTATGACCCTATTCAAAAACACCTGTGTGGGTTGGCCAGGACGAATGCCAGGAATGAACCCTCCATTTTTCTGAAGGTTCTCTGCCAAGTTCTGCTGCTGAAATGTAATTAACGTATAGAAAAAGGTGAAAATAACTACCAATATGAAGACCATCACCCAGTACCACAATGAAGTAGGAGAAAGAGTAGTGGCAATAAACATTCCTAATTTGGACAGAAAACCATCGCTCGAAGGATTTGCCAAATATTGAGCTACTGTACCTGGCAAAATCATGATACTAAAGGCAAAAATTAACGGTATCATCCCTGCAGAATTGACCCTTAAAGGAAGATGTGTAGCCCCTGATTGGCGATACATCCTACCTTGGCGAAATACACTCCTACCGTATTGCACGGGGACTCTACGTTGTGCTTCATTAAAGATAACAATGATGAAAATCAATGCAATGGAGAAAAGTATAAATACCAACAATCCACCAGTGTTATCTCTGGCTATAAAACCTTGGCCTAACAAGCCAGGAAGCGTGGCAACTATACCTCCAAAAATAATCAGGGAAATTCCATTACCAATACCTCGTTCAGTAACTAGCTCACCTAGCCATACCAAGAACATTGTGCCGCCAACAAAAGAAACGACAATAGTCAAAGTTGCAAGGCCGTCCGAGCCGCCGAATCCTACTGAATGAGTAATAACTCCAGATCTAGAAAAGAGAAGTAGTTGACCATATCCCGACATGAACGCAACAGGAACGGTTAACCAATGGGTGATTTGGCTAATACGTTGTCTGCCCGAGTCACCCTCTTTTGCAACTTCTTGTAGCCTAGGAATTATAGGAGTGAGAATCTGCATTACAATGCTTGAAGTAATGTACGGGTACACACCCAACGCAACAATGGAAAGATTTCTCAAACCACCCCCGGAAAATAAATCAAAAAACGCTACTAAATCATTACCTTCAAATAGGGCTCCCAATTGTGAGCGATCAACTCCAGGTACAGGGACATGTGCAAGCATTCGAAATATGACCAAAGCACCTATAGTGAAAAGAAGCCGGCCTCTTAGATCTCGAGCGCGAAATGCATCTAACATAGCCTGAACCAAGGCAGGACGCCCAGGAGATTGCCTTATGGATCCCTGCGATGCTCTCATTAACTGACTACCACTTTCCCGCCAGCAGCTTCAATTTTTGCTCTTGCTGCTTCAGTAAATTTTGTAGCTTTGATTTGTAGTGAACGATTAAGAACGCCAGTTCCCAAAATTTTGACAGGCTTATTAATTTTGCGTATTAGCCCATGATGAAACAATACATCAGGGGACACTTCACTAACATCATCTGGGATTACTGCTAGTGACCCCAGATTAACCGTTTGATAAACAGTACGGAAAGGGTTTTTAAAACCACGCAACATCGGCAACCCTTTCATTTGTGGATTTTGGCCTCCCTCGAACCCAGGTCGTACACCTCCACCTGATCGAGCTTTCTGCCCTTTTAGGCCACGCCCAGAGTAGGTGCCTCTTCCTGACCCATCTCCTCTGCCAACTCTGGTCTTAGTTTTACCGGGGTTATTAGGCTTTAAATCATGAAGGCGCATTATTTAGTACCTCCTTCAAGTATTTCCACACTTATCAAATGCCTAACCTTATGCAACATACCTCTTATCGTAGGAGAGTCATCTCGCTCGATTGTCTGATGCAAGCGTCGCAAGCCCAAAGCTCTAATTGTCCTACGTTGGTCTTCAGGATAGCCAATCTGGCTTCTATCCCACCTTATTTTAAGTCTGGCCATCATCATCATCCTGAGTCGCCGAGTCTTCTTCAGCCTCTGCAGCAACTTCATCCTCATTAACTACTGCGGCAGGTTCTTCGGCCTCTGCAGCAACTTCATCCTCATTAACTACT